>Ga0172379_10000365_pt1 | contig 116372 bp, 110 predicted proteins | sample GrowelOW334metaG_FD_119756 | JGI IMG/M metagenome (GOLD analysis project Ga0172379, IMG submission 119756) | Groundwater microbial communities from an aquifer near a municipal landfill in Southern Ontario, Canada - Groundwater well OW334 metaG | ecosystem: Environmental > Aquatic > Deep... | reverse complement strand
TTGGTAAACCCACTCGTCAATGAGTAACTTGAGCTTGTACCAACTTAAGTTACTGTGTTTAATTTTTGCATACATACCCCCAGTTTACCACTGAAGAAGACCAAAGATTCTAGGCCAGACCGCAAATTAATGGAGGTTTTCTTTTTTTATTCCCCTAAATATTTTTGGATAATCTTATTTCTCTCGGCCATGCTGCGTGCATGCAAAATGGCAATTACCTTGGTCCCCTTTTTCAAAACGGCTGTACGCTGAGCTTCTACCAAGAAGCCACTTTTGGCGGCCTCTGGCCCAAAAGCCATTAAGCTGGTGTTGCGGTTGACTGCCTGAGTAGTGGTAGCATTGCCATCAATATTGAGTAGCGTCATAGTATATTGACCCTTAGCTGTGGCTGACATAATTTCATCATGGGAAAAAGCTACAGCAGCAATCTGCGCCATTTCCTTGGCCGTGGATACATTGCCCTCATCCAAGCCGGCTATATCATAAAAAATAGTTTTGGTCAGACCCAAGGTCTTGGCTTTGGCGTTCATTTCTTTGACAAAATCGGCTCGCGACAGACCAGTAGACTCAGCCAAGGCCACGGCTGATTGATTGGATGATGCTAGCAACATGGCTACCCACAAATCATAAAAAGAAATTATCTGGCCAGCTTTGATGTTTACCTCAGAGGTAGCATCATTGCCTACATATATTTTGGGATAATAAATTTGTTCTGGGGTAATGGTGATTTTTTTCTGCCAATCTGGCTGGTGATCAAGTAATACTAGAGCAGTCATTAGTTTGGAAAGCGAAGCAATGGGTAAAATCTCTTCTGCATAAGCGCCGGCCTGATATACTCCATCATCATAGACTGCATAAGTGACATTATCAAAAGTATAGCTAGCCACCACTTGCTTGGTAGTGACTGGAATTTTTATTAAATCTTTATTTTTTAATTTTGTGGCTTTACTGACAAAAAAATCATAAGCCGACTGACCATCTTTCAAAAAATATCTAATGCCTGTCACTGGATCAACATACCAAACCTCGCCTTTATTTTCTACAGCCAGCAAAAACTGACCTCTGAATCTGTTGGTAAGCTTGGCGTTGGAAGCGCCTTTGGCCGTTGTTTTTATTTTGGCCAGATCTTTGTTGCTGATGCCAGTAGCTTTTTGTTTAAATAAATCCATGATGCCACTGGAATTTTTGAGCACATAGCGATTTTTTTCTTGGGGATCTACATACCACAGGCGATCATAACTTTCGCTTTGGATAATAAACTTACCAGCATAGCTTTGAGCCAGAGTAGAAGTCGCGGCCAATACTGACCAAGGAAAAATTATGCTAAATAATGTAATAAATAAAATAAATCTTTTCATAATTATATAATAGCATAATTAATGTTTTTAGAAAAATATCCGCCAGCATTCGGCCCTGAGGGCTCAGGCCCGAATGGGAGGCGGATCGCTCTCTGGACGAAAAAAAATCCGCCGTTAAAACTTAACGGACGGATGGCACGCTTTGACCCTAGTTGGGTCAAGAAAAGAGCTTGGTTGCCAGGGGTGGATTCGAACCACCAACCTCCAGGTCCTTGACCTGTCGCTCTTCGTTGAGCTACCCGGCAACCAGTACTGAAATATACTATTATAAAGTTAATTTATTGTCAATATTAATGTGAATAAAACTCCTGACGTTTAATCAGTATATATCTTTTTATTGACATTTAGCTAAAATTATGAGATTATAAGCACTGACAGTGAGCCTTTTGGGGCTCTTTATTGTATAAATTGAGTAAATATATGGCCGAAGATGTAATTTTGAGGTTTAATAATGTCAGCTTCGAATATCAAGAAAAAAAACTACTGCTTGATGAGGTTTGTTTTAGCGTACGTCAAGGCGCCAAAATAACTCTCATGGGACAAAACGGCTCAGGAAAAAGTACTATCTTCCGCTTGATCAAAGGCGACGAAAAACCAACTCGTGGCCTAGTTTCTGTGACCAACAACGCTACTATTGGTACGGCCTTGCAAATGGTGGATAAACAAGATTTAAATTTAACTGTTGAAGAATATTTTGCCAAAGCTTTTTTGGAAGTTCCCGGCAATATCAAAAGTCAGATAAGCAAAGTAATGACCGCCGTGAATCTTACTGTGCCTATAAACAGAAAATTGGGTGAGTTATCAGGTGGTCAGCAAGCTAGAATATTATTGGCCTTTGCTTTAATCCAAAATCCTGATATTTTGTTGCTAGATGAGCCCACCAACAATTTGGATAAAGCTGGTATTGACCACTTGATTGATTTTTTGATCACCTATGACAAAACCGTGTTGGTTATTTCTCATGACGCTGATTTTTTGAATTGTTTTACTGAGGGTGTAGTCTACTTGGATGTTTTTACCAAAAAAATAGAAACTTATGTTGGTGATTATTATTCGGTAGTGGAAGAAATAAACGAACGAATCGAAAGAGAACGAAAGAAAAATGCTCAGTTGGAAAAAGAAATTCAAGACAACAAAGAAAAGGTTAATTTTTTTGCCAACAAGGGTGGTAAAATGCGTAAACTAGCTAGCAAGCTCCGAGAAGAAATTGGTGAATTGGAAGAAAATAAAGTGGATGTTCGGCGTGAAGATAAAACTATCAGAGAGTTTGATATTCCGGCTCAAGGAATTGTCGGCAAAATAGTGACTATCAAGTCAATAAAAATAATCAAAGACCACGAACCAATTAGCAAAGAAGTTGATATTGTGTTAAGACAAAAAGATCGGCTTTTGATTTCCGGACCAAATGGCATTGGCAAAAGCACACTACTGCGCTCCCTAGTAGATCACACAAGTCAAGGCGCAATTATTTTGCCAGATACTCGCGTCGGCTATTATAGTCAGGATTTTGCTACTTTGGATTATGAACAAACAGTTTTTGATTCCTTAAAAAATGCCTCAGCCGAAGAAATGGATATTCCAACTATGCGTTCAATTGCGGCGGGCTTTTTGATCACTGGCGAACTCATGGGACACAAAATTTCCCATTTGTCAGAAGGCCAAAAGGGCTTATTGTCTTTTGCCCGTTTGGTATTGATGCGGCCTGGCCTTTTGATATTAGATGAGCCAACCAATCATATTAATTTTCGTCATATCCCAATAATTGCTCAAGCTATCAATAACTACGAAGGCGCCATTATTTTGATTAGTCATATGCCAGATTTTGTCAAAGAAATAAAATTTAACCACCAGCTTGATTTGGGGAAATTATAAAAAAATAACAAATTAAATTTTTAAAATATGAGCGAGAAAAATTTGGAACAAAAAAAAATAACGATTGATGAGAATAAGTGTATAATCTGCTGTCTTTGTACTCAATTATACCCCGAAATATTTGAACTGAAAGATAATAAAATTAGTGTTATAAATTCAAACTTAGATCAGATTGATGAGATAATAGCTTCCTGTCCGCAAGGCGCGATTGGCGTTGAAAAGGATGGGTAGATTGAAAAATTATAAAAAATAAGGGGGCTGAACAATTTCTTGTCCAAGCCCCCCGTGAACTAGCCGCTGTGGGCTAGTCGTCGGTCTCCAGGCCGGCGTCCCAGCCCTCGGACATGCCGTCCGTGTCATCGTCGCCACAGGCGGAGAAAACCCTCCTCTTCATTGAACTCACCTCCCTTAGCTAAATGATGGGTACCCTACGTTCATCGTCTACGTCTTCGGGACAGCCGGGAATTACGCTCTGTTCGTCAAAGTCGAAATTCTCCGGAGTCTCATTACTTTCCATACTGCACCTCCTTATCACGAAAGAACAAATATATTTGAAAATATAATTAATAAATTGAGTCGGGAGCCAGCCAGTGATCTGACTGGCTCCCTGAATTGAGGCGTTACTCCGGCATCTTCCTACGCGGTGACGGATGGGGCAAGGGTGGCAACCACGGCCCCGGTTCCGTTGAGGGATCATTCTCCGGCAACGGAATCGGATCCGGCATCTTATAGCCCAACATGACACTCACCTCCCCCCAGATACTACTTACCTCGCAAAAAAGGATTGCTTTTGATACGGATCCTCATCAAGTCCATTTCGATATTGCGAGCTCTTGAATCAAGCTCGCGCATCCTAGATTCACGCTCACGATCACGCCATTCTTTACATGAGCAATCATCGTAACTTCTGTTCTGGTAGGGATGCAAACGCCTCATAACATCTTTCAATGCTTGATCACCCTGCTTCTGCCACCATTTTTCCAACCGCGCCTTTTCAACTTCGGCCTGCTGATCAGTCTGCTCATACAATCTAAACTGCGGAATTTGCAAATCCGGAGTCCTCGATGGCCTATAGGTATACAAGCTACTACCAAGACCTTCATCATCACCCGATTTATCCTCGGGTGACTTATCGTGAAAGTTGGCGCTACTGCTATTATCAACCGACTTACCCCCAAACATCAAACCAATGCCCATAATGATCAGCACGAAGATAAACCCTTCCATGACACACCTCCCGTAGTTTTAATGAACAAATATATTTGAAAATATAATTAATAAATTGAGTTGGGAGCCAGCCAGTGATCTGATTGGCTCCCGAGTGGAAGTGAGGCGCTACTTGCCGTTGTCCCACGGCAAGTGGACGGTATCACCGCCAGGCACCCGCACGGTGGTGTGGCCACCTTCGGGATCGCCCTTGGGGTTGATACGGAACGTCTCGTGAACATCGCCGCCATCCGGCAACGGCGTGACAGGCTGGATGACCCAACCGTCGGGACGAATGATAGGATCAGCCATGACAATGCCTCCTGCTAATTGTAACAAACAACCGAAACCAGCTAAGCCATAGACGCTACCACCTCCCATTGTTTTGCCTTTTTTGGGCAAAACAAAATCAGGGTTTGAATGAAGCTGCCATCCTCCCTTACTTGGAGTGATTTATTTTGCCCCACTAACGCAGGACTCTGTAGTTCAACAAAAATAAGCAAACTTGCGGCTTGCTTATTTTATTTCATTAATTTGAAATCTCGGTAACCTGCTTGGAATTCTCTTGATCAATACCTAACTATGCCCGAAATGATGTGTTCATTTTGTCAAGAGTCGGGATCTCCAAGGTTTTATTAAGCCGCTAACACCTCACTTCCTTATTGTAAAGGACGCAAGGTCAAAAGGCTTAAATTGCTAGTAATTATAGCTCAAATACAAGAAATGTCAATGAGTTATGCACAGGATAAAAATCACTTCAACAATTTTTTAATCACCTCCACATAATTTTCTATTGCCTGTTTTGGAAATAAATTATGCAGATTGGAAGCCAAACCATTTCGCAAATCATTATTGTTTAATAATTTTTCCAAATATCTAGCCATGATCTGATGCTGGCCTTGCTTCACTAGATAGGCGGCATTGTGCTTGGCTAGAAAAACAGCATTTTGCTCTTGGTGACTATTGGGCATGGGCACTAGTACCAGCGCTTTTGATAATCTGGCAACTTCCGTAATAGTCTGCATACCAGCGCGAGAAATTATCAATTCTGCTCGACTCATCAAGTCTAGCATTTCGGATGTCACAAACTGATGAGCCGTATAATTTTCTTGACGCGCTCGCTGATCCCAATTTTCCTGACCCAAAATATGATGTACCGGGTAATAACTACTTAAATAAGGAATAAATTCTTTAACAAACTCATTCAAGCCCCGCGCTCCCAATCCTCCACCGGTAATCAAAATTATTTTGGCAGGATTTTCGCTAGCGACAATTTTACGTACCGGATTGCCAGTTACTACAATTTTATTTTTGTTATGAAAACTATTTTTTTGTTCTGGAAAAGTGACAGTAATTACTTTGGCTAGTGGCGCCATTATTTTATTGGCCAGACCCACTAAAATATCTTGCTGATGTACAACCACTGGCACGCGACAAAACCAACCGCTAAAAGCCACAGGCACAGCCACAAAACTACCAGCCGTCAATATTAAGTCTGGTTTAAACTTTCTAATAATACCCAAACTGCGCCAAAAACTTATTTTAAACCAAAAAATATCAGCTAGATTTTGCCAAGAAAAATAGCGTCGCCACTTGCCGGCGCGGAGAGTCACTAGTGGAATGTTATTGGCTTCTATCAATTTTCTTTCTGGACCATGGGGACTACAGACAAACAAATACTCAGCTGGAAATTCTAAAGCCACAGCCAAAAGCGGACTGACTGAGCCCAGCGTCCCTCCACCGACTAATAATATTTTTGGCTTCTTATCACTCATATATTTAGCGGGTTGTGTATTTTGATATATTAGCCAAAATACCGATAGCTATCAAGCTGACCATCAAATTGGACCCACCCAATGAAATAAATGGCAAAGGCACGCCAGTCAAAGGCATGATTTGCAAAAGTCCAGCAATGTTGACAAAAACCTGAGCGGTCAGCCACACCACAATGCCTACTGCCAAAAAACGAGCATAATTATCCGGAGCGTTTTTGGCAATAAGCAATCCACGCCACAAAACTATCAAAAACAAAAATATGATACCCAGAGAAAAAATCAAGCCAACCTCTTCGGACATAATAGCAAAAATAGAATCATTGGCCGGCATGGGCACATAGGATTTTTGCTTGGAGTTGCCCAAACCCACTCCTAGCCAGCCACCCGAGCCAATAGCAATCAAAGATTGCTTTAGTTGCCAGCCAATACCTCTGGGATCTATGTCTGGATTCCACCAAGCAATAAAGCGGTTCATGCGATAGGGAGCGGCTTTTATTAACACAAAAAAAGCTACTAGGCCAGTGGAAATTATATAAACCAAATGTTTTAAAGAAGCGCCAGCCACAAAAAACATACTCAAAGCAATGCACAAAATAATAAACAAAGTGCCAAAATCTGGTTGTTTGATAAGCAGTAAACTAATAATGCCCAAAATAATTAAAAAAGGAATGGTGCCTCGAGACCAAGTATTGATTTCATTATAACGGCCACTAAGCCAAGCCGCTAAATAGGCAATATAAAATAATTTTACTAATTCACTGGGCTGGAAAGATAGACCATTCCAGACAATCCAAGATTGCGCCGAACCATATTGATTACTAAAACTAGTCACAAACACTAAACCCAACAAAATAAAACATAAAATAAGAAAAAATTTAGAAAATTTTTGCAGTTTAAAATAATCCGTGCGCAAAGCAATGTAAAATAAAAATAAACCCGGCAAGATACCATGCAATAATTGCTGTTTGACCAAGCGGTAAGTATCATGATAGCGATAAAATGACAAAGTAGCTGAAGCGGAAGACAAAAATAAAAGTCCTAAAAATAACAAAACACCAACCGCCATTAACAAAATGGTATCGGGCTGATGACCGGCTCCCCGCTTGGCATAAAGCGGCTCCAAGAGCCAATAAATTAAATTAAATCTTGCTCTTCTGACCATTGATTTTACTCACTAATTTACTAAATTGCCTGGCGCGATCAAATTCATTGTCAAACATATTGAAGCTAGCTCCAGCCGGTGAAAACAAAATAGCTGTGGCTTTGATTTTCTTGGCTTGATTAAGAGCCAATGTCCAAGCTTTGTTTAAATTATTAATATTAGAGTGAATTTGTTTTTGGGGATAATTTATTTTAGCTAACTCACGCAATATTTTATCGCTGGCACTGCCCTCAAGCAACACTACTTCGCTAACTTGCTTTTTGATTGTTTTGGCTAATATTTTAAAATCCAAAACTTTGTCCACGCCGCCAGCAATCAAAACTATTTTTTCATGACCCAAGGCCTTGATGGCGGCAATAGTCGCATCAGGTGTGGTGGAAGTAGAATCATTATAAATTTTTATTCCAGCCAATTGCCTAATCAGTTGCATCCTATATTCTATACCTCGAAAATTATTAACGGCTAGTGCAATCTTTGGGTTGGCAATGCCCAAGGTCTTGGCCACGCAGATAGCCGCTAAAATATTGGCTAAATTATGCTGACCAAGTATTTTTATTTTGGAAGTATCCATCACCAACTCATTTTTTCGGCCATCAAAAAAATAAATATTATTGCCTTGCGAATAAACTCCTTTAACTTTTTTTTGCAAAGAAAAATAATAAACTTTTGATTTAACTTTTTTGGCAAAAGATTTGGTGTGAATATTATCAGCGTTGAGCACCACTAGGTCACTAGCTTTTTGGTGTTTACAAATAAAATATTTAGCATTTTTGTAAGCCGCAAAAGAACGGTAACGGTTTAAGTGGTCAACCATGACATTGGTCACTACAGCCACCTGCGGTGAGATGTGATACTGGTCCAAACCCTCCAACTGCCAACTAGACAATTCCAGCACCGGATAGCTATTTTTTGGCAACTTATCCACTATTGACATCATGGCCGTGGTGGCAATATTACCAGCCAAAACACTGTTTTTATATTGTTTTTTTACAATAGCACTAAGAACCGAAGCTGTAGTTGATTTGCCCCTAGTGCCAGTCACCCCAATAATCGGGCTTTGGTAAGCCCTAAAAAACAACACCGCCTCATTGACAATAGGTATGTTGTTATATTTCGCAATTTTTAAATACGGCGACTCTTGAGGCACTCCGGGATTTTGAATAATCAAATCCTGATTTTGAAAATCTTTTTTATCATGCGCCCCCAAAGTATATTTTATGTTTTTACTACCAGGCAATTTTTTTATTTTATCCAAAGTTGTTTGCAAAGCTTTGGCATTTTTGGTATCTGTCACAGTGACAGAAGCCCCCCGCTTCAACAGCCACTGCACCACTGCCAAGCCACCGCCATGCAAGCCCAGACCCATGACTAATACTTTTTTGTGGCGATAATCTACCATAAACGCAAATCAATAATGGCAATGATCAAACCCAAAACCGCAAAGATACCAGACAAAAGCCAGAAACGCATAACGATTTTGGTCTCCGGCCAGCCCTTGGCCTCAAAGTGATGATGCAAGGGCGCTGACAAAAATACTTTCTTTTTACGAAATTTTTTGGATAAAAGCTGGATAATTACTGACAATGACTCCAGTAGAAACAAAAAGCCAATGATTGGCAAAAGTAAGGGATAACCGGTCAACATGGCGACAATACCCAAAACAATCCCCAAAGACATAGCGCCAGAATCACCCATGAAAAATCTGGCTGGATTTATGTTGAACCACAAAAATGAAATCAAAGCACCAACAATGACCCCACAAAAAGCTGCCAAATTATAATTACCCTGTACAAAAGCAATGGTGGCAAAAGCGCCAAAAGAAGCTAGTGATAATCCCCCAGCCAAACCATCGAGACCATCAGTAGCGTTGACGGAAAAAGACGTGGCCACCAAAATAAAAATAAAAAAAGGAATAAACCACCAACCAAAATTATATAAGCCAACAAAAGGAATGCGCACCACATCCCAATCCAGTTTGAAATAAAACCACCAGGCGCCAAAAATGGCAATAGCCGTATACATCAACAAACGATGTTTGATGGTTAAGCCACCACCCTTACCGCCACCTTGGCGTTTGATATTAAACCAATCATCAAGTAAACCTACCAAGGCCGAAGCCACCAGTGCTCCTAGTGGCAAATAGGTTTCTCGGCGATTAATAAAATTTAATTTAGCCAAGATTGAATCTGGCCACCAAGTGGCAATTAGCAAAAACAAAAGTCCCAAAAGCAAGACCGTGAACCAAATCAAAACACCGCCCATAGTAGGTGTGCCGGATTTGGCTTTGTGCAGACTGGAAAAAATTGGTGTAGTTCCATCATCACGAATACTTTTGCCCAGCTTGTACTTATACATGATGTTGGTCCAAACTGGCGTCAATAAAATTGCCAAAATAAAAGACACAGTAGTTAAGGAAAAAATTTTAATTATTTCTTGCTCAGGCATTGAGGTTGTATTTTAAAATATAAAAAAAGTAAGTAAAAAACATAATATTGGAACACAATACATAAGTCAAAATCAAATGACTAAAAACTGGCTTTTTGGTAAAAATAAGAGTAGCAATAATAAAATTAATAATACTTAATACCAACATAATAACTGGCAAATAAATTAACCAACGCCAATCACCCAACAAGTCAATGCCCGAATAAATATTGTAATGTAAAGAAGCTATGGGGCTTAAAACTATCTTGGTAGTAAAATACAAAAACCATACTCCTACTGTAAACAAAATAGAAGCGTTGGTCAGCCAAAATGACCAGCGATCCTTATAGATAACCTTGATTTTCATCCACAGTGATCGAAACATACTGCTTATTTTACCAGAATTAACAATTATTGTAAAAATATGGCTTTATTAGAATATAATTAAGAAAATAAAGCAAATTTAAACTACTTTTATTTGTTTGACACTAGGTAGCTTGCTCCTGATCTCATGCTCAACCAAAAATTTGACCGTAATGTCAGACAGCTGGCAATGAGCGCAAGCGCCTTGCAAAGAAATGGTGACAATCCCCTTTTTTTGATCATAATCTACTAATTGCAAACCGCCATTATGCTGAGCCAAAGAAATCCTGATATTTTCTATTATATCTAAAAGCTTTTGTTTGTTATTTAATTTGGGCATTTATTTTTTTTAATGTTTCATCTAATTTACTTTTGGCTTCTTCGCTGTGAGCAAAGTGCAACAAACCATCATTTTCATAGCGAGGGATAATGTGCCAGTGTACATGATTTATTATCTGCCCAGCGGCTTGGCCGTTATTGATTGTGATATTGAAACCATCAGCTCCCAAAATATTTTGAAGTTGACCGGCAATTTGGTGTACCACCTTGATGTGTTCGGCTGCCTCTTCACTACTCTGCTCCACAAAATTATTTATATGTTTTTTGGGGATTACCAAGGCATGACCAATGGTGTTGGGAGTAATGTCTAAAAAAGATAAATATTTTTCGTTTTCAAAAATAATTTTAGCTGGAATTTCTTTTTTTATAATTTTACAAAAAATGCAGTCCATATTCACCCCGTTAAATAAGATTTTAAATTTTTAATTTAAAATCTTAAATTTAATTATTAACAACTAATAAATTTATTTTAATTTTTATATGCTTTTATCCAATGCTCATGCCCCGAAAATTAAATTTATTTAACGGGGTAAACTTTATATAAATTCAAATTATCACTAATGACAATTGGCTCAGACAAATCAAGATTGCTTTGAGCCATTATTTTTTTGGTAGCCATAATTTGCTCCGCATCATTGCTGGAGTAATAATAAATATCCACACTGCCATAAATTGCCTTGATCCTCGGCCATAAAGGCAAATCACCCTGCGATACCACGACTCTATAGTAGGGATACAAGTATTTATCACTCCGTTCAGAAATAATGACTGATTTGGCTGGAGCTATTTTTTTGATCATTTGCCACTCTTGATAATAGTCACGCACATATTGACTCTGTGCCAGCCAGCCGTCATTCTTTGTAAAATAAACTTGGTAAAAAGAAAACAAAATTAAAATACAGACAATGAGCACTTGCCAAAAATTTTTGTTTTTTATTTTATTTAATAAAAAATTTATTCCTAATACTATAAGCGGAACGGACATAATAAATATTGGCAGAAAATAACGCACATAAGAAATACTGATAGTGTTTAAATTTTTGACCAAAGGATCGGCAAAATTCCAAGAACCATAATACAAAACTAGCAAGGCGCTGACAATCGCATAGGACAACAAATATTTTCTTTCTGTCTTATTTTTTTTGTCACGCAGTATTGCCCCAGCGCCCAAGAGGATAAAAATACTATAGGGCCAAATCAATAAGCAAAAATATTTTATATAATTTTTTAGGGCAAGTATTATGTTTAGACCAAAGGGAAATAGCCAGGAAATAATGTTGCTGTTTGAGGCACTAACTTCACTAGGCAGACTATTGCCCTGCAAGTTGGAATAACCAGTCATTAAATAACCACCAAAAACTTGCTTATTAAGATACAAGGCCCAAAGCGCAATGGCCACGAAAATTATAAAACTGCTTATAGTACTTATTTTCCCGACTTTTGGTCGCCAAAAATAAAAAAATAAAAATAAAATCGGTAACAACCAGATGATTTCTGGCGGTCGACAAACAATGGCTAAGGCCAAAAATAAACTACCGGCCAAAAATTTGTAATCCAAAAAAGAATAAATTGCTAAAGAGGCCAAAAATATCACAATAATATTAGGCAATAAGGGCTGACTAGCAAAATAAAACCAAGGTGCTAAAGTAGCTAATAATATCGTACTAATTAGGCCAAATTTTTCATCCTTAAATAATTTTAAATTAATAAATGAAAAATATACAAAAACCCAGCTGAAAGTAGGGCTACCAAGAGCATAGAAGCAAATTGACCAAAAAACCAAGCCGGAATAGCTAAAACAAATAAGCTGGGCAAAAAAGTCATGGGCAGAGTTACATTGTCAATCACATTTTGACTACGAGTATGTAATAAATTATTACTGGGGATATTGAGCAGATCAAACTCGCCAATACTAAAGTTGTCAACAATTGTGGAGACAGCCCAAAAATTGGCATTGGCATCAGGCCAATTAAAAGCCAAGTGCCTAGCATTTTGCCATTGTGGCCACCACAAAAACAAAATCGTTCCAGCGTAAAAAATAAAAGCCCCAAGAGAAATAATAAGACCAGCTAATTTGTAATTAATTTTTTTCTTCATTGACTAAAGCAATAATTTTCTGACAATAATTGGCCAAAGTAAAATCTGCCACACTGGCCTGACAATTATCTTTTAACTTTGACAAAATATCACGATGGGCATAAAGATGAGAAATAATTTTCTGCAAAGCTAAACCATCACCAGCCGGAAACTTCCAGCCATTGTAATCATCTTTGATTAATTCGCCTGCTCCGCCGATGTCAGCGCAAACTACTGGCAAGCCCAAGGCCAGTGCTTCATAAATTACTGTTGGCGAATTTTCATAACACAGTGAAGGAAAAACCAAAGCGTCCATCCTACTCAATAGCGGCCAAAGTTTGGCGTGATTGAGCCAGCCATGAAAAATAATCCGCTGATCGTTGTTGGCGGCTACTTTGGCTTTTTTGGCATCGGGCCCACCACCAATGATATGCAAACGCGCGTGCTGGAGCGGTAACTGACTAAATAATTTTATCAATTGCACCACGCCCTTGGCTTCGTGTATCTGTCCTAAATAAACTAATTCTAACTTTTCACTAATTATTTTTTTGAGCTTGGGCGCTTCATCGGCTGGATTGTAAATAACTTTTTTTTGGGACTGTGGGAAAAAACCGTGCTTAGTATAAAAATCCAATAAATATTGGGAAGGTGATATGACAAAATCCGGCGAAGCAAATAATTTCTTCATGACCCAAGGGTAGCCAAGATATTGAAAAAAACGGTGTTGCCAATTATTTTCTTGGCCTTTGATGATCAGCCCTGAAGGAGTGACTAATTGCACATCATGCACTGTGTGAATATGCTTGATACCCAAACGGCGTATCAACCAGGGAATCAAAAAACCCAAACCCATCAAATTGTGCGTAATGACTACATCTGGTTTTTCTTTGATCAAAATCTTCTTGACTTGCCAATAAGAAAAAATATTAAACGTGTCAATAATATGCCAAATTAAGCGCCAAGGAGCGGCGTGTAAAAAGTCATTGATGTAATAATAAATATTGATTGGCACAAAACGATAGACAGCCACACCATCCTCTTCCTCCAACCAAAAATTATGATTATCGGCGCGAATAGTTTGATCATTTACCTTAATGCTCCGCGGTTTGGTGCTAACAACAAAAACATGTTGCCAGGCATTTTTCAAACCCTTAGCTTCTTGAGCAGCTATTATTTCAGCTCCGCCACGAATAAGCGGCGGATACAAATTGCTAATAATCGCGAATTTCATCCAGTTAGAAATTTAGATAATTAAATCTTTGGTAACCAAAGTAAAATTTTAATAAATAACCCATACTATATACTATAAATATTATTCGTGAATTTCTAACTGGATTCATCCTTGGTGTATAGAAATTTAGATAATTAAATCTTTGGTAAGCAAAGTAAAATTTTAACAAATATTTTTTACACATATTACTAAACGTTATTTTGTGAATTTCTAACTGGATTCATCAGTTCAAATTATTTATAATTTCATTTAATTTTTTGCCTACTATCTCCCAAGTATAATTATCCAAAACTTTTTGTCGACCAGCTTGACCCAAGGTTCTGGCTAGCTTGGAATTTTTCAACAAAGTGTGGATCATATCAGTCAGATTTTGCACACTGCCCGGTTTGACCAACAAGCCAGTTTCTTTTTTGCTTACCACTGACCGGACACCAGCCAAATCCGAAGCAATGACTGGTAAGCCACAAGCCATGGCTTCAAGAGCCACAATGCCAAAAGCTTCCGAACGGTCAATAGAGGGAAAAACTAGCATATCAGCCAAGCTATAATACTTTAATAATTCTTGATCATCGACTAAACCCGTAAAAATAATTTTTTTGCTCAAGCCCAAATTGTCGGCTAAACTTTTGTAGCTGTCCAGCATATCGCCACCACCAACAATCAAAACTCGAAAATCATCACTATCATTTATTTTAAAAATTGCTTGGATCAAAATATTAACCCCTTTGAAATAATGTGGCCGATCCAGGGCACCCACAAAAAGAACTACTTGTTTGTCATAAAGATCGTAGCGCTCGGTCAATACTTTGTCCCTAAAACGCGGTTTGAAAAGCAAATGATTTACGCCAATCGGTAATTCTACAAACTTTTCCGGCTCGGCTTCAATCCAATCTCGCAAAGCTGAACTTCTGGCATAGTCCCAAGAAGTAACCAAAACCTTATCAGCCCGATCAATGATGCGTGGCAAAACATGCTCCGTATGCCAGCGAAAAAAACTGGACAAAATGCCAGTACCCACCACATCCATATGATAAGTAATAACCAATTTTATATCTTTAATTTTATCCAAAAAATATATAATTTCCGCCCCACCAAAAAATGGATAATGCAAATGAATAATGTCAAACTTCCATAGTTTCCAAATCAATTGTGGTAAAAATCCCGAATTACCATATTTGAACCACGGATAAAGACGCACCACCCTAAATGGATATTCATCTTTAACATTTTTGAGGCGCTTATAAAATGGCGTGAACACCGTCACTTGATGACCCTGAGTAGCCAAATACCAAGCATTATAATAGGCGACGTTACCCATGCCTCCTCTATATGGCGGAAAAGTTGAACAAACGACAGCGATTTTCATCCAGTTAGAAATTTAAATAATTAAATCTTTGACTACCAAGGTAAAATTTTACTAAATATTTTTTACACATATTACTAAACATTATTTTATGAATTTCTAACTGGAATCATTACCAAATTATAATTAATTTAATTAAATTCCAGTATATATTAAAGAAAAAATTGGCCATCTGCAAGGCCGGACTATTTAAGGGCTGAAACATAATTTTACCCGAAAAATTGCCCACTACTTGCCTATCACTACGTTGTCTATTCTTCTGTATCAAGCCCCTATAGTATAGTAATTTTTGCCACTGATTAAATGAAAAAATAAAACCATAGGCCTTAATTTTTTTTATTAAATATTGGTTTTTCCAAGCAAAAAATAATTGTCCGATTTCCATCACTAGCCAAGCTGGGGAAATAAAAATCAAAGTCAAAATATGATAATTTTTGAGCATGACCCACAAGCGATTGCGTTCAAACCAATTCACTGACTGCATGCTCCGCTTAAATTCATATTTGTGATAAATCTGGCTAGCGGGCACTAGATAATTGTCATAACCCAATAATTGCAAGGACCAACCCAAATCCAGATCTTCCAAATAAACAAACATAGTGTCATCAAACAAATAACCCACTTTCTCTAGGGCCGACATGTTGATAAAAACCCCAGCACCAGAACAGTAGTTAATTTTTCTAATACTATAGTGCTGTAAATCCTGTTGTCCACTCTTCAATCCATAGCCAAAACCCAAAAAATGTATTTGATTGCCCAAAGTGTTGAGCTTGTCTTTCTGTGGCCAGAGATTAATTTTGGATTGCAGACTGCCAAATTTATTCTTTTCAGCAAAATCATAAAGTGGCTGTAAGAAATTATTGGTAATGACTGTATCTTGGTTTAATAAATAAATATATTTGGCGTTTACTTCTTTGGCATAAAAATAGCCAGCGTTATTAGCGCCGACAAATCCTTCATTTTTTGATAATTTTATTAGCTTGAAATCGAGAAAATTATTTTGAATATACTCAGCGCTATTATCACTAGAATTGTTGTCAACTACCACAATTTCCAAATCAAAGTCAGCATAGTGCTCATCGGCCAAAGCCGGCAACAAATCCGGCCAATACTTTTGACCGTTAAAACTGGCGATAATTAAAACTACTTTATTTTTGCTCATTAATATTTTTATCTTCCAAAGCTCTTTGTCTAACTATTTTGGTGATAGCTTCATCTGTTTTATTTAAGCGTATAAATATTTTGAACAGCAAATAAAATATCAATAAAACTGAAGCATAAATCATCAGGTCAGCTCCGCGTGTAATACCCAAGAGTTGCGCTAAATAGCCCGTGCTATCAGGCACCCAAAATACCACCAAGACTATTAGCCACAATATTAGCCACCAACCAAAACTAGAGGCGTTAATCTTTTGAGATTTTAACTGACTGACAATCCGCCAAATATTGCTAGCCACAAAAATAGAAACGACAATTTGTAAAATCAACATATTATTTTTTTGTAAACCAATCAACTAATATTTTTAAACCGCCACCAAAACCTTGACCAAATCTGTGATAAATTACAGCCACTGGCACTTCTTGATAACGCAATTTTAATTTCTTGGTCTGGGCTACTATTTCAGTGGCGTGAGCCATGGCGTCTTGCTTGATGGTAATTTTTTCCGCGGCCAGTCTATTTAAAGCCCGAAAGCCATTGTGCACATCCGATAATTTCAAGCCGGTTAAAAAATTATTAAGCCAGATAGCTGGTTTAATAATTAGGTATTTTTTTTGCCAAGGAATTTTATTATTTTGCAAAAATTTGGAGCCAAAAACAATATCCGCTTGATTGCTAATAATAGGCGCGATGACCTTGGCTATTTCTTCGGCTAAAAGCTGTCCGTCAGAATCAAAATGAACTATTATGTCAGCTCCCTGCTTCAGGGCATACAAAGTGCCAGTGTATAATGCCGCCCCTTGACCACGATTTATTTCGTGTTGCAATACCGTCACACCCATGTCTCGAGCTATTTGAGCAGTTTGATCAGCTGACCCATCATCCACTACTACTATTTGATAATCATATTTTTTCAATGATTCTAAAACAGCACCAATATTTTTGGCTTCGTTCCAGCTGGGGATTACTACAAAAACATTCATATTTTTTAGCAAACAAAATCAGATTTTTTAAATTTATTTATTTTATTCCTCAGTATCAGAGTAGGCCTGACCCTGAATTGTCTCGTGCAATACAGATATGGCTCGGTAATAATCAATGGCTAGTTTTAGTCCTTCATCAAGATCAACCAAGGGAAACCAATTTAATTCATTTTTAGCAAAAGTAATATCCGGAATAGTCGGCTGATTAGAGTGGGCATATTGATCACCGTAGTTAATCTTGGAAGTGGAATTGGTGAATTTAATTATCTTTTCAGCCACTTGGGTCAGGGTATAGGGCTTTTCACTACCCATATTGACTGGCTTAGTAATTTCTGAGGCCATCAAATTAATCAGGCCGTCAACAATATCTTTGACATAGCAAAAAGTCATAGTCAGGTCTTTACTACCAGCAATGGTAACATCTTGATTGGCCACTGCTTGACGGATAAAATCAGCCACCTGCCGACCGCTGTGTAACAACATTTTCGGACCATAGGTGCTAAAAATTCTAGCAATTTTGGCGTCCACCTTACAATTATCCCGATAAACAATTGTGGCCATTTCGGCAAATCTTTTGCCCTCATTGTAACAAGCGCGTGGTCCCAAGAAATCCAACAAGCCAATGTAGTCCTCGGGCACTGGCTCGCTGTTGACTGGTGGCTGTCCATAAACCGCCGAAGATGAGGCCAGCAAATACTTGGCCTTGTGTCTTTTGGCTAATTCCAAACTCTTGATCACACCAACTGAATTGGCGGTAGTAGTCTGTACCGGAAACTTAAGAAAATCTTTGGGCGCCGTTGGACAAGCTAAGTTATAAATTTCTTGAAAACCTTGAATATCAACTTTGAAACGCTTGAGCTCTGGCAATTCTTCATAGTCAATGTGTTTGGTAATATTGTGGCGAACAAATTCAAAGTTTGGGTATTCAAGTAGTGTTCGAATATTTTCAACATCGCTAGATACAAAATTATCAACGCAAATTACATTGTCTCCTTTTTTGACCAGCTCCTCACAAAGATGCGAACCAATGAAACCAGCCCCCCCCAGCACTAAAACATTTTTATTTTCCATTAAAATTTTTGTGGACATATTACAGTTTAAAGTTAAAAGTTAAAAGTTTCGCCCATAGGGCGACCGCCCTTCTTGTCCTCCTCTGGAGGGTGGGCGGTAAAGTTAAAAAAGTTTATTTTTTATTAATATATTTTATAATACCATATATTATTTTTGACACCTCCACTGATTGTTCATAAACTATGTAAAAATTTTTTTCAGAAATATATTTTAAATCTTTAGCCAAATAAATCATAGACCTCACCTCGCCACATGAACCCTTAGCTATAAATAAAAATTTAGCATAATCTTTATTAGTCCCTTTTTCATAACCCTCTGCTATATTATTACTTATAGATATTGCCGCTCTACAAATTTGGTCTCTAAAAGAATAGTCCTTACAATTTCTAAATAGTCTGTAAATATTCCTGGCTAGTAATTGACTTTTTTGCCAGGCAATAATATCTTCAAATCTTTTACCTTTATTACTCATGATGTGTATTTGACCTTTTAACTTGAAACTTGCTACTTTTAACTTATTTATACTTTCCTAATAAATTATTAATTCTTACGGCCAACACTTCAAGCAATACTTTGGGATAATGCCACCATTTGACACTAGAAGTAAAATTATTGACCCAAGTCACCGGCACTTCCTTGATACGCAAATTATTTTTTTTAATTAACCACACCAGTTCAAAGTCAAAACCAAATCCCTTAATTGTTATTTTATTAAAAAGTGCTTGTACTTTTTTATTAAACAATTTAAAGCCACACTGAGTATCTTTGATGCGAGGATCGATAAGCAAACGAATTATCAAGTTGCCAGCTCGTCCTAAGGTTACTTTAATAATATTTTGTTTCACAACAACATTTGATTCTACCAAAGCGCGTGAGGCAATCAAGGCATCATAATCAGCTAAATATTTCCTAAATTTATCCAGCTCGGAAATATCAGTAGAATTATCAGCGTCCATGAACAAAATCCAATCTTGACTGGCTACTAAAACTCCTTTGCGCACTGAATAACCTTTACCATGATTTTTCAAATTTTTAAGAACTTTGATATCGCTAATATTTTTTAAAATTGCCAAAGTATTATCTGTGGAACAATCGTCTACTACAATTATCTCACCGACAATATTATTTATTTTAAAATATTTTTTTATTTTTTTTATGGTCTCAGCAATCACCGTGCTCTCATTGAAAGCTGGAATAACAACAGAAATATTCATAATTTAATCAACTAAAATATCAACATTATAGCCATTTTTGTCCTGTGGATTTCGCAAATACACATTATCTTTTTCCAAACCATTGTAATCGTATATTCGCAGTAAAGCCGATGATCCTTTGTTGGGCAAAGCCAATATTTCTGGCCAGGCGTCGCCAGACAAGTCGCGAGCTTGTAACCTAATGCCAGTAGTCAAATACTGACTATAGGCCATAAAATCATAAAGTGGCGTGCCATTGAAATTAAAAGCTTTTACTTGTGGCGCGCTGTTTTTGGCTGGCACAACTATAATATCTTGCCAACCATCAAAATCAACATCACCGACCGTCAACCAAACTCCTTTGGTCATTTTTTTATCATAGGCAAAAAATTGATACAAAAGCAATCCTTCGCTGTTGAATACTTTGATATGCGGACCGCCACTAGCGGCCGGAGCAGTGATGATTTCCGCCTTGCCGTCATTATCAACATCACCGACAGCTATATTGACGCCGCCTTTGAACTTGGCATCATAAGCCAAAAAACTGCGCAATAATGCGTCGTTAGCATTAAAAACTTTTATTTCTGAACCACCAGTCACTGGTGCTGTAACTATTTGTTTATTTTTATCACCATACAAATCACCCAAAGCCAAATTGACTCCCCCTGAATACTTGGCGTCATAAGCAAAAAATTCATTAAGCAGTGATCCTTGATTGGAAAAAATCCTGACATGCGGTCCGCCTTTTGATAATGGCGCGGTCACTATTTCATAAGAACCATTGTTGTCTAAATCGCCAGTTGCAATATTGACTCCGCCTTTAAATTTTTTGTCATAAGCCAAAAACGAAGACAATAAATTGCCTTTATCATTCATGATCAAAATTTCTGGGCTTAAATTTGCTTGTGGTGCCAAAACTAATTTTATAGTTTGATTATAATATTTATCAGCCGCATCTAAAGCCGCTCCGATATTGAGCAGTCCTTTGCCTAATTTTTTGTATATCAAGGGACTGGCCGCTTGCAAACTATCTGAGCTAGATAATAGAATTGAATATATGTCGGCCGGACGCAAATTAGGATAATTCATTTTGATCAAAGACAGTGCGCCACTGACCATGGGAGCGGCCACCGAAGTGCCAGACCAACCGCCACGATAATAACTACTGAAATTAATATCTGTCAAATCATGATAGACCGTAGAATAAATATTTACACCCGGTGCTGATATGTCTATACATTTTTCACCATAGTTGGAAAAAACCGATAATTTATTTTGACTATCCACAGCGGCCACACCCAATACTCTGTTGACATTGTCAAAATCACAAACCGGATAAGCTGGTTCAGTGTCCAAGTCAATACCACTCTTACTCTCGTTACCTGAGGCAGCCACAATCATCACACCACTGTTATAGGCATTGGTGATGGATTTTTTTAATGACTCATCGATAGACTTGCCTACTAAGCTAAGATTGATAATTGAAGCGCCATTTTCTACAGCATAATCAATAGCTTGCGACAAAACCAAGGTATTACCCGTACCCTTGGCATCCAAAATTCTCAAATCCATTATTTTTACTCTGGGGTTGATGCCCACAATACCTTCATCATTGGCTGAGGCAGCAATAATGCCAGCAATTACTGTGCCGTGATTTACCGCTGTATAATCATAGCCCTCAATCAAAACTGGTGTTGGTTCATTGTCGCTGTCCACAAAATCCCAACCATTAATATCATCAATGTAACTATTACCATCATTATCCAGTCCGTCACCAGGAATTTCATCGCTATTAATCCAAATATTATTAATCAAGTCTGGGTGACTAATATCAATGCCAGAATCCAAAACAGCCACAATCACTTCTTTGTTTTCTTTGGATTGATAAGACCAGGAACTTTGAGTATTGATAGCCCGCAAATAACTCTGTTGCAAAAGATAGGGGTCAGTTGGGGTATAGTCCTGACGAAAAGCTGCTGTTGGTATAGCAACACTAACAACAACTAGCCAAATAAATAATTTTATTGCTCTATTCACTAGATTTAAATTAATATTGCCGTAATTATAACAAAATAGTCTCAAAAAAACAAATAAATCCTCACCTTGAGGATTTATTATATTAGGACACAATATTTTATTAATGTAAATAGCTAACGTTCATAACGAGCATTTTTCAAAATTTGCTTCATAAAATCCCAATAACTATGGTCGCCTTGCTGATATTTGGCATACCAATATTCCACTCCCCATAAATAGGCCTGATTAAGGTCAGTATCTATAGCATACTGTAAATTAGCCGACAATTGTTTGATTGACAATGATTTTTGTATTTCTTTATTTTTTAAAGTAACAAGGGATCCGTGTGGCACCCAGGGCTCGGCCTGCAATTCACTGATTATCACCTTTTGCTTTGGCAAGCCAACTAAATTAGCTTTGAATCCATAAAACCAAGCTGGCCAGGGATAGCGAAAATAACCAAACCAATTATTCCACACTACCCGATACATAGTCGTACCAAACATATCGCCAATTTTGGCCTCTTGACGCCAAGTACTCAACTCGCCAGAAGCCGAAATTATTATTGGCCTACTACTATCCAAACTTTTTACCAAAGCCACCTCTTGTTCCAAAAATTCCTTGTCGCCTTGGGGACATTCGCCAAACCAATCAAAAAGCGGTTCGTTCTCAACCTGCCAAGCAACAATTTCTGGTCTATCCTTATAACGCTCCACGACAACTTTCAACATTTTTAAAATTTCCGCTTTTCTGACTGCTTCATCATTTTTATCCAGCCAAGCTGGTGAATGACACTCTGGCCAACGCGGGAGTCGCCAACCAATGTTGGCCACAAAATCAACATTCCTCTGCTGGCCCTGATCCAGCAGGTAGTCAAAAGCATAAAAATCATATTCATTTTTTTCATTTTCAATCCAGTCCCAGTAAATAGGCATCCTAACATTTTTTACTCCCAAATCATCAATGATGTGGATAAATGTATCACCCCAATCCAAGCCCAGGTTGACCGCCAGCTTGGAAGAATAAGTGACACCCCAAAAATCCGGCTTGGCTTCAAGTGTAATTTTGCTTGGGTAATGATTAGCAAATTTTAGCCACCAAAAAAACCAGGCCAGAAACAAAACCCAAATAATTATTTTAATTTTTTTGGAAACTCGACGCATAATTTATTGAGACATATAAAATAAGCCCATAGCTACCAGCACTGCGGCCACAATTTTGTAAGCCATAATTTTCCTGGAACGCTTTTCTTTGATAATTTTGGGATAAAAAATAGTTATAAAATAAGTAAAAGCCAAAATCAAACCATATTGCAGACCTTGCAAGGAAGTAACCAAAGCCACTGAGCCCAAAGCCACAGCATAGTTCTGTAAGACCGAACCAATAGCGCCGCCAACTTGGGTACCAAGAAAAATAAATTTGTTCTGCTTCTTGCCTTTTGACTTTTTAAGATCGGCTAATATACCCTGACGGTTGCGCGGACTAAACAACAAACACAATACTGCAAAAAAAGTACCCAAGCGTATCCAAATAAAAGCGCTTAAAAATTCCTGGCCATTGTAAGCCACTTTACTGCCAAACCAGAATAGCGCAAAAAATAAAGCCGAGATAAAAGAAAACAAAATACTATGCCACCTCTTATCAAAATCAATATGCAAAAAATGCTTAACCTCATACCAGATGCTGTGCCGAGGCGAAATAGCCGAGATGATCATAGTGCCTAATATCAGATAAACAATCGCCAGCCACTGGTTAAGTGTAAATATTTCTTTGAAAAAAATTATTGATAAAATAACTGTAAAGATTGGCACTGTGCCACCGACCAAAGTAAATATCTGCGAAGCATCATGACCTTTGAGCGCTGAATAAAGAAAAAATATACCAGCTGCAAAAAAAGAGCCCACCAAAACATCAAACAAAAATAATCCTAAGCCCGGCCACTGCAAAAACCACGGCGCCAGTACTATCACAGCCGCACCAGAAGCGCCAACCAGAAAAGTATAGGTGCGTGGCCCTGAAACCACGTTTTCCAAGACAAATTTGTCAGCCACATTGACTGCGGCCATGACTATATAAGCAATTATAGCAACTATTAACCAAGTCATAATTTTTTATATTTACTTTTTGGCTAATTTTAGCCAAAATTTATTATATTTTATTTAAACCCCTTGACAAATATTTAATAGTGTGATATCCTACAGTCAACATCAAATATCCACACTAACCCTGCGATACGCGGGGAGAAGGAGGACAGATGTTTATGCTGGCGCTCAGGAACACCCCCCATGGGGTATTGGAGACGACGTCAACGACGTCCACCACGGCGACGGGAAGCGACGCCCACATCGGCGACGCAGCCGCCTGCTGACGAACTCGGCGCTGGCGAGGCAAACACCTACTCGGTTGAGTAGCGATGCGACGCCTCGCGAGACCTGCCACCCCACATGGGAGGCGCCAAATGGCTCGAGACCAGCCGTAACTGCTAACTTAGCAGGGCTGAACTGAACGACGCCTTCGAACCTTCATTGTATGAGGGGGGCTGACGACAATACCGTTGGCCTCCCTCCCTTTTTTTCTAGCCACACGCTAGATTTTTTTTAATTTACAAACTATTTACTATTTCCCGCAAATTACTCATGCTATTTGACAGAAAATCTTCTGGAGATATCCTATTGACAGCTCGCAAAGCATTGAGTGATTTACTTTTATCTTTTTGGTATTTTCTTGGATAGTTGGCTTCTAGATCGCCATTAGGGAAAATATAAACATTACTTTTTTTCAACTCTTGAATAAGCTCATCTTGAGACATCTTGGGCAAATGAATTTTCAAGTGAGCAAGTAACTCAAACAAATCATCGTGATTGAAAACATCTCTGTCCATGATAATGCGATAAGGTATTTCAAACATTCTCAAAAGATCAATGTAAACTTTCATATTCCCCTTGCCGTGAGTCTGCACTACTTTTATATCTTTGTCTCCCTCATAAAAATGATCAATCAAACCACGCAATAATAATTTATCAGACATGCCCTCTACCATAACGACTTCATCCGCAAAAAACATTTGTAAATTGTCAGCATTGAGTTCTTGCAGTAAGCGTTGAGGATCATAGTAGCCGTGAGTGCCACCAACATGAGAAATGCCAAAAGCTTTGGTTGATTTTTCATCTTTGATTGTGCGCACAACCTGTGGCAAAGTCATGGGTGTCAAAAAAAGCGGCGAATGCGTGGTAAAAATAATTTGTCCAGCATCACTATTTTGCATAGCCCACAAAAGTCGCTCCTGCAAAGCTGGGTGCAAATGTGTTTCTGGTTCATCTATCAGCACTATCTGATAGCTGGGATGAAAAATATAAAGCAACATGATAAATATCCGCCTAAAACCAGAACCCAAGCGATCAATCGTCACTCGCCTTTCCCCCTCATAAAGACCATCGCTCTCATAATTTATGTCCAGGGCATTATGTGAGGCCAAAATTTTGGGAAAATGTTTTTTCAAATTTTCCTGAAAGCGCATATAGAAACCAGGGAAGTGTTGTAGACTGCGGTAGTCAGTCTCAATCTGACGATAATTAGCAAAGGCCTCCTCATCCAATCTCTTGACTTGCGGACTCAGTATTTTGCTCAAAGCGTTATTGTAAGGCAAAGTCTGCCTAGTAAATTTTAATTCGCGATCACTTTTTTTTTGGACAAAAATACCGCTTGGCTCGGGCAATTGCCACCTATTTTGCTCATCCGGATTAAAAAAAACTTTTAGCTCCAAATCAGTTTTTTCGTAAAAAATATTACTGGCCTGACCCGGGGCTTGCAAAGCAAACTGGATAGCATCCAAAATATTACTTTTACCAGAATTGTTTTGACCAATAATAATGTTAATTTTATGAAGATTAAGCAGCATGGGCTGCTTAATACTTTTGTAACAATTAATTTTGGCTTGTTCAATAATCATATTTTAGAGCAAATGCACCTCGTCTATTTCCGTGATTTTGTTGCGTAAAACTATGTTTTCAATATTATAGGTACCATGCTTTGGCGCATCCAAAAAGCCCTCCATAGCGGCTTCGGCTAGCCAGCCTGAGTCCAAAAAATCAAACAGCCACTCATCAACATAGCGAGGATCGGGACTATCAATACCAGCACCGATATTGAACAGCCACTCCCTGTTGTACTGCTCTTGGGAGCCCACTGGTTCAGAAATAATGATCGGTATACCCAAGCCACAATAAAAAGTCAGCTCCGATGGTTTGGTCCACAAAACATCAGTGGTGCGTAGAGCTTCATTAAAAATTTTGAAATATTCTACTTTATCTTCAGCGTAAATAATACGCACGTTTTTGTTATTGTAAAGACCGTTGTATTTCAAGGCCTTTTCAAAATATAAATAAACATCATTGCGAGCGCCAGCTACCAAATTTAACCTGATCTGACCTTTTTTCAAATGCTTTTTCAGACGCTGAAGTATCATTACCCCAATATCTCTTTGGGCGCCAGCGCCACCAACCGCAAAAGTAATAGTCAGTGGATGTTTCTTTTTGATTTCTCTGACTGGACACAAATAGTCTTCTATGACTTTGGCGTATTTTTTGCGATAGACGCCCCTAGGATCAAGATTATAAAGTCGAGCTTTCAAATCATGTCTTAAAATATTAGATTTGTAGCCACCGATATTTTCCTTGGGCAAAGGAAAACCAGTCACATAAATATGACTCTCTCTGACACCATAAAGTCTCAATCTGTTTTTTACTCTTTTGTTTGGCGCTAAATATATTATGCGGCTTTTACTAGGATTGACCGGAGCCCAAGCACGAGCCACATCAGCATCACAAACCGCTAAATATATTTTATCCTTGTAACCATGATATTCCGCAAAATAAGCAGCCACAAAAAAAGTAGTCAAAAATGGCAGGGGTTTTTTGTTCAGCTCATCAATTAATGCTTTACCTAAACCATCTTTGACTTTTTTATAAAACCAAATCAATTGTTGAGAGGTCTTTGATAAATCACGCTTAGGATAAAAAGGATCAATCTCCTGAAAATGATCCATAATCTTGAAGGAAAGACTACCAATCAGGGGAATATTTTTAAAACGAGAAATCAATTCATACCAAAAACGACCACCCTCCCAAGAGTGCTCTTCGCTCCGACTGATACCCGCGTAATGATTAGCGTTAATAACACCGTTTTGACTGGTAGCTATAAACGGATAGGCCGCACGCTGATGGCCATACCCCATATCGACGGCCACCACGTACATTTTTTGTTTTTGTTTTTCCATGTTTAGTTTTAACGATAACGCACGTTAGAAACTTTTTTTCCCTTAGTTTTTCTCTGCTTCTTCAAAGCAACTTTTGTCTTTTTATACATACTTATATTATACCACAAAACGCAAGATTAATTAAAATTTTAATATTTGCCGAAACACAAAAATTAATAACAAAAAATAAAAATAAAATTCTAGGTTTATATAACGCTGTACTGCTCCGGGGCTTAGTAATTCATAAACCACTAGCAATAACCAAGTGATAAACGCTATATTAAAAAAATCTTTGATTATTATTTTTCTGGTATTCATTTTTTAAATTCTATCTGCCAATTATTATCCAAATATATATTTTGTTCTGCTTTATAATCGGGAATGGAAATCATTAGCTCTATTTGCTTGCGGTATATTTTGGCTTGCTGTAAATCAAAATTAGCCGACCAAGCGCTTTGATCCATATCCTTATAAAACCAAGAATCATCGGCCTGTTTCAAACCAAGTCGTACAGTAGAGCTAGACATACTCCACGAGCCCTTGATGGACATAAGGTCAAATTTGGTTGGCAAATATACCTTGAGATAGACGGGCTCACCTTGGATATAGAGCTTTTGGTCGTCAAAATCATAGCTAGTCCTAGAACTTGGATACCAGCCACGATAATTGGGTGTGCTATTGTCCTCAAAATCAATTTTGTAAACTAAGAGACGACCAGTATAAATGTTGCGGGAAATGACAAAAAGCATCAAGCCCATAGCCAGAATTACCCACAAGCCACGAAACAATAAAACAATGGAAATTTTCCTTAATTTCATAGCTATATTTTAGCAGAAGTTCTTGGTTTACAGAAGGGCTAAAAAAGACTAAAATATACCTGTCAAGAAAATTAAACTTTTTTATAGGCCGCTATCCTTCCCTAAGTGTCAAGCATTGAGACTTGACGCGGCGGCGTGTCAATTTCCAATCAATTTCCAAGATGCTTACCTTCAGCCGACCACAACACAATGCCTGGCAAATACTATTGTTGATCTTAATTTTGGTCAATATTTTTTTATTCAAATCAGCAATTTTGGGAATTATAGTAGGAGTGATTTTTTTGTGGTACAACAGCAAAAAAGCGGCTGATATATTTTTTCCCCAAGTCCACCAAGGATTAAAAAATCTTTTTGGCCTGCTATTGATCATGGCTGTAATTTGCGCCACCTATACTATCGCTTACCATCTTTACAAAATAAATCTAGCTGTTTTTTTACTGACTCTACTTACTATACCGCTAGTTATTGAACTGCTTTCCTTTTTTGGTAAAAAAGAACATTATTTTCTAGAAAATTTTAGTCTCAAAAACTGGAAACCAAATAATTGGAAAAATTTACTTCTCCCCTGTCTGGTTTTACTTATTGATGCTTTGCTGGTCTACTATCTGTTTCACAAGGCCAGCTCCGGGCTCATCCGCTCTCCCTGGGAGCTAGTTAGCTTCAAATTCTGGTGCTTGCTAGGCCTGAGTAATTTGGCCTTGGTCTGGACTATTTTAAACAAAAAAAGTAGCAAAAATATTTATTTGATTGTGGCGCACTTTTTGCTACTGAGCAGTATAACGCTTATTCTGTATCGTTTGGGCTATGGCTATGACTCTTTTATACATGGTGCCACTTTAAAAATCATTGAAAATACTGGCACCATACAGCCCCGCCTCTATATCTATGTCGGTCAATATGGTTTGAGTTTATTTTTTAGTAAACTATGGCAAGTCGATGTCTTGATGGTGAACAAACTATTACTGCCGGTGTTATTTTCTTTGCTTTGGCCAAGTAGTATATTTTATGGTCTGCGCCACAGCTTCAAGTGGTCCTACCGCATGAGCTACCTAGGTGTTCTGCTAAGCTCGTTGGTTGGCTTTAGTTATTTTATTATGACCAGCCCGCAAAGCTTGTCATTTCTTTTTGTGGTTTTGGTGGTATTTATTGCTCCGGAACTTAGAAAAAACGAAATACCGTTTTGGCTGAGCTTCATTTTAGCCCTCATGACCATGACTATTCATCCTATTTCTGGCATTCCTCTATTTTTTATGGCTTTTATTCTCTCTTTTGATTATTTATTAAAATCAAGAAACTTAAAAAAAGTAATCAATATTATTATTTACTCTTTTTCCGCAATTACCCTGCCTATTTTCTTAGGAGTTTATCAGTGGGTCAATGGTGTGTCAGCCAATAATATCATCAATCGACCCTTAAAATGGCCCTGGCCCAATTTGAATGCTACTTGGGTAGAAAATTACGACTTTCCTTTTGACTGGCTACACAATATAGGACAAAATCTGTCTTTGATATACTTTATGGTCGCCATTATTGGCCTCTATCTCATACTAGCCAATCATAAAATTACTTTTTTTAGAAATCAATTGATCCTGCTGGGCATCTTACTCAGCAATTATATTTTGACCAAAAGTTTTATTAATTTTAATCTACAAATTTCTTACCAAAAAGACGACTACCCCAATCGCATTCTTTTTTTAATTGCTTTGTGCGCTTTACCGATTTTTTTAACTAGCTTTTATTATTTATTCCATCATTACATAAAAAAACAACCCACCATAATCAACGGCATTTGGATTTCAGTTATTGTCACCATAGCACTCTTGGTCAGTACTTATTTTTCTTATCCAGTCTATGATCGCTATTTAAACACCAAAAGCGCTAATGTGACCTCAGCTGATCTACAAACTGTCCAATATATTGAAGAGGACGCTCACGGTGAGCCCTATGTGGTGCTAGCCAATCAAATGGTTGGCGCGGCCGCTATCCATGAGCTTGGCTTTGCCAATTATTATAATGACAATTTTTTCTATTCCATGCCCTTGGGTAACAACAATATTTATCAAGAATTTTTGACCATGATTGAAAGTGATGCTAGTCGCCAAACAGCCAACCAAGCCATGGACAAAGCCCAAGTGAAGCGCCTATATCTGGTAGTAAACAACTATTGGCACTCCAGTAAATCTGCCAACCAGCAAGCTAGTGCCAGTGCTGATGAAGTAATACCCATAGCCAATGGCACTAACATGGTCTATCTCTATCTAAAATAAAAAACCCCAGCAATGCTGGAGTTTTTTAATAAGTCTCAAAATACTTTATAAGATTGCATCCTTGGCAGCTTTGGCAACTCTGAATTTCACCACAGTCTTAGCTGGAATGCTGATAGTAGCGCCGGTCGCAGGGTTCCTGCCTTGTCTGGCTGCTCTATGCTTCTTAACTAGTTTACCCATACCAGGCATGGAAAATTCTCCGTTGGTTTTGACTTCTTTGTAAGCCAACTCCACGAGAACATCCAAAACAATTTTTGCCTGCTTTTTTGACAATTCGCTCTTATTGGCTAATGCCTCGAGCAATTGTGATTTAGTCATCTTGGCCATCTATTTATTGGTTAATTATTAATTACCACTAGAAATATAGCATATTTTCTGGGAAATGTGAAGAATTGCTTAAACACCCGACTTATCCACAGGGTAAATGCTAACAAAATCGCCAAAAAATTATTTTTAAAAAATATTTTAGCACAAAAATAAACACCTTAATAATAAAATAAAAAACTTAAATTAACATTACAAATCTATTTATATAATTCGATGTGCCTTATAACTTATTTGCTAAATTATGCAGAAGTGCCATAATACTTATATATATTACGACTATGCCCCTTTCTCCCTTACAAAAATACATTATTAAGCAAACTGGTGAAAATACTAAAAATCGTTTAAGCCGCAATGTGCTGGCTCAATATTATAGCAATAAAAAAAAGGCTCCCAGCACAAAACTGCAAGCCAATATCATTACCAAAAGCTTGGAGCGCTTAATCAATCAGGGTTACTTGGTGGGTTTTGGTCAAAAGACCCAATACAAATTATTTATTACCCACATCAAGTTAACGCCACGTGGTAAAAAAATAGCCAGAAAATTTCTGGGCCAACAAGCTGAATTACCAATATTTAAAACTTCTCGAATTAAAACAAAAAAATAATCTACTCAATAACAATTGGCGTACCAACTTGCGCCCACCAATAAAGCTGTTCCATATTTTCGTAAGCCACATTAACACAACCATGGCTCATGGGTTGGCCAAATTTGTTGTGCCAGTAAGCACCGTGGATATAATAGCCATTTTTGAATGACAAATTCCATTTGGTATTGGGATAGTTATAATTAGCTCCGACATAGCGTTTGACTGGCACCTTGGTCAGCACTGCAAAATTTCCCTTAGGTGTGGGCAAATTTTTTACACCTGAAGAAATAGGAAACGAGCCCAATGTTTTCTCCCCAAAGGTGTATGTTAAATTTTGTTTAGCTAAATTTACTTTTATCAATTTTGGCAGTTTGTTGAGTTGCGGATCCAGCGGATCATAGCCAGCAGCTACTTCTGTGCCATCAAGAAATTTGTCACCATCAGAGTCTGGATTCATCAGCCCAGTGCCCAAAATAATTTCCCAAGCGTCGTTAAGGTAATCCTTGTCTGAATCAACTTGGATTAATTTTTTTTTGTCAGCAAAAAGTGGCGAATAACCATTTTTTATTTCTTCACCGTCTAAATATCCGTCACCATCTGTGTCGGGATTTTTGGGATCAGTAAAATAAATACTCAGCTCTTGCTCATCAGTCAAACTATCATTATCAGTGTCCACAACTAACACTTGAGCTTGAACCATGATTGGAAAAATAAATATAGCAATATATAAAATAAAATAGAAAAAACGCATAACATTATTATAGCATATTTTTTTCATACCTGGTGTATTTTTTTGTTGCTATTGACATTTTGTAGATAATTGTATATAATATTTTTTTCTTGTTCATCAAAAACCCCCGCCCCAAAACCTTAAAGGATAAGGTAAGAAAGGAGGAGTTTCCGCTTTTTCACGGAGGAATTGATCCCCACGGATCAAACGAACCCGCCAATGTTTGTCTCGAAAGGCCTTTAGTCATGTCGAAACCCGCCAACTATGCCCTAGCAGAAACCAGGCACCCCAGTGCCTACTACAGCGACCTCTGCAATGCTCTGGGCATCAATGTTCCGCCCAGATCTGCCAACACAGCGGTACTACTGGGTCGGAGCGTCCTCCTCACTTGGTCCAAGTTCCCCAGAACGCTTCGGCAGGCCTCCCAGAGTTTGACATCCATGACAAGTGCCCTGATGGCATTGTCAGCCGATTCGTCCGAATTCACACTGGCTCGACAGCTGGTGCTGAGCATGATGAATGATGTCCCTGAAAATCTCGCGATGAGCGAGACCTACGATGAAATCATCATCAGCCTCCGCTGCTGCTTGACGCGCACTCCGGAAGAACACTTCGCTCTGGCCTGTAACGAGCTTGGGCTCGCTGGTGCTCCCAATACGGTCAAGGAGGCCAGAAGCTCAGGCGCGCACGTGATCAACGGACTGAAAAACCTACCTGGTCACAGCCAGCATCTGAAGGGACGCCTCCCGTGCATCACTGCCTCCCTGAGGTCCCTGCCAAACGACAGCCATGAATTCCGAATGGCCACTTCGCTGGTGTCTCGCATCACCAACCCCAAGAGGGTTCCCAAGGTAGTGCGGGATGACAAGGGCTTCCAGCTGGTGGCCACACGCCTGCGTCGGGCCATGATGCGCACGATCCCGCAGGGATCGTAAGCACTCTGCCTGAAGAGGCACACTAAAAACCGCCAAGCGGTGTACAGCAACCAGACTTAACAATGAGTCGTACACTGCTTGGCGGTTTTCCTTTTGTTAAAAAAATATTTATTTCTTTTCAACGACAATGGTGCAGTTAGTCATCAATGCTGCCAAAGCACCAAGGGCTGCCAACACCGGCGCAAACAAAGCACCCACCGCGCCAATGGTAAGCGGTATTTCCATTACTATTTCGTCATGCTCGTTTTTTATAATAATACGCCGAGCATTTCCTTCTTTGATCAGCTGTTTGACTTTTTTTACAATCTGATCACCAGATACCTTATACTCCTCTGTTTTGCTATTTTTTTTCTTTTTTTTCGTAGCCATATATATAAGTTAAAAGTTACAAGTACAAAGTATAAAGCTATAGACTTATGCTTAAAATCTTTCTACTTTTTACTTTCTACTTTTTGCTAATTAATTATGGTTGTAAAGCTTGCTCCACATCTCCGTTAACGGAAATAATTACACTTTTTACTGTGGGAAACTGCAATAGTGTTTGGTTGATCTGCTCACGAATTGTTGACACCTTGCAAGAACCGCCAACTTGATATTGTAACTGTTCATTAAAATCAACTTTAGCCACTCCCTCATCAATAGTCAGTGAATTTATTTTTACATTGGAATTGATGGCCGTATAAAAACCATCCGCCTTGTCCTTGATGCTAGGCCCAGTCAACAAAGCCGTCAGCGCTGCCCTAGCTACGGCTGTTGATTTGGGCACTTCTTTATTGACTGATTCTAAATACTTATAATCAAAATCATCTTGGCCAGCTGTTTTGCTGGTCGCAAAATAAACCTTGACTGACATTGTGTCTTGGTTGAAACTGACGGGTATAATTAGCTGATCATCATACTGAGCATCGCCTGATGGATTATCTTTTTTCAAAACCAAAAATCCGGTCTTTGACAAAGGACGCGCAAAATCAATAGTAGCTTCAAAGGGCACAAAATCCTCAGTCATCCAATCACCCGTGCTTTTGGCAATACCCGTTCCAACAACAAACTGGCTGTCATCCAAAACTTCCACTGGAAATGAGGCCTCAAAAAACCAAGTGCCTCTGGCTTGGCCTTTAATAAAGACTGGGGTAGATATTTCTTGATTAGCTTGTGGTTCAAGTACTTGAATCAAATCATTTTTTTCAACTTGATTGCCAATATACTCTGTAAAAATACGTCCATCAGGTGTCCGGCAAGCGCGAGGCCACGACTCCATTATGGCGTAACGAGCATTAAGACAATCTTGAAAATTGTTAATGTAATTAGTGATTGGAGATTTTTTTGAATCCTGCAAAAGAAAATAAAAACCAATTGCTACCAAAATAAGCACTAGTAATAAAGTTAAATTTTTTTTCAACATAATTTTCAATATAATGATTATTGATTTATAGAAGCCATAAATAAATCCTCATAAGGCCGATGTGGCAAATGGCCAATATTATTAATATAATTTATTTTGACATAGCCATCAGTGTCAATGACCAACTTGGATATAGATGACTGATATATTTCCATGGACAAAAAGCCAATGACATCGGCATTGAGAATGCCGGTGAGTATAGAACGAATCAAATTGCCGTGGCAAAAAACAGCTATTTTTTTATTCTGATTTTTTTCATAAATATCAGCTAATAATCTTCTGGCTAAAACTTGAGTTTTATCTAGTCCTTTTTCCATTTGGCGATAATTTTTGATGCGCCTGACTCTAGTTTTGTCACTCATGTTGAAATACTTAATCTTGTACCAATTTTCCCAGTTGATTTCATTGAGACGGCGATCAATGATTGGGTGTAGCTTCAAGGCTTCGGCCAAAGGTTGAGCAGTCATTCTTGAACGCCTAAATTGACTAACATATATTTTGTCTATACCTAGAGTCAACAATTTTTTACTCAAAAAACCACGCTGGTGCAAGCCAATGCTGGATAAGGGCATTTTCAGATCGCCAAGTTGTTCCTGCAATTCATAAGCTGGATGACAATGACGAATCAGATAAATACTGGTGTAGGGCCCGGTAACTTTTGGCCTTTTAAAAGAATAGGGATTTATCAAAATATTTTCTGTAATGTTTTTTAGATCGTTAATTTTTTTACCAATAATTTTTTTCTTCATAAAATTAACCTTATTTTTTCTTGTCTTTGGGTGATAAATTTTTTAATAATTCTTCGGCCTCTTGGCTTTGGGGATTTTTTTGTTTTTTAGCTTTTTTGATAATTTTTTTTAAATCATCTTTGACGCTCAAGATCATGCCAGCTATGGAATAGGACTTTATCGCTAGTAGGAGGTCGCCATTTTTGGCGGCCGAAGCCGCAAAACCACAAAGACGACTTACTTTACCGTGGTCCATAATGCCACCGAACTTTAATTTTTCAGCAATTATTGCTAAATAATTTTCATTATTATCTACTACACTGCCTTCAAAATCCACACCAAGATTTATTTGATTTAATAATTCTTGAGTATATTGACCTTGATTTTTTTTGGCTTGCTTGATGGCCTCTAGCTCCAGGCGATATCTTGTCAATTTATCACTATGACGATTAACAGCCGTCAAATCACTGGTATCAGGCACGCCAGTCAAACTAGCAAAAATAATATTTTTTTCTAACAACTCGCTTTTTTTATTTAATAAACTATCAAGGAAGTTCATTTTTCCAGCTCTAATCTGTAAAGTCAAGTAATCGCACTCGCCTTGACTAATCATCATAGACTGCAAGAGTTCCTCTCTTTTCAAAACATGATCGTGGTGTCTGGCAGCCAGACTTGAAGATAAATTAATCAGGCCAGTGTTTGACTTCGGACTAGCTTGGCTTTCTTTATTTTTTAATAAATCCTCAAAGGCCATAATTGTTTATATTATAGCATAAATTCAATGATATTGACAAAATTTTAATAATATGCTATTATATAATGTTTAATTCGCGCAAGAAAGCTTCGGCAATCTTGCTGATGTAGTTCTTCGACAAGGGGGAAAATCATGCCTTGGAACTGGGAGTTCCACCAATCCAAGTAGAAACCGCAACTACTACCGAGCGAAGAAGAAGAAGAATCCGCTCCTTCTGGATACTCGGTAGCCACCGAGATTCCAGAGGGAACAACCATGAATACTAACTATCTTCCTGACTACGAGCAGGCCAGAAAATTCCTCGAGAAGTATCGAGAAGAAGGCCAGGTCCTAATAACCCTTCAGGAAGCATACAATTCTGGCCCAGTCACGGTGAATACTGTGGCCCGAACTAAGATTCGGGATAGGTATCATCCCTACATGCTCCACGATCTTCTTCTGTGCGACTGCTCAGCCAATGGCGTGCTCGGACAGCGATTCGATAGTGCCACCGGAGAATGGTGGTCATACGACTTCCCTGTCGACTACCCCTGCCTGATCGAGAGCTCGTGTTTCAGACAGCGTTCTTAATCAGACTATCGGCCGGAGCCCCGCCACGCGGGACTCCGGCCTTCTTTTTTATTATATTAACACCAATCATTGACATTTAAGTCGTTTTTGCTTATAATTTACCCCGTTGTGCCGGGATAGCTCAGCTGGTAGAGCAACGGTTTTGTAAACCGTAGGTCGGGGGTTCAAATCCTCTTCCCGGCTCCATTCGACTCCGCCCTTCGCAGGCTCAGGGCGTCGCTCATGGTCTCCATCCTCGGCTTTGCCTCGGATTACGACCACCCTAGGAGTCGAATGCCTCGAGCGAACGGAGTGAGCCGAGAGGCACGAAATTTAAATATAAAAAAATAACCAATATTATATAATTAATTCATAATTAACTGAACCATATGCCACAAGACAACCTAATAAAACTAGAGTGCGCTGATTGCCATAAAATAAACTATCATAGCAACCGCAATAAAAAAACTATCAAGGCAAAATTAGAATTGCAAAAATATTGCCGTCATTGCAAAAAGCACACCCATCACAAAGAGACCAAATAACTTGGTCTTCTAAGGGGGCGTAGTATAGTGGTAGTACAAGGGTCTCCCCGCCTGCCACGACTACAGCATGAACAATTAACTTTTGCATTAACTTACAATACTCGCGATATAATTAAATATCATCGCTTTATGGGGGCGTAGTATAGTGGTAGTACACCCAGCTGCTCGCGAGCGACTGGGTACAGGGTCTCCATCCCGCTCCTCGCGAGGAGCGGGATCCAAAACCTCCAAGGTTAATACTAAAATCAATTAAGAAAAACGATTAATGTATTATGTTTATCTTTTAAAATTAAATAGTGGAAAATTTTATATAGGCTATACCAAAGATTTAAGACGTAGACTTACAGAACACAAAGCTCATAAAACTTATTTTGTAGGCAGAGAAAAATCTTTTGATTTAATATATTACGAAGCTTTTAATAATATTGATCTAGCCAAAGAAAGAGAAAGAAAACTAAAAAATTACGGAGCTGCTTATAAAGAATTATTAAAAAGAATACAACTTAGCTAACATCAAGGGGGAGTAGTATAGTGGTAGTACAGGGGTCTCCAAAACCTCTAGCGAGGGTTCGATTCCTTCCTCCCCTGCCAAAAGCACAAGATATTACTTATCTTGTTTTTTTGTATCAAAAAAAAGACCGCACATTGCAAGCAAGAGGTGCGGTCCGTTCGATGCGAATCGGACGAACAGGTACTGCTAGAACCTGAGCTCGCCCAGACGACGGAACTCCTTCTGGAGAGAGGCCGGAAGCTGCTCGGGCTGGAACACCTGGTAGTGCCAGTAGGTCGGCCGCGGGCACAGCTCCCTGATGATGCCCCGCTTCTCCAAACCTTCCAGCAGGGACGCCTTTTTCATATTCATCGGATTTCCTCGCTTTCTATCATGTACAATGCCACATAATTATGGCAATATAATATAATATCATATTTATCTAATTTTGTCAAGTACAGTGCCTTGACAAAAACATTTTTTCCTGCTATACTCATCTATTCTAATTAAGTATAGCTTTATTTACAGCTTAGGACTCGAATCTTTTGTGTCATAGTGTGGCCCAGTAGAAACTCGGGTCACATATTTTTTATGACAAACAACAAACAAATCGCGCCTAATTTTAACGGATTAGGCATCACTCCAGAATTGCTTGCGGTCTTGAACCAATTGCAATTCACCGCTCCTACACCCATCCAACACCAATGTATACCAGCGGCTTTGGAAGGCAAAGATATTGTAGGTATTGCCCAAACTGGCACCGGTAAAACTCTGGCCTTTGGCGTACCCATGATCCAATTACTGGCCCAAAACAAAGGTCAGGGTTTGATTTTGCTACCTACCCGCGAATTAGCCCAACAGGTAGACGAAGTACTGCGCAAAATTGGCCAAAAATTTGGCCTGCGAACTGTAGTACTTATTGGTGGCGCTTCTTCTTATCAGCAAGTTCAAGCTATACGCCGCAATCCACACATCCTAGTGTCCACTCCCGGCCGCTTGATTGATCACCTACAACAAAAAAATCTTTCCTTAGAAAGAGTAAAAATGATTGTTTTGGATGAGGCCGACAGAATGTTTGACATTGGTTTTGTGCCACAGATCAGACAAATTTTGGCTCTTGCTCCCAAAGAGCGTCAGACCTTGATGTTTTCGGCTACTATGCCCAAAGCTATTGCTGAAATGGCTGCTCATTTTATGAAAATGCCTTGGCGCATCGAAGTAGCTCCAGCTGGCACTACTCTAGCCCAGATAGAACAAGAAATATTTATCGCGCCCAAAGATGTGCGCATTCAGCTTTTGGACAAACTTTTGACTGATAATAAGGGCACTGTTTTGATCTTTTCTCGCACCAAGCATGGCGCTACAAAAATATCCACCCTAATCAGAAACATGGGGCATTCGGCTATTGAAATTCATTCCAATAGATCACTGCCTCAAAGACAGGCCGCCATGGCTGGATTCAAAGCTGGTAAATTTCGTATCTTGGTAGCCACTGATATTGCTGCTCGCGGTATTGATGTCAAAGACATTTCCTTGGTAATCAACTATGACCTGCCAGACAACAAAGATGACTATGTACATCGTATCGGCCGTACTGGCCGTGCTGGCAAAGCCGGCAAGGCCATATCTTTTGCTGGCCCAGACGAAAGAATGGCTATCAAGCAAATTGAAAGATTAATCAAAAAAACTATCCCCATTATAGCCCTCCCGATTTTGCCACCAAAACGCGCTGTGCGTTTTGTGCCTAGAGTAATTCCAAGCAAAGGACAATATCACAGCCGTAGTCCAAAACCTTTTCCAAGCAGAGCAAAAAAATTTAAGCGCTATTAATAAATAAAAAAGCATCGCCATATTTAAAAATAACCAAGCGGTGTTTTTTTATTTATCTTAATAATGTTATAATTAATATAGTGACTTCTATAAAAAATTAAACACAACCCTATGTTCAAAACTTTAATTCTCGCGTCATTACTATTAACATTATTGTTAAGTTTGTTGGGATTTTTATTTTCAAAAATAAAAAGACCGTACTGGATAAATATTTTACCTGCTTTAGCACTATTCTTTATAGTGATCCATTTAATATTCATAAAATATCAATGGCAAATGATACCCTTATATATCTTAACCATTATTTTATCTACAATCATGCTGGTAAACATAATCAAGGTTAAACAAGCAAAAACAAAAATATCCAAACAAAATGACATAAGTAAACCAAGCTTTGAAAAACCTATTTTAGATAAGTCAGAATCACGTAAATTTAAAATATCCCGATATATTTTAACTATCCTTGGTTTATTATATCTGATAATTTCCGCTTTTATTTTGTTTTTGTTTCCGATAGTAAACTTACCAAAACCAACCGGTGATTATGCGGTAGGAACAACTTTTATGACTTTTGTTGATCCAAATCGTCCTGAAATATTTACCGAAGATACCGCAGATCATCGTGAGTTTATAGCTAGAGTGTGGTATCCAACTGACGCCGCCATTGGAAGTCCTATGATTTATAGAAAAAATATCCCACAAATTGGTTTGATTGAGTCTGGAGGAGCGCCTAATTTTATTTTTGGACATTATAATTTGATAAAAACTAATTCCTACTTAGATGCACCAATTTCAAACCAACAATCCATGTATCCAGTCCTTATTTTTTCCAATGGATTTTTAGCCGCTTACGATGATTATCAATTATTAATGGAAGAATTAGCTAGTCATGGTTATATAGTTTTTTCCTTAAATCAACCCTACGAATCTCAATCTGTTATTTATTCTAACAAAAAAATAGTCCCCTTTAGCGAGGAACATTTAAAAAATTACCAGCAAGAGCAAAAAATCACCTTACCGCTTTGGACAAAATTTTGGGCAAGCACAAATGAGAATGAAAAAAATGAAATTGCCAAACAAATATTAGACAATGCTGTTTTTATGGATACTATTTTGCGCGAACGTACTAGTGACATCCAATTTGCAATCAATGAAATGGAAAAAATAAATTCCGGCCAAAGAAATGATATTTTTACTAATAGACTTGATTTATCTAGTTTGGGAATTTTGGGCCACTCAATGGGCGGAGCAGTGGCTGGCCAAGTTTGTTTAATAGACAATCGTTTTAAGGCGGGTGTCAATATGGATGGATTTCAGTTTGGTGATGTTATTCATGAAAAAATTCAGCAACCATTTATGATAATGTACAGTGAACAATTTTCTGGCGTAAATAATTTTGTTTTTAATCAATTCAAAAATAAACTTTATACTGTCACTATCAAAGACAGTAAACACATGAATTTTGATGATAATCAAATAATAATGCCAAGCACAAAATTTATTGGCATGACTGGAAAAATTGATGCCAATAAAATGAGGACGATAACTAATAGCTATATTTTATCATTTTTTGATAAATATCTTAAAAATAACGACGCCCCCTTCCCTGACGATGTTTTATCTAATTATCCTGAAGTAGTAGTAAAAATAAATTAAACCGAAACGCTCTAAAATTTCAATTATTTTTTTATTTGTTCTTAGCCGCTAGCTGACCACAAGCCGCTTTGATATCGCGACCAAAACTATAGCGCTGAACAACACCTATGCCAGCTTTGTCCAAAATATTTTTAAAATTTTGAATTGTCGTGCTATCTGAGGAGTGATAAATGCCCGTGGGATTATAAATAATCAAATTAACCATATAGAGTGGCTTAGCCATTATTTTGGCTAATTCCCGAGCGTGTTCGGCTCTGTCATTTACTCCCTTGATCATCAGATATTCAAACATAACCTTACGGCCGGTTTTGGCAATATACTTATCAATGGCCTTGAATAGCTTGTCCAAAGGATAGCGCTTATTGATGGGCATCAATTCACTGCGCAATTCATCATTTGGCGCGTGCAAAGAAATAGCCAAATTAACCTGCATTTTTTCATCGGCTAGTTTATCAATGCCTGGTAAAATTCCACAAGTGGAAATAGATATATGGCGAGCGCCGATATTAAAAGCATCTTTATCATTAAAATATTTTATGGCCTTGATAACGTTGTCATAATTTAAAAATGGCTCGCCCATGCCCATGAAAACGACATTGGATACTCGATCATTATTTTTATGTAAAATCCTGGAAAAAAGTAAAACTTGCTCGACCATTTCACTGGCAGTCAAATTTCTTTTCAAGCCCATCTGACCAGTAGCGCAAAATGTGCAGCCCATAGGACAACCAACTTGAGTAGAGACGCAAACTGAGTGTCGGCCATCACGATGCGCCAATAAAACACTTTCTATCTGCAAGCCGTCTTCCAAAGTAATCAAAACCTTAGTGGTTTTGTTGTCTTTGGATTCAAATATTTTTGCTTCAATTTTGAGTGAGCACTCTTTGTTCAACTGTTCAATTAGCGCTTTGGGCAAATTCGAAGCTTCAGCCCAATCACTCAAAAAATTTTTGAAGATAGCTTCTTGACACTGCTTGACTCGATATTTTGGCTGATCAGCCAAAACTTTGTATAACTTATCTAGATTCATTAGCTAAAAAATTATAATTATAAGCGCTGATTTATTACCACCAAGATTTTGACTCTTGCCCAAGTTCATGATGCAATTCTTCAATCAACTGTTTTTGTTTCTTGGATAATTTGGTGGGCACGGCCACTTGAATAGACACCACTTGGTCTCCCCTGTTCTTGGAATTTATCTTAGTCAGGCCTTTGTTGCGTAAAATAAACTTCTTGCCACTCGGTGTGCCACTGGGAATTTTTAATTTTACTTGGCCATCAATGGTGTGAATATCAATCTCACCTCCTAAAGTGGCAATGGCAAAGGGTATTCTTTGCTCGCTAAACAAATCAAAGCCCTGGCGCTCAAAATGTTCATCGGGCAAAACATGGGCCGTGATGTACAAATCGCCAGCTGGCGCTTTGTTTGGTCCGCTGTTGCCTTGGCTAGATAGTTTGATAGACTGGCCATCGTCAATGCCCGCCGGAATCTCTACGCGCAAACTTTGTTCTCGCCAGACATTACCCACACCTCCACAATTAGAACACTTTTCCTTGATCACTTGGCCTGCTCCTTGGCAACTAGGACAAATAGTTTGGGTGCGAAATTGACCCAAAATAGTCGTTGATATTTGGCCACTGCCTTTGCATTGCTGACAAGAGCTAAATGACTTAGCATCCTTGGCTCCAGTGCCTTGGCAATCCTGACAAACATCTTGTTTTCTTATCTTAATGTTTTTAGCTACGCCAAAAGCGGCATCTTTGAGGGTAATCTCAATATCCATCTGGATATCAGAACCCCGGCGACGCCGTGACCGGCCTTGAGTAGCACCACCGAAAAAACTGCTAAAAATATCCCCTAAATCAAAGTCAAAATTAGCGCCTTGGACATTAGCATTTTGAAAGCCACTAAAATCAAAACCTCCACCTTGAAAAGGCCCCTGATTAAAACCACCATTTTCAAAAGCACTGCCGAATTGATCGTACTGAGATTTTTTTTCTTTATTACTAAGCACCTGGTAGGCCTCGTTTATTTCTTTAAACTTTTCGGCATTACCATTGCTTTTGTCTGGATGGTGTACGTGGGCTAATTTTCTAAAAGCTTTTTTGATATCAGCTTCTGAGGCCGAGCGTTCAACTCCCAATACTTTGTAATAGTCTTTGGGCATTTATTTAGATTGATGACTGATAATTTTGTATTTAATAAGTTTTACAGCGTGAGGCACCCAGGCTTCCCACATAGTTCCACTTAAATCATGCTCGCTGCTATAATAGTCTGTGGAACCATAGTATGGTACTTGGTCGTTTTTATAAACATATTCCCTGGATCTACCACTCAATTCACTTTCAAAAGCTCGTTCTATGTGCGAATGATCTCTTAAAATAATTTCTTTCTTCGGCACAATAAACACGATGGCATTTTCCAGCGAACCTCGGTCTGTTAATTTTACCCATGATTTTGTTTGCGTCCATTGTGAAAAAGACTTCAAAGGAACAGCCACTAAACTATTTGGAGAACCAAATTTTTCTTGAAAAGATTCATAATCAAAACCTTGACTAATCAAACGACTAGGATCGCAATCATAAAAAGAAGAATTATTAGCTAAAGTTTTTTGTTCACCTAATATAGACGGTAAATTTTTAGTGGAAGTAAAGTGCACTAATACTTCTTCATCTGGTCCAACCTCCAAAGAAAGAGATTGAAACTCTTTGGTGTAAAAATCCGCCAATTCTCTCGCTCGTTCTAATAAATTTTCGTCTTCCAGTCGGGTTGCAAAAGAATTTGGTTTAATTCCGTCTAGATCAGGAGATTTTAATTTTTCAAAGTCTGACATTCAAAAAGTATTATTATTTTTTATCCTGATCATTAACTTCTTTAAAATCACCTTCTACTGGCTCGTCTTTTTTGGTATCAGAACTATTTTGCTCTGGAGTAGCAGTGTTTTGTTCTTGAGCAGCTGCCTGATAGAGAGCGGCGCCAATTTTTTGGACAACTTCCTCCAGATCGGCAATGGCTTTCTTGATGGTCTCTACATCACCGGCTTCCTTGACTTTGCGCAAGGGCTCCAATTTATCTTCAATGGCTTTTTTATCTTCTTCCTTGATTTTTTCCTTCATGTCTTTCAGGAATTTTTCGGTGGAGAAAATAATCTGCTCAGCGTGATTTTTGGTCTCTACTACCTCTTTTTTCTTTTTATCTTCATCAGCGTGCACTTCGGCATCTTGTTGCATTTTTTTTATTTCTTCTTCAGAAAGCCCAGAAGATGATTGAATGGTGATAGATTGTTTTTTGCTGGTAGCCCGATCAATAGCCGAAACATTCAAAATACCATTGGCATCAATATCAAAAGTCACCTCAATCTGTGGCACGCCACGAGGAGCTGGTGGAATACCAGACAAAGTAAAGCGTCCTAGTGTCTTATTGTCAGCGGCCATTTCTCTTTCACCTTGCAAAACGTGAATCTCCACACTGTCTTGACTATCAGCGGCTGTAGAGAATACCTGACTCTTGGAAGTAGGAATAGTTGTGTTGCGAGAAATCAAAGGAGTGCGGATGCCACCTAAGGTCTCAATACCAAAGGTCAGTGGCGTCACATCAAGCAATAAGACATCCTTGACGTCCCCCTGCAAAACTCCGGCTTGTACCGCAGCACCCAAAGCCACTACTTCATCCGGATTGACTGAAATGTTTGGTTTTTTGCCAAAAAATTCCTCGACTGTTTTTTGCACCAGTGGCATCCTAGTCATACCACCGACTAAAATAATTTCTTCAATATCACTGGTTTTCAAATTAGCGTCAGCCAAGGCCTTACGACAGGGCTCCAGAGTCTTGTCTACCAAATCACGAATCAACTCTTCCAACTTAGTCCGAGTCATTTTTAGAATCAAATGTTTGGGACCAGAAGCATCAGTGGTAATAAATGGCTGGTTGATCTCAGTTTCCAGACTAGATGATAATTCAATCTTAGCTTTTTCGGCTGATTCTTTCAGGCGTTGCAAGGCCAATTTATCATTAGACAAATCAATGCCTTCTTGTTTTTTGTATTCTGACAAGATCCAAGCTATAATTTTTTGATCAAAATCATCACCACCTAAGTGAGTATCACCATTGGTTGATTTTACTTCTACTGTATCTTTGGAAACATCCAAAACAGACACATCAAAAGTACCACCACCCAAATCATAAACCACGATTTGCTGATCTTTTTTCTTATCAAAACCATAAGCCAAAGCGGCGGCTGTCGGCTCATTGATTATTCTTTTGACATCAAGGCCAGCAATGCGACCAGCGTCCTTGGTTGCCTGACGCTGAGCGTCATCAAAATAAGCTGGTACAGTAATTACGGCTTCGGTGATTGTTTGACCCAAGCGCTCTTCAGCATCAGCTTTTATTTTTTGCAAAATCATCGCTGATACTTCTTGCGGTGAATAATCTTTGTCACCAATAACCACCTTGACGCCTTCGCCGGCTTGCTTGATTTGGTAAGGCATGATTTTCAAATCACGCTGTACTTCATTATCAGAAAAACGCCGACCAATCAAACGCTTGACGGAAAATATTGTATTAGCCGCATTAGTCACGGCCTGACGCTTGGCCACAATACCGACCAAACGCTCGTTATTTTTGGAAATCGCTACCACCGAAGGTGTGGTTCGATTGCCTTCTTTATTTTCCAAAATTTTTGGTTGACCACCTTCTATTACCGCGACAGCGGAATTGGTGGTACCCAAATCTATTCCTATAATTTTTGCCATATTATTTTTACCCTGTTAAATAAAATTTTAAATCCCGATTTAAAATTTTAAATTTAATTAATTAATATTTAATACAAATTATCTTATTTTTAATATTTAACTTATAAATTTTATAGCCCTGTAAATTAAATTTATTTAACAGGGTAAAATTTATTTATTAATTCTTTGCTATCCAATAGTTGATGAACGCGCAAGACATCATCGGCTGATATTTCATCAAAAGTTATAAAACCCATAACCTCATCGGCCTGCAGATCAGTCAAAATAGAATTGCCAATCACGCCTTGAGGCATGCTAGCCAGTCGTGTCAAAAGATGAGCCCCACAATGAGCGCAAGTGACGTGGGTCAATAAACCAAATTCATTTTCACTCAATATTTGTACCAAGGTTTGCTGATACTCCCGCTGACACACTGGGCAGTGCTTAATCAAACGCAAATTAAGCGGTAAATTATCCATTATTTTTTTATATTAATTTTAATATTTTTAGATTTTGCTTGGGCCTCTTTGGGCAAAACTATTCGCAGTAAGCCATTTTCAAAATTGGCTTCAGCTTTGTCACTATGCACAGAAACTGGCAATAAAACACTGCGATGAAAAGAACCAGTTCTGACTTCTTTGCGATAATAATTTTTTTCATCAACCTCACTAGTGCTTTGGCGACGGCCCTCAATGGTCAAGACATCGTCATTGACGCCGATGCTGACATCTTCTGGCTTAATACCAGCCAAAGTCGCTTCTACTACCACATTATCCTTGTCTTCGTAGACATCGACGGCTGGCAAAAAATTGTCCAAACTTTTTTCGATGTTGTCAAAAGTGTCGATAAATGGTGTCCATGGTATTAATGACATATGTTTTTTGTTAACCCTGTTAAATAAGATTTTAAATTAAAATTTAAAATCTTAAATTTAATTATTAGTAGTTAATAAGCTTATTTTAATTTTTATATATCTATATTTAATGTTCATGCCCCGAAAATTAAATTTATTTAACGGGGTTAATTATGATTATTAATTATTACTTTAGCGGGTCGCAGTACTAACTGCTGACATAAGTAACCGCTTTGGACTTCTTGCACTACTATTTGATCGGCTTGCTGGCTATCGTTGATATGACCCACCGCTTCCTGCTCACGCGGATCAAAATTTTTACCCAAAGTGACAATTTTCTGTATATTATGATCGCGTAAAAAATTCTCCCACAGCTTCATGGTCTGCTCCAAGCCCTTGACCCAAGATTCATTTTTTTGCTCAGGTGGCACATGACTTAAAGCCATTTCATAATTATCAAACACCGGCAACAATTCCAGCACCACGGAAGACAAGACAAAGTCATTTAACTGCGACATCCGCTTGTCAGTTTCTTTTTGCAAATTATGGTAATCAGCCAAAGCTTTTTTCCAACCCTCAAGATTGATGGTTGCCTCATCTTTTGTGTCTACCACTGCTTCTGTGTTTTCATCAGCCAGCGGCAATTTTATTTTTGCTTTCTTATCTTCTGACATACTATTTTACAATTTTAGTTACTGAATCCATCAAACCCAAAGCTTGATTATAATTCATGCGCAAAGGTCCTAAAAAAGCCAGCAAACATTTTTCCTTGGTATTAAGCGGAGCAATCACTACTGAGCAATATTCTGACCAAGGATTTTCTGGTCCCAATAATACTTGGGGCTTATCAATTTTATGAAACATATTGGACATGGCTTTTTCCAATGAATCAACCACCTGACCCATGGACAAAACCATTTTATAATCTTCAAACTCTGGTTGAGAAAAAAGATTGAACAGACCAGTAATATAAATATTGTTTGACTCTCTGCTCAAAATAATCGCTAAATTTGTTTTGTCAGACAATATTTTTATCAAATGACGAATATCGGATTTGTAGGCATTCTCCAACTCTCCAAAATCTTTGTGACTAGCATTTTCGATTGACAACAAATTATCCAAATAATACCGGTAGCCACTAGCCGTTGGTATACGACCAGCCGAGGTATAGGGCTGAGCAATAAAACCACGCTCTTCCAAATCAGCCATTTCATTACGAATTGTGGCTGAGCTAAGATCAAAACCGCTGTCTTCAGCCAATGATTTGGAGCCCACTGGTTTGGCGGTAATAATATACTGCTCAATAATGGCTTTTAATAATTTGTTGTGCCTAGCTTCCATGTTTAGTATTATAAAGCAAATTAGCACTCACTGTCAAGGAGTGCTAAAAATACCCAATTTTCGCTTATTTTATTCACGTCTTAGAGCGGTAATAGGGTCGAGTTCGGCCGCTTTTTTGGCTGGATATGAGCCGAATATCAAACCAACCAAAGTGGCAAAAACTAGGGATATCAATATGCCTATATAAGAGATACTAAAAGGCCAAGCAAAGCCATAGCTGTTGGCGATAATATATATCAAGTAAGTTACTATTACCCCCACAATCACACCACCTATTCCGCCAATAATGGTGACTATCACGGCTTCAGTCAAAAATTGGCGCAGAATATTTTTTTTGGTAGAGCCAACTGCTTTACGCAAGCCAATTTCAAAAGTTCTTTCTGCTACAGTAGCATACATGATATTCATAATACCGACACCACCCACAATCAATGAAACCATGGCCAAAGCAATCAATAATAATGTCACTCCACCAATAATAGTATTTAATATATCCATCGCGTCAGCCATAGTAGAGACCTCAAAATCATCACGCTTGGGATCATCGATGTCATGACGTTCACGCAATAAAGACGTTATTTCTGCCTTAGTGTCTTCTCCTTTTGTAATATCAATCATCTCGGCGCTGATGGATTGTATGTAGTTTATGCCCAATAATAATTTCTGCGTAGTCTGCAGTGGGACATAAGCCAAAGTATCATAATCAAAGAAAAGCATTGTGCCCTGCGATTCCATCACACCAACTACTTTATAATTCATTTTGTTGATCTTGATGTTTTGTCCCAAGGCCGAGCTATTACCAAAAATTTGTTCTTTGACTTTGCTACCCAAGACTATGACTCTAGCCATATTGTCATCTTCTTCTTTGGTATAAAAACGACCCTCAGCTACTTTGGCACTACCCATTTCAATATATTCCGGACTAACTCCAAAGATTATTGTTTTTTTGATATTACCCTCCCAAGACAACAAGTCTTGAGCCATGACATGGCCGTAGCTACGGGCAATATTTGGCAAACGATTGACGGCCTCGCGATCATCTAGGGTCATAGAAGTAATGACCACACCAGAAGCTTGGGAGCTGACCCCACCACTCTGCTCAGGCACGCGTGTTTCTGTTTGGATCAAACTGGAGCCAAAAGATTCCAACTGACCGTTGACTAATTTTTTCATACTATCACCAGCTGATACTATGATCATGACCGAAGAAATACCAATAATAACTCCCAAAACAGTCAAAAGAGTGCGAATTTTATTTATCCGCAAAGTTCTCACTGACATTTTAATAATTTCTCTGTAGGTCATTTATTCGTATCTTAAAGCATCTATGGGATTAAGCTCGGCTGCTTTTTTGGCTGGATACCAGCCAGACAAAAGACCAACAATAAATGTAAAACCAACCGCCAAAATTACTGACTGCCAGGTCACTACAAAATCCCAAGAATAGCCCAAATAATTGGCCACTGCGCTAACCAACCAAGAAATAAGCACCCCAAATAATATACCAAGCACACCACCCACCATACTTAAGGCAACAGTTTGGACTAAATACTGAATACTAATATCTCTTTTTTTAGCACCAACGGCTTTGCGCAAGCCAGTTTCACGAGTACTTTCAGTAATTGACACAAGCATAATATTCATAATGCCTATACCACCGACAATCAATGAAATACCAGCCACCATGGCCAAAAAATAACTCAGAGCATCAGTCAATGATTTCAGGGTATCTAGGGTCTGCACTTGCGAACGCACACTAAAATCATCCTGCTCTGGATCAGATACACCGTGCCTATCCCTAATAACACTTTTTATGTTTTCAATAGTAAAATCCAAATCAGCGCCAGGTGCCATCTTAAAACGCAATAAATTAACATAATTAATACCCAACATTATTTTCTGGGCGGTGTTTAGTGGAATAAAAACTTGATTATCCTGACTTTGAAAAAAAGTGCTACCCCGAACTTTCATTACTCCAATGACTTCAAAATTTTCCTTATTAATCTTGACCCGAGCATTGAGTGGGTCACTGCTTCCGAACAAAGCTTCAGCCACCTCACTGCCAAGCACTACCACTCTAGCGGATGAATTCTCTTCTTCTTCGGTAAAAAAATGACCTTTTTCTACATCAGCAGCTTCGACAAATATATAGCTATGATTGACTCCAGCAAAGCTAGTGTCTTTGGTCTTATTTTGCCAACTGACAGTAGCCGCACCACTTACATAGGCCGTAAAATCCTCCAAAGCCGGCACCTGAGACATAACTGCCTCTCCATCGGAGTATTTGAGAGTAGTAATATTTATACCCATCACTGAAGCTGGCGGACCATCGGCCTCACTGGCGCCCGGTAATACCCCAATTAAATCAGAACCCATACCCTTGATTTGATTGACTATCAAACTCTGAGCACCAGCACCCAAAGAAATAATAATAATGACCGAAGAAATACCAATAATAATACCCAAGGAAGTCAAAAAAGAGCGCATCTTATTACGCTTGATCATCTGCCAAGTAGTGATTACTGGATGCCAATCAAAATACATACTGTTAGAAATTAATGGATCCCTGCTTTTCCCTCGACCCTGAAGTCTCGGGACTGAAGGGCGCGGGATGACTTCGTCATTTTACTAACTCCGTTTTTTCAGCAATTATTTGATCATCATTTTTCTCATCACTGACAATCTCACCATCTCTGATACGGACAATACGCTTGGCGTGCTTGGCGGTATTAGTTTCGTGAGTGACCAAAATAATAGTATGCCCCTCGGCATTTAGCTTCTGTAAAATTGCCATAATCTGCGTACCGGATCTGGAATCTAAATTTCCAGTCGGTTCATCAGCAAAAATAATATCTGGATTGTTGACCAAGGCGCGCGCAATAGCCACTCTTTGTTTTTCGCCACCAGACAATTGATTGGATAAATATTTGGAACGATGAGTAAGCTCAACACTAGCAATGGCTTGGTCAACTTTTTTTTCATCAGCATCTTGCGCATAAAGCAAGGGCAAACGCACATTTTCCCAGACTGATGTTTTGGGTAACAAGTTAAAACTTTGAAAAACAAAACCAACTTTTTGGTTGCGATAGACAGCCAAAGTATCATCGTCCAAAGATGAAACATCTTTGTCTTGAAAAATATATTTACCAGTGGTCAAGGTGTCTAAAAAACCCAAGATATGCATAAGGGTTGACTTGCCAGAACCAGAAGGACCCATGATAGCCAAAAAATCTCCTTTGGCAATCTTCAAATTAATATCATGCAAAACAGGTGTAACTACTTCTTCGTTAGTATAATCTTTGTTAAGATTAATAAGTTCTATCATCTTTTATTTTTTACCGTTTTTGGTGGAAATAATTACTTTTTCACCGGCATTGAGGCCAGAAGTGATTTCCCACAGACCATCATCGCCTTTTAAGCCAACCTGAACTTCTTTTTCTACTGCTTTGTCATCAATCAAAACCTGAACATATCTAGTATCGCCTCTGGCTGATACAGCCCTAGAAGGCACTACCAATACATTGTCTTTATTGTTGGTCAGGATAGTCAAATTGGCAGTCATGCCTGATTTTATTTTTTCATCTTTAACATTAAAACCAACTGTCACTTTATAATATATTACTTCGCTAATTACAGTAGATGCTGGATCAATAAATGTCACCGTACCATTGAATACCTGATCATTACCAAAAGCATCCAAGGTAATATCAACCGTATTGCCAACTTTAATTTTGGTAATATCTGATTCAGGCACATCTACTTTTATCTGAGTATTACTCAGACCAATCATAGAAATAGCCGCTTGTGAAGCGCTAGATTGTTCACCTACATCCACATTGATTTTGGTTACAATGCCATCAACTGGCGCTTTGATCATGGTGTCAGACATCATGCTGTAATACCTGGCCACCGTGGCTTGCGCTCGTCTAATATTGGCTTGAGCTACGTCAATTTCAAATGATCTGGCTGGCGCTTTTTTTAAATCAAGACGCGCTTGCGCTAAATTCAAGCTATTCAAAGCAGATGTTACGCTGTTATTAGCGGCCGTTATTTGTCCCTGATAATATGTTTCTTTATTTGTAATGTTACTAGCCGCAGTTTGCACCGAAGTAATCGCTGTATTCAAAGTAGAACTTTGAGTGTTGAGACTGGATTTGAAAGAATTGACTATGGTCGGAGTATAAACATCAGTGGTCACGGTCACCAGCATCAAGTCATAAGTATCTGAAACCAAATTTGAGGTCATTTCTAAAGTTTGTTTTAACACATCCAATGCTGTCAAAATATCTGCCTGATCTTTAGTAGTTTTAGCTTTTTCTATATAGGGCGCTAAAGTAGTGTTTTGTTTAAGCACCTGAGTATATAAATCTTTACTATTATTCAACAACTGAACATTGGTGACAAACAAATAGGTATCAGCGTCATTATCCATGATAGCATCTTCCACAATATCCAAAGCATACGAAATAGTAAATAATTTATCGCTCAGAGTATTGATACCCACAGTGCGATAATTGGTCATTTCTTCGTCGCTGGTCTGTTGTAAATTGGCCAGAGAATCAAGAGCTGTTTGATAAGTGGTTTTAGCATTTTCCAACTCTCTCTGTGTGACGTTTATATCCTCAGAACTGGCACCGGCCATTAGTTGCGCTAAATTGCTTTTGGCCACATCAAGGGCAGCTTGAGCATCAGCTACCTGTGAAGCCACATCCCCGGCTGACAATCTGGCTAGTATTTGATTGGCTTTGACTTGGTCACCAATCTTGACTAGTGTAGCCCCGACCCGTCCGCTGGCCGCAAAATTAAGATTAATATCATCGGCCGACTCGACAGTGCCAGTCACTTCTACGGTTTGTTTGAGATTTTTGAGCACTGCGTCTTCAGTGGTGTAAACCACTTTATTTTTATTGATAGCCCCCCAAACAAGCGAAGCCACAATAAGGCCAACAATAACTAGAGGGATCCAATATCTTTTTTTCTTGAGCTGTAAAAAGAATGTTTTCATCAGGTTAGAAATTTAAATAATTAAATATTTGATTACTAAAGTAAAATTTTGCTAAATAATTTATACACATATTACTAAACATTATACGTTGAATTTCTAACCGGATTCATAAATATTTGTAAAGTTTAATATAACATATTAGCACTCCATATTATAGAGTGCTAATTATTTTTTGTCAATTTAATTGATGTACCCCTATAATAAACACTAAACTTTTATTCATTGCCCCCCAAAGATAATCAAGCACCATATCTTGCCATCCGAACCATAAACCAGAGCGTAAGTGATCGGTTTAGGGGAAGGAGGGTCAACATAATAATACCCCGCCAGATAAACCACAAAACTACTAAATAAACGAATTTACCAATAAACTACAACTACCTAACCACCTCAATGTTTGTAGTGTTGTAAGTATCGCAGGCTCCCACTATCATTTTGCCAGTGGATTCTCTATAAAAATAATAACCAGTATTATACAAATCACCAACAACATAACTAGGGTCAGTTGGAATTTGGCCAATATAGCCAGCTGTCACTAAAGCTGATAAGTCAATCAAAGCTGTGGTAGTCGTGGGATTACCATTGGCAACTGCCTCACAAGTAGCAAAAACAAGACCACCAGTGGTAGAAGCTATCGAATAGGTGACACCCGCTGTTGGTGCTGGAGTAGTGGTGGGGTTGGTACCAGAATTATCAGCCAAATAAGCATTATAAGCATCGGCAATAGCCGTAATGTCAGACCAACGCTTGGCATTGTTGGCATCACCTACTCTTTTGGCTGGATTGATAGCCACAAAGGTCGCGGCTGCCAGCAAGGCAATAACGGCAATCACGATTATTAACTCAATTAAAGTAAAACCTTTAATTAATTTTTTTAGCATATTTTTATTATTAAAATTATTACTTATATTTTTATTTTACCTACCCACTATTTAACTTAAACTATATTATAGCACTTTTTGACTTTTTTTGAAAATTTTTAACTTATCCACAAGCTCTATTTATTAGAAATTGTCATATTTACCTGCAAATTGGCAGTTTGGCTATTGGCGTCAATGCTCTGAATATTATAATTAAAAGCTTTAATATCTAAATTAGCGGCTTTTGATTTATCGCTAGCTTCTAATTGATTAACCAAAACGTTTTTGATATCAAACTGATTGATAGCCAAAACCTGAAAAGTGGCCTTGATAGTCATGGCTTGGCCAAGCACAAAACTTTCTTGACTGGGCTGTATGCTGTCAATAGTAGTGCTGACCACGGCTGGTATAAGGTAAAAAGCTCCTTTGGTATATTCCTTGTTCAAGCCATCAATCAGTTGTTTGCTCATATCAGCCAAAATATTACTTTTGACCTGATCGTAGTTTAGGTCTTTGTAGTCACGCTGTTGAGTCAAAGTAAAAGGCGCTAGTTGAGCATAAACAAAATCTTTAACCCCGCTCTTATTGGCCACGCCGACTATCACTGCTTTGTTAGTAAAATCAAAACTTACTTTGGGATTAAGCAGTGCTTTGATAGGCGCGCGTAAAAACCAAACAGCGCCAGCCAAGCCCACCAAAATAATAGCAATAATAAAATAAACGTTGGTTAATATTTTTTTCCAAACGGGCTTCTTAAGCACCTCGTCCTGATCTGAAATATTTCCTGATTTAGCGTCTTCTTGGATTTTAAACGCTGACTGGTCGGAGACCACACCCAGCTTATCTTTATTTTTGTCGTTATAAAAATTTAGCTCATTTCTGGTACTGGCTAATCTGGCCAAACCCAAAGCATTAATGTATTTGGTAAATACCACTTGATCTTTGTCTTGATGATCAACTAAAAAACTTTCACCAATAAAAACTGGCACGGCTAAATTGGCGCTAAAATAATCCACCAAACCACGCATCTGAGTCAAGCCACCAACCAGCACCACTTGTTCAATTTTAATATTAGCCATCTCTTGCCAATAAGCTACAAAGTGTTTTATTTCATCCGTCAGCGGCTGGAGCTGTCCTTGCAACAACAGCATCACTTCACCATCACCGGGAGCCGAGGTCAGGCCAACATCGCGCAATCTGTTTTCGGCATCAGCGTAGCTGATATTGAATCTTTCTTGGACAGCCACCAGCATAGCGTTGCCACCAATGTCAATATTGATTGAAGCTTTGATCCCGCGCGAATCATAAATGCTGGCAATAGTCACCTTGGAGCCCAAGTCCAAAAGTAAGGTGGTATTTTTTTTAAATTTATCATTCAAGCCCGCAATGGCGGCAATTGACTCCGTGGTAATACCAGCCACTTCTATACCCAAATCCTTGAATAATTTTAAATATGATCTGACTATATCAGCTTGAGCGGCAATATAAGTAAATTCCCGGTGATTATTATTGACCGACAATTCTTGATAAGCCGTCAATAAATTATCAAAAGCTTCGGGTATGGTCTCTTCAGCTTGATGCTGTATGGCTTCCGGTATTTCCTTAGACTTCAAAACTTTAGGAACGCTGATATTGCGGATAAAAGCCCTAGACTCGGGAATAGAAAAATATACTTTATCGGGATTGATGGGCTTTGGCTGACCATTTTTGAACATACCCAAAAGAGCTTCTTTCAAGCGGTCCTCTTTGATAATGCGCCCAGCTTCTATAATGTCTGGGGAAATTTTGTACCTGGAATAGCTAGTTACGCTAAAACCAGTACCGCGTTTATTCAGTACTATGACCTCTATCGAGGCATCTGACATATCTAGACCTATAATATCTTTGGCCATTTTAATATAAAATTAATAAATTTATTTTGCGTTATATCTTGTTAACAACCTGTGCAGAGGAATCTATTGGATACACACTGGTGACAAAAATAAGCACTGTCTTCTCTGCTAGGACAAACCACTGGACTATCCACGCAGTTTCCACACCAATCCTCAGCTCGTGGCTCGCAATAATAAGATTCATCCGTAAATTCACAAGTTTCATGACCAGCCCAAATAAAGGTATCGCCACAAGAGGGGCTAACACAAGTGTTAAGGCAATCATCTGTATTGATCGCATTACCATCATCACAAGCTTCATGTCCAGCCCAAGTAAAAGTATCACCACAAGAAGGGCTAACACAAGTATCAAGGCAATCATCGGTGTTGATGGCATTGCCATCGTCGCAGTCCTCTCCTGTTTCTGGGGTGCCATTGCCACAGACCGGACAAGTCCCACAATCAGCCGAGCAGGTGCTACAAGTTTCCGTAGCATTGCAGACGCCATCATCACAACAGGAATTGTTCAAACACGTTCCGGCCAAATAATCCTTGTGCGATTGAATAAAAAACGGCGAGCTAGAAACATTGACTCTCATTACTACCGAACGATTCCAAGAGCCAACATCAGAGGTAGTAGTAGCTGTGGAAGTGACTGTTTTTAAACCAGAGGCCGTAGCAGAAATCTGATAAACGCAAGTTATGCCCCCGACATTACTGATAGAATAATCGCCTGAAGCACTAGTGCTAGAAGCAATCTGCCACATGGCATCGCTCAGGCAAGCATCAATATTATACATGACATCGTCTGATTCTGCCACGTGATAATTGGCCATGTTGTTGGAAGTATTGACCATAGCGATAATAACACTAGAAACAATAAAAAGCGACGTAACCATGATCACAAATATCAGAGCCACAAAACCAGAATTTAATTTTTTTGTTTTACTCAACATATTAATTTGCTCCTTGGGATTGTAGAGCCCAAACCTCTGAATTTGATAAAGCACGATTATATGCTCTTAGTTCATCAATAACCCCATCAAAATAAGCATTTTTACTAACTTGAAAAACCTGACTAAAATTTACTAAATAATTTACTGTTGTGGGTGAGGTGGAAGTTGACACTCCACCAACGGCTTTTTTATAAACATGAACTTGGAAAATACCAGCCACTCTATCATAAACGCAAGCTACGTGATAGGTATTGCCAGCCACTATATCGCCGGAAACTGAGCTGATGGTCTGATCGGTCGTGCCATTGTAGACGCGGCAATTCAATGTGCCATCAGCATTAACCCACATTTCATAGCCCTTATAATTACTAGCCCCGTCACCTTTGTCAATAATTCGATAATTGTCGCCCAGAGATTCTGGCTTGATCCAAGCCGCCAAAGTAAAGGCATTGTTAAAATTCAGATTAGCTGGATCAGAACTAGTATAACATGAATTGCTATTACTGAATTCAAAATCAAAGGATCCCGTAGAACCAGTAACTAGGCCCGGTGTAACTGGTCCAATAGCTGGCGAACCATCGCAAGTCAGGGTATTGCCATTGACATTGTCTACTGATGCCGTGGTAACTAAATCATCAAATTTGTACCAAGAAATAAGACCATTGGGTTGTTCATTGCGCATCACAGCCGTACTGGTTGCTTCCGAGCTAGCGCGTAAGCTTATTTGGTCAGCCGAGGGCAAGGTAGCTTTCAGGTGCGTGGTGACTGTGCTATAGCTATTGGCTGTTGTAGAAGCTGTGCTAGTTGTAAAGTCTAAATTATTATTAGTGACTAGCACTTCCGGACCAGTCAAAAAATAAGTGGCATCAGCCGTAGCCGCGCAAGCGTTATATTGGCCGTTGTTAGTAATGTTGGGGTAACAAGTCAGCTTCAACCTGTTATTAACAACTGTAATTTTTACTCCTCCGCCTTTTTCGACACAGGTACCCGGCAGATAATTATCATTATCAAAATACAAAGCTAGTATTGGCGGATTGACACTCAAATTGGAACAATCACCATTAACATCTTTCAATAGTCCATCAGCATTTCTAATCAAATAATTGACCGTGGTCAAAGCAAAGCGACGATTGCGCGAAGCATCAATATTGGCACTCATCTTGGCCGTGGTGTTGCCCATAGTAATTGCAAAATCAACTACCGCTGAGATGATAATGCCAACTATAGCTAGATAAATTATAGCCTCCAATAGAGTGAACCCAGTTAGAGAAACACCTAAATTCTTATTTTTAAAATTAAATATTTTTTTGCTAAATTTTTCCACTTTTAAATAAAAATTAAAATTAACTAATTTCTCTAACTTGGTAAACCCGGCAGCTGATTTTGATTTAACAAATTTCATTTAACGAAAATTTAAACGCAAAGAATATAAAGTGGAAGTTTGCGTATTATTATTGCAGGATGTAAGAGCCAAGCGATATCTTACATATCTAAAATTATTCAGAGTAGCCGGAGTGCTAGTGGTAAAATTAGCTACACTATTATCAGTCACTTCTTTGCTGGTATAAGTAGCAAATGAAGCATCATTGGATCCTTCCAAAGTTACTGACAGTGAGCAACCACTTGGCACATTTTGATTAACATTCAAACTAGTCAATACTTTGTCAGTAGAACCAAGATCATAAATGGAAGAATAAATATAACCCGAGGGCTCATAGCCGTTGGCTATGCTCTCTGTGTCAATACTATAAAAAGTAGAAGTGGCATTCATGTTATTATAGCCAGTGGTAATCCAGCCCTGAGCACGCTTGGTCAAAGATACTCTAAACTCATCCAAATCACCCTTAAAAAAATAATCCGTAGCTGACCACCATCTACCAAGATATCCGGAATATACTTCTCCAATTGAATAAGCAATAGTATCATTACACGGAGCAACTAAACAACTACTATCTGTATTGCTATTTATATACGCTTGATAACCAAGATCTCTATCTACAGTCAAGGCCACATGGGTCCAAATATCACTAGTCAAAGCGGTCGTATATAAACCACTTAAATTAGTAACATTATTGTCGCCCATGGCAAAACGCAGTCTTTTAGTGCTAGCAGGATCATAAGCAAACATCCAACCATCTTGCTTACCCAGATCTCCACAACCAAAATAAACCGGTGCTTCATTGGCAATAGTATAAGTAGAAGATGGATTGATCCAAAACTCTACTGTAAAATCACTGGTACCTTGTATCTTATTTGGCGAATTATCTATAGTAATCCAATCATAGGGCGTAGTGATCTTGTCGCCATCAAAAGCTTGACCGCGTCCAATTTTACCAGTGGACTGAATAGGAGAGTTGACGCCATTCTTATAGGCCGAATTGCCCCCATAAATACTTGTTTTTGTGCCAGTTGTTGAATCATCAACCATGTGATTGACAATTTGATAGCTATTACTCCAAACACCAGACACATCTTCCTGACTAGCAGTAACGCTGGTATTGCCATAAAACATATAAATTTCTGTGTTGCTGGCTAGTGAAGGAATTTTTACCCAGGCCGTAAATTCACCAGTAACCGGATCATAATACTCTACTTCGTGATCCAGGAGCGTGTTGCCATCCACATCAGAAGTAAAAATAATATCATAGCCATTAGCGCTTTCCACTTTGCCCCCATTGGCCACTGACTTTAGATAATCTTGAGTTTCCGAAATCACTACTGGAAAATCAGTGTGTGGCCCAGCAGAAACTTTATCAGTAAGACCCAAAGTAATCTTTCGTTTATAATTATAAGTACCGCCTGTAGCTCTGGTCAGTGGTTTTCCTACATAATATAAATTAACCGTATTATCGGTAGTATTGTGTTCCAATAAAAACAAACCATGCGCTGTTGAACTATAAGCCAAGCCAGAATAAGGATAGTCATTTGCTCGGCGAGCAAAACTTTTTACTAAACCGCCGTCAATTGGATTGGATCTATTGGTTATATCTACCGTATACAACCCAGCCGGACTATAATAATAAATAAAAGCCGTATTAGCTCCGTCATAATCAACTACCGCCGAACTTTGACTAGTTGATAAATTATAGCTACCCAATTGTGTCAAAGAGCTCCCCTGATCTTCGACTATCAATAATTCAGCTGAAGAATTTTCTGTGCCAAAAATAAATCTATTCTTACTAGACACTGCTTCTAAAAATTTTAGGCTAGTAATATCAGTAGTATAGGTGCTATCAACATAAGCGGAGGTAGAAGTAGAACTAAAATAAAAGCCAACATTGACCCCCATTTTCCTAAATTCCCCAGAATTATCATCACTCACTATATAAATATATGGACTAGCCCCCGATTCATCCAAATAAACACCATTGATACTATTACCTCCAGCTGACGCTATAAGCTGAGCATCATTAACCAGAGTCAAGGTGGCACCTCCATTTGATATAGCAAAAGAATAAGCATAGCCCTGATTATCAAACATGTATAACCAATCACCAGCCGCCGTAACCACCATATCCATAATAAAAACACCTGTGTAAGCCGATGTAACATTCACACAATCTCCCGAGACAATAGTATTAGTATTGGTCAAATCGGCCACACAAACCGCGCCAACACCATAAGCATGCGCCCTACGACCAAGGTAGGCATAATTACCATTGGGATTTAAAACCATTTGACTCATGTGCCAAGGCAATACTTTTTTTAATTGGATGGACACAATACCAGCATAGGCCTTAGAAATATCATATTTTAATAATTGATGATTTGTTGTGCCCACAACATACATGCTGTTGTTGTCGCTTGACATATGAATATCATAGGCATCACGATAAGCAATATAGTTGGTGGTTGTGTCTGGCTCTAGATCAGCCCAAGCATTCCAACTCATAGAAGTGCCAGATCGCGAAGTAAGAGTCAGTTGACCAGCAGTAGTGGTGCTTATATCACTATAGGAAGATGAAGCCGTAATCATACTCGCCCAGAACTCATTTGAGCCAGTGCCAGACCAGTCAGACTGCTCCCAAGTTTTGGCTGACCAATTGGTAAAATAAGTAACCAAAACATAATCGGCTATGCCTGTGCCAGATACAGTGACCGTAACTTTTTTTGTATCTGGGTCATCAGTACCACCTGAATCTACGATAGAACCAGTACTATTGCGCTCGACAGCGCTGACTACTATCACTCTAGTCAAATCACCTAAAGTATTATCAACGCCACTAAACTGCCAAAGGCCATTGGTTTTTTGCACGCCCTTGGGATCACCATCGGCATTTTCTACTATAGTTTGCCAGCCATTATCTCTGATGCTACGCGCCGCTTCCATACCTTCTTGGGCAAACTGGACTACGACTTGTTTATCGCCAACACCAAAAAAATTTTTGTAAGAGGTGACAAAAACATAAACCACGCCCGAAGCTAAAATAGAAAAAATGCCAATAGCCACTATTAATTCTACCAGAGAAAAGCCCGACAATTTTTTTAAAATTTTTATTTTAATTCTTTTTGGCATAACTTAATCGCCATAATAAACTAAGCCAGCCGGTGTGGTGCTGACTATTTTTTGTTGACTAACCGTATTGACCAAAATTATTCGCTGTTCGGTCATTTCATAAGCAACTGTCGTAGTACTCAGCCAACCAGCTACTTGGGAAAAATAAAATTCGTTTTGTTGATTGCTAGATAACGAAACGCCATTTTTTAAATCAAAAATACTATCATAAACGCTATCACGGGTAGTATAATTTTTACCCTTAAAAACTACCACGCAATCTCCGCTATTGAAACAGGCTGAATTGTTGTCCAGTATTTTTACACCCCAAGCATCAGAAAAATAACCAGTAGCCGCGTAATTCCTAGCTTTACTAATATGTTCCACTACTGCTCGGGCGCTAGCATCCAAACCCTTTTCTTGAGTACGACTACCCAAGAGTGAGGCACTTGAGGATAATAAAATCAGCATAATTGCTATAACCAACAAAACCTCAAGCAAAGTAAAACCAGCCCTAGAAAAATCAAAGTCGTTATTTTCAACAATAAATAATTTTTTTATACTTTTGTTCACTGGAAAATTCAAATTAAAATTAATCAACTTCTCTAATGGGGTAAATTATTTTTTTGAAATATTATTGACCCCCAGACAATTCCATTAACTTAAATATTGGTTGGATAATACCAAGAGCCACCACACCAACTGTCAAACCAATCATAATCAACAATACCGGCTCTAAGGTGCTTGAAAAATTTTTAGCAGCATTGTCAACACCTTCCTCATAAAAATCAGCCAAGTAGTCCAGCACTTCGCTTAAGTTGCCAGAATTTTCTCCAACTTTGATCATACGAAAAAGCATTGGCGGAAAATAATGGCGATTAGCCATGGCATCAGACAGAGCATTACCTTTCAAAATATTGTGATAAACAATGAGTAATTGTTCGCGATAAACGGCGTTGGTCAAAGTATCAGAAACAATTTTTAACGACTGGTCAATCGTGATGCCACTATTCAATAATGAAGCCATGGTCCGACAATACAAAGCTAGATTCATTTGACGAATAATGTGCCCGACTATTGGTATTTTTAAATAAAAATAGTGTAGCCAAAGACGAGTGTTATAAAAACGCTCTAGCACTTGGGCTAGCACAGTGATACCAACAACACAGGCAATAATTAGCCACCAATAGCTACTTAAGAAACTAGAAGCCGCCTGCAAAAATCTAGTTAAGGGCGGCATATTATCACCTAAGGCCGTAAAAAAAGTTTTGAGTTTTGGCAAAACCAGCGTGGACACCATGGTCATCAAGCCCAAGACCGCAATCAAAACTATTATGGGATAAATTGAAGCGGCTTTTATCTTACTGCGCAACTCATAAGTTTTGTGTTGCTGAACAGCCAAAATTTCCAAATTTTTGGCCAAAGTGCCTGATGACTCCCCGACCGCCACCATGTTGACAAACAATTTATTAAAATCTTTGGGATATTTTTTTAAAGCATTAGCAAAAGAATTACCCTTGCGCACTTCATTGAGTAGGCCAATCATACGATCACGAATCAGGGGCGAAGAACCATCGCCTAAGACTTCCAAAGCACTATCAATAGACATGCCAGATTTTATCATGACTGACAAATGCTTGGACATCATGACTCGATCTACCAAGCGCATATTGCCAATAATAAACTGCTTCTTTAAAGCACCTTCTTTTTCTTGACCGCGCTGTTCCAAAGAAACCAAAGTCCCCTCTTGCAAAGCCAAGCGATTGCGAGCTTCCTGAATATTAGCAGCTTCTAATTTGCCTTTGCTAATTTTTCCTTTGTTATCAGTTAATTTATAATTAAACTGCATATTTATTGTTTGGTCACTCTAAATATTTCCTCAATAGTTGTTTTGCCAGAAAAAGCTTTGGTGAAACCGTCTTCCAGCATGGTAGTCATGCCATTGCTAATGGCTACTTTACTTAGTTGATCAGAATCAGCTCTGGCTACAATCAACTCTCTGATATTTTCTTCAATTTTTAAAACTTCAAAAATACCAATACGACCAGTATAGCCGGTGTGGTTGCAGGCATCACATCCTTTGCCGCGATACAGACGAATTTCTTTGACTTGGGCAGTGTTGACAAATTTATCAATATTGATTTCTCTTTTTATATCGGCAATTTCTTGAGCTGAAAGTGTATAGCTATAAATGCATTTCATACAAATTTTCCTGATCAATCTTTGCCCAATGATAATATTAACAGTCGAGGCCACCAAAAATGGCTCAATCTGCATATCAAGGAACCTGGGTAGGGCTGTGGCGGCGTCATTGGTGTGTAAGGTAGACAAAACCAAATGACCGGTCATGGCCGAGTTGATGGCAATACCAGCTGTTTCATTGTCGCGAATTTCACCAACCATTATAATGTCTGGATCTTGTCTAAGCAAGGAACGCAAGCCAGCCGCAAAAGTCAAATTAGTGGCGGGATTGACCTGCACTTGATTGACACCATCCAAACTATACTCTACTGGATCCTCAATAGTACAGATGTTTATATCGCGTTTGTTAAGTATTTTTATTAGTGAATATAAGGTGGTAGTTTTACCAGAACCAGTCGGACCAGTGGACAAGACCATGCCATAGGGCTTACTAATTGCTTCATTGATCGCTGTTAAATCCTTTTCATTCATACCTAATTCTTCCAAAGTAAAATATTTTCCCTGGGAAGACAAAAGACGCATAACTATTTTTTCACCATGCACGATGGGCAAAACTGAAACTCTGACATCTAGCTTACTGCCCTCTACCTCCGTCATTATTTTTCCATCTTGCGAAGCTCTGGTTTCATCAGTGCGCAACTTGGCCAAAATCTTGACTCTAGTGACAATCATGTCCAAAATGTTTTTTGGCAAATTCATGATGTCATAAAGCAAGCCATCAATTCGGAATCTAATCACAATTTCTTTTTCTGTTGGTTCAATATGAATATCCGAAGCATGATTCATAAAACCGTAATTGATAATATCATCAACCAATCTAATGACCGAAACATCCTCCTTGGAAGCCCCTTGGGCCTTGATGGCATTTTTTTGGATATTACTGACATATTCAGTCTGTATACTTTTTTTGTACAAACGTAATCCTTCTTCTAGCTCATGCTCCGTAGAATAATAAGGAATTACTTTGTCACCCAATTTTTTCTCCAAGGCCTTGACCATTGGGTAGTCAAAAGGATCGGCCATGGCTACATGAGTGCCTTCAGCATCACGCTTAAAAATAAGCATCTTCTGCTTACGAGCCACAATTTCTGGCAATTGCGTCAGAATTTCGGCTTTTATATTTTCCTTAGCCAAATTTACATATTTGACGTGTAAATTATTAGCAATCAGCTGGCCAATTTCCAGGGCTTTTATCAATTCCTGATCAATCAAAAAACTAACAAAATCCAATTTTTGGGCCTGAGCGGTTTTTAAGGCCGTATCCAAAACATCAGGCTTAATCAAACCGTATTTATTAATAATTTGATAAACTTTTTCATCAGTAACTATGGCCATGGCTTATATTTTTACTGAATTAATTTTGGCTTGTTTGCTCTGCGTACGCGAGTTTAAATACTGATTTATTTTATCAACCAGTATGCCGAGAGTTATATTGTCCTTAATCAAATAATCAACTGCCCCCAAATCAATTCCCTTTTTCTTGTCGTCTTCCTGACCAAGATTGGATAAAATAATCACCGGAATGTTTCTGGTTTTTGGATTGCGTTGTAATTCGGTCAACACTTCAAAACCGCTTTTCTTGGGCATGATCATGTCCAAAATTATCAAATCGGGATCTTCCAGTTGGGCTTTTTCCAAACCCTCTTCGCCATCAGACGCTAGAACAACCTCAAAATTCTTTTCCTTCAATTCGGCTTCATAGACCTTGCGCAAAAAATTGTCATCATCCACAAATAGTATCTTTGGATTTGGCATAGCTATAGCAAATTATTAATATCTAAAATCAAGTTGACTTTACCAGAAGAAGAAATTGCTAGGCCCCTAAATTTTGGCAAGAGCTTCATAATAGAAGGATTTTTTTTCATTACTAATTCACTTTCTTTGATATTACTGGATATTGGTAAAGCAAAAATATTTTTTTGGATATTCAAAAATAAAATATATTTAGCTGGCGCTTTGATATCTAGCGGCAATATTGATCTTAAGTTTAGCAATTTTATCTTTTTTTTATTATAAACAAAATATTTATCATTGCTGACATCCTTTACTTCCGGCAGTTTGATCACCCGCTCAACATAAGACAGTGGTATAGCCATTGGCCAATCGCCTACTTGCCAGGCAATACTGCGAAAAATTGATAAAGGTAAAGGCAAATGCAAAATAAACTTGGTGCCTTTGTTTAGGGCGCTGACTACTTCCACCTGGCCGTTTAATTTTTTCAAGCGATCTTTGACCACGCTCAAACCCACTCCTCGGCCAGCATGAATATCCATGTTTTTTTTGCTGGACATGCCAGTATGAAAAAGCAGGCTAGGAATATCAGACAATTTTATTTTACGACTTTCCTCGACACTGATGACGCGTTTATTGACAGCTAGAGCCAGAACTTTTGACCAATCAATGCCTCGGCCATTATCACTGACCGTCACCACTAGCTCATCAGATTCTATATTGGCGCTCAATAATATTTGCCCGGCTGATGGCTTGGATTTGATACCATGAACAACCGAATTCTTGATCAACTGCACGATAATTTCTACCAACTCATCCAAAATTGATTTATCAAGCGATATATTATTGTGTTCAATGACTAAATTGACATTTTTGCGCTCATCATGAGCTATAGAGCGCACCAAATAAGGCAGATTGGAAAACACCTGCTCCAAAGGCACGATGCGCATCCTTTCTAGTTCGCGCCGTAAGTTGTTGGCCAAGGTATCCGCCGTCATGGTGCTGGACAAAATTTGGCTCTGGCCACTTTTGACAGCCGCCCCCTTGATACCCATGATATTTACCAACAAATCATCGAGTATATTTTGTATCTTATCAAGCTGTTTGGCAGCCACAATCATCTCTGTGTTTTCATGGGGAGCCACCAAATCAACTGGCTCTTGCTTGCTTACAGTCTTATCTGTTTTTTTTATTTTTACAGGAGATTTTAATATTTTTTCTAGTTCAGCAATAAATGTCTGAAAATCAAGTTCTTGGCTATGATGATTTATGTTTTGCAAATTGGCCTGCAAGGTATCACAAGCTCTAAAAATAAGATCCAAATTATCTTTGCCAACTGGCAAAGTGCCATTAATCATAGCTTGAATCACGGACTCTACCTGATGTAAATAAACAATAGTGCCTTTGTAACCCATGGTGGCCGCCGAGCCCTTCATGGCATGCAAACTGATAAATAAAGTTTTTAAATACTCTTGATTTTTAGGATTTTTTTCTAACAAAAGCAAAACATCGGCCATTTCTTTGAGCTTGGCTTGGGTAGTGGACAAATACAAATCTTTGTACTTTTCGCTAAACATAGATTTTTAATTCAGAAAATATCTTCTCTACATCCACAATATAAACTTTTTGCTTATTTATTTTTATATATTTATTAAAAATATTTCTGCTTTTTTCTTGAAAAATTTGAGTGACCGAAATAGTGTCCAAGCCCTGATCAACTGCCAAACCATAAAAATCCTCACGGTAACTAAAATGCAAACACTGCGGATTGCTAGGCATCTTCCAATTTAAGCCAAAAAATTTATCTGTTCGTAAGATTGTCACTAATTGACCATTGAGATAAGAAATCCCGGCTAAATATTTATTATTTATAGGCAGTGGCAACAAATATTCACAACTAAAAAATTGACTGTCTTTATTCAAAGGAGCGGCCAAAATCTGTCCGGCTATCTTGAAAGTAATAAATTGTTGTTTTTTGACCGGCATATCAATTCTTTCCCACTAAATCATTCAAGGTATCAGTCACTTTATTTAAAGCCACCGAGGATTTATTAAGCGATCTCGTGACCACCAACTGTTCCTGTATGACTTTGGTAATATCGTCCGTCTGCTTGACTAGCAATTTTGACTGTTGGGAAATATTAGAAATGACTTTATTGACCTGATCAGCATCTTGAGATGTTTTGGTAGTTTCAGTATTTACCACTTGAATATCGTGAGCAATGCTTGAAATATTACTGATAATTTTTGTTAAAAAACTCAAGGTTTGACTAACGACATTGATGCTTTTGTTGGTTTCCTGCCATTCATAAACGGCTGACTTTTTGGACTGATCAATTTGACGATGCATATCTTGAGCCAGTGTTTGGATGCTACTAGCCGCTTGTTCGCTAATATTGTTAAGATCTCTTATCTGAGCCACCAGACCGGTAAATTCCTCGCTGTATGGGGCTTTTTTGGCCTCTATAGACATATTCAAGCTAAAGAACTTGGTTGTTTCAGCTACGGCCTCAACTCTTTTGGCAATCTCGGCTACTTGTTGGGCATACTGATCAAGGGCTTGGCTCAACTTTTGGGTATCAGTCAAAAGATTTTTCACAGCCACCAAGCTAGCCAAAGCATTCTCCGACTGCGCCTTGCCCTCTTCAGCCAACTTATTGGCCTTGTTCACGCTAGTAGTTGCTGCTCCGGTCTTATGAGTAATCTCTACTAAAGAGCGCACCATTTTGGATAATGACTGACTGCCTGATTTCAAGCCACTTTGTTGTTGTTGAGAGGAAGTTGTTAAAAACTGAGAAATCTGATTATTGGTTTGGCTAATATCTGATAAGCCCTGAATTGAATTAAGAAGCAAATTCACCACTTTACTTAATTCTTTGACCGAGCTTTGGACTGGTGCTGTAATACTTTTACTCAAACGCCTAGTGGCCATCATAGAAAGTCCCAAAACCATAGCCAAAGAAACAAAGATACCAATCAAAACATTAGCTGGTAAATTGCCCATTTGGAAAAAACCGCGGTACTGCTCAGAAATAGAAAAAGCACCTAATAAAACTGCTAGTGGCAAAAGAGCCACAGCCAAAAACCAGAGAATAAACTTGAGGTATATTTTTGTTTCTACTAACTTCACTTTTTTATTTTTGTTGATTAAATTATAACATATTTTGACTCAAAAACAAAGAGAGCTTTGTGTGCATAAAGCTCTCTAGTGTTCATTATAAAAACCTGGCTTTATTACCGCAAAAAATCCTCTAGCATATCAACTAATTCTTTTTGCTTGGCGGATTTGGCCTGCTGTAAATAATTATTTAAATCAGATTTCTGTGTTTGGTCAAATTTACCCATGTTTGTTTCGCCATTCCAATCGCGTACTTTTTGTACAGTCACATCAAATTCTTGATATTCTTGAGTCCGCCAATATATTTCCACTAACTTCCAATAAACATCTCTGGACTTTGGCGCCAAATCTATGGCCAACAAAACTTGCTCTTTGGCTTTCACTAAATCACCTTTCTTTATATAATCATTTTCCAAAGCGAATTTTATCTCTAATCTTTGTGGCGCAAGCTTGGCCATGCGCTCCAGTAAGACAATATCTTGATCAATAAAGGAATTATCAAAAGTGCCTAAAAACTGATAAAAATTAGACAGAAACATGCCCGACCGAATATCCATGGGATATTTTTCATAATTGGCTTCCAAATATTGCCCAGTTAAATTAATAAATTCAAATCTGACATCGTTAGTAGCATAAGGATTAGCAATTATCAAGCCCAATAGATCATTCAAACCAGCGATTTTTTCCTTATCACCCAAGGGTACAGTATAGTAGGCGCGCAACCAATCATTTTTTACTTTGGCAAAATCTTCGGCTGTCTTGGCTTGCGAAGCCGAAGAAAGTGTTTTTACAAAAATTGTGTTACTTTGCCAGGGTTTCCAAATCATAAAATAAACCAAAGAAATACTTAATAGTACTAGTAGTATTCCCCTGATAAGTAAGTTTGTCCGTCTTTGATTTAATTTATCTCGCCAAGCTAAAAACCAGTTATAAAATCGAGAATTAAATTGGCCGGCTGGCACTACCAATGAAAATAAATAGGCCAATATTAGGTAAAAAACAACATTAACATTAAGATTGTCAAAAATAAAAAAATCTTGCGCCAAAAAGCCAAACAAAAATGCCGCCCACAGCACTGGCACCGGCCAGCTATTATTTTGCTTGATCAATTTTTTTAAATATAAAAGCAAATAAATAAAAATTGCCAAATAAAGACCAAAACCCACTAAGCCGCCCTGCACTAGATGTTGCACCAAAATATTATGTGGCCGGTCATACCAGATCTCACTGCCCATACTCACAAAAATCTCGGAAGGAAAATATTTATTAAAAGCATCGGCAAAATTTTCCTCACCCCAGCCCAACAATGGCTTTTCTTTAAAAGAATACAAAACACTGTTTTTCCAAATCATTAATCGCGATTGAGTAGTGGTGTCAGTCAAAGATATGTTGGCTAAACGAGAAAAAGTTGGTACTGATTTTACCCAAGCACTATTTTTTTGGGTAAAAATAGAACTGATAAAAATAAGCCCCAAGACCATAAGCCCGACAACAACATAATAAAAAATATTTCTTTTGCGCCGCTCATAATATAAATAAGCCAACAAAAATAAAAAAACAAACAAAAATAAACCTAAGAAAGCGCCCCTGGTCTCGGTGGCTAACAAAATAGCCACAAACAAAATAATACCTAAAGCGTAATAAAAAACTCCCCAAGAAAAAAAGTCTTTATTTTGAATTTTCTTGACTATCAAATAGACGGCTATCACGATATTCAAGAATAAATAGGAGCCAACATAGGCCGCATTGCCTAATAAGCTGGCCAAACGCTGACCACCAGACGAAGGCATTACAAAGCTCAAATTCATGGCTTGACCAAGAGCATAAAAAGCCACAATCCAAGCCACAAATATTGAGGTCTTAAACAAAACATGCCAATCTTTTTCACTGCGATTGACACCTAATAAAACAATGACATACATCAAAATGTGATACCAGTTGACCAGGCCATCCATTCTCTCAAAAGTGCTCCAAAAACTAAAAAGAAAATGTCCGCCAAAAATACTTGATATAGTAAGCGTCAAAATAAATAAGACAAAGAAGATTAGACCCTTATTAAACTTTGGCCACTGGTAGGTGTTTTTAATTACTAGCCACAAATAAAGCGGAAAAATAATATCGATAATCAGGCGAAAATAAATATTGCGCGGAAATATAAAAGGAAAATAAGAGCCATTATAAATAACCAGCGGTGCAAAAAGTACCAACACCAAACCTAAACGAATAATTAATTTCCAAATCGCATCTTTTTCAGAAAAATAACTGGAAAATTTTAACATATTTTAATTAAAAACTAATGAATTAATATTTGACAAAAAGGGGTATTTGTTATTATAATATAAACTAAGTATAAATACAAATTCATGAAAAAAGGACTATTACTACTAGGCGATATATTCGTACTCTATTTCAGCTTAGCCCTAACTCTCTGGATACGCTATGGTTATCTTAACCAGAATTTATGGAATAGGCACTTATGGCCGTTCAGCATTATTTTTGCTATCTGGCTGATTGTCTTTTTTATCAACGGGCTGTACGAATTCAAAAAAGTCCGTGTTGATTTTAGTTTCTACAGCAACCTATTACAAAACCTTGGCATCAACGCCGCTTTGGCTGTTGTTTTTTTCTACATTTTTTCCGATGATTTTGGCCAGATGAGACCACAAACCATACTCTTAATTCTCCTGGCTGTTTATGCAAGCTTATTTTTTGTTTGGCGAAAATCTTTTTACAAACTAATATCCAGCCGATCTTTGGGTAGTAATTTAGCGCTGATCGGCCTCAATGATGAATCGCTAGCCCTAGCCGAAGAAATAATTAATAAACCACAACTGGGCTACCAATTAAAATTGATTATCAACCCGGATTTTGTCACTGTACCGGAAAAATTCCAAATTATTCCGATCAGTAAAAACTTAAATGATCTGAAAAATGAATTTTTGAAACACAAGATTCAAACAGTGGTAGTGGTTAATAATCCTAAATATGCTGCCGAAGTGTCCCGCTACTTATTTGAAAATATCAATCTAAAAATCCAGTACTACAACCTAACCAATTTTTATGAAAAAATAATTGGCAAAATCCCCTTGATGCTCTTGGAGAAAAATTGGTTTTTGGAAAACTTCAATAGCCGAAGTAAAAATGGTTTTGAAATTGCTAAAAGATTTATTGATTTATTTTTTGCCTGGTTCTTTGGCTTGATATCGCTTATTTTGATTCCTTTTATCGCCATAGCTATAAAGCTAGAATCCAAAGGAAAAATAATTTACCAACAAGAACGAGTTGGCTTAAACAACAAAAAATTCAAAGTATATAAATTCCGCACTATGCAGGAAAATGCTGAGCAAAACGGCGCTGTCTGGGCCTCAATCAATGATGCCCGCATCACTCGAATTGGCAAGCTTTTGCGACGCACTCGCTTGGATGAAATACCACAATTTCTTAATATTATTATTGGCAATATGAGTTTTGTGGGCCCTAGGCCCGAAAGACCGGAGTTTGTGGAGCAACTCAGACAAGAAATACCATTTTATAACGAACGGCATTTGATCAAGCCGGGACTCACTGGCTGGGCACAGATAAATTACCCCTACGGAGCATCTGTGGCTGACGCCAAAGAAAAATTGCAATACGATTTATTTTATATCAAAAATCAATCCGTGGCCTTGGATGTCTCTATTATCCTCAAAACTATCAACGCCATGTTTAATATTGCTTTAGGAAGATAAAATATCTATTCACTTAAAATATCTTCTTTGTAATAATCTTAAATAAATCTTTAGGTGCGAAGAATAAAGTAAGAAAGAAATAGGGAATAATCATTATTTTTCTACCTGATTTATAACGATAACGAAATACTTTATACCAATTAAAGGCGTATTGTTGCCGAGTCATTATACTTTTATATTTTTTAATAAATTGATAGGTGCCCTCGGCCATCTTATCATTATCACGTAGTCCGGGTAGTCCCAAACTAACGTCAACTATCGCTCGATTTTCTGACAACACTGTTATTGGTATTCTTTTTTTAATTGTTTCAATGGCTAACGACTTGTCTTCTGATGTTATTAAGTTTTTATCATAGCCGCCAATTTCTAAAAATAATTTTCTAGCGATAACAACATTAGAACCACCAACCCCTGGATTTTCCACTAAAAGATTTTTTAAATTTACCTGACCGCTGGGATTTTTAAATATTTTTACTTTACCATTTTCCAAGATATCCATTCGACTGACGATAAATTTAGCTCCCCTGGCAATAGCTACTGTCACATTTTTTAAATAATTATTGTCCCAAACATCATCATCGTCTAAAAAAGCCAGAAAATCTCCCCGAGCTATTTCAACGCCTAGATTTCTAGCCTGAGCTGCCCCAATATAAGGCGGAGTATTGCTTATGGTAATTTTTTTAAAAATATCTTCTGGTAACTCCAATTTTTTCTGGCCATTATTAATAACAATAATTTCAAAGGGCAAAACTGTTTGATTGAAAACAGATTCTAGCGCTTTGATTAAATAACTACTGCGATCACAAGTTGGGATAATACAGCTAATTTTCATAAAATTATTTTTCCGCTTTTATCAAACCAGCTAGACTATTAAATTCTGTTTTTTCAATTTTAAAACCTATTTTTTTTAAAAACTCCTCCAAATCAACCACTGTTTTCTGATTAGTTAAATCTTGATGATATTCAAAAAAAATGACTTTAATTTTCTGAAAAATATCTATTGGCGCTGACATTAAAACTTCATACTCAGCTCCTTCAATATCAATTTTTAATAAATCACAAAAATTAATATTATTAAAACTAAAAATATCAACCAAAGAAATTGTCTTAACTTCCATTTTACCATCTCTATTTATTGCATATTCACCTGTTTGTGCTGTTTCTGTGTCATCTAAATAAACAATTTCATCAGATTTTGACCAAACCGCTAAATTAAATAATGACACATTGGAAATATTAAGATTAACTATATTTTTTTTGGCCAAATCAAAATTTTTCCTGTGCGCTTCATAAGCAAATACTTGCTGACAACGACCAGCGCAATAAATCGAAAACATGCCTATATGCGCACCCAAATCAATTACAGTACTTTCTTTGGACAATGCCGCAACACAGTTTTCATAAGACTTATCAATAAATATTTCTTTATAAACAAAAGTATCTGAAGTTCCTTGTCGTAAATATATATTATCTTGAATGATAAAATCTTCACCCGACACCTCAACTTCACTACCATTTAAAACTTTATCGAGCAACCAATTATCACCTGAACGAGCCACCCAAAAAGCCGGGCCCAATCTAGGTAAAATTTTTATTTTCCTACCCTTAGGAAAAAAACCTCGCTTAAACATTAAAACAACTAGGGGATTTTTAAAATAACGAAAATATTTAACTATTTTTTTAATCTTGTTCATAAATATTAATATAATTTTATATTCTCAAAAAACTCAATGATTTCCAAATTCGCCTCTCCAGCCACATTATAACTGGATTAGCTGGTATGAAAAAAATAATACTTCTTATCATTTTGAATAACTTGGGTTGATTTTTTAATTTTTTATTTAACTTAATGAAAATAGGAAGGAGTTTCTCCCATCTTCTCAGGGTAATTATACTTACATCTGATAAATTTAATATATAGCGCTCATATGATTCTTTTTCCTGCTCTATATAAGGGGCGCAATTTTCTAAATATTCTTCCTCATTTTTTATTTTTCCACTCTTTAGACAGTTGTCATAAATACGAGTTCCTGGTAAAGCGATTGTGTAAGCTGGCGACACGCTCTCAGGTGATAAACCTGCGTCTAAAATCAAAGAAAGGGTCTCGCTCAAGGTTTTTTTATCCTCCCCCTCATAACCAAGCATCATATAAGCCATTGTTTGTATTCCGTGATCAAGTGTCTGTTTTAAAGTAAATAAATTCTGAGCAACGGTGGTTCTTTTATTCATTTTATCTAATATTTTTTGTGAACCAGATTCTATGCCGTAATTAATACCAATACAACCTACCTCTTTAAGCGATTTTAATTGTTCACCATTTATTAAATCTACTCGTAATCCTCCAACGCGAAAAAGAATATCACCCTTCAAGTCTTTTAATTTTTCACAAAAATTATCAAGCCACACCGGATTATTGGTAAAAAGTTCGTCATCTATCCGAAAATATTTAATGCCATACTTTTCGCGCAAAAGTAGTAGATGGTTCCAGCTCCACTCAACTGATTCCTGTCGAAAACCTGGCAAATGACGGTAACAAAAAGTACAAGCACCCACACAACCACGAGAAAACATTATTACTCCTAATTTATCATCGGGCCTTTGATGAGAGCCATACTCAGCTGACCTTTGAAAAAATTTGTCCTGACTCGGGTGAATAACATACCTATTAACATCAACGAGGTCATAGTTCGGTATTAAAAAATTTTTTAAAAACTGTCGACGACCAGTTTTAATAATATTTTCATTTACCTTGTAAGCCAACCCTAGAATATCGTCAAGTGATCCACTTCTATTTATTTTTTCAATCAGCTCGGGAAATAATTCCTCCCCCTCGCCCAAACAAACGAAGTCAGTACCCGTTTTTTTAAGTAAAATATTATGAATAACTGAAATATGTCCGCCGACTAAAATTTTGGTTTTAGGTGAGGCCTCTTTTAATCTAAGTGTAAAATTTTTTAACCAGCGATAATGTAAAGACAAAGCACTGATACCAAGCATGGTATTTTCCGAATTGGATAAAATATCAATAATTTTATTCTCAGCAGAAGGATCATCTTGTAAATCAATTATTTTTACCTTATAACCACTTTTTTCAAGAGCCGTGCCAACATAAAGCAAGCCAACTGGAAATTCTTTTTTTCCAATACCCCATGGTCTGATTAATAAAACAGAATCTATCATGTTTTTTATTTGAAAAGATAAAATAAGTTAGGCATTTTTGGATTTATTAATAACCTCCGCTATTTTTCCAATTAGTTTATCGATTAAAAAATCATCCGACATTTTTTTTCCTTTTTCCCATATTCTACTGTAATTAATATCAAAACCTGTGTCAAAAATTGCTGTCACGTAATTTTCAAGTTTTCTCTCATAATCATCGCTAATCAAATTTAAAGAAAGCCTTTCTTTGATTTTTGAAGATAGGGTTGTAAAATCGGTGTGTTTAATAACATTTGGTAACTCTAGAGTTGTACCCATGTTACCAAACTGAATGGCTGGTTTATTCAAAAAAGCTGCTTCTAGAAGAGTAGTGCTATTGGGGCTCAACACTAAATCAGCTTTTTTCAAAATAAGTTCTGTTGGTATTCGATAATCTATTAATTTAATATTAGGAGTTCTAAAAATTTTTTCCAAATATGAAGGAGAGCGATAGCCAAGCATGCCCGGATGATCTTTTACCATCAAAGTATAGTCCCCAGGTAATGACATGGCTATCAATCTGGCAACCTCTATTTGGTTGCTAAAAAATGTCGCCATATAGTCGATCGCTCCTTCTGGCTGAAACTGTAGAGGAAAATAAACACATTTACCTATTTTTTCCAAAGGATAGTACTTAAAATTTTCCATCGCCTTCCTGTATCGCTTATAGCCGTAAAAATCCCTCAAAATAACCCGTGGCGTTCTATAGTCAAGAGTAGAGCCAATGCTTTTTATATAATTTTTGGACGAATCTTGAAAATACCACATCAAAGAATGATAATATGGAGATAATTCATGACGAATTATTTTTTTCCAGCTTTTTTTGGTGTTAACTTGTTTTAGATGATCAACTAAATCCCATGGTTTTTTAAAATTTGCCCTAAATTCATCAATATACTTTCGAGCGCGATCTTTATTTTTACCTTCTATTTTACTATTATTTAAACTTTTTAAATAATCAAAAAACTCACCAGATTCATTATAACAACTTCCGGTAAATACATGAAAATCATCAATTCTAGTATTAATGATAGAAACTGTGGGTATGCCGTACTTCTTGGCTAGTAGATTTAAAATGGCATGAATATCGGAAATAAAAGCAGCTAAAAAAACAACGTCTGGTTTAAATTTTTCAAACAAATCACGTAGACTTTTGTAATATGCCTTAACGTAGTTAACCATGAACTCATCTGAAACGTTCTGCCGATAACTATAATAATATTTCTCCCGGTAGGAATAAACCAGAAGTCGATTACTATAAATAAACGGCCAGATCGTATCAATTCCCAAGTCACTACATATTTTCTCCAAAGAAATATCCTCTCCCGCCAAGACTTTCTCTGGATCCTCCATAATATCATCAATGCTAACAATGGCTTCATAATTTACGTCCTTCTGATTAACAATAAAATCATAAGTATCGCGTTTTAACGTCACTGCAATAAGCTCGCAACCCTCTTGCTTTAATTTTTTAGCCAGATTATGACCAATAGTAATAGCCCAACCCCGCTGCTGTAAAATTAGAACTTTTTTTCCTCTTAAATCTTTATTCATAAAAAAACATTATTTTAACTTAATCTCCTTATTTCCCAGATCCGCACTTTTTTTAAAGGCTAAAAGAATTTTTAAAATTACCATGGCATCCTGACCCGTGCTTATCTGTTTTGACTTTCCATCCAGAACAGAAACTGCCCGATTTATTGAAATTTGAATTGGGCTTCTTAATTTTCCTTCTTTCTTGGGTTCTGATAAATCATAATAGCCAGAATAAAATTTGTTTTTTATCTTTTTCTGATATTCAATTTTTGTCGACCCAAAAGCCTTAAAAGTTACTCTGCCTTTTTCACCCAATAAATCCAAGTCAAAAAAACCATAATCTTTAGTCAAGGAATGAATAGAAACAAGTGTTCCTTTTTTAAATTTTATCCAACCATCAATATTTACATCACTATCTTCACTTGAAGTAATTTTATTATACCAACCACAAACGGAATCAGCTTCACCCAAAACCATTCGCATTAAATCAAGCATATGGGTCATATAGTTAAAAAAACCATTGTGATAATAAGCGGTTCCTTGATATATTGGCCCAATCAAACCATCGTCTATTTTCTTTTTCCATTTATTAACAAGCGGATCAAAATGACGATGATGATTAATTAATAATTTACTACCCCGCTTTTGACAATACTTAACTGCCTCTTCCGCTTCATTTATTGACAAAGAAATGGGCTTTTCACAAAAAATAAGTCGACAACCACTTTTGGCTGCTAGACAAATCAACTTAGAATGAGATTTTGGCGCAGTAGTAATAGAAACAATGTCTGGTTTAATTTTTTCGAGCATCTCAATAGGATCGGTAAAAATGGGCACACCCGGATAAAATTTTTTTACCAACTTTAATTTATTTTTATCGGTATCAACCAAACCAGCCAGTTGAATTTTACTATTTAACTGATAAGCCTCAGCGTGAGTTTTGGGACGATTGCTTTTTTTTAAACTAACTGGCAATGCTCCAATTCTACCGCACCCAATAACTGCTGCTTTGTATAATTTTTTCATAAATATTTCTCTATTTTACTTAAAGAAGTTATTATTTTTATCTTTCTAAAAGGAATGGCTGAAAGCCCGTTGGGCTTATAATTTAGAGCCGTCTTGCTCAATAACATCGCCACAACTAGTGCCATAGTCTCTTGACCAATAACTAAATCCGCTTTATTTATTTCCTGGACCAAATTTTGACTTTTTGATTGATTTATCTTTAATTCTGGATATTTTTTAATCAACTTATTATATTTACCAATTTTCTCACTGGGGTGTAGCTTGATGGTAATTTCTATTTTTTTACCAGATGATTTTAAAATTTTTAAAAATTCCTCTAAAAAATCAAACTCATTAAAATTATTTTCCGAAAAAATTGACGACAGAAAAAGAATTTTTTTTCTTTGAGCAATTTTGCCACTGTTTTGTATATTTTGTTTAATTTTTCTTACTTCCTGAAAATAAGGATTGGGTATTAATTTAAGCTTATTTCTAGTAAAGCCCTCTTCTAAAGCCATTTTTAAGGCAAATCTATCACCTACCCAAATTTCATCGGGAAGAAAATTTTGTACTTTCCCCTCATGGCCTAATGGTAAAAATCTTTTACGATAATTAACCCAATGATCAATAAAAGAAGCACTTTTAATCTTTTTCTTTTTTGCTTGAGCAATTAACAATCTTTCTAAATCAGCCGGATAACTTGTACCAGTCAATATAAAATCAATTTTATCCCATACGAAATTTAAATTTTTATATTTAATATTTTTAAATACTATTTTCTTATCCTGAAAAATTTTTAAAGCTGGATTTTCTAAACAAAATAAAAAATTATATTTTTTAAAATTTTTGACTACCCAGGCCGCTAAAATATTAGCTCCTCCAGCGTCATGCGCCACTATCAATAAATTTTTATTTCTGCTTTTCATAAAGGGCCAGGGCTTTACGATTTTTATCAATCTTTAATATAGCTTTAAAAAAATTATCAATATCTTTCTTTGTTCTAGGGTAATGGCAAATACTAGTTATTAAAAGATTTTCTTCCCATAATTTTTCAGCTACAGGACAAATTCCTTTATTATAACTTACGTTTGTTTTAAAATCTTTTGAAACAAAAGGATATTGCGAATTAATAAAAATTTTCTTTTTTTGATAAATTGGTAGGAGATAAAGGGGCTTAACGTAGCCTTCTCTAACTAAAAATCCCTCGGCAACCATGGCTTTAACAAAAGTCGATCTTTTAATTCCTGCTTTATTATTTATCTTAAAAGGATAAAAATAATAAACATGAGTACTGTGAGTAGTGACCTTGACTGGCTCTAGCCAATCTATCTTAGATAAAAGAGAGTTCAAATAATTAGCCAAACTAACTCGAGCACCATTTAAAACTTTAATTTTTTTTAACTGCTCAATGGCTACAGCCGCGTGAAGCTCGCTTAAACGATAGTTACTGCCAATAAGTGGTTCAAAAATTTTTCTATTCCGATAATAATCATCGTCTAAAACTGCTTCTCCGTGATTTCTAATAAGTTGTGCTCGAAAAGCTATTTTATCGTTATTGGTCGTTAGTACACCACCCTCACCACACTGCAAATTTTTATGGACATTAAAACTAAAAACCCCAGCATCTCCTATGGTTCCTAAAAACTTATTTTTATACTTAGCACCAATTGCCTGGGCGTTATCTTCCACTACTTTTAGTTTATATTTTTTAGCCAAACTTAATATTTTTGAAAAATTTCCTGTACCACCAAAAATATTAACCAAAAAAATGGCTTTTGTTCTCTTGGTAATTTTTGCTTCAATGGATTTTGGGTCTAAACAATAATTATTCCAATCAATATCGGCAAAAACTGGAATAGCATTGTTTAATAAAATGGCCGATGGAGTGGCCGACATACTATAAGGAGAGGTAATAACCTCGTCTCCTGGGCCCATACCAATAGCTCCCATTGCCCCTTGTAGGGCCGTGGTAGCCGAATTAAAGCTTATCGCATGTTTAACCTTGAATAAATCACAAATACGACCCTCAAACTCTCTAACATATTTCCCGCCCAAAAATTTTTCACCAGCCGAACCCAAAAAATCAGAAATAATTCTTTCGTCCATAACTTTTATCACCGCTTTTTTTTCTTCCGCACCCAAAGAATTATAAGTAGCAAAAGGTTTTTTTAAAATAGGAGCTCCTCCCAACAGTGCTAGTTTCTGCTCTTTCATAAATTAAATTATTTCGTTTATTTTTTTATTATCTAAATAGAGATTAGAAGAATAAGTACAAACTTTTACTTCTTTAAAGCCGGGATAATTTTTAATTTTCTTTTCTTCTAAACCATAAATCTTTACCTTTGGTAAAATGATAAACATTCGGTGGTTAGACAAAATTTTCAAATCCTCACTGGCATTAAGCAACTCCTCGTGCATTTTTTCTCCTGCTCGACTTCCGACATTTTTAATTTTTATGTTTTTATTGAAAAAATATTTTTTAATAAACAAATTAGCCAAATCACCTAATTTAATAGCTGGCATTTTTAAAACAAAAATCTCTTTACCTCTAGCCAGCTCAATAGCTTTAAGAATCAAATTGCATGCTTCCTTTTTTGACATCAAAAATCTAGTCATCTCGCTATTAGTGACATTAATTTTACTAAATCGCTCAGCTTGTTTTTGCCAAAAAGGTAAAACTGAGCCCCTGGCCCAAGCAACATTGCCAAATCTAACGCAGGAAAATATAGTCCCAGCTGAGCCATAATAATTAGCGTTAACAAATAATTTTTCCATCATCAATTTTGAAACTCCCATGACATTATTTGGGTTAGCCGCTTTATCGGTGGAAATGGCAATAACTTTTTTTACTTTATTTTTGAGAGCCGCCTCAATTACGTTTTGGGAGCCAACAATATTGGTTTTAATTGTCTCAAATGGATTATACTCACAAAAAGGTACGTGTTTAAGTGCTGCTGCGTGAATTACAATATCAACATTTTTAAAAGCCAAATCAAGCCTCTCTTTATCCCTGACATCACCAATAAATAAGCGCAAATTTTTGGGATGACTCAATTTTTCTAAAAGTTCATATTGTTTACTTTCATCACGCGAAAGTACTCTAATTTGTTTAGGTTTATACTGCAAAAGCTGCTCTACTAATTCTGAGCCGATTGAACCAGCTCCTCCAGTTACTAAAATAATTTTACCCTTAAAAGCTTTGATCATTTTTTTAAAATTTTAATCAATTTATTAACAATATGTTTAACATCTTTTTCTTTTAAGCCAATGTAGAAAGGCATAGCTAAAGAATATCGACTGATTTCTTCTGAAATCGGAAAATCGCCCTCTTTAAAACCAAATTTATCTTGATAAAATTTAAATAAATGGATTGATGGCAAATAAGGTTTTGAACTAATACCCTCTTTTCTTAATTTATCTATTAATTGATCTGTCTTAATTTTTTTATCTTTTATTTTTAGCGCGTAAACAAACCAAGTATGAGTATTGCCTTTATTAATTTGCGGAATTTGAATTAAATCATGGTGGGGAGAAAAAAATTTTTGATATAAATTAGCTATCTTTCTTCTTTCCTTTATTAACCAATCGATTTTTTTAAGCTGCACCAAGCCAATGGCTGCACTCATTTCATCAAGGCGATAATTATAACCAAGTCTTTCATGATCAAGCCACTGCATATTTTCACCACGACCTTGATTACGCAAACTGCAAGCTAGCTCATATATTTCTTTTTTATTGGTTACCAGCATACCACCTTCACCGGTTGTCATCTGTTTATTTGGATAAAAGGCAAAAACTGCTGACTCGCCGAAAGTACCTACTTGCTGACCATTATGACTTGCCAACAAAGATTCACAAGCATCTTCGATAATTTTTAAATTATACTTTTTAGCAATTTTAACAATCACAGTCATATTAGCGGATTGTCCAAAAATATGCACTGGCAAAATTGCTTTTGTTTTTGGAGTAATTTTTTTCTCAATTTCCAAAGGATCAATATTGTAGGTAATGGGATCAATATCAACAAAAATAGGTGTTGCTCCAACATATAAAATACAATTAGCCGAAGCCACGAAAGAAAACGGCGAAGTAATTACTTCATCACCCGGCTTTATTCCAGCACAAAGCATGGCTAAATGAAGACCAGCTGTGCCACTATTAACTGCGCAGGCATATTTGACACCAATTTTTTTAGCAAAACTAGCCTCAAATTTTTTGTAATAAGGACCAAGACTGAGATGACCGGAATTTAAAACCTTCAAAACCTCCCGTTTTTCCTCGATACCAATAAAAGGTTTAGCAATTGGGTATTTCTTATTTATTTTTTCTATCATCAATTATTTTTTTAATTAAATTTAAGATCTGATCATTTATAAGAGTAAATTTCTTACCACCTATTTCTACCCAAGCACCGCTATAGGGCGGAAAAAAGAAAGCCCTAATTTTTCTATCAATATCAGCTACCGAATCTTGATCTAGATTAATTTTTTTTGCTTCTTCTAAATATTTACCACTCCAGTATATCCCTTCTTTATTTGGCTTAGTTTTTATCTTTTTACCAACCAAGAAATCAGCCATCACCTCTTTAAAAAGAGCCAATAATTCTGTCTGTGTTTTAGCTTCTAGGGAAAAAGCGGTTTCATTTTCAGAATTAATTGGAAATCTTTTTACTTTGATTATCGGACCAACATCAAACTCTTCCGAATCAATAAAGTGCGCCGAGGCTCCAAAAAACTTACTTTGATTCAAAATAGCCGTATTATAACCGGCTCGTCCTTTGTAGTCTGGCAAAGGTGCTGGATGAAAATTAATGCAACCTAATTTTGGCAAATTAAATAACGGTTGTTTTATTTTTCTCCAATAAAGATAAGAAATTACTAAATCCGTATCTAAAATCAAACTCTTCCTATTTTTAATTAAATTATATAATTTTGTGTCATCATATAAAAAGGGGATTTTATGTTTGCGCGCTAATTCCCTTAAAGTCGGCTTATAATCCTCTTCGCGTGGAGCCACGATTAACTTTACAGAGGCTCCGGATTTTAATAAATGCTGGACTGCTTCAACAGCTCCGACTTTACGCCCTAAAAAAATTATATTAAGGTTTTTCTTTTTTCTAGGCATTTACGATTTTATAAATCTTTTTAGCTAATTCTAAATCCTCAAAGTTATCAATATCCACACTCCTTTCAAAAGGAATAACATATTTCATCAAGCCCTTACCATAAAACTTTTTTTCCTCCTTGAAATTATCTACCTTTACCCAACGAACTGCCCCCGAAGGACAATAAACCTTGGGCAATTTTTTTGAATCAATCAGATATTCTTTACCAAAAAATAATTCCAAGCCAGTTTCTTTTTCTTGTAAAGCCCAAAATGGGTAGAGCCAATAATAATCAACTACACTCATTGAACAGGTAGCACCAGCTTTAGTTATTTCAGCAAAAGAAATTTTTATATCCTCTTCGTTGCGTAAAGGACAATTGGGCATAAGCATACACAAATAATCAAAATTACCACTAGCATTATTTAACAAATGCAAGGTTGCTTCCTCTAATGTTGCTGTGTCTCCAGAAATTTCTGCTGGGCGCAAAATGCTCTGCACGCCCGGATAGTTATTGGCGACTGCTAAGATCTCCTCTGAATCTGAACTAACAAAAATATTCTCACCAAATAAACCAGATTTAATAGCCGCCTCAATAGTATAAGCCAACATCGGCTTACCATAAAAATCGACTATATTTTTTTTGGGAATTCTCTTGGATCCACCCCGAGCTGGGATAATACAAATATTTTTCATTTTTTTAGTTTATTTAATGTTTTTAAATATTTCTCGAGCCAAGTTACCAGATTTTTTCAATTCTACTACATACCTAGATTTTTCCCGTGGCCAAATTTCCAAAACTATATTAATATCTTTCTGCTTGGTTAATTTATCTAAATTTTCCCTAATAAGATTATAATTTATATTATCATCCTCTTCTTGAATACACAAATGTTCACCAAGATAAGGGATAAATATTTTTTCATCAAACCAGTAGTTAAACATATTTGAGCCATTAAGGTGAAAATTAACAATTGATGATTGCAATTCATGATATTCCTTGATATTTTTGGACACTAATTTCTCTAGATTATTTTTATTATTTTCAATAAAAGTAAACCAAGTTTTTTTAGCTAAAATAACTTCCGGTTTATTCAAATCACTTGTGTCATTGACCTGCACACAAAAAGATTCATTTTCTTTAAAAAATGATGAAAAAATAGAAGAAATCCACATATGCTCAAAATCAAGAGTAATGTAAAGATGGCTAGTCATTTTTTCTCTTAAATCAAAAAAGTCTTTGGGTTCAGCTAAAAGTGCCCGACGCTTTTTTATCTGGTTTAAAAACCACACGTCATTCTCCAGAGAAATTTTAATATTAGCAAAATTCTCTGACAAGATGTCTATTCTCTTAGCCATAATCTCCAAATGTTTATCTCGCTGCGAACTAAGCTCATCAAAATAAGCTCCATGTACAACGAGAACCCCTTTGAAGTTATTATTATCAAGTATTGAAAGTAGCCGCTCTAATAACCGGAAAGAGCCTTCTCCTTGCTGCCCCTCATTACATAAATTAAAATTACGACTTGGCTGATGAACAGAAACAATATTCAACTTTGATATCATGTCTGGCAAATAATGAAAATCCTCTTCCGATGCTAAAAATACCTCATAGCCGAAAAAATCTGAATTAGTGAATTCGCGATAATTATCTTTATTAATTTTTCCTATAATATTAATCATCGAGTTATGTCTGAATAACTAATTATGGTATTTTTTTCTAAATTATTTTTAGCTTTTTTGCCCAACAATTTACCCATCTCTGAAGAAGGAATACCTGTGCCTGGTCGCTTTACTGCTAACATTTTTTCGCTTATCACTGTTCCTTTGGCAATAAATTCATTGGCTACCAAACTACGTCGAAAGGCCTTCTTCATTTCTTTTTCTCGAGCTCCAGGATTAATTTTTATTTCTTTTTCCTGAATGGCCTTTTCTAAAAATCTAATTTGTTCTACCATTTTTTTAAATTCTTTTGGATCGGCCGAACTTGGCTGATCTGGGCCGGGCATATGCTTATCCAAGGTAAAATGCTTTTCAATTATTTTAGCTCCCAAAAGAATAGTAGCGGATGAAGTAAAAATATCTAGAGTATGGTCAGAATAGCCAATAACATGCTTGGGAAACATCTTTTTTAAAATTGAAATTCTTTGGAGGTTTAATTCTTCTGCTTGTGGTGGATAAAGCGAAATACAGTGTAAAATACCCAATTCTCGTGTGCCTTTGGCCAATATTTTTATGGCCTGCTTTATTTCTTCAGCACTCCCCATGCCAGTTGAAATAATCACTGGTTTTTTAGTTTTAGCCACTTCTTTAAGTAAAAAATGATTATTTAAATCACAAGAAGCAATTTTAAAAAGTGGTGCGCCAACCTTTTTCATTAAAGCCAAAGACTGTCTTCCAAAAACGGAAGCAAAAAAGATAATCCCCTCTTTTTTAGCAATAGCCGCTAATTTTACATAATCATTGGCGGTTAATTCCCAACTTTTTAACATATCAAAAAAACTTTTTTCACCCTTAACATGCTTAGCCTTCTGGGCTTTTTCGATAATAAGCTCATCGGCCTTAAAAGACTGAAACTTTATGGCATCAGCTCCGCATTTTTTTGCTTCAATAATCAATTTTTTAGCTGTTGCAAAATCACCGTTGTGATTTATACCCGCTTCCGCAATAATAAATGTTGAATTTTTTTTGAACATATTTTTAATATTATTTATTTTTCCACTCATTTTTTAAAATTGACCAACACGATATATCAATAAATTTTCTTTCAAAAAAGAAAGCGTCCCTCCTTTTCCCCTCAAGCGTCCATCCTAATTTTTTCACTACAGTGTTAAAAGCTGGATTAGGAGAACCAGCCGATAATCGATGCAGCTTTAACTCCTTAAAAGCAAACTGCGTAGCCAGTTTAATCACTTCACCAGCATATCCTTTGCCCCATTCATTTTTATCACCTATCATAATCGATAAATCAGCACTTTTATTTAGATCATCAACTAAGTTTAAAAAAACATTACCAATGTGCTTTTTGCTATCTTTAATAATTATAGCAAAATGCCAATCTTTTGATTTTTCAATACTCTTTACAAACTTTTTTAAACCAAGCATAGTCATTTTCTGACCTCGACGTCGCGTATATTTTTGGATGCTTTTATCATTCAGCCAAGATAAATAAACCTTATTAACATCAGTTAATAATAGTTTACGTAAAGCTAAGTTTTGCCCCTTTATTAAGTATCCTTTTTTTTCTTGCATAAATTTATACTTATTTATTTTTTATCAACATAGCCACGTCCAATTAAAATATAATCATTTTCCCTGCTGGAATGACTGCGTGAAGGTGTAACTTTAAAATAGCAATTATCAATCTTACCAAGCTTCACCTTTTTAACACCCCCATCTTTAACGTGATTTAAAATCGAATCAATTAAAATCCATTTGCCATTTTTATCTTTACCCCAAATATTTAAATCGCGCTTTTTATTAATATGCTGCCAAAAATCAAACTCTTTCATTCCCACCCAAGCAAGAAACATTTTAAAATGACGAGGGTTATATTTTTTATTTTGATATTGTCTAACCAAATCAATTCCCTCCTCCCGCGTTAATCTTTTTAATCTGATTTCCCTAGAAGCATGGTCAGTCACCTTACCATAACCCCATTTTAAAAATTTAATATAATCGTGTAAATCTGAATAATTAAAACAATCAACATCATTATATGTATCAAAAGTCCTTTGCTGTTTTGTAGTTTCGTAATTATAAAGCTTAATCATTTTTTCATGCTGTTGTTTTGAATCCCAACGTATGTAATTATTTAAATAAATTCCCCTAACACCAACTCTCTCTATTTCTTTATCATGTGGATAAATAAAGGGTAAAATATCATCAGACGTGATTCCTTCTTCGCCAATTAAATCCTCTGCCTCAAGGCCCATTAAATCATGCTCCTTACGATATTTACGAGTCATTTCAACTTTATCCAAGTGAGAAAACATACCCACTTGTTCCATGCCCTGATGAGCTCCCCAAATAATTAAGGGTATTTTTAGGCGCACAGCTGTCTGAACAGGAAAAACTGTTTGACCAGCCAGACAATGCCAATAAATACTACCTAATTTTTTAATTGTTACTCTGGTAATCTTTTTTACTTTAGCTGGTGAAACTGTGAGCATGAGTACATCACAACCTAACAAAGTTTTAAGATAAGCCAAATTTCGAATACCAGTACTGGTATTATATTGTTTATTATAAGTTACCAATAAAGGATTCATTTTATAAACATTTTTTATGGTATAAACAATAAAATAAGAATCCCTAGCCCCACTAACCGGAATTATACAATCATAACTTTTACCTGTCTTACTTCTATATTGAACTAATATCTTTTCTAAATCTTTAGCTTTGGCGTCCCAATCAAGTTGATCTTTTTCTTCATGTACGCGACAGCCACTGCAAACACCTTCGTCATCAAAGACAATATTTAAGGGATGATTAGCTGGATAAAGACATCTCTGGCAATACATCATATAATTTCTTTTGCTTGATATTCAAATCTAATCTTATCTAAATATGTTTCGGATTTTTTTGCAATTCGACCGTCTGCTAAAAAACCAAAGCCATCATAATCATAATTAGTTTCTATACGAACATTACTAACTATATTCTTCATAAAAGCCTTTAGAACAACTGGGGAATGCTCTGTAAAATGGAAAAAATTACCAGCAGCTACCGCTACAACTCCATTTTCAAAGGCTTGAATAAAATGCTTAGGCTGACCAGCTCCACCGCAAGCAATAACTGGAATAGTAACTGAACGTGACACTAATTTTATCAAAGCCAGGTCGTATCCCATTTTTGTTCCATCTCTATCTATTGAATTTAAAAATATTTCCCCAGCCCCCAATTCTTCTATTTTTTTAACCCATTCCGTCACCTCAAGTAAAGTTTTTCTGCTCCCTGAATCAGAAAAAACAAAATATTTATTACCAAATTTTTTGACATCAACCGAAACAATAACAGATTGGCGACCCAAAATATCAACTGCCTGGGAAATTAAATTTGGATTTTGTAAAGCTGCTTTATTAATAACAATTTTTTCTGCACCAAAATGAATCACTTTTTTCATTTCTGCTACGCTGGAGATGCCTCCACCAATCGACAATGGTGTAAAATTTTTTCTAGAAAGTTTCTCTATCATGGCAAAATCTGGACCCCTTTTTTGTGTACTAGCATCAATATCCAAAACAACAATTTCATCAATACCCCAGGAGTTTAAAAAATCAACAGCAATATCGGGTTTTCCAATTGGCAAGTATTTTCTAAAACCAATGCTCTGCACGACTAGACCATTTTTTATTACTAAAACTGCAATTAATCTTTTTTTTAACATTATTTTAAACGCTATGATATTTTAATGATATATCCAAAAAACAACGCAATAATTTTAAACCATTACGCTGACTCTTCTCCGGATGAAATTGAACACCAAAAATATTATTCTTTTGCACTGCTACCGCAAAATCTTCCCCATAATAACATCTGGCGGAAATAAATTTATCAGCACAAACAAAATGATAACTGTGATCAAAATAATAATTCAATTCTTTATTGTCAGTCCGTAAAAAAAGTGGATCTTTTTTTATTAATTTAATATTATCCCAGCCCACATGAGGTATCCTTAGATCTTTTGCTTTATTAAGAGCAACCACATGACCATCAATCCAGCCAAGTCCCTGACAAAAACCACTCTCTTCTGAATCTTTGGCCAAAATCTGCATACCCAGACAAATGCCCAAAATAGGCTTTTTCTTTATCAACACTTGCTCCTGTAAGCAATCTAAAATATCTAACTTATTAAAATTTTTCATCGCCTCTCCAAAAGCACCCACTCCTGGTAAAATATAAGATTGCGCTTTGATAATATCTGATTTACGGCTAGAAACAATAAAATCATACCCTAAAAAATTCAGAGCATTAACTATTGATTGATGATTACCTACTTTGTAATCAATAATTAAAATTTTTGTCCCCATAATTTATATTTATTCTAGTACGGTTTTTATATGCCATTCCCCTCCGATATTCTGCCAGATGTCATTATTGCGAAATTTTTCCGCAATCTCCCAAAACTTTTTTTCACTAATACCAATATAGCTACAAAACTTTTTTATAAAACGAGGAGCACATTTTCCATCGTACTTTTTAGCTAAACTGATTGCTTTTTTACGGGTTGTTAAACCTAACCTAATAGCTTCGCTTAATTGATCATTGGATTTGCCAAAACCAAATTTTAAATATTTAAACATCTGATTAATAATAACAAAATCATCATCTAGTGCCTCAAATCCATAAACATCCCCAGTATCTTGGGGTGAATCTTTACGTATACGTAAGCCTCGCTTCATGGCAAATTCCGCATTCTTAAATCTAGTAAAATCATGCACATAATAACCCAAATAAACAATGCGCATCTTTATCCACTCCATTTCCTCATCCGAAGGATAGTAATACCAAAAAAGATCTTTTTCTGATATTTCATTAGTCACCAAAACTTCTGTCCCGCCTTTTAAAGTATGACAATATTTCATTTTATTGGCATCTCCGGTCGTTGAACCGACGCTCAGGTCGCCAAAAGCAATAGCTGGATTCTCACCAAGAAATATAATTGGAATATGATAAGCAATGGCAATTTTAGGAGCACTAGCATAAAGGGCTAACTCTGTTGATTTACACCAATTACCAAAACGCAGAAAACCTTCACGCATTAAAATTTTCCAGACGACTGGATCTGGACTAACATTAATACAATCGAAACCCAAAGAAATTAAATTAGAAATATTATGTGCCCCTATCTCAGTCAATTGTTCTGGAGGATATGAACAAGAAACTAACAATGGTTTCATTTTAAGCTCATCCCTCACAAAAAGTGCTTGTCGCGTGCTGTCCTTGCCACCACTGACACCAATAATACAATCATAACCCGAAACATTATATTTTTTACCAAACTCAACTATCTTATCTAATTCACGTCGCCGAGCAGCCCAATCAATTTTATTTTGTTTCTCAGCAAAACGACAAGCTAAACATATACCCTTACTATCAAACTTAACATTGGGACGAGTGTCTGGCTGAATGCATTTTTTGCAATACCTCATATAACTTTGATTAATTTTTCAAGTTATAAACTTTATAAAAATAAGATTCTTCGTCAGATAATAATTTTTTCGGCGAACCCTGCTCCTTTATTTCTCCGTTTTGTAAAACTAACAGTTTGTCGCAATTCATCACAGTTGACAGGCGATGAGCAATTAATAAAACCGTGACTTTATTTTTTAAATTTTCAATAACTTTTTGCACTTGAATTTCCGATTCATTATCTAGGGCGCTAGTGGCTTCGTCTAAAATCAAAATTTGTGGGCTTCTGACTAAAACCCGAGCAATGACGATTCTTTGCCGCTGACCGCCGGAAAATAATACACCTCGCTCACCAACTACCGTCTCAAATTTTTTAGGCAGGCTCATAATAAAATCATAAATATCAGCCATTTTAGCCGCTTTCTCAACTTGCTCATCAGTTATTGTCTCGTCATAAAACTTTATATTATTAGTTATGGTGTCATTTTTTATAAAAGCATCTTGAGACACATAACCAATATTAAGACGCAGCTCTTTAAGTTTAAAATCGTTAATATTTTGACCGTCAATTAAAATTTCTCCGCCTGTTGGCTCAAAAAAACGTAAAATTAAATCCGCCAAGGTACTCTTACCTCCGCCCGAGGAACCAATCAACCCAACCATTTCTGACTTCTTTATTTTAAAATTAATTTTTGAAAATATTTTTTTGTTCTGATTATAATAAAAATCTACATTCTTAAATTCTATACTATCCTTAAAAATAAAAGTTTGTTTGCCATTATCAACATCTTCGCATTGGCTGACCGCGTCCTCATATGCCAAAATACTTTTTAAATATGGTGTGAATTCATTAACTTCGTGCAAGGTCCCCTGGAGCTGCTGCACATAAACAAAAATTTTTTGAATCAAATAGATAACGGCCACTAATGCTGCTAAATTAAAATTAGACGATTTATAAGAAAAAGTGAAAATACCACAAATAAATATAACCCCAATCGGCTGTATAAAAGCATCGGAATAAATCTTGAGCATTGTTGCTTTCCTAACTAATAGCCTTAACTGCGCAAAATAATTTTTACCTATTTCTACCACAATCAAGTTAGCAAAAGAAGCTTTTAAAGTCTTCATGCCAACAATATTTTCATTAATAAAGTGAGCGATTTCTCGATTTAATATTTCTCTTTTCTGGGCAGTGAGCCTTGATCTAAAAACCAATGGCTGAAAAATTATTAAGGATATGGCGCCGACACCAATAGTAAACAAAGTGATCGGAAAAGAGATGTTGATCGCCACTAGAATATACATAAACAAGCTACCCAAAAGAGTGATGGCCGTAGTAATCTGATTAAATAGACCGCTGCTATAATTTATATTAGTAATCAATAAACTTTCAAGATGTCCAATTTTTTGATTTAAGAGATAGGCCCATGATGCGTTCAACGTCAACCTAAATAATTTATTTCTAGTTTTTTCCTCATAACGAGTAGAGGTTGATATTTTAATATAACTGGAAATAAGTAAAACCACCGCTCTAAAAAGAAACAAAAAGATTATAAAAATAAGCAGGTTGCGCAAACTAAATTGAATCCCCGCAAATATAAAAATTTTTTCCATGGCACGAGCAATAAAATTGCTCCCCGCTGGATCATTCCCTACTAAAAAAGAAAACAAGGGGATAATCGAATTTATACCGACGCCCTCCAATAAACCACCAAAAAAACCGAGAAAAATCAACATAACTATCCGCCATTTATATTCTCTATAACCGCGATAGATTAGTTGCAAAAAAATAAAAATTTTATTTTTTTTAAAAAAATTCATATAATAAAGATACTTATTTTTCTTAAATTACCATCTATTAATTTTATTTACTACTTTTTGCTTTAAACTTAAATAAGATTGAATGGCTTCCTGCTCAACTTTCGGCGATACCAATCGCAGAATTTCTTTGCCTAAAATTCTGTATTGACCACCAACTTTATTGGCTTTAATTAGGCCATTTTTAAGCATCCTTTTAATAGTACTACTGCTAATTTTGAGTAATTCCTGAGTTTCCTTTGTTGTATAGACTGCGTTAGATTTTATTTCTTGGTTATTCATATAACCTGTATTATAGCCAAAGTATCAAAAGGTGTCAATAAGTACCATTATAAACCAAATTTAGATAAATTTATAGAAAAACAGGCTATTTTTTAATATCCCTCTTAATTTTTATTTATAAAATTTATAATGTTTTCTGCTCTCTTTTCCCAAGTATAAGACTGTACATCTTGATAGGCTTGTTGACTTATTTTTTTAGCTAAATATGGATTTTTCAAAATAATTTTTATTTTTAAAGCTAAATCAACCGGATCATCTGAGCGACAAAAAAGACAATTATTTTCATTAAGAACCTCCCTAATAGTTACTAAATCAGAGGAAACAATCGGACGTTGAGAAGCCATGTATTCAAACATTTTTAAAGGCGACATATAAAAAGCATAATGAGTCGTATTGGGAAAAGGCATCAACAATACATCAAAAGCCTTCTGATAAACCGCTAAAATATTCTGATCAACTTTAGGTAAAAACAAAGCACTCTCACCTACACCGAGATCATCCGCTGTCTGTCGATAAAAATTTATATCACTTTGATTGCCACCGATCGCGACAAATAAAATATCTTTTTTTTTCGATATAATTTTTAGCGCTAATAAAATATCTTTAATTCCTTTATCCTGATTCATGGTGGTAAAACTACCCGTAAACCCAAGAATTTTCTTTTCGCTCGGTAAGCTCAATTTAGATCTAGCCTTTTCTATAGTTAAATCCAGATCAAATTTTTCTATATCAACCGCATCGGGACCAACTATTATATTTTCTTCTTTGTACCCCAAGCTTACAAAAATATTTTTAATTCCTTGAGTTAATACAATTATTTTTTTTATAGGCCGGCTTAATGATTTCAACAACCATGCGTATTTTATCAGGCTGTGACATTCGTAAGACACCTGCCCACCCCTAAGGCTCAACATAAAAGCGGTTAAAATATCCCTAGTATAAATTAAATCCCCCGGTTGAATTTTTTCAAACATTATCTTTAGAGAAAAATTTAAACTCTGCAACCAATAACTCCTGTTAAACAAAAATCTATCAAAACGGATAAAATCATAACTTTCAATAATTTTTATTTTGAAAGTTTTTTCCATTTTATAATATGTAAAAATATCTTGTTTAATATTATTATCTTTTGTGGGTAACCATAATTCCGTCTCGTAACCGAGTCGCGAAAATTCAGAGCACATCTGACAAATCTGGTGGCCATGAGCCTTTTCCGTTGGTATTCTTGAATTAGCTATATAAATTATCTTCATAATCATGCTCATTTTAAAAATGCTTCATCATACATTTTTTCTCTTGGTAAGAAATAAAAAATCTTATAACCAACAACGAACAATGATAATATAATTTGAAATATATAAAAATAATAACTAAGCATAAAATTTCCCAAACTTACCACTGTGACGGCAATATAATAAAAAAGCGTCCAAGTGTACATCATATAAGTCAAATAATCAAGTAGTCGCAAAAAAATAGGCAAACGTTTTGACTTTTTTTTAGTACCCTCGGGTATTAGATCATAGAAAACATAATCTGCTTGTTTCATTCTAACGCCAATGTAACATATAGCCTCTGTAAAAAATACATAATTTATTGAAAATACTGCTAATAAAATTGTAAGAAAAAATATAGCTGCATAGTTGCTGATAAAATAATAAAAATGTCCGATGGAAAAATAAAAAACCAGGGGGTAAAAAAAATGAACCATCCTATCATAGTAGATACCCCTTTGCGAATATTGATCTCTATATCTGGCAACTTCTCCATCAATTTTATCCAATATGCCAACAAAGTATAGGGTTATCAACTGTATTAAAGCGATATAAAAATTTTCTACTGCATTTGTTTTAAAAAAATTTGCTAAAAAAATTATTAATAATAAAAACAAGGAAATTACCGTCACTTGATTAGCTTTTAATTTTGGGAATATTTTTACAAGCAACCATGACAACCTTACGGAAAAATTTCTTTCCCAACGATAGATTCTATCGCCTGACATTTTGTTTAATTTCGGCCTGAGGCATTTTTCTTTAAATTCTAAAAAAGTCATAAATCTATTAATAATTTTTATAATCTCTGGCGAATTCACTTAAACTCGCGCCGGCTAGACCTTGGCTGTTAAAATAATTAAACATTTTTTCCAATTGATCATAAATTAATTCCACGGCCGCCTCATCCTTGGCGTAAGGGCTGCCGCCCGGCATCAGTTCTGACGAATGAATCATGAACTCAAGACATGGTAATTTATTAAGTTTAGCCGATTTATAAATATTAATCCAATCTCCCTCCCCGCTGCCAGGAAAAATTCTGAGCCACTTTTGACGAAACAATATTTTATTTAATATTTTTTTCAAAAATCCATTTGTTAAACCTAGAAAAAAATTAGCACAGGCATTTTTTTCTTTTTTTAATATGCCAGTAAATAAAATTGTCATCGGAATTTCCAGCAAACCATCAAAAATATAATAAGGCATGACTTGGCTAAAGCGAAAATCTGGTCCGCCTTGTCCTCCGATCAACCCTAAAGTTTTTGCCCAGTTGATTTTCGGCGTAATTGAACAGTCAACCAAATATCCTAAATTTTTCAAAATTTTAGCCTGCCTTTCATTAAAACCCCAACGGCCGGCCCGATAACTGGTCGGACGATTATTAAATTTTTCTTCAATTGCCCATGTCAACATTTCAAGTTGTTGCTTTAAATCATGATCAGTCAACTCGCTCGGGTAAGCCTGCCCTTCACCCTTATAATCTGACATCACCCACGGATGCAAATGTGCTCCAATTTCAGCCTTTTTAAGCCCTTGCCAATCGGACAATATTTTAACCGCTGTTTCATCTTGGGTTACCTCATAAGACAATAAATAAGTCGGAATAAAACCATATCTTTCGCACAATCTCTGAAAGCGCGGCAAAAATTTTAAATTTTCCGTGGTAATTTTTTTTTCTTTAGACCACTGATTATCACCTTCTGTATCGACAGTAATAATAAACTTCATACTTTTTTAAATCCCCTAAATCTCATCAAAAGTTTTAACAATTTTGAATAGACTTTATAGTAATAATAACATTTTATTCTCGCGCCACCGAAACTCTCTTTAAACTCAGCCAAATTTTTTTCTCCAATATCGGTAGAATATGGATTTATACCACCCAAATCAAACTGTTTGTGGCCACTATTCTTTGCATACTTAATAGCTTCAGTGATGACCATTCTATTAGCTTGGCCAATTATTTCCCGATCCTTTGAACCACTTACTTTTCTTAGCGACGCCAATACCCAAGCTCTTATGTTTACACCATCTGAAATAAATATACCGCCGGCAATCATACTATTATTATAATAAGCCGAAAATAAAATACCATTATCCGCTAAAACATTGGGGTTATCTTTCGTCAAATTTTTACTCTTCCTAAACACATAATATATATTTTTAAACTCGCTAAAATTTTTATCCAGCTTAATAACAATACCATTTCTCTCCCCTTTTCTAATTTGTTTAATAATAAAGTTATTTCTCATTTTCGAAAAAATGGCCTCAATACCCTGATTTAAATCAATTACTGTAGTCATACCCTCTTTGCAATAAAATTCATCTCGATCAATCTTATTATAAGAAAAAAAATTCACCATGTCTGCACCCTTTATGTCAATCGGATCGGAAAACCATAACCAATACTTTTTAAAAAATAAACTGGGTAAACGATAGCCGCACAAAATTTTATTTCCATTCTTAATATTATCTTTAGTCTTTTTAACTAATAAAAAATTTTTAAGAAAGCCATGTGACATATTTTTAATCGCCATTAATATTTGTTTTTATGTTATAAATTGGCTTAAGCCTACTCACAATTTTAATTAATTTCTTTTTCTCAAGATGTCGAACAAAATCATTCTCTAAATCTATTAATTCTACCTGACTGATAGTTCTAAGTGGCCACCAATTTACTAACTTTTTTAATCTAACCAATGTCACTTTATTATCAGATAACTTTTCCCTTCTACGACTACTAATACTTGTGGCCATACCATGATCAATTGTATTATAGGCAGCACCAATGTTTTCGCCGGCCTGCCAAAGAAATGAATTAGCATTGTAATAGCCCGAAAGAATGTGGGTTTGACCAGGAACCGAGCTAATACTGCCTTGACGGAAAATGTAATAATCTTTACCATTGACTTTTTCTTTAAATAAACCGTCATGTCGATCTATCGCTAAAATTTTAATAATCAACCCTGGTTTTATTTTATTAAAATAATTTTCAATCATGATCATGGTGTTGGCTATATAGGCTCGATTATAATTTATAAATAATTTTACAATTTCTAAAAACATTTTTGCTTGACCGGTTTCAATGTTAACTGGCTCTAAACCATTACCTACAATAAATTTATAAAAATCGCTTTCCTTATCTAAAATTCTTAATAAATTATCCCCCGCCGTATGGAAAGTTATAAATAAATCATCCTTATTATTGTCTGCGACTTGCAACTCAAAAAAATGATTACCACCAAAAAATGAACCAAAATATTTTTTTGGCATAATATAAAATTCCCGGCCAAGTTTTATTTTTACTAATTTTAACAATTCCTCAACATCCATTTCAAGTTTTTCGTGACCATCTTTTAGTCCCTCTGAATATCTTATCTCTGAACTAAAATTATCTACCACCGCTCGATCACCGTAACGTAATATATTTTTAAAATATTGCTCACTATTAATATCAAACTTATTTCTTTCTACTAACGGCGAAAAATAATTTAGTTTAAATTGTAAATGATAAAAGAACCCCCCAATTATATATTCAGTCAATTTAATAAAGTCGGCCTTATCAAAATTAGGAAACTGCTTAAAAAAATCAGTTATAACTATCGTGGCCATGGTACAGCCAGTATTAGAATTAATTCTGGGAAAAATATGTTTTTCTGACACAATGGCTATACTAGTTGGCATTATATAACCATCGCCAAAGTCATATATTTTATTCTTTTTCAAATGATAATCTTGGCCAATAACTATCTGCCCTACCTCATCTCTTCCGGCCAGATAATCTATAAGCTTATTATCGATTATATTATCGGAAAAATTTATAATTTTATCAGTATTCATTGCTTTTGAATTAAATTTTTAATTAAAATTTCAAATTCTTTTATATTTCTTTCAAGATTATATTCTTTAGTTTTTTCTTTACCAGCTTCACTATATTTCTGTCTGATAGCAGGATTTTGGTAAAGATAAATTATTTTTTCAGCTATAGCATCACTATCTTTTGGCTCTACTAAAACTCCGCTCCTACCATCATCAATAATATCAGTAAGGCTATCCAGACGCGAAGCAATTACGGGCAATCCTGCCGTCATTGCTTCATAGGTGACTATTGACTGCCCCTCCCTTAAAGAGGGTAGAACAAATAAATCGCTAATATACAAATATTCTTTAGCGTGTTGAGGATCAATTACTAGACTACATTTATCTTCTAGCTCTAACTCCAATATCTTTTGCCTTAACTTTTGTTGAAGTCCACCATAACCTACCAGCAAAAAATAAACATTTTTTATGAGTGGAGAAATTATTTTAGCTGCTTGCAAAAAGTATTCCAAACCCTTCTCTTCGGAAAACCTTCCTAGTGTCATGACCACAAAAGAACCTAATGGCAAATTCAACTTTTTTCTTAATTCAGAAATAGCAAACTCATTTTTTTTTGGCAAAATAACTGGATTAGCTATTACCACAAATTTTTTAATAGAAATTTTCTCTTGCCTAGCAGTAAATTCAGCCACAGATTTAGTAGAGACAATAATACGATTGGTAAAAAAAGAAAGGATTTTGTCAATAAAAATTTGCCACAAATGCTTACCTGAGTAAGAGCTATGCTCAAAAGAAATAATGACTGGAACTCTGACTAAAATTGCCAGTGATCTGACAATTAAATTGGTCAAGAATAAGTGAGTATAAACCACATCAAATTTTTCTCGCTTTAAAATCTTAAAAATCATACGCCAAGTTTTATAATCAAAAAGGCGACGATTTTTTAAATTCATCTGGAAAATCTTATCCGGTCCAAAATTCAATTCAGCAAAAAATGTTGGTTTCTCTGTCTTATAAAGAACCAAAATATAAGGATCAAATAAACCTTTGTTTAGACCATTAATTTGATTTAACACCACTAGTGGAGCTCCACCAACAGCAAAATAATCAATAGCAAATAAAATTTTAATTTTTTTATCCATTTTAAGTTGCTCTATTTATTATTCACCCAATACTTGCTGTAAACGACTAATTAAAATATCCACACTGTGTTTTTCTAAAACATACTGCCTAAATTTCTCTTGATATTTCTGTTTATCAATTAAAGATATGGCCTTTATTTTCCTAGCCAAGTCAATGGCCTCGTGCTCTTTAAATAAAAAATTATCAGGCAAATCGTCGTGTAAAGACTTATTACAAATCAAAACTAAAGTACCACAAGCCATGGCTTCTAAAATAGTTTTATCAAAACTACCGCTGGGAGTTAAATTAATAAAAAGATCATGACTATTATAAATGTCTGGCGTTTGCTGATAAACTACAGACGAATGAAAAATTATTTTATTATCTACCTCCAAAGTCTTTGCCTGCTCTCTTATTTTTTTATAATAATCCTCGTCCTGAACTGGTGCCGTACCATAAATATCTAACAAAAAATCAAAATTTTCTTTAGCCAAAATTTTAGCTGCTGCCACCAGTGTTTCTAAATCTTTAACTGGTGAAATGCGGCCCAAGCTCAACAACCTGAAAGGTTCAGATACTTGTTTCAATTTATTAATTTTAAAAATATCAGTCGCAATACCCACTGGCATGACCTGTGATTTTTGATATCGAGCTGCAAAAGCGTAAGAAGAAGTATAAAATACCTTGTGGGCCAATTTAATGGCTAATTTAGCCTTAATACCACCCTTGGCATGATTATACCAGAACCCTATGCGCTTGCCCCAGCAACGCCAAAAACAACCAGCTAAAACTAAATATTCCGGATTCATGTGCACAAACACCTGATCATAATTAGCGCGCTCTTGCCAAATATACTTATATAAATTAATAACGTAATTTAAACGAGAAATTCTATTTTCCTTGCCCAACGACAACACTTTTATATTACTTGGTAAATTATATTCTGCCTTAACTAAACAAATTACCGTAATTTTTTCATATTTTTTTGCAAACTCTAAAAGCCAGCCATGAAAAAAGCCAAGCACTGGGTCATTTTTATCAACCTTTTGTGTGATAATCAACAATTTATTTTTCATGCCCGTATATTACTTTTTGCCAATTATCAATAATAATATCAGACAAAGCCTGCTGACTCAAAATCTTTTCCTTATAGGCTGTGTGCCTTGTTTTAAATTCTGTTAATAATTTCTGATCTTCAACTACTTTTTTCATTTTAGCTACTAAAACATCTAAATTATTTATTGGAATAACAAAACCATTTATATTATTTTCCACTAAATCATTGGCACAGCCAACATCGGTCATAATCACCGGTAGATCGGCCAATACTGCTTCGGCCACTACCATACAATACCCCTCCATATTAGAGGTTATCAATAGGCAATCAGCACTTTTATAATAATCAGCTAAATTTTTTATATAGCCATCAACAAAAATAATAGATTTATTTAGATTTTCGCGAGCAACCAATGCTTGCAGATTGGCTTTGTCTGGCCCCTCGCCAACAATAACTAATTTCACTTTATCTAAATTCAATTTCTTGATGGCCCTAATCTGCAGAACAATATTTTTTACTGGCACCAATCTACCGACGGTCAAAAAAATAAAATCATTTTGATATAGATCTCGGAGACTAAATTCATTTTTGCTATTTTCTATTTTTTGCCGATCTACAAACACTGGAGACACATAAATCTTTTTGGCTGGTATGGAAAAATTATCCACTAAATATTCTTTGGTTTTGATACTAACTGTTCTGATGATATCCGCTTGTCTCAAAGAATAATTAGCTAATAATTTTCTTAAACCGTGATATTTTTCAAAACCATGAATCTGCACTTCAAATTTTATTCCATGTTTCCTACTTAAAAAAATAAGTATCAATGATAAAAAATAGGCATCCTGAGTAGTCAGTAGATCAAATTTTTCATTTTTTATTATTTCACTTATTCTTTTGTATATTTTGAAAAATAAGAAAAATTTGTTATGAGAACCCAATGATTCGACAAATATATTAGCAGCTAGCTGACTTTTTTGATCTTTATCAGTTGGCACTAATAAATAATATTTGTCCAAATTTTGTCCAAATTTAATAATCCTTTGGGCTGGTATTGATTCTTTGTCCAAAATACTGGGGTCTAAGCTGATACCTAATATTTTCATTATTATAAAACAATTTAGATTTAAACTCTTTTGGCTAGATTATAAACTTGGCGCAAACTTTTTCCCAACCAACCTTTTTGCTCAATCGCTAGACCAGCAAAATATTCAGTTAAATAAATATCGATTGGAAAATTAAAAAAACGATGCTTGATTCGCCACTCAAACCACTTGATCAATGGTCCTAATTTCCAGTTTAAAAACTTAAAATACTCTCTAATTCGCCAAACTTTTTGGACATTAACCCAAGGCGAGTCAAAGTTCTTACGAAAGCGATCAATGGCACCCCACCCTTCGGTCTTAACTGGTGGCTTGAAACCATTAGCAATGGCAAAATCATACATCCGCGATCCTGGGTAAGGCAAATACGCACCTAAGGTAAAAACGGCCTTAGAGTGAACTTTATAAATTTTGTAAAGCAAATTAATGGTAGACTCAAACTCTTCGCTAGTTTCGGTCGGTAAACCAACTATTACCGAGTATGAGGCCGGCAAATCATATTTAGCTAATAACTTCACAGACTCCATAACTTTTTCAACTGTAAACTTTTTATCAATCATTTGCAACAACCTATCGCTACCTGATTCTACTCCTATGAGCATATCAAAAACTTTGTATTCCTTGAGCTTAATGGCAGTTTCTTCGTTAATAGAATCAATCCTAATCTCTAAATGTGAGGGTAAGTTTATTTTTTCTAAAATCTCTAAAGCTCGACTCTTACTGACAAAAAAATTATCGTCATAAAACTTGACCGCATCGATCTGATATTTGTCTTTTAAAAATTGTATATCTTCCACGACAGTATCAATTGACCAGACACGCCAACGATTTTTATTAAATAAATTGTTATAACAAAAAGCGCAATTAAAAGGACAGCCACGTGAGGCCTTATAAGCAATTACCCGCTTATATTTATCTAGGGGAAAAATAAATTTTTCTATATCAATCAAAGAAAAATCTATTCGGTATTCATCTAGATCGGTAATAAAAGGTCGGCTAGGATTTATTTTGACTTGACCGGCTATTTTATAAGCAACACCCAATACATCCTCTGGCTCTTCCTGGTGAATAATTTTTTCCGTCAACTCCACAATACTGATTTCTCCTTCAGAAATTACTATGTAATCAATATAATCCTCACCCAAACATTGCTCTGGCAAAAGCGAGGGATGAATGCCGCCCCACACAATTGGAATATTTTTCTTGGCCTTAATCTTTTTAGATAACTCGGCGCTATGCTGGGTCTGAATACCAGTCATCACTGACAAGCCGACATACAGGGGGTCTTGTTGGACTATATAATCAGCTGTTTTAGCTATTTCCTTTTCATTGATATTGACAAGCTCAACATCATAACCCGCTTTTTTTAAAGTACTACCAACGCACAAAATTCCCATTGGCAGAATTTTTTCTGAACGATCTTGAGAATAGTTGATTTGTGCTAATATAATTTTTTTCATCACAAATATTACTGATTTTTATTTTCAAAAATTTTAATAGTATCTTCAGCGGCCTGTTTATAAAAATATGAATATACTAACTCCGAAATATTTTTTGTGTAACGACTATAATTATTCTCATCGGCTAAATATTCCAAACAGCCCGTAATCTCGGCCGACTTTGTGGGATCAAATAATTTTATATTATTTTTTAACCAATCAAAACCCATTTCTTGCGTACTGACAAAAGGAATCTTGGCTTGCACACAATCCAGCATGGTGTTGGGACTGATGTCACTAAGTGATGGGAAAACCACCAACCAACTTTGAGCCATTTTTTTTACTAATTCCACTCGTGATAATTTATCTAAGATTATAATATTTTGATAATTATTCTCAATAATTAAATTCTCCAACTTATTTTTCAGTGGCCCTTCACCGATCAAGACTAATTTATACTTATCCTGCGACCAAGCCACAAAAGCTTTGATCAAATTAAAAATATTATTTTTATTAATAAAACGTCCAGCAAAAATAATGTCATTAGAAATGTTGTTTTCATCACGCCGAATATCTAATTTTTGATCAATGGGATTATTGATAACAAATAATTTTTTATTTCCCAAATTATAATACTTGGAAAAAATATTTTTCTGCCAATCGGTCGTAAATATAATGGCTCGACTAGTTTGGAACACCCAATTTATCAGTTTGAAACGATTGATATCTTTTTTATACAAGCCATGTTCATAGTATTGCTCCAAGGTGACTGAATTGTGCTCCACATATCTTTCCCAGATAAAATCACCGCCCACTCTAACATATAAAGGTTTTCCAAATATTTGGCTAACAGTAGCTGCTGGCAATCCAGCACTAAAATGATCAAAACAATAAATCAGGTCATATTTTGGTGCCAACTTAAAAAGTGCTCTAAAATAACGCCAATAATTACTAATTTTATTACTGCGTACTATTCGAGTGACAGGGTAAGACAAGGTCTTATCCTGCTCATAACTAGTTTTATCAGAGTAACTTATCACTGCCACTTCATGACCCAAATGCAAAAATTGTTCGGCCACAAGAGGCACATAGGTAGCTGGACCGCCTATCTCTGGAGTAAATATGCCTGTAGCAATTAGTATTTTCATAATTTACACATGTCATTGCGAGGAGTGAATGCAATGAACGACGCGGCAATCTCATTGGGATTGCCACGCTCTCCGCCAACCGGCGGATCGCTCGCAATGACAAAAATATTTATAGCTTATTACACAAATCTTCCCACTGTTTATTAAAATTATTTACTAAATCTACCTTTTTCCGTCTTGACCCTGACTTTAATTGCTTTTCTCTAGAAATAGCCTCATAAACATCTTCATAAATTTCATAATAAACTAACTTATCTACATTGTATCTACTCGTAAAACCTTTGGTTGCTTGATCTTTATGTTGAAATATGCGGCCTAACAAATTACTAGTAATACCGATGTACAAAACTGTATTATTTTTATTAGACAAAATATAGACAAAATATTGCTTGCCATACATAATCACTTTTCTAATCAGTATTTCAGCTAATAATACTTGCTTTAAATCAATTAATTCTATAAAATTATAACAGAATCGGAAGAAATAATCAATATATAAATTGGCTAAAATTAGCCCTAATGTCAATATATGACTGAAGAAAAAAAACTTATTGGCAAGAAAATACTCTACCTCATCACCCAAACCAAATGGGGTGGTGCCCAAAAATATGTCCTAGAACTAGCTGAATACTTCTCCAAAAACAACGAAGTGCATATTGCCTATGGCGAAGTCAGTAATACCAATCAGCAATTTTTGGATACTTGCCACAAGCTAAACATCAAGACTATACCCATAAAATATCTCATTCGCAATATAGATATGGGTAATGAATTTTTGGCTACCAAAGAAATTGCCAAACTACTAAACAAGGGTAATTATAATATTTTGCATCTCAATAGCTCCAAAGCCGGCGCTATCGGCGCTCTAGCCAGCATGTTTTATAATTTCAACCCACTCAATGTCAGGGCGCGCATAATTTACACGGCTCACGGCTATGTTTTCAATGAACCACTAAACAAATTTGTTCGCAAGGCCTACATATTATCCGAAACATTCTCGGCTGGCCTGCAAAATAGAATTATCGCTGTGTCAGATTACGACAAGCAGTCAGCTATTAGCAACAAAATTTGCTTGCCCAACAAAATTGTTGTAGTTCATAACGGAGTTGATTCTGAACAATACAATTTTTTGGCTAAAGAAAAAGCCAAAGTTTTGCTCAAGCTTGATGGACAATATAAATATTTTGGTACTATTGGCAGTTTTTACAAAGCCAAGGGTTACAACTATTTGACCGAGGCCATTAAAATAATTCGCGATGAATCGCCAGAATTTTTGAAAGACAACCGTTTTGTTTTCATTGGCGATGGCCCAGAATTAGTAAATATAAAAAAATACTTAAACGAAAACAATCTTACTGACTATATAAAAATCATAAAACCAAGTGATGAAGACTGGAAATTTTTGCTCGGCTTTGATTATTTTATCTTGCCATCAGTCAAAGAGGGTCTGCCTTATGCCATACTAGAAGCTGGCCTAGCCAAGATACCAGTGATCAGCACTGAAGTCGGCGGCATCCCAGAAATATTAAAAAATAAAGAAACCGGCTATCTAGTACCACCGGCCAATCCTCTATCTTTAAAAAATGTAATACTTGAACTAACTAACAATGCCGAACAGGCACAAATTATAGCAGAAAATAATTATATTAACATCAAAGAAAACTTTTCTTTAGCTAAAACTATTGAACAGACTGAAAAAGTATACCTAGGGTTACTTTAGCTGACTAGTAGAGCTAGCTTTTAACTGCTCAAACAATTTAACTAAATTTTGATCAGCAAGTCCGTCAGGCGCAAAACCCCTGTCTTTGGCCAACAAATAATTATCATAGGCCTTTTGATAATCTTTCAAATAAAGATAAATTTTGGCTTTGTACCAATAGGCATAATAAATATCTGGTTCATCACTAATCACTTTATCCAATAGGACTATGGCCTTGTCCCATTGTCCGCTGATAGCCAAATAGTTGAAGTAAGTAAAATTAACTGCCTGATTTTTATCATTGATAGCCAATAATTTTTGGTATGTTTCGTTAATTTTATTCTCATTTTTATCGCCAGCTCCCCAGAGCATAACATAAGAACGTAACATGGACTCGTACTCTGTGGGGCTTTTTTTGTTGTATTTATCAATATTTTTCTCTGTTTCTAAGGCTATATCTTTAACAATTTGTATATAAGCACTACGCAGTTCTAGCGGCAGATTACCAAGGCCAATACCTTCAATATATTCAGTATAATTGCGCAAAATATCCCGTTCATAGGGACCCCAAGAGCCCCAACTGGCCTTAATAATATTTTCTGCTTCTGTATAATTTTGATAGGCAATGTTGCGATAAGCTTTTTGCTGATTTTTATTTTCGCTATAGGCCTTAAAATTTTGATAAACAAAAATTAAAGTCAGCAAAGTAAAAATAATAATTAAACTTTTGACTATAATTTTAGGTGAATCAATTGTAAACTGCTTGCTGTCTGATTGCCTAATACAAAAAATTATGTAAGCTAACAATATAAATAAAAGCAAATAACCACTGGGATGCAAAAAGGCCACAAAAAATTGGGTTAAAATAGAAAGCACAAAAGCCATCAGTAAAATATATTTATTCTTTTCGTTGGCCGATTTTTTATACAAACGCCCAATGTAAAAAATAATAAAGGCAAAAAAAGCTAGCCATAAAAATAAACCGACAAAACCGGCGCCAACTAAAATATCCAAGTATAAATTGTGAGCTGAATCAAAGTTACTATCACCCCAACCGCGTTTTAATAATTCTGGCTTATAGTGGATGCTAAAAGCCGTAGGAAAATTTTCCCAGCCCCAACCAAAAGGACGCTCTAAAGATGATTGCCAGGCAATACCACTAACTATGAATCTATTGGCCAATGACCCACTAAAATTTTTAACTTCTGCTAAATTATTTAATATCGGCGTGTTTTTTATAAAACCAATTTGTGGTGTAAAAATTCCCATACCAATCACCGTGGCAATAGAAATGCCGAAAAAAACTAGTGCTAATTTAATACTTAATTTTTTTATATGAAGAATATTCCACAGTAAATAAAGCACTAGGGCTACTGCCAAAGACATCAATGGTCCACGACTACCGGAAATAAAAATACCAACAATGCCCAAGAACAAAAAAATAGCCATTATCCAGCGTTCAATTTTATTTTTATTAATAAAAAATAATAAGCCAGCAAACCAAAATAAATAAAGAAAATACTCTCCTAAATAAATAGGATTGCCCAATGGCCCCGAGGCGCGTTGTTGGCCGATGTTCAATTCATTTATTGACTTCAAAAAAATAATAATTCCTACTGCTAAAATTCCTCTAAAAAAATAAAGCCAATCCTTGGCTGAAAACACATTGACTAACAAATACAAATAAGCTACAAAATGAAGTAATGATACTAAACCGCTCATTCTCTCTTGGCCAGTCCACCAGCTATACTGCAAATCAACACCCCAAAATGCCGATATGATTGCCCACAACACAAAAACTAACAATAATATATCCGGCCAATGGAATGTAAGGCGCTTATTTTTTTTCGACCATAGTGTCCATAAAAATAGTAGCACCGCAATATCAACAATTATTCTAAAAAAAATAACTTTAGAAAAAATAAAAGGAAAAATAGTATTGCCTTCAACTATTAATGGCACCAATAACCCCAAAAACAAGAAAAATTTTATAGTATTTATTAAATTTTTATCTGGCATTTATTTCTAGAATGTTATTTTAATCCTCTTATGAATTCCTTTACCTGATCAGCCTTACTGGGATCAAGAACGGAAATTTTATTTATCCATTCAATGGCTTTTTGCTTGTCACCCAACTTACTATAAGTCAAGGCAATGTTGGCATAAGTATCAGCGCTATTTGGCTGCATTTCATCCATTTTGATAAAAATTTGCACTGCTTCAGACCACCTTTCTCTGTCAATAAATAACTTAGCAAAACTTTCTAATTCTTCAAAAGTTAAAATTTTACCAAATTCAATAGATTTATTGATATTTGACATGGCTAATTCTGGGTCACCTTTTCTGGCCCTTATTTCTGCTAATTTATAATATATCTCACCTTGCCTGACACCCAAGGCCAGGGCTTTATTTAAATTATCTTCTGCGTTTACAACATCGCCCTTCATAAAATATCCTTGCGCCAAAGCATAATAAATATCTAAACGATTCGGAGCTTTGACCAACGCTGTATTCAACAAAGTCAATGATTGATCAAGATAGTCTAAACGTGGGGATACTGAGGCAATCTGATACATTTTGGCTAAATTGATATAAAAATACGAATACCCTCCGGAATCCTCTATGGCGCGTTCGTATACTTTTGTCAGTTGTGTAACAAAACCCTGAATCTGAACATCGGTATATTGCTGATTATTTTTAAAAACTTCCATAGCTGTTTTTGCCATAGCTGAGGCAAAAATATCATAATTAGCAAACAAATCATTATCAACTTTTTTATATATATCAATGGCTGTACTCATGTCATTGTTCGTCAAATTACCAGCTAAAATAATATTGTGTGCTGGCCTAATAGCGTGGCTATAAATATACGAAAAAACAAAAACCATAATAATAATAACTGGCACAGCTAAATGAACTGAAATCTTTTTTTGTCGAATATTAGTTTGGGTTTTGTCAGTAAAATTTAAAAATAAAAATCCCAAGATAAGTATAAATGATAAATTAACAATAAAAACATCGAAAATAAACATCGCCTGTACAACATAAGCTACCAATAAGGCAAATAATGTTGCATTGCCCAATAAATCCTCATTGATTTTTTTTAAAATTAAAATAAACAGTGCTACAAAAAAAGCTATTTGTAATCCTAGCCCAATATAGCCATGGGCCAACAATTCGTCAAAAAATTTGTTATGTGAGCTATCAAACCAATCCTCAAAGAGATTATAATCATGATATTTATCAAGTGGCAATCTCATGTTATTAGCGCCATAGCCAAAAATTGGTCTATCTTGAACTGCCTTGACGCTCATTTTCCAAAGTCTGATACGAGACGCAGTGGTGACATCATTCATGCTAATCTCGCTAATACGAGCTAGGGTAAGATTATTTTTTATAAATGACGACTGCTTAAAAATAAATATTGAGGACAAACCCAAAGCCACTACTAACAATAAAGTCAAGGCAATTACTTTTATTTTGCGATTATGATGAAATATAATAACCAAAATAATCCCAACAATGGCGCCCCCAACCAAACCCAGTAAAGCACCACGAGTAGCTGTAAAATACAAAATTACTGTATTTAACAAGATAGATAAAACATAAAAATAAGACCAATATTTATCAGATTTTTTACTCTTGGCAATCATCGTTGATTGTTTTGTTAGTTGCTGATCAAGAACCAAATCCTGTTTTGATCTCAATAGCATATAAGCCGCCATAAAAATGAAGATCAACAAATAACCAGCAAAATATGCTGGATTACCAAAGGTAGCCGAACTACGGTTTTCATCTATATTCAACATACCATAAAAAACAACCTGCATTTTCTGCAAAATAGCATAAATACCTACCAAAAAACTAATCACTAGACTTATTTTAAAAAGTTTTAAATATTTTTCTTTAGTATTAAACACGCTTAACAACAACCAAAGATAGGCCAAAAAATGAAGGGAAGTATAGATACCCATCATTCTTTCATAATTCCCCCAAAAACTATTTAAAAACTTGACCCCAAATAAATCAAACACAAAACCAACTAATGTCAAAATAATAAAAAATAAAAAATATTTATTCTTCTTGGGGTATAGTGGTTTTTTAGTCAAAATCAATAAATAAGCTGCTAGTAAAATATCTACTACAATATAAAAATAATAGGCCTTGGTAGTTATAAATGGAAAAACCAGGCTATCGCCTATCAGTAGTGGCGTAAATAAAATGGCTATCAATCCATAAATAAATATTTTTTCTAAAATTTTTTGCATAACATTTTTACTTAACTAAATAACCATAATCCTTCTTGTAAACTTCATTATCTGGATATAGCTCCAAAAGTTTCCTAGCAGATGCCTTTTGTTTATCAATTTGTCCAGTCTTCTCATAAAAATTTATCAAGCTAGTAATCAACTCTGGCTTATTACTTGTTTGCTCGATCCCCTGCACATAGGTTGTTTCTGCTTCTTGTAATTTATTCATTTTATGCCAATATAAATTGGCCAAACGCTGATAGAGATCCGACATTTGAGGAAAAATAACAACGGCTTGTGAATAATATTTTTCTGCCTCTTGGTAGTCTTTTTTTTGCTCCTCATAGATAGTAGCAATATTTAAAATGGCTATGACGTCCTTGGGTTGTTTGGCAACTGACTTCTGATAGGCCACCAAAGCGCGATCATAATCTCTAACAAACTCATACATATTGCCAATGATATCCCAAGTATAGTTATCTTCTTTTTTCTCGGCATAAGCTTTACGAGCCTCGGTCAATTTCAACTCTAATCTGTCTTTTTTTGTCTGATCAAAATCGTCTGGTATCTTGATATCAAATACATAGTCCGGACTATCCCAATCTACTTTTATTTTACTTTGTTGATTTTGATACCACCAAACAAAAAGACTACCAATTACTAATAAAAATACGACTAACAATAAATAGATTTTTTTTCTTTTTTGCATAATATGTTTATAAATTACCAATAAAATAGCCTAAATGCCCCTCTACTTTAACATAAAAAACCCAAATAGAAAAGACCCCACAGTGGGGTCTTTTCTATTTCAAATCTGCTTAACTAAACAACTTGCTTTATAAAAATTATAGAGCAGTTACTTGGGCAGAAGTGGAAGGACTAGCTAAACCTGAGACTAAGAAGCCATTGGTCCAGTCAACAGTTGTATCGCTATGAGAAGAAGCGCTCATATCTGACCAGATAAAGTCATCTTCAGCATCAGCGTCAACGTTAGTAGCGCTATGTAACAAAGTAGTTGTACCAACTACATGGGCTCCGTCGCCAGCCATTCTGACAGATACGGAAGTACCAGCAGCAGCTAAAGTGACATCGCCTCTTAGCACAAAGGTACGAGTGGTACCGCTAGAAACCACAACCTCATCTTGTGTTTGGTAAGCACCATCCCATGAAGTACCGATAGTAGTAATAGTCATACCAGTACTGCTAGGACCTGCGGCTTGAGTAGCTGCGTCGTCTAGGACAACTTCTGTACCAGTGACATCATAGACATAAAAGTTTGTGACTATAGCAGTTGTAGTAACGATATCAAACATGAACTTGTATAAAGCAAGGTCATTGTTGACAGCAGTTACAGTCCATTTGTACAAATCTTTTGTGCCATTGGATAATGCACCAGTCAAATTGACTCTAGCAAATATTGGGTAACTCTTGTACACATAGTAAGTGTTGCCAGTTGGAGCAGCGGTAGTACTTATATATTCAGCAGTAGCATTGCCAGTCATATCACCTTTGGCCACTACATCGGCAGTAGCATTGATCTTATAACCAATATAATGATCAGAGGCACCATTATAACCTGTACCAATAGTGGCTAGCTTGGCCTTCAAGGTCAAAATTTCGCCATTAGTATCTGAATAGTTTACAACAAAAGCGTTGTCAGCAAAGTTGATATATGGTGTGGTGCTGGTTGGAGTCATACGAGTACCGACAATTTCAGTACCAGCTTCGTCCACAAACCAGATCTCATCATAATCCAGGTATGAAGAAGAAGCAGTATCGGTGGAAACTTGTGTCAGATATAGATAATCTAACTCTACATCTTCAGTTGAAGTAGCGTAGAATTTGAAATTAGCTAAAGACACGGTTGTACCACCAGCCAACAAAGCAGCGTCTGGATTGTTAGAAGCCAAGCTGACTTCCAAAATACCACCGGACGTACCAATGGTCATATTATTAGCAACAGCAGTGCCTTCGGCAACGGCTATATCGTTGCCAGAGGTAGCACCAGAAGCAGTCACTACATTGGAGTTGGTGGATGTAATATCCATCTTGAATGTAGCGGCAGCAGATGCGCTAGCTGATATATCACCTTTGATAATCATGTTCACGGCTGTACCCTTTGGTATTACAAACTGATCAGCGCCTGACAAAGAAACAGTAATTTCTTCAGCAGTGTTTAGTACAGCACTGGTACCACTCTTGGTGATAGACAATGGAGTGCCGTTAACTGTGAAGGTAATATTCTGTATTTGGTTGGCGTAGCCACCAGCCGCTGGAGTCAATTGAAACTCAAAGGCAGTCACTTTGACATTTTCTGACGAAGCAGAAGCGTCAAAACGAATGGTTGAGAACGTTTGAGCAGCTGTGCCGGCCGCCACTGTCGAACCAGCTGGACTTCCTAAAGTAGTCACTGATAAGGCTAGGTCGGTAATAGTAATCAAGTTAGCATCAATTTCTACACCATAAGGATTGGCGTAGTTAGTGGCTGCTACAGCGCTCAAAGCAATGGCGTCACCAGTCACATCACCAGTGGCATCCAAGTTATTGGTTGAAGCAGCTGTAAAGTCAACACCAAATTGAACAGTGTCAGCATTGGCCGCATCAGAACTCAAGGTACCAACTAAAGTAATAGCATTATCACCTATTGGCAAAGTAAAGGCGTCAGAGAAGGTCACTGCACCATCTTTGGATGAAGTGGAACCATCAGCGCCATCAGTAGCACCTGTCAAGCTAGTGCCACCTTTTACTAATTTCAAATTAGTAAAGTCAGAGGAACTGACTGTGCCCTCCACATTAATATCAAACTTGATAGTACTGATAGTTATTGATTCACCTTGGACCTTGAAGTTCCAAGAACCTAAATTCAAATCAGTTGTAGCTTCAGACACATTGCCAGCTAGAACCACATTGGATTTAGTGACAGTCAAAATACCACGGCTAATAGTCACAGTTCTTCCGCCATCAATAGCGGCTGATGGAGTAACATAGGTCATGTTCAATGTATCATAAGCCATGATATCATCGGCTCTTTTGACATCAAAATCCAAAGTTCTACCAGAACCACCGACTATGTCGCCGCGCAAGGTAAAGGTCTCGTTCTTGCCATCTTGAATCAAACAAGAAGTACCACAAGCGCTCAAGTCAAACTTGACATAATTGCTAACCATAGAGCCAGTAGCAATGACGTTGCCGTCAACTACTAACTCTAAATTGTTAACATCAGCATCATTAGCTGAACCAACATTGTTGAATCTGATTGAGTCAACACGGATATCAGCTGAGGCGCTGTCATTAGCCATTTTGACATTCAAGAACTCCACATTTTCTGTACCAACTTCTTCAGTTAAAGTACTTAAATCTGGGGATTCTGAAATAGTTATATCACCAATATTGATAGTACCATTGGTGGTCATGGCGTTGCCTACGATTGGCAAAGAACCGGTAATAGTGGAAAGAGTGGTAATACCCGTCAAAGACAAAGTTGGTGTCTCACCAGCATAGGTGGTTACATCAGCCATCTTACCAACCAAGGTCAAGTAAACTGTACCATTGGCTGGAACAACTACGTCCTCAGTGAAGTTGGCTTCATGAGTGGAGTTAAGAGCTTTATAAGAAGAGCTCAACATAGCGCCATCTTTCAAGATGTTGACGCCAGTAAAAGCGCCATCACTGGCTGGAACGCCAGTTCTCTTGACTACCATAGAATCGATAGTGACTGGGTTACTGCCAGCAGTCAATTTCACTTTAGTGAAAGCAACGTGGGTAGCATTCATATATGCTACGCCAGAAGCTGGAGTGTCACTAGCCAAAGAAACTGATAAATTACCAGCAATTACTGGAACTGTAGTGTCATTTGGAGTGAAGTCCTTGATAGCGGTCTCAGCGCCAGTGATAGAAGTGCCATCAGTATAGCCGGTAAGGGTAGTGACGGCCACAGCATCAGCGGCTACCAAGCCATTGGCTGTAAAAGCAGCGTCAGAGGCAAAAGCTCTCTTGGTAGTACCATCAATATAATAATAGGTGGTACCCATCTTGACTACAGTACCAGTGACATATTTGTCTGAAACATCAGCGCCAGTGGCTTTGTAGGAAGTGAAATAACCTGGGATCACGTCAACTAAACGTGAGGTCCAATTAGTACCATATAAAGCTTTGGCAATGGTATCGGTTGGGATCCAGTGCAAAATTCCGCCTGGTTCAATAGCATAAACCTTGGCAGTATTCATATGAGTAACTAATTTGGTGCCTGGACGTACAGTCACAGCACCACCGTCTGGATACATATCTAGCTCGGCAACAGTTACTCTGACAACTTTGTCAAAGTTTGGATACCAAGTGAAATACTCTTTCTGACTTGGAAAAACATATTTCTTGGCATCAGCACCGATCAAGTATACAGCAGCGCCACTCTGGCCTTTCATAGCCAAAAGTGAGCCGGCTGGGTAGCTACCAGCAGCGTTAGCGGCCAAAGGTGCAAAAGATGCGCCAACTGACCATAACACAGTGGTAATTACCACGGAGTATACGAACAATTTTTTTAATAAATTCATTTTTCTTTGTTAATTATAATGTCCCAAAAACTTTTGAAAAAAGCCGTAAGTAGTAGGCATCCTGCTTGATCAAAGCAAGACTAAACTATGAATCAAAGGACTCCGCCCAAAGGGCGATCGACCTTTCTAATCACAGTGACCATAGGCCTAAAACGCAGTCACAATTCTCTCTAGTCAAGGAACAGTTATTTAATGCTCTGGGTGATTTTTTATGTCACCAGAGCGTCCCTAGATCGCGCGCGATTTAGCGATAAGTTAGGGACAAGTGAATCCATCATCCCGCACTTGTTGCGGGATCTCGCTAGATTCCTGCCTTCGCAGGAATGACAGAACCTCTTGCCCATAACCTACCTTCGACTGACTAGGTCGACATCGGCTAAGATCTGGGGGTCAAATACGCTAATTATTTAAACTACTTAATCAACTGTCATTGCGAGTCCCACGCAGTGGGACGAAGCAATCTACAAGCTGGTGGATTGCCACGCTCTCTTCGTTCGCTCGCAATGACAAGGTGTTAATTATTAATAAAATTCTTTTATTGCCTCTTCTTCGGGAATACCCTCGTCTGCTTTGATACCTTGCTCAGAAATTAATTCTGGAGTAGTTGTCTCATCACTGGATTTTATAATCTTACCAGTGGTGGTTGGTCTAGTGGTAGTAGTGATTGGCAAAACAACTGGCTTAGTGCTGGTAGGCGTGCTAGTGCTAGTATTGGCACCGCTATTTTCAGCTGCGGCTTCTATTCTTTTGATTACTGTTTCAGCTTGCTGGTAAGTCTCCTTGACTTGGGTAATCTTTTCCATGCTATCTTTTAAATTACCCTGTTGCAACAAGTCTTTGGCTTGAGTCAAATTAGCTTCCATGATCTCTGGATGAGCTTTTAAAGTATCAATACTTTCTATGGCTTTAGCATTGGACTCACCTTCTTTGATATCGCTTGATTTTGGTAAATTGCTAATATCTTTTTTATCTACGTCCCCTACTCGATCTTTAGCATTGGCTACTTCTTGGGACACAACTTGTAGTTCGGAAGTGATAATCTTAGTCACTACTTCAGTCACTGCTTTTAGTTCCTCAGCGTTGACTCCATTCTGGGTGACTACGGCCGCTGTAGGAGTTGAGCTGGCGTTGATTGAAACGTCTTTGGCAACATTATTGACCGCTTCTTCATGCACGGCAATGGCCAAATTTACAGCTGAATCCTTTACTTCTTGATTTATTTTTTTGGCATCACCTAGAGCTTTGGCAATCTCTGTATCTTGGGTGGCTAATACTTTCTGATCTAAATTATTAGCAGTTTCATTGGCCACATCGGCTACTCTGGCTACTAAAGACACTACTTGTACTGGTGTTTTTTCTTCTTTTACTATTTTGAGTGAGTTATCCACAGCTACCACATCTCTTTCCAAATGGCTAACTGCCTGTTTAATAGCTTTTTCTGTTTTGCTATTATCCTCTTGGCTGACATTGTCTTCCTTGTCTTTCAAAATCTTATCAATCTCACCAAGACGAGTGTTGATGTGTTTGATGTGAATTTCGGTCTTTTTGACTGGACTCAAGGTCAGGGCCAACTCTGCTTCTTCAAAATTGCGCTTGATGGGCCACAAGGCCTCACCTGGCACCGAAGCTTGAGCAACTAGACTAAACCCCGAGCCAACTGACAAAACCAGCACCACAGCCATGACTTTGGTCAAGGATGGCACCAGTTTGGAAAAAAAGCTGGCTAGAAACAAACGAAACCCATCATTAAATGATCGGCCTTGAGATTTTATCAAGCGACTCTGCACTGTCACCTCGGACATAATAGAATATTTGGTGGCGTGAGCCCATTGCTCATCGGGATTGATGCTTGATAGTTTTTTTAATTGAGCCAGTGATTTTGGAATGCTCATAATTTTTTATACTCCGCTTCGACAATTAAGCGAAAAATTATTATTTGTTGTTAGTTAAAGATTTTAATTTATTCAACGACCGATGCAGAAGCACGCGAATATTATTTTTGTCCTTTTGCATGATCTGAGCAATGTCTTCGATTGAGAGATCCTCGACATAGCGTAAGATCAGAACTTCCTGATATTCTGATTTCATTTTTTTCAAATGATCCAGCAAGACTTGCAAATCAATATTCTTATCTATGTCACTAGTTTTGTGATCACTATAGGGGTCCTCAGTTTCATCAGCGTACTCCAGTGGCAGTTCTTGGCGACTGGACAAGCGGTAATAATCAATGATAGCGTTGCGCGCTACTCGGAAGATAAAAGCTGCAAAATTCTGAATCTCTTTTTTATACACCAAATGCTGCCAGACCTTCAAAAAAATGTCCTGAGTCAGGTCCTGAGCCACGACTTTATCGCTCACTCGTATATAGGTAAAACGATATATGCGCTTAACATATTGGTCATAAAAAAAAGCAAAAGCTTCAGAATCACCGTTTTTCAGCTTAAGCAACTGGATTTTCTCTTGTAAACTATCCTTCAAACTGTACATAAATATAGACGGGCTTATGCCCCAAATATTACACTTTTATTACACCACTTAAATACTAGCATATTTGGGCTATTATTACCCTATTGCTAACAATACTAACTTTAGATTGAAAAAATTATAACAGATTTGTGGTTCCTTGTAAAGCTGCACAAATCAACCTTCGAGGTTGATTTTGGAGTGAAAAACAATCCAGTGAGTTGGCTTGGGTCTGTTTTTAATGCTCTGTGCGGCTCGCTGGCCGTATGGGTCATTCTGGAGCGAAGCGATAGAATCCACGCTTGTAGATTCTATCGGTCGTTGCGACTCCCTCCAGAATGACATTTATATAGGCCAGCGAGCCGCTAAAATACCTAATAAAATACGACATTATTTGCTTTTTTATTACAAAAAGTGTAGAATAGTGTATACATAAACCTTAATTTGTTCGAGTAAGGATCTGTAAAGCGGATCCGCATCGAGAACTATTTTCCATAGAACTTCTCGACTCGCTCCTCGCCTCGCTATCGCTTGGCGAAGCGGGCGTTCGCTCGAAGAAATATATAAAAACAATATGGAAAACATAATTAGATTATCTGTTTCTGAGGCAGCCAAACTATTTGGCGTATCTTCAAAAACAATTCGCCAAGCAATCAAGAATGAAGAGCTTAAATATATTGTAGTCAAAGGCCGCTATAAAATAAGCTTTGCTTCTCTGGTGGAGTGGTCCCAGAGATCTACTCGCCGCTACAACCAACTACAAAAGCAGGGCTTAGGACAGTTTGTTGATCAGTGGAAAATCCGTAATAAAAAATACAGCCCTAGCTCCGAATTGATAGATAAAAAAAATCAACCCGACTAACCGGCAATAAAGACAAAAAATACCCCCCTCTTTTTCGGTCTGGCCTACTATTTATCATCAAAACGTAACATTTTTCTAACAAGTAAGCGTAGTTTCTGAGGATTGCGAGTGTTGTAACGTAATTGCACCTCTTTGAGGTGTATTTGGTAACGATTTCG
>Ga0172379_10000364_pt1 | contig 116412 bp, 67 predicted proteins | sample GrowelOW334metaG_FD_119756 | JGI IMG/M metagenome (GOLD analysis project Ga0172379, IMG submission 119756) | Groundwater microbial communities from an aquifer near a municipal landfill in Southern Ontario, Canada - Groundwater well OW334 metaG | ecosystem: Environmental > Aquatic > Deep... | reverse complement strand
TTCCCTGATCGTGCAGGACCGTATGCCGTCGCAGGCCGTTTTGGATATTCTTCTTGAGCGCTTCCGTAAATTTTCTCCGTCAAGCGTTGCCGACACATTGTTGGACATTGCGAAACGGATCGTCTTCGAGCCGGCTTTTGCGGCCGAGATTTACTCAACGCCTTTGCCCGATGCTGCGGACTCCTCGAGTTTGGCGGTCCATGACCGTTTGTTTTCGAATCTGGAACGAGACGGGTTACGCTTACATGATCAGGGAGGCTCCGATGTGGTCGAGGTGACAGATTCTCTTCCCGATGAGAACCATCTTATTTCGATCCTGCGTTCCGAGAGGGCTATGAATTTCGTCGTGATCCTCAAGGAGGGGGTAGGCAATCCTTCCGCTGTTTCTGCCATCGAAGATAATGTCAATCGGGCGCTCGGAGCGCAGGGCGAAAGGAAACGCTTCCGGCTAGTTCCCGCCGGCGAGAGCTTCAGCCTTATGAAAGCGCTCAACAAAGCTCGGCAATTTCTGACCGAGCTTCACGGTAAAGGGGAAACGGCACTCTGGAGCGACCGCGTCGTGTACGTTCTTCCGGAAAGCCTGGAGGATAGAAGGCCTTTCGTGCTGAAGAGAACGATCCGGCATTCGATTCCCTCCGCGGACCCAGCGCGTCTTGGCAAAGAATGGCTGCTGCTCAAGTCCGCTTCCGAGATTTCTCAGGACTCGATTAGCCCTGCCTTGAAAGCTTTTTTGCAAGGGAAGGACAACCATCTGACCTTCAACGATCAAGCGATTCCTTCCGCTTGGCTTGCTCATTTCGCCCAAGCCGAAGCCGAAATCGCTGCCCTCTTCGCCGCCGCGGCATAGGGGGCCATTTCCTACAGGTACAGGCCTGGAGAGAGTACTGCCAAAGGCCTGTACCTGTAGGAAATGGCCCCTAATGCTGTCAGACGTTGAAATACTTGGCCTTGGGGTGGTGGACCACGAGGGCGGTGGTGGACTGCTCGGGCACGAGCTGGAACTCTTCGGTCAGGGACACGCCGATTTTTTCACCCGGCAATAATTCGAAGAATTTTTTCTGGTCCTCCAAATTCGGGCAAGCCGGATATCCGAAGCTGTAGCGGGAGCCCTGATAGCCTTGCTGGAAGATTTTTTCGCGCTCCGGGCTGTCGTCGTGATGGATTCCGAGGTTGCGGCGGATGAGTGCGTGCACGCACTCGGCAAGCCCTTCGGCGGCCTCCACCGATAATCCGTGCAGATACAGATAGTCCTGGTACTGGTTTGTCTCAAAAAGCTTCTTCGTAAATTCGCTGGCCCGCGATCCCATGGTAACAAGCTGAAGGGCCAGGACGTCTGTCTCCCCGGAACCTTTTGACCTAAAAAAGTCCGAAATGCAGCGGTAGGGTTCCTTTTTTTGCCTTGGAAAATGAAACCGGACCCGCTCGGCTATGCCCGATTCGTCAAGGACGACGAGATCATTCTTTTCAGAATAACAGGGGAAATAACCGATCATGACTTTAGGCTCCAGAATTTTTTCCCGCAGACAACGAGCCGTCATTTCCCGGAAAATGGGATCCACTTTCTCCCCGAGCATTCGTTCAAAGTCTGAGGACTTCATGTCCTGACGCCGGAATTGCCACTGACCGCGATAGAGAGCGTTCTTATTAATCCAGCCGAAGACTTCTTCGATGCGGATATCCTTGAGAATCCGGTAGCCCCAATACGGCGGCACGGGGACCGGGGCAAGAGGAATCGTGAGTGACTCGTGAGGCGAAGGCGAGGCCTCGTCGCCGGGACCCGGCCGATGGGAACTGCAGCACGGCGCGGCCGGAATCTTCGACGAAGTTGCCGCGCTCTTTGGAGCCTCGGCAGAACCCGCGACGATCTCTTCCATGGCCCGCAGGCCCGCGAAAGCATCCTGCCCGTAATAGACTCTTCCGTGGTAGGTCTTCGCGAGGTCTTCTTCCACATAGCGGCGGGTCAGCGCCGCGCCGCCGCAAATGACCGGGATCGTAAGACCGCGCTGGTTCATCTCCTCCAGGTTTTCCTTCATGATCAGGGTGGATTTGACGAGGAGGCCGGAAAGCCCGATTGCGTCGGCCTGATGTTCTCGGGCGGCCTGGAGGATCGCATCGATCGGTTGTTTGATTCCAAGGTTGAACACCTGATAGCCGTTATTGGTCAGAATGATGTCGACAAGATTCTTTCCGATGTCGTGGACGTCGCCTTTGACGGTGGCAAGCACGAGCTTGCCCTTTTTGCGGCCGTCGGTTTTTTCCATGAACGGCTCGAGGTAGGCGACGGCCCGCTTCATCACCTCGGCCGACTGCAGGACGAAGGGCAGCTGCATCTTTCCCGCGCCGAAGAGCTCCCCGACCGTCTTCATGCCGTCGAGGAGAAGCCGGTTGACGATGTCGAGAGGGGCGTACTGCTTCATGGCCTCATCGAGATCGGCTTCGAGATTTTCTTTTTCGCCGTCGAGGATCCTATTTTTCAGGGCTTCCCCGATATTCGCGGCCTTTTTCCGGACCGGCTCCGGCACAGCGTCGCCCTCGCGATGACTGAAATGAGCGATGAAGACCTGCAACGGATCCTTCTCCCCGGTCCGGTGATTCGCGAGCAAGTTTTTGGCGGCATCGAGATCTTCGGCAGAGATCTTATGGAGCGGCATGATCTTTTTTGCGTTGACGATGGCTGCATCCAGACCCGCCTCCAAGGCTTGATGGAGGAAAACGCTGTTCAAAATATGCCGGGCGTGCGGAGCCAACCCGAAGGAGATGTTGCTGACGCCTAGGATCGTCCGGGCTTCCGGCAGATTTTTTTTGATCAGCCGTATGGCCTCGAGAGTTTCCATGGCCGCAGTCCGGAAGGCGTCGTCGCCGCTTCCGATCGTGAAAGTCAGGGTGTCGAAGAAAAGGTCCTCGGGCAGGATTCCGTACTTTTGAGTCGCCAGATCATAGATTCTCTTGGCGATGGCAAACTTTTCGCCGCTTGTTTTGGCCATTCCTTTCTCGTCGATGGTCAGGGCGACGAGGCCGGCGCCGTATTTCTTTGCCAGCGGACAAATTTGACCCATCCGCGCCTCGCCGTCCTCGAGATTGATCGAGTTGATAATGGCTTTTCCCGCAATCTGGGAAAGGGCCGTTTCGATGACCGGAGCTTCCGTCGAATCGATCATGAGGGGGACCGTCACATGTTGGTTGTAGCGTGTCACAGCTTCGATCATGTCTTGGGTCTCATCGCGCCCGACAAAGGCAACACAGAGGTCCACGATGTGGGCGCCCTCTTTGACGGCTTCCCGTGCGATGCTGACGAGTCCGTCATAGTCCTCACGCTCGAGGGTCTGCTTGAATTTTTTGCTTCCGTTGGCGTTGGTCTGTTCGCCGACCAGCAGAGGAGCCGGAGTTTGCTTGTAACTGACCCCGCTGTAAAGGCTCGCACAAGAGGCCTCGTGCTTTGGGGACCGCTTCTTCGGGGTCATGCCGCGCACGCGCTTGGCCACGGCGGCCAGATGGTCGTAACTGGTTCCGCAGCAGCCGCCCACCATGTTGACGCCGAATTCCCTGACGAACCGCTCATGGAAATCCGCCAGTTCCTGAGGAGTCAGCTTATAATGGGCGTGGCCCCCGACGTTCTCCGGGAGACCGGCATTCGGAAGAGCCGAGACGTATTTGACCGAGTTTTCGCACAGCGTCCGGAGGTGATCGGCCATCTCGACCGGGCCGGTCGCGCAATTCATGCCGAGCACATGCACCGGAAAGGATTCGAGGACGGCGATGACGGCGCTCATGTCGGTGCCGAGGAGCATGGTGCCCGTCGTTTCAAAGGTCACCTGGACGATGATGGGAAGCTCAATCTGCCGTTCCGAAAAAACCTCCAGGGCCCCGATCACGGACGTCTTGGTTTGGAGGAGGTCCTGGCAGGTCTCGATGATCAGGGCGTCCACTCCGCCAGCGAGGAGACCGCGTATCTGCTCTTTCGTATTGTCCTTGAGCTCACGAACGCTGATGTGTCCGAGGGAGGGGAGTTTGGTGCCGGGGCCGACGGAGCCGAGGACGAATCGGGGTTGAGCGGCAGTGGCGTAGCGTGAGGCAGCCTCGCGCGCGAGCGCGGCGGCCTTTTGATTGATCTCGTGGACGCGGTCCTCGAGCCCGTAATCGGCCAGGTTGGCCCGGCTAGCCCCGAAGGTGTTCGTTTCGATCGCGTCACAGCCCGCGGCAAGGAATCCCTCGTGGACTTTGCGCACCGCCTCGGGCTTGGTGAGGACGAGAATTTCGTTGCACCCGTCCTTGCCGTCGAAATCGGCGCTCGTGAGGTTTTGCGTCTGCAGATTGGTCCCCATGGCGCCGTCGCAGACGACCACCTTCCGTTCAAGTGCTTCCAAAAATAAACTTTTCATAGGAGCCGGCATTCTAGCACATAGCCAAATACGGGCCCAGCGAATTTCAATCCTTCGCCCGTTTGACCTCTTCGAACAAAAGTGATAATATCCCCTCGAATAAGAGGTCCGTATTTCAATCAATCGAAGGAGGTTACGATGAAGAAGCTGGTGATTCTTTTCATGATTCCTGTCCTGCTCCTCGGTGCCGGAATGCCGGCCGCGTTGGCCGCTGATACGGCGATGAAGGCCGCCGGGAAATCCGTGTTGATTCCGGGGTGGGGCCAGTACCAGAACGGCGAATTCGATACCCAAAAGGGGAAAATCAAGGTGGCCGTCATGGCCGCCATCGAAGTGGCCGCCATCGTCACCACGGGCGTTGTCGGAGGCATTTGCGGCGCTCCGCAAGTTTGGATCGGTATCGGGCTTTTCATCGCCAACCACGTGTGGAGTTCCCTGGACGCTTATATGAGTGCCAGGCCGGAACCATGTGTGAATCTCAGAACCGTTTCTCCTGCGGAGAAATCGGTCAGCTACGGGACCCTTCCGGCGGCGGTCAAGCAGGTTGATGCGGGCACTGTTCCTGTCGTCGCGAAGCCTGTAGAGACGCACCCCGCTCCTGCGTTTGCGAAGCCGGTAGAGAAGAACACTGTTTCTGCGTTTGCGAAGCCGGTAGAGACGGGCGCTGTTCCTGCGGCGGGGAAGACAGTCTTTGTTCGGAAGCGTTAAGACATCGCCGTTGCTGCGCCGAAGCGGGTTCATTCTCGTTCTTTTGCTCCTGGGGCCGCTATCCGGGAGTCGTTTGGGAGCCTTTGTCAACGAAAGCCAAGTCGGACAGCTAAAGCCGGCCGCCTTTTGCGTCAATGCCAGCTTCCAGACGTCTTGGCGAACGGCCCAGGCGGTTTTACGCGAATTGGAAATTCCTATGACCCTGGGCGACCCGGGCCATAGGGTGATGGCCTCCGCGTTCGTCGCGGCTGAGACATCGAAGCTCCGTCGAATTGCCCGAAACGCCCGGTTCATGTACAACGGGCGTTTTGCGGTGAAGCTCGCGTTCGAGGAGCAAACGCCTTCCTATACCAAGCTTTTGATTACCGTGCAGATCCGCCAGGGCCGGTGGCTTGGCCGCGACGAGCGGTTGCTCAAAAGCCGTGGGACCTTCGAGAAACTTCTTGCCTTCCGCATCAACCAGCTGGCCATTGCGACTCAATTCCGGGAGATCTACGAATTCCGAATCGGTTTTGACCTGATTCCGGAGATTGTTACGGAGCGCTACCGGATCGGCGACGTCGAGGAGAATTCTCCGGCGGGGGAGGCCGGATTCCGGAAAGGAGACCTCGTGACGGCCTTTGACGGGAAAGAAGTCTCTATTCGCGGAGAGTTGTTTCAGTATTTGCTCGACGTTCGCAACGAGAAACAGGCCCATGTGACCGTCAAGAGAAAGGACGGCGAAGTCACACTCCCCGTGTGGTTGATTCGGGTCCCCGAGGGCGCAGGGGAGGTTGGAGCGAAGATTGCCTGGGACGGGGAGCAGCATCAGTTCCGCGTGACCGAAGTTGAGGCGGGGTCGCGCGCCGGGAAGGCCGGGTTCCGCCCGGGAGATGTGCTAGTCAAGGGGGGAGATCTTCGGCTTGACTCCTGGAGCAATTATTACCGGGCGCTTGCGCGTGCCCGACCGAATGTTCCCGAAAAGGTCGAGGTCCAACGCGGCGGCGAGGCCCTCCAAATCGTGATCAACTAAGACGTTGCGATTTTCAGGTTCATCCGTTAAAATCCAAAAACCCTAACTTACGGAGGCGGCTGTGCGCGCACTTCCCATCATGGTGGGCACGCTTTGTATTTTTATGCTGGCCTACCGCTACTACAGCGCCTTTTTGGCGTCCCGTGTCTTTGCCCTCAGTGCCGAACGCAAGACGCCCGCCTATACCCATCATGACGGCCAGAATTTTTATCCCATGTCCAAGTGGGTCCTCTTTGGGCACCACTTTGCGGCCATTTCCGGGGCAGGGCCTCTCATCGGACCCGTCCTTGCCGCACAGTTCGGATTTCTGCCTGGGCTTGTTTGGATCGTGGTCGGGGCCGTTCTCGGCGGCGCCGTTCAGGATTTCGTGGTTCTCGTGGCTTCCTCCCGCCGTGACGGCCGGTCGCTGGCCGAAATCACGCGCGATGAGGTCGGCCGCCCGGCCGGCTTTGCCTGCGCGCTTGCGATCGTGTTCATCGTGATCGTCGCGCTTGCCGGGCTTGGTTTTGTCGTAGTGAACGCGCTGGCCGAAAGCTCCTGGGGGACCTTCACGATTGCCGCCACGATCCCGATCGCCATGGCCATGGGGATCTATATTTACGGCATTCACAAGGGTTCCGCCGCGGCCACCCGGTCGGCCACTATCTTTGGCGTCATCGCCCTGCTTGCCTCGGTCGTGGGAGGGCGATGGGTCCAGGAGACTCCGTGGCTGCATTCCATTTTCCTCCTGGATCGAAAATCGATCATCCTTGCGATGGCCGCCTACGGTTTTTTTGCCTCCGTTCTTCCCGTTTGGCTGCTCCTGGCCCCGCGGGACTATTTGAGCTCCTACATGAAACTCGGGACCGTTATTTTTCTCATCGCGGGCATTTGCATCGTCAACCCTCAGCTTAATTTTCCTCCGCTCACCGAGTTTATTCGTGGCGGCGGCCCGATTGTTCCGGGAAAGGTTTGGCCCTTTTGTTTTATCACGATCATGTGCGGTGCGATTTCGGGCTTTCACGCGCTGGTCGCTTCCGGAACTACCCCCAAAATGCTCTCCTGCGAATGCCATGCCCGTCCCATCGGCTACGGCTGTATGCTCCTCGAGGCCGTGGTGGCGGTGGTGTGCCTGATCGCCGTGTGCGCGCTTCAGCCGGGGGACTACTACGCGATCAACGTGTCGCCGGAGATCTATGCAACCCTGAAGGCCCCGCTCAATGTGCCCGTCAATCTCTGGGACTTGACGCGGCAGGTGGAGGAGCAGACCCTCGTGGGGAGGACCGGAGGGGCCGTCTCTCTAGCGGTCGGGATGGCCCAAATTTTCTGCGGGATGCCGATGCTCCGGGGACTGATGAAATACTGGTATCACTTTGCCATTATGTTCGAGGCCATGTTCATCTTGACGACGATCGATGCCGGCACGCGGATCGCGCGCTTCATCCTTCAGGAATTTATGGGGAGGATCCACCCGCGTCTGCGCAGGGCGGACTGGCTCCCGGCCAATATTTTTGCGAGCCTGGTGGTGGTGGGGAGCTGGGGATTTTTGATCTGGAACGCGAGCATCAGTACGATTTGGCCCATGTTCGGTATTGCCAATCAGCTGCTCGCGGCGATTGCGCTTTCGGTGGGGACGGTGATCCTGGCGAGCATGAAAAAATGGAAGTTCCTTTGGGTCACGCTCCTTCCGATGAGCTTTGTCACGGTGACGACGTTTGCGGCGGCTTACGGGATGGTGGCCCACCGCTATTGGCCCCGCTCGGCAACGGCGGTGACGATCGGCATGAATACCCTCCTGATCGTCGTCATGGCGGCCTGCTCCCTTTTTATCTTTGCCGGGTGCTTGCTTCGGGTCGTTCACTTTGCTCGCCTTCCGGCCGATAACCTTAAGTGAAGGGTCTTGGGAGAGGGGTGTGAGAATTTCAAGTGATCAAAAAGGCCGGAGTGATTGCGGTGGCTGGAGTGTTTCTCGCGAGCCAAGCGGGATGGGCCGGCTTGTCCTTTCAGGACTTGGAGCTGCCGGTACTCTTGTTTCCTCCCGTGTCGGATTGTTACACGATCGAGGCGGTCACGAGGAACCTGGACGATCCGGGCTCTCTTGTTTTTACCCTCGACTCGCCCCACGCGGAATATGAAGTGCAGGGGCTGGTGAACCTTCGCCAGCGCTTGCAGGAGATCCGGGTGATCGAGACTCTCAAAGAGGGTGAGTGGACCGGCGGCAATTTGACCGACGGCGTTACGGATGCCGTGGTGGACACCGGTGAGGGACTGAAAAATCTGGTGGTCCATCCGATCCGGTCGGCGAAGGGCATGGGGACCGCGGTCGGCAAGATCGGAAAGACGGTCGGCAGGGTCTTCCGCGGGAAAAATGAGGGGGAGAAAACCACTTTCGGGGAAAATATGATGGGGTCGACAAAGCGCCAGATTGCTAAAAATCTCGGGGTCGACGTTTATTCCAAAAACCCGCATCTGCAGAAAAAACTCGATGTCCTTGCGCAATCCAAAATGGGCGGCAAGGGGGTCATGATCTTGACGAATCTCCTCATGCCTTTTGCGATGGCCATCTCGCTGGTCGTGACGGCCAGCTCCCTGAATGCGGCGGCCGATGAGCTCGTGAACGATTCGAGCCGGCCCGAGCTCTACGAGGCAAACAAGAAAGCGCTGATGGATATTGGGTTTGACGTCAACAGCGCGAAGATGCTTCTCGATCTGCCGTATTATACGCCGCGCGAAGCGACGTATCTTCGCTTTTGCCTCGAGAAGCTGAGGCGGGCCAGGGGATTTGAGCGGATTGCGGCCGCCGCCATGAACGCAACCACTGAGGCTCAAGCGATCCGGGTGCTCTATGAAGCCGAGATCGCGGCAGACATGGCCGACTCGATTCCCGGCCTTTTCGCGATCCGCGAGACGCCGGAGGGGCTTGCCGTCGGATACGACCGGCAGCTTGTTTTCATAACGGGCTATGATTATCTCGATCGTTCGCCGCTCGGGGACCGCGTCGTCGACGCGGCGCTTAGGATGCGGGAGGAGCTGGGCAAGGACTCCGTCGAAATTGTCAGCGCCGGAATCCTAGAAAAATCTTGGACTCAGGACCTTGTCAGCCGGGGGATCCGGACGAGGAAGCTGGCTCTTTTTGTCAAGGCCACGGAGGCGGCGGGGAAGAAGTAAATTCATCAAGTGCGAATTCGAATAACGGTGTCGGACGAAGCGAAAGCGAGGATACGATGGCAAAAAAAGTGATGGCAATGTTTTTGGTTCTGGTATTTTCGGGTGTCTATGGTTCGGGGACGGTTGCGGCGCAGAGCTCGGCGGTGATCGGAAAGATTCAAACTCTGACGGCCAAAGGGTCCGACCAGTATGATTTGGTCATCGTGTCGGATAGCGGAGAGGTCACTTTCCGGATTGATCCCTCGACGATGATTCAGGTTCCGGCGGAGGCAAAGAATCTGAAGGAGGGCGCGATCGTGGTCCCGGTCACTCGCTCCGGAGGCGGAGGAGGGGGAGGGTTCAAGATGCCCAAGCTACCCTTCCAGGATATGTCGGCCAAGGAGAAGAAAATGCTCGGCCTTCCGGATCTCGGAAAATTGCCGGAGATTCCAAATGTCGGGGATTTGACCAAGATGCCCAAGCTCCCCGAGATTCCAAAAATGCCCGAGATTCCAAAAGCACCCAAGTCCCCGCTAGGGGGCGGTGGGGGAGGGATGGGGGCCGGAGCACCTCCCGAGATGGCAGCCGGCGGTCCGCCGGAGGGAGCGGCCCCGCCCAAAAAAAGCGAGATCCCGGAAGCTGTAGAGCCGGAGGATGACAGTTTGCAAAAAATGATCCCCAAGACGCTTGGGGCTGCGACGCCCGGTGAGGGTGCCCCTGAAGCTCCCGCGGCAAAGCCCCTCAAAGTCACTGCCGTGAAGATGGACGGCGAGAAGGTTTCGATCGAGCTCGAGAACGCCGAAGGCAAAAGGGAGTCGATTTCAGCGGCCCCGGACGAGCTCTTTTTCCAGATCGCGGATCCCAAGCAGCTCGAGGAGGGAATGTCCGTCGAAGTCGAGATCCGCGAATCGCCGAACGGCATGCGGGCGGTCAGTGTCAGGGTGCTTCCGGCGGCGCGATGAAAAAACGTTCGAAGAAAGTCCTCTTTACGGCTTCCGAGGCCGTGCCGTTCATCAAGACGGGCGGCCTCGGCGATGTCTGCGGCACTCTGCCGAAGGCGCTCCGAAAACTCGGCTATGACGTGCGCCTGGTGCTTCCGCGCTATTGGGCGATCAGCAAGTCCGGGCCGTCGGTCAAATGGGCCGTTTCGCCGATGGGCGTCCCCATGGGCAATTGCCAAGTCTGGTGTGGCGTTCTGGAGACGGAGTCGGACGGAATGCCGGTCTATTTTGTCGATCACGAGGACTATTTCGGGAGGGCGGGGCTTTATGACGATGGGATACGCGCCTACGACGACAATGCCGATCGCTTTGGCTTCTTTTCGCGCGCCTGCCTTCAGCTGTGCCGGGATCTGAAGTTCCGGCCGGACATTGTCCACGCGCATGACTGGCAGACGGCGCTTGTCCCCTGTTTTCTCAAGATTCAGGAATGGAACGACCCCTTCTTTGCGAAGACGGCCTCGGTGTTTTCGATCCACAATATGGCCCATCAAGGAGTGTTTCCTGTGCGGCACTACCCCTTCCTGGGTCTCGGAAACGAAAATTTCGTCGACGATAAATTCGAAAATTACGGCGGCATCAACTTCATGAAGGGCGCGGTCTTTTATTCTGACGCCATCACCACTGTCAGCCCTTCGTATGCGAAGGAAATTCTTACGCATCCGGGCGGCAGCGGCCTGGCGCCCTACCTCGAGCGCCGCCGCGACGACTTGTCGGGCGTCTTGAACGGCGCTGATTACGACCACTGGAATCCGTCTGCCGATCCCCTGATTGCGGCGAATTATTCTCCGAGCGATCTGAGCGGTAAGGCTGTTTGCAAAAAAGAGCTTCAGCGGGAATTTATGCTCGATCCGGATCCGAGGGTCCCCGTGATCGGAATCATTTCGCGGTTTTGTCATCAGAAGGGGTTTCAGCTTCTGGCGCCCGTGATCCGGGCCATCTTAAGAAATATGGTCGTGCAATTCGTGTTTCTCGGGAGCGGCGAGAAATCCCAGGAGGATTTTTTCGGAGGCCTGCCTGCGGCCTATCCGGGCCGCGTCGGAGCGTGGATCGGCTATGACAACCGCAAAGCCCACTGGATCGAGGCCGGCGCCGACTTCCTGCTCATGCCTTCCCTGTATGAACCCTGCGGCCTCAATCAGATCTACAGCATGGGCTACGGGACTCTGCCCATCGTCCGGGAAACCGGGGGACTGAAGGACACGGTCCAGCAGTATAACGAGCATGACGGAACGGGAACGGGTTTTGTCTTTTTTTCGCCGGATCCCATGGCGATCTATTACACGGTCGGCTGGGCCGTGAGCACTTATTATGATCGCCCCAATCATATCGCCCGGATGCGCGATCAGGCGATGCATGAACGTTTCACCTGGGATGATTCCGCAAAACACTACGAGACTGTCTACGAAAAGGCCCTCGCTCGGCGGGCGCTCTGGAAGTAAATTGCCTATTCTTATGTCATTTTCAGGGAACTTATTTCCCCCTTCCGCTGTTACCTGTATCGGTTGATGTATTTGACCAAATGAAGACAAGGTGGAGTGTATCTCGGGGGGTGCACTTCACCTTTTTTTATCCCACCTGTTGAATCCTGATAGATTTTGATCATTTCTGCTATAATCAATTTTCCGGCTATTTGATATCGTCTTGGATATCATGTAAATTACTTTCTAGAGAATAATATATCTGTTTATTAAGCTTGTAGTTGATCCTAAGCTCAAGAAAATCAGCCATTTCTTGCACGGGAGAGGACTAGGGGCATTTCCATTATGAGCGGTATGTTTCGGCCAATGAGCGGTCTTGTGAGGCGCCTTGTGTGCGCAGGTGTTTCGGTCTGCCTGATCCTCTCGAATCAGCTTCCTTTGCAGGCGTCCACTCCCATTCCTTCCGTCATCGAAATCAATCGATCCCTAGAAGTTCCAGGATCGGACCCGGCGGGATTCCGACTTCCGCCCGCGATTGGAGAAATCCAGGAAATCTATCAAGGGTCCGCGGCCGGCACTGTGATTTTGGTGCAGGACGCGCATGCCGTGGACGACGCCCAAAAAAATATCCGCAATATCATCCGTCATTTTGAAAAGCGGTACGGCGTGCGGCAGGTGGCCCTCGAGGGCGCTTCCGGAACGCTGGATCCGTTACTGCTAAAGACTTTTCCCGACAAAGAGGTCCTCTCCCGGGTTTTGAACGAGTACAGGACCGAGGGGGCGCTGACCGGGCCGGTGGCGGCCGCGATTGCGAGCGATTCCAGGGTTAAGTTTCAGGGCATCGAGGATTGGAAGCTCTATGAGGAGGGCATCGGATGGTATTTGCGAGCCATGGAAAAACAAAAAGCGATTCAAGACCGGCTCGCGGCTCTCGGCGAAACACTGAACGTGGAAAAAGAAAAGACCTATCCTCGGGCGCTGTTGGAAATCGACAAGGGGCTCGAGAAGTTTGAAGATAACCGCTCCGATATGCTCGAAGTTCTCGCGAGTCTGGCTGCCGTGAAGGCCCCGCCTGAAGGAAGCGAATTGGAGCTTTTGGTGTCAGAGGGGATCGTTCTCCAAGGGGCCAAGACCTTGGACGGCGAGATCCGGCGTATCGCCGAACAGGTGAGACGATATTTGAACGAAAAGCCGGGCGGTTCTCTCGGTCTCTTCAACGAGAAGTACCAGGCGTATCAGACCGGAAATATTTCTGCAGATGCGTTCGCCCTGTTTCTCAAAGAGCTTGTCGTGAACGGCAAGCTGCCCGTTAAAGTCTCAAAGGCCCTGGGCGATAAGGTCCGCCGTCAGAAAAGGATGGCAGACATCAAGGGGACGAAGCTTTTCGCCGATTTCGAGGCATACGCACAAGCGGTGAAGGAGTCGCTCTTTGAAAACGACGGGAACCGAGAGCTTGATCAACGGACGCGCGAATTACGCCTCCTGAAGCGCTTCAACAAGCTCGAGCTGTCGCAGACGGATTGGGGGAAGATGAACGCCAAGGGGGACAGCCCCCGAACGGACGTTGAAGACTTTGCCCCTCATTTTGCTTTTTACAAAAATGCCACACGGCGCGATGAGGCCTTATTCGCCAATCTCAAAAAAATGCTCGCCAATGAGACGGCAAAAGGGGGGCGTTCCCGAGTTCTTGCCGTTGCCGGCGGTTTCCACACCCAGGGATTGACCCGCAAACTCGAGGAGGCCGGTATCTCCTACGTTCTCGTGACTCCCAGGATCGATCAGATCCTAGACCTCTCGCGTTATCAAAGCCAGATGCGCGGAAATGTCCCCTGGAAGAAATATTTTCGTGCCGTAGACGGAAAGATTCAGATTCATGACGCCTTCATGCGAAGCACCCGCGACAAACTTTTGGCGTCCATGGACATGAAGGGGGCTGTCAAGCACTGGCGCGACGAGATCATACGAAGCTTGGCCGCAAGCAAGCGGCTGGACCGGGCCGGCGACTACACGAAATGGATCGATGAGGCCGCGGGTGCGGGCGAGGAACCCCAAGAGGCACTTGCTCAAAAAGTGCTTTCGGAAGCGAAAGCTTTGATGGAGAGGTTCCGGCTTTTCACGTCTCGCCGTGACATCACCGAACAGAACATCCTCAAACTCATGAGCGCCGGTACGGCGCCACAATGGCCCACGTGCGCGCAAATTCTCAAGCCGGGGGGAGGCATCGGGCTGCCTTCCGTTGCCGTGCTCGAACAGGCGGTTTCTTCTTTGCGCCCCGAAATTCGCCAGGTCACCGAAACCGAGGCCCTGGACGTAGCCGCTTTTTACGATGAGAGATATTTTAACTCCCTTAGACAGATTCAGGCTTATCCGCAAGGAGTGGAGAGGGATATTGCGAAGGGATTTGACGAAACCCCGGAAGGTCAGCTGGTTCCGAAAAAACTAGAGCCGGGGGCCTATGCCATTATTCACCGGCTCGATCCGGATTTGCCGATGGTCCTGGAGGCCCACGAAGCCTTTGAGGCGTTTGTCGCGGAACTCAAAACGGTTTTTCCGGGCCAGGAAGATGAGGTGGAAAAAGGAATTTGGAGGGTCGGACGGGAAAACGTCCATATGAGCTGGGGGGTGTTCCAGGAATATCCCGTTTTATCGCCGAAGCCCGAAGAGGTGAGGCTTTTGACCGGCGAGGATGTCCCTCTCATCGGAACTGTCCTGGATGAGAGTTTTCGTGCCCGTCCGCCGCCCGAGCTCTACCGGATGGGCTACGCGATCACAGGTAACGGAGGATTTGTCCTCCTTGCGGTTGATCCCACCAAGCGTTTGAACGGATGGCAGCAGAAACTGATGGGGGAGGTTCAGGAAAAAGTTGCCGTGGCCGGCGCCCGCGAGAAGCACGGCCACATCGCCATCGGCCGTGTTCTGCGGCTTCCGTATTCCAAGATTGAATCGGAGAAAGCGGAGCAGATTCGGCGGGTCACGGAGATCGCCCAAGCGACCGGCAAAAAATATCGCGGCAAATGGGAATCCAACCTTCTTGATCCTGCGAGTCTTCAACTCTACTCGCCCGGCGGTATGCATTTCATTCACGAAAACCAGGGCTGGCTTTCGGTCGCGGGGCCGCTCAATCAATACTTCGCCTTCGGCAGGGGGCGTACCGAGATGCGCGAGGAGGCTGTGCCCCTCAAAGACGTCACGATTACCGGGATCTCGCCCGAAATGCTCAAGGTGGTGACCGGGGAAATCGTGAAGTGGAGCCCCGGACAAAAGCGGGTCAATATATCGCTCGTCCGCCCGCATGACCCGGAGGACGTCAAGCAGGCCAAGGCGGCGAACGAAATTCAGGCGGTCGAAGCGATTTGGGCGCGGGTCATGGCGCAAATCAACGGGGCAGAACCCCTCTATTCGCCGTCGGTCATTGACGCAGCCGGTCAGCTGATCCAGGCGATTAAAGAGTCCATTCATGTCAAGTTCCTCAAAGGGGAGTTCGCCGTTGCCCAGGAGCTCAGTGATTGGACGAATCGGATTTGGGACGATGAAGCATTCCTTAGGGGCCAAGGTTTGAGTCCGAACGAAATTGTGCAGCAGGTGTCGGCGATCATGCATGAAAGGTTTCTCCCTGCCCTGGTCGACCGGGAGGAGATTTTTTATTTAGATCGTGAAATTGCAGGCTTGCCTCCCGCGTTGGCGCGTCAGCACGTTGTGGACCGTCAGAAGGAAATCCTCATGATCAAACTTTTCGAGGTGCTCCTGAACTTGCCCTACGGCTTCAATTCGAAGGATGAAAACGTGATCGCGGAAGAAAGAAAGCTGGCCACGGCGCGCCGTACGATGATTAGGACCATTTTTGCGTCGCTTTCGGAATCCATTGACCAGGGCGCCTCCGTTCGGAAGGCTGTCCAGGCCGAGATCAAAAAACTTCGCGGTCACCTTCAAGTATTGGAAAAGAGCCTTGATAAAGCTAAACAGATGCCTAAAGCCACCCCGGAGGAGAGGGCCGCCAGGGAGCAAACCCTCTATACGAGTAGCCGGAATGTTGAGAGTATCCAGGAACTGATCGGCATGCTCCAGGGCGTGATTGTCGACCACGGGGCCTACGATTACTTTTACGAGTTTGCAGACCCCGCGCCCGTCAAAAATCGGAAATGGCGGGCAGAAAGAAACCGGCACCGCAATGCGTTGAAGATCACGGAGAGGTTTTTCCCTCTCGAGGGGGATCAGGAGCTGCAGTCGTGGGTGCTTCAGTTTGACCGGTTCATCAAGGATGAGACAGGAAAGGGCCGAACGGTGGATTATGCGGTTTCAAAATTCTTTTACGCGCAGTACGCCGAGTTTCAAAAGCTGGGAACTGCCCGTCAGGATGAGCTGAATCCCGAGATGGACTTGCTGCCTGCCCGAACCATCGACTTTGTCATGCGCTATTACGACATCGTCCACAACGGGGACCCCGAACTGCAGGCCAAGGCGGCAGATCCGGTCGTGGTCTTTGCCGAGACGATCCGGCACGAGGGCGATCTCAACCGACTCCTTGGCAACTTGAGAGGCCGGGAAATCCTGGCGATTGTCGCGCCCAGGCAGGAAGGGGAGTTTCGTATCCCGCACTGGTTCATCTTTGCTAAAAAGCGCGGAATCGTCGTCGTTCCCGCCGCCGATTTCGAAGCGGCCGGATTGACGTTCGAACAGATTCCTGCCGGAGGCCTTGCCCTGGTGGACGGCAAGACCGGAGACGTGATCCTTCATCCCTCCGAGGAGACGGTAGACCTGCGCAGGAAAAAAGCGGCGATTTATGAACATTTGGAGGCCTACTTTTGGTATCGGGCCAAAGAGCCGGTTGAGTTCGAAGGGCGCCCGGTCATCTACTTCAATGATGAGACGAATATTTTTAATCTCCGTGACGTGGACGGAATCGAATCCATTGCTCGCAGATCGGGAGGAGCCGGAGTCGGTCTTCTGAGGCTTGAGGAGCTGATGATCGAAATGGACCGGCACGGAATCCAGTCTGACGATGTTCGACTCGGGACGGCGATCTATGAAATCCTCGCATCGCGGTTCCTCGAGGGCCGGGCGCGCTGCGTCATTCGACTATTTGACGTGGCCGGCGACAAACGCCCGCAGTTTCTTCTGGAGAGCGGCTGGGAAGATAAGATGCAGGACATCATGAATCACCGGACCGGGGTACGGTTTTACCTTGACCAGAACCCTCAGTATGCTCCTCTTCGTGAATTTGGGAAACGTCAGCTGAAAGCCATTTTTGACGCCCATCTCCTCATGGGCGGCCGTTCCGGGGCGGAAATCCTGCTTTCCGATGTTCGCAATGCGCAGGAGGTTCAGGGGGCCGAAGTCCTCATCCAGGAAGCTATCGAGGAGTATCTTGCGGATCCCAATAAGGCGAAGGTGCTCGGTTTGCCGCCCGACGTGGCGGCGAATATGCGGACTTTGCTCGAGACGCTGCCTGTCGGTTATATGTTTGAAGATACCCTGGTCATCGAAAATGAAAGGGAAGCCATTTTCAAGAAAATGGCGGAAATGAATCAAACCCATCCGAAAAAGCGCTTTATCGGAATCGGCAGCAATGATTTGATGAAGTCGATTATGCGGGAGCGGCTGCATGGCCGTGGGAAACTCCGGAGGGTCAACGGCTGGCTCATTCACGATCTGTGGCGCGTGGCCGAAGACGCCAAAAAATATGGGTTCCCCGTCAACCTCGAGGGGGAGGCGGGCAATACCGTAGAGGCCTTGTTGTTCCTGCTCGTGATGCAATATGCGGATCAGCTGGAAGTGACTCCCGTGGCGGCCACCAATAAAATCCCGGAAATTCGCGAATACGCCAGAAAAGTCAAAAAAAGCTATCTCCAGGAACCCATCAGCCTTTCGGACGGATCCGTCAGCAGCCTCGAGGATCTGATTTTGAGATGTGCCCTGGAGGATCTTCCCGACGACGATCTTCTTATGGAAGCATTCCAGCACGTCATGGATAAGATTGTCCGGGCGGTGATCGACGTTCAAAACCCGGTTTTCCATAAATTCGTGGAGGCGAGGATGCAGGCCGCGGAACAGGCCCAGGATCGGGCGGAAGAGGCCCAACAGGACATGCGCGAGACGACGCCGCAGGGAGTCCGGATTTACCACAGAGACCTCGGCGATAGGACCCGGATTGCGAGGGCGTTTACTCTTGATTCGGAAGGCCTCCATGCGCGGCCTACGCATGCGCTGGCAAAGATTGCCTTCAATGCGGGAATTGCCAAAGGCTGGCTAATTTATGGAGATGAAGTGGTAGATTTGAAGGATACCTTTATGGTTCAAATAAACCTGTTGGCATTAGGGATTCCGGGCGGCCAAAAAATCGTTCTGGCCGTCGAAGGCGAAAAAGGCGCAGTCCAAAAGTTCTTTGAAGATCCGGAGCTCCAAAACGGTACGCCCCGCGGCCTTCTTTTGATGCGTAATGCGCTTAAACCAGACCAAACGGAGGGTGAACTGATGTTCACACCTTTGGATGTGGCGGATGCTGATATCGAAAAAGTAGATGAGTTGTGGGGGGAGACGCCCGAAGCTCCTCAACCGCCGGCCCGGCCGGAGCTGCGCAGCGAAATGCGTCAGCCTCAAGTGATGGCACGGACCGAAGTCGAGAATCTTCTTTCAAGGATCCGGAATGTAGCTCCCTTTTCGGCTGCCGAACGCAGGGTGTCGGAGCTTTTGGAAAGCGCCGGGGCGTGGATTCCGCGCAGCGAAGTTCGCGCAGCCGCGTTTGGCCCGGGATTGTGGGGCTACATGAAGCAAGCGGTTTCAGACGCAGCCGAAGCAATCCGGCAGGATACTGTGACGCGCGTTGCGATGTTTTTGATCGGGCAGTTCCTGCGCAGCGAAAGTGACCGTGTGGTGCGCCAATTGGTGCGGTGGATCGAAAGCTTTCGTTTGTCGCTGGAGCGATTTGCTTTCGGACTCAATGACGCTCTTCAAACGGCGATGCGTGATTTGGAAACCAGCCGGGAACAGCCGCTCTTACCGGGAATGCCTCAAGGGACGGCCCCCGTTCTCGTGCCGGTCGCGCCGGAAATCCCTCTTCCACAGAGGCGTGAGTTGCGCGACGGAGAGGACAAAGGCCTCTCACTAGATGGTGAGACGGTTTTGGAGGGGATGCCGCCTTTGGAGTCCATCCAGTCTCCTCAAAGTATGCCCGCGCCGGACGGCATGCCCCGCTTGACGGGGTTAGCGCCGTTGACACCCCGTACGCTCGGTGCGGATCTCCGTACGCTCGAGGCCCAGTTGGTCTATGCCCATGACGCCACGCAACCCTGGCCGGAGGACAATAAGGTCCATCTTGGAACGGAGAGTTGGCAAATTTTCAACCGCGGGGCGCTCACGGAAGGCCGCTACCTGGGGGCTGTCCCGCAGGATGACGGAACTTATCAGCTCTTTCAGTTTTTTTCTGTGCAGGACGGAGAAGTTTATATCCGGCCGGTGATTTTGCTCGAAGACAAGGAGCGTCCGGGGAGTCTTTACTTTACCGCCGCCGGCGTTGCGATCGACCTGCAAGCCGAGAAATCGATTTTTAGAGAGCTCCTCGGCGCGGACGAACAAGCGGATGGCCATATCGTTCACATCGGTGACATTCTGGTTTACAAGGTTGGGTCCGATCGTTTGTCAAATGACGCGCTCCTTGCCTCCAGCGACCGCGGAAGCAGGCAGGTCCTCGAGGAGGCGTTGATCGCGATTCTTCCCGCAGGGACGAGTGACTCCATCATCCAGGACATGTCGGAAGAACTCCTTGGGCTTAGGCTTGAGGTGGAGTCGGATCGGCAACTTTACCGGCTGCTCGAGGCCTTATACCGGGAGCGGACCGCCAAGGAGCTTACTCTCGAGAAAGCGGACTGGCCTTCGGTCGATCGCGCGATCGCGGTGAACAATTTGAACGAGCGGGAAAACGGGAAAAGCTTGCGCTTCACCGCCGGCGAACGGGATTATGTGGTGGACAAAATTGTGTCCCGGCTCGAGCAGGCCTTTGATCTCGCTCAAGAACACTATCCCGAGGGTTCGAGGCTTCTCGATATTATTTTGAATTCCGGCGCCCAGGATATGCCGGAGGGCCTCGCGCGGAAATTGTCCCTTGTCGTGAAACAGGCGCTTCTCAGGTACCTCGTCGGGCAGAACCGGAATGACCTCGGAGCTTTTCAGCGTTCTTTCACGGAGGGGCGTGTTGATGATGAGACGTTTGTGCAATTATTTTCTTGGTTGTATCGGTCTTTGAGGGAAGCTCTTCCTCCTTATCATGCCGTCAGCAAAGTTTACAACCCGGGGGACTATGCGATTCGTCTGGCCGTTACCGCCGACTCGGCCAACGGGAATTTTAGTACGAGACACAGCCAGCCGACAGCTTTCTTTTGGAAGGGGCGGGAAGTTTATGCCGGTCTCGGCAGTGAAGCGCCAATCCGCTACAAGGACAATGATCTACCCGTGACCGACGATCAGGGGCGCGAGGTCCGTATCAACCGGCCCTGGACCGAACTTGTGACGCTTCAAAACATTCAAACCGGCGATCTCTATTCCTATCACAATCTTTTCTTCAATGACTGGTTTGTGGCGTATGACGGCGGGACGGGGACCTTTTACCGCCAGGAAGCAGAACCCTATCAAGAACGGGTTTACTCCATGTTCGTTGCTTGGAAAGATCAACAGCGGGAAGGGGGATCCTTCAGCTCCGAGGATCTTGTTTTCCGCCAGGACAAACCGGATGGCGGGTTCAGCGTTTATCTCGCGGAAGATCTTGCTCCGGACGGACGGGCGGTCCGTGCGGGGGCACGGGACCTCTCTTCCAATATCGCCCTTGCTGTCTTCGGACAAAGAGTCATGGAAAATGGCGAGGCCGTTCCGGTGTCGGAGATCGTCGACCAAGTCGAGGATCGTTTCCAGCTCAGGAGGTTCCCTCAGCTTGTGACGCGTGACGCGGACGGGCGGATCGTTTACGGTGTCGCGATCGGAGCCAATGAAAGCGAAGGCCGGATGGCCGAGATCGAAGCGAGCGACGGCTTTTTGGCTCTCGACATTTCGCGCTATGAGACTGAACATCCGGAAGTGCTCGCAAAACTCAAGGACGGCACGATCGGGAACGCTGTTTTTGCCTGGGAGCCCTACAGGTTCGTGGATTTGTCGGCCAAGGCCGAAATTACGAGAGAAGACCTCAAGACGGGCGAGTTTTATATTCGGGATCACAAACTTTATATCAAACTCTTCACCTATCCCTATCCGGGCAACGCCTTGGGGATCACCCGAAGCGGTCAGGCGGTGGCGCTCGTGTTTCCCGGAGACAAGATGAGAGGCATCGGGGTTCCTCTCCAGACACTTGCGCGCGAAGCGAATAGAATTTATGCGCTGGAGCACGGGACGGACGACCCGCTGGCTCACGTGTTTCTCTTGGCCAATAGCAAGGATGCCAATCAATGGCAGATCACGGGCGGACGCCTTGAGGCTGCCGTCACGAGCGCGAATGCCTATGCGGTATCCTCCGCGGCCCTTATGTTTGAACCGCTTGATAGACGAGAGCTGCGAGCTCCGGAGTACGGCGGCTTGAAATTCTCTTATCAGCGGGCGAACCGCTTTGTTTGGGAAATGCTGATTTTGAAAAAGATTCCAAAGCCCGATCGATGGCAAGTGGTTGAGGCGATTAACTCGGAAATTGAGACTTTGACGGCGATGGAGGCCGAACCTCTTCGCGTGAGAGCCATGGGCGCCGCAGATCCGAGGTCCCCGCTCTACAAATATTTGAGTGTGCGCGACAGGGAAATCATCAGCAGCCTTGTCCGGCAAGTGCCGGATTCCCAGAGGCGCGCTGAAGGAGCTGAAAGCCGGGCGGCTGCCCAGAGGATCCTTCAGAAAGGGGCCTGGAGTGATGGGCAATGGAAGCTGGCCGTCGATATTTTGGCCGAGGCTTACGCCCGAAAGCTCATTGCCGAAAGGGCCGCTGTGCGCGAGCAAGCTCTGTCGGCGCCCGTGGAGGACCGGGAAGTCAGGCAGGTGAAGATGCACAATCAGCAGCAGACGAAATCGGAATTTTCGGCTGTCTTTGGCCTCGGCCGCGGAGTTTACGAGGCGGAGGTCTTTGGCGGCGTGAGTGGGCAGAAATTATCGGCCGTTCTTGGCGAAACGGCCCCCGGCAGAATTGCAATCTGGCTACTTAGCGAGCAAAACCGTTCGAAGCCCGACGAGAGCCCCCGGCTGCAAGCTGTTCTAACGATGGATGATTGGGGACTGCCGGAGCGCTTGGCACTCGATGCGCAAGGAGACGTTGAATCCGACCCGGCGATCAGGGAGTGGCTTCGTGATGTCCGCAGGCGCCTCGAACAGTTTGCGGGGGCATGGGGCCTCACCCTTGAAGATACCGTGACTTTGGTGAGAGAGGAGATGCGGGACGCATGGGGGGCGGTGTTTGCGAAGGCGACTCTTTTGGCGCCGGAACAGCTTCCGGAATTGAGCCGGATTGCCGGGACTGTGCATTACAGTGCGAGGAACCGCGCGCTTCTCATCCGGGATGCCTTAACGGAGTATTGGGAGGACCGGAATCAGACCCCTGCGGTTAAACTCGACCCCTCAGCGCTGCACCAAAAATTTTTGGAGCAAATGGACCAATTGGCGGAGGCGGGATTGGCCCAAGCAGAGTCGGAAGCTGTGGCTCGGACCTCTGCCTATTTGAAGGGGTTTGTCGAACTTGCTCGATTGCCGGCTGCGCAAAGACGTCGCTACGAAGATGTGGTCATGGGAATCCGCTCGCTGAGTCATTCTCCGGGTGCCGACCTGACAGGGTATTTTTCCTTGGTTGGGTACTATGCGACGATGCTCTTCGACGGATTGGGTGTGGATGTGGGGCCGATCTTGGATTCGTTGGAGGCGGCTTTCCGGCATCAAGGCCTCATTGTTGTCGCGAACGAATCGCACTTGATTGCCCAAAGATTTACGGAAGTCAGAAATTCCTTCCTCCTTCAGGCCTTGGGGCCCTTTGAAAGTATGGGGAAAATCGAGGCGATGGCTGAACGGTTTCGGATCTTTACGGAAGACATGCAGGAGGTCGACCGCCAGATCCGTTCGGTCGAAACGAGCAGTGGTGCCGAATTTGACGATTTTCGGGCCGTGATGGATAAGACGGAAAAGATTTTGCCGGCTCAACTGGCCTTTATGAATGGCCTGTCGGTGGGGGATCCGGTGAATGCCGAGGAGATGTCGCAAGCGCTTGCTGTGAAATACGGCTCTGCCTTCGACATGCCGGACGAAAAACTTTGGATCGCTGGTTCCCGTCCGCAGCTCATGAATTTGCTCGGCAACCTTGTTAGCAATGCGAACTCTTTTATTCCCAAGGCGGAGGGGCGTGTCGACGTTCAGATCCGAAGAGAGGGGAAATTTGCCATTGTTCGGGTTGCGGACAATGGGCCCGGAATATCGCCCCTTAAACTTGATAAGGTGATCCTGCTCGATGTATCGGGGCGCCACGACGAGGCGGCTACCGAGGGACGTGATGTTCCTGAACACGGACTGGGCCTGGCGGAGTCGATCCGCATTGCCGAGATTCACCGCGGGACCTTTGAAATCATCAGCCAGACGAGTGGCGCGGCGGTGCCTTCCCGGCTTTACCGCGATGGGGAGGAATGGAAGGTTGCGGAGGCCCCCGAATATGCGGGCGAATTTCCGGGCGGTTCCGGAAGCCTGATGATCGTCCGTTTGCCGCTTACCCAGGCCCCCGGCGTGACCCTCGTAAGCCCGGAGGAAGTGCCTTCTTCAAAAAGATCAGAAATGCGTAAAGCGGCGGCTGAAGCTGCTGCGGGCCGGGCCGCTACCGCCTATGTCAGCTGGCAGAGACGGGGGCGGCGAGATCGTGAGTCGCAAGAGAAATTCGCTCGCATGGCCGTCATCGGCGGACGTACCGACTTGGCGCGTTTTGCAGACGTATTTCTGGAGGATCTTCGCAAAGCCCTCGCGGCCGTTCCCGGTCTCGAGCCCGAGTACCTTGCGGCGACCGACGCCATTCTCGAGATCATTCACTCAAGGATTATTCCCAATTTGCCCGATCAAAAGTACCCTGTAGCGTTTGAGGTGCCGGTTTCCGAAGAGAATCTCGCGCAGAAGCAGTTCGCCGATATCTTTTCGGCGGCCCTTGCGAAGGTTGGGATTTCTCGGATCGAGAAAATGATGCCGATCTTACCGGAAGGCGCGCGTTTTGACGGGGGGTTGCAAAGCAGTCTTGAGCGTGAGGGGCTCGCGAAATCCAAGGTTCAGCTGCTCAGGAGTTTTTATGAGTTGAGTCGTCAGGCCAAATTTTACAAAGGAGCCTTGCCGTGCATCCTCGCCGGAAATGAAATCGGGGAAGCCTGGGCGGGTTTTCTGCCGATCGGAACACAGAGGGGCTCCTACAATCCACAAAATGTTCATGATTTCCAGAATCAGGTCTTGCGCATGGCGGTGCAGCTTGCGGTGGCGCTCGTGGCGGCCGATCCGGCCGTTATTTCGCCGGCGGATCTGACCGTTCTCGAAGAAGTCCGCGAAGGGGTCAGCCGTTCCCGGCGGATGAATCAGACTTACGTGATGCCGGAGCGCCTGAAGCAGCCCGTTGCGGACATTTCAAAAAAGCTTCTCGCGCAACTTCAAGGCTACGGCCTCGATGCCTCCAAAGTCCTCGGAGGCTTCGAAACCGGCATGGTCAATTTCCTCATGGATCACATCGAAGACTTTGTTAGCCAGTACCGCGCCGAACTCCGCACCCAGGCGTCTGCGTAATCACACACGAGGCGAACGGCCGACTGGTGATTACGCACCTATCCCGACCGGATAGGTGCTGCTCCAATTCCTCTAACCCACCGCCCATTGACTCTGCCTGACCGCTCGCCAGTACTCCCATGAAGTCCAGATGCAACGATAATATTGCTATAAATTGCTATTAAAATCATCTTTTAGTAAGTCGGAAGTTTGAATTTTTATATATAGTCAGGCAGACTTATAAATAGGTGGGGTGTTAAGTATCCGACTTAAAAATCAGGTGTCCGGGATTTGAGACCTATGAGGCTTAATGACGGCTTATATCAGTCAGCGGGGAGCGATTATAAATCTGCAATGAAACTTCCATTCTTCCCTCTAAAAAAAACGCTCTCCATTTTCGTGACCGTGGCTTTTGTTCTGACCAACCACTTCTCCGGATATCTTTACGCGCAAGTACCCGCGATGAATGAAAGCGCGGATGCGCGCAAAACTTTTCCCGCCGATCTTCGTGATCTCCGAATCCCGGAAAAAATGGGATCCGTTGAGGATGTTTTCTCCGGGAAGACCTCCCGGGCGGTTGTTTTGATTCAAGATGCTCATGCCGTTCCCGCGGCTCAGGCCAGCATCTCCGCGCTGATCGGCTATCTCGGGAACGAATACGGTCTCACCCAAGTGGCGCTCGAGGGGGCGGCCGACGAACTCGATGCCGAAATCTTCAGAACGTATCCGGACAAGAAGGCGCTGAAGCAGGTCTTTAAGACTTATCATGATCGGGGGAATCTCGCCGGAGGCGTCGCCGCCGCGATCTTTTCCGGCAACAACGGAACGCGGCCGGGCGCAAGCGAGGCGAAATTTTTCGGCATGGACGACTGGGAATTATACCAGGAGGGCGTCGGGCATTATCTCGCGGCGATGAAAGCGCAGAAGGCAATCGGCGAGCGATTAAAAAACGAGCACGAGAAATTGAACGGCGAAAAGCAAAAAAACTATCCGGAAAGGTTGATGGCGATTGACCTCGCGGTCGGCAGGTTCGAGGACAACCAGGCTGATTTGCTCGAAGTGCTCAAGCAGCTTGCGGCGGTCAAGTCTCCCGCCAAAGGAAGCGAGCTTGAAGTTCTCGTTCAGCAGATGAGGCTTGATCAGCAGGAGACGGCTACCTACGCCAAGGGCGCCGCAAAGGACGGGGGGCAAAACGATGCGTCAGCGACGGACGTCGAGATCCGCCGCATCGCGAAGCAGGTGAAGCGGCACCTCCAGGGTAAAAAAGGGGAGGCAAAGGGCGCCAAGGGGGACAGCCCCCGCAACGCTTTCAACCAAAAATTCCAGGAATACCAGACCTCGAAAATTGCCCCCGAAGCTTTTGCCCTGTTTCTTAGGGAATTGGTCGTCCGATACAAGCTGCCGGTGAAAGTCTCGAAAGTTTTGGGTGAAAAAGTGCGCCGCCAGAAGCGTGTGGAAGACATCCAAGGCACGAAACTCTTTGACGATTTCGAAAAGTACGCCGAGGAAGTCAAGACCTCGCTCTTTGAAAATGCGCAACAGCGTGAGCTCAATAAGCGATCGCGCGGACTCCGGCTTCTCGATCGCTTCAACAAGCTCGAGCTGACGCATGAGGATTGGGAAAGTTTGAAGGGGGACAGCCCCCGGGTTGGCTTTGACGCGGAATTTGCGCCGCACCTCGCGTTTTATGAAAACGCCATCCGGCGCGACCATGCTCTTTTTTCGAATTTGAGCAGGCGGCTTGATGGAAGAGGTGACAGTTCCCGGGCCCTTGTTGCCGTCGCCGGCGGTTTTCACACCCGCGGCCTGACACGGTTGCTCAAGGAAAACGGCATCTCGTATGTTCTGCTCATGCCCGCGATCAAGGAGATCCCGGAGGAAACGAGCTACCGCGACCAGATGCTCGGCAATGTCCCCTGGAAGGATTATTTCGAGGTCGTGGACGGGAAGATTAGCTTGTACAACGCCTTCGTCCGTTCCACCCGCGACCGCTTGCTTGCCCAGATGGGAGCGGGCAATCCCGACGGATTTATCCCGGATGACGGTGTCACGCTCAAGTACTGGCGCGACGAAATTCTTCGGGACCTTGCCGCCAAAAACCGGCTGGCCGAAGCTGAGCGCTACACCCGCTTCATCGATGAGGCAACTCCCCAGGGCCGCCAGCGAGAGGCGCGCCGTAAGAGGATTATGGAGAAAGTGGAAGGATTCATCGGCGGACTCCGGGGCCTTCGCGATACGAACCGCTTGACGGAGCCAAACATTCTCAATCTCTTGAAGCCGGCGGCCATTCCGACACCCGGCGATACTGCCGTTCTTGCCCGCCTTGAAATCAGAGCCGGCTATGTTCCCGCTCTCGAACAGGCCGTTCCTGCCACCGCGGTTGCGGCGCCGATTACCGAGAGCATCAAAAAGCCGGCGGCTGCGCCCGTTGCCCCGGCCTTGAGCGAGCAGGTATTATCGGAAGCTCAAGGGGGGCTACTCAAAGCCGTGACGGCCCTTTTGGAAGAGAATCCGCCTGCCGCGGGTGAGAAAGTTGCGTTGGATGAGATCGTGAAAGGTCTCAAGGCAGATGAAACTCTTTTGGGTAATCCGGTCGCCGACGCGTTGATCCGGTTTCACGACCTGCTGAGCACGCTTGCGCGGGGCGAAAAGCCCGAGGGGGTCCAGGATTTCCAGGGCCTGTCGCAGAGTTTTGAAATTTATCAGAAGGCGGTCAGTGAGCTTGACAAGGACCCACGCATCGATGTCGGGGCTGAGGGCAGCACGGGAATCCCCGGTCTACTGAAGCAGGTGATTTCGGCGTCAACCGGGATTTTTTCGTCAAAAATGATCGGAGAGATTACGGCGGCGACGATGATTCCGGACATGAAATCATCTTCATTCTTCAAACTGCCGAGTTATTCGGAAATCGTTCGCCCGATGGCGTCATTTGCCAAGCTCTTGAAGGGTGAGCCGAGCGAGGTGCTTCAAGTGGCGCCTGCAGGCATTGTGCCGCCGGTTCCGCCGATCATTCCGCCGAATATGGACGGCTTGATCCGGGAGTATGCCGAGAGTCAGGAGATGAGGATACGGCTGATGGTCGCCAAGGGAGAAAAAACGGGCGAAGAAGATCCGGAGGTTGCCACCGCGATTGCCGAGATTAATGACGATTTGTCGAAGGCCATGGGCTTGGCGCCCTCTGCGGATCAGGCAGGTCCGGTCGCTCCCTTGAGCCCGGCCATGGGCACGGTGTTTGCGACGGCCGCACTGCAGATGGATGCACTCAAAAATGAGATCAAGGAGAAAATCGATGACTTGAAGGCCGACGGGGCGGCGACCGGCTTCTGGGGCGCAATCTTCGGCTTCTTCCAAAGCCTCTTTTTACGTTTGTTCAAGTTGCTCGTCCGCGCGCAAGTCAATGCTGAAGGGGCGCTCAGCCAAGCCATTCTGCGGCGCCTCGCTTCTCCCGTGACGTGGCTGTTCCGCCGTGCCCCCCTGCTGTTCGGCGTTTCGCGCGCTCACGGGAATCAATTCCTGGAGGCCTTCGCCAATATCCAGCGTGCTAGCGAGAGCCTTTCGCGTCTTGCGATTCTAAAGATGCTCTTCGGATTTTTAGCGAAGGAAGTCGGAGAGAGCAGGAAACTCATCCTCGAATTGATCGTCAAGACGATTCAGGATCCCGCCACATTTGATTTGAAAACGGCGCTTGCCCGGCTCCTTCGGGAGATTATTGCAAGGCGTGCAGCGGAGAAGAAGGAAGGCGTTTCGGCGAAAATCCAGAAGCAGCTCGACCGTGGGATGATGAAATTGTTTGAGGGTAAGGGCGGGTTGGCGGCCTATTTGGGTCTCATTTTGGCGGTCGGTTTAGCCGTGGTGGTTCATATTCTCGCAAGAGATCCCGCCATGCTTAAATATCTGGATCATAGCGAGGCCTGGGGCTTGGGCATTGAATTGCTCCTTTTTGCCGTTGGCACCGGCGAATCCGCCGTCAAATTTCTAAACACCGAACTTTTGGGGAAAGTCTGGGATTGGGTCCGTAAAGGACTGGCGAAATCCCGTTTTAAGGGTCTTGATTTGAGCAAGAAAAAAGATGAGTTGTCCGCGCTAGATCAGGTCCGGTTAAAGAAATTGGATGGCATGATGTGGGGGCTCAAGCTTGTCGTCACGACGGCGCTTACCTCGGCAGGGCTGGCGATCCTAACCCTCGTCCCCGGAGGCATCCTAGCGAAAGCCGCAGTCGGCGGCGTGATCTGGGCGGGCCTTAAAATTCATGATTGGGTCAAAAAGCGTGCCGAGGCGCGGGCGGCTGCAGAAACCTCTGCAGGGACGAACGCTGTCGCTTCCGAAGGCTCCGGGGTATTAGCCGGATTCGGGCGTTTCATCGGAGCCTCTTTGGGAGTGGGCGGTCCAGCAGCTTCATTCGTCCCTTCGAGGGGTGAAATGAGAGAAATGGCCGGGCCCCAGATCTCTGAAGAGACGGCGGCGCGAACACAAGCGGTTCTCGAAGCAAAAGATTTGGATGCCCTTATGCGATTGGCGTGGGATTGGGGGATGAAGAATGCGAGTGGGACAGGATTTGATACCATTATTGACTACTTGAGGAAGGACCTCGATGGGACTTTGAGTGAGGCGTTCAAGAAGGACGATGCCAAAGCTGTTGGGCCAATCATGCAACGGGTCACGAGCACCTACGGCCTGCGCGAAAGGGTGCGGGAGCTACTGGAAGCCCAAATGCGAACAGATCTGATTGGCGAAGAGCAGACGATGGAAAGTCTGATAGGCCTTCTGACGAACTGGGAATCAGTCAAGGGGCGCAGTGGGGAGGAATGGGTGGAGCGTATCGCGACGCTTACAGCGGATAGTGCCTTGTCGCGCGCTTTTCTGGAAAATACTAGCGCTGTCATTGATGAGAAAATGCGTCTTGTGACGAGTGCCTATGGTTTGCGAGAGAAGGTTAGAGCGCTGCTTGCAGACGTGGTTGCCTCCAAGCTCGAGCGAGGAGTGTTTTTGGCGATCGATCCTAGGAAGCCGGACACCATCGTCTACTTAAACCCTAAAAACCGGCGTGTGGAGTTGCCTTCGTGGAAGCAGCTGAAAGATCTGACTGTCGAACACCCGGAGTTAGCGGCCTTTGCGCGTCCCGAGATGCGCAAGACGGGAGCGGAGGCGGCGGCCGTTGCGGAAACGGCTGCGACTGCGGAGAGATTGGCGGAAGTTGGCAGAGATCTTTACCGTGACGGGAGCGCCCTTTTGGGCAAAGAGACGGCCGCGGTCCCCGAGTTAGCGAGAGCCCGTAGGCAATTGACGGATTTGATTTCGCAGATGGGGAAGCTCGACGAAAGTTCGAAGCGCAGGCTATGGGGCACGGAGGCGCGTCGAGGTATTGTCCGTGACCTGATTATGATGAAGGGGCGGCTTGGAAAACGGGTGGAGGCCCTCAAAGCCGCGGAGAAGAAGTTTGCGGAGGAAATGACGCAGCTCAAAAAGGACAAGGTGACCGGGGGCAAGTCCTTTTTTTCTTGGTTGGTGAAGCAGGGGGATCCTCAAGTGAAGGTCGCGTTGAGTGCCTACATGAAAATGATCTATAACCTCTACCATGTCCATCGGCAGTTGACGGCCAAGCGGCTCAAGGCTCTCAGTGAGGAAGGTCTGCAGAAAGCGCAGGCGTATGTGGAAAGACGTGTCGCTGTTTTTGGAGCTGCGCGATATCCGAAGGCGATAGAGTCGACAGGAATATTATCGGTGGCCCAAAGAGACCTGGCTGCAATCCGCGCAGAACTGCAAGAGCGTAAGCGGCAAAAAGATGCGGCCGCAGAAACAAAAGTCGTGGTAGCGACCGGAGACACTGTTGTGGGGATGCCTCAAGCCGCGGAAGCCGTTCCGACGGTGATCCGTCCTCAAACTTTGGATCAAACGATCGGCGATATCCGGCAGAGGGTTGAGGATAAAATCGGAGGGCTCGAGGCCGAGACCATGGTGGAGCAGATAGCCGTGGCGCAGCGCGCACAAAGTCTTCCTGCCGCGGCCGTGAATGCGATGCAGGCATTCGGCGAGCTTGTAGGGGGGCGGGAGGATGATCCTGTCCCAGATCGTGTTCCGGCCTCCTGGAGAGATTTGCTTGGAAATATTCAGCGGGCATGGTTGAGCACGGCCACTTTGACGGCCTTCGAAGAGGATACTCGGAAAGCTCTCGACTTGCAAAGAGCGCCGCCGACAGAGGAGGATCTTGTTTTTCGCGATGAGGGCTACGCGCAAGGACTTGAAGAAATCCTGCGTGACATTGAAGCCTACAGGAGGCTTTCGGAAGAAAAGGGGGAATGGTGGGTGTTCGCTCCTCAAGCTGTTCGCCTTGCCATCCTCATTGCGCAAGACGCGGTCGGTTCTGAAGGGGCGAGCTCCAAGTATTCGGCAGTGATGGCGGCACTGGAGAATCCGGACAGTTCTCTGTTTGAAGTGCAAGAAGCGCTTCGCTTCGTTGAAAGTGATTTCAACCTACTGTCTGCTAAAGGTGGTGAGACTGTCCAGGGACCTGATGCCTTTGCGAGTGAATATGTGCATCTTCGAGGTAAGATGCCTGGGGAGACACTTAAAGATCCGGCTGCTGTCTTGGCCGCCGTTCACGCGGCGGTGGGCCGTTTGGGGGAACGATTCCCCGCAGTGGTTCGTGCCGAGGCTCGGAGTGAAGAGCGATTTAAGGCTGAAATCGGCCTGAATTTCACCGTCGATGAATTGCGATCCCTATTGATTCATAGTTTAACCACGGATCCGGATCTTGCGGCCATAGACCTCTCGGACACGCAGGTCAAATACAACCGGTTTACACAAGATTATTTGGACCGGAATCCCGATGACGTGTCTCTGTTTTTGCTGGGGCCAACGGGTGTGGTTCCCCAAGACCGAATCCTGCAGGAAATGATTCGGGCAGACGAGGCGAGACAACTCACACAGGACCTTTTGGCGGTTGGGAATGAAATCGTCAACCAATATACGGGAACGCTCAGGAGGATCATCGGCCGGACGCCCGAAGGTCAATTTATTGTATCGGTTCACGAGAGGCCCGCAGGTCAGGCGCTGCCCAGTGCTGACGGTCAGGTTGTGATCAAAGATGCCGCTGATCTGATGAAGTATCTCCGTCATCAAGGCTTAAAAGACGGCAAGGTGGTGAGACCCTATCAGATCGTTCGACTTTCTACTCGAAGTCCAAGAAATATTTATCTTCCCGAGGCCCAAAATGCTCTCCCACAAATGGAGGCTGCTTTGCCGGGCAGCAACCTCGCGGGGGTAGGGTTGAGTCCTGACCTTCTGCCCTTGGCCGCGGAGTTCCGCAATGAACTTTTGACCAATGTCGGCATTGATGAATTGAGGGAAGTCCTGATGGCTCGGGTCATGCAGTTCCACGATGAGGGGACCGGAAACGCAATCAGGATCGACCCCGATGCGCCGGTCAGCAATTTTAACCGAGTTTATGGTCAATTTCTCGATGCTCACGCACAAGGCGCCGACGCCGACTTTTTTCTGACGGATGCCCGGGGCATTGAACCTTCCACTCGGGTTGTTCAACTGGTTATCCGGGAACAAGAAGAACGGTCATTGGGCGCCGATATGTTGGCGATCGGCAATGAGGTCGTCAATAAAAAATCAGGCACTATTCGAAGAGTGATCGGCCGTCAGGCGGACGGCCGTCTACAGGTGGCCATTTACCGGGTAGATCCGTCGACTCATTTGCCCGAAGTGCAGGGTGAAGTTACACAGATGACGGCCAAGCAGTTAATGGCTTACGCCAGCGATAAGCGCTATACCGTTCGCAGACTTTCAGACCGCAGTCTCCAAAATGTGTATGCCCGTGCCGAGGCGCGCGGGGATTTTGCCTTGGCGAACCTTCGTCAGGAACTGCCGGGGGAAATGGAAAAACTCGGGAAAGAACCCGCCCGCCAATCGGCCGAAGCGCTGATCCAATATCTTGTATCGAAATTAGGCCGTGAGTCCGAGGGCAAATTTGTCCTAACGGATAGGGGCCGGGAGGGTTACCGGCTTGCCTTTGATATTGTCGGGACAGGTCCTGCAGGTCAGATCACGTTGAGCTTGCGGCAGCGAGGTCAGCCCGGTGAGCAACAGTCCCAGATGCCAAAGATTTTGTACGTCAATGGAACACCGGTGTATCGTCTGACGCCTGATGAGCGTGGCACCTGGCTCAAGCCCCGGGTGGTGCAGGATTATACGAAACTTGACCCCGCAGAAACGTTGTCGAATTGGGCCCGGGAGAATTTCGCGCGTCCCGAAATGAGAAATCTGCAACAAGTTGTGTCGCAGATAGAGGCTCGGCTGTCGGGCCTGAACCAGGATTCCAGCATGATCGATAAGATGCCCGTCGAGACGGCGGTTTCCGCTCTCAAAGACGGTATTCTGTTGAGCTTTCAAAAACTCGTGAGCGACATCAAAAAATGGCTTGATGAAGCCGGGGGGGAGCGGACCGTTCCGGTGGAAGTTGCGGGTGAGACCATTCGGGTGAGCAAGGCCTTTGTTGCGTTGAATGGTGCGGCGGCCTTGCACTCGGTCGGACATCGCTATGCGCTAGTTCAGGAGCTTCTGAAAGCGCGTGAATTGGAGCTGAAAGTCAAAGAGGCTGCGACAGTTGCCGGCCGGAAATATCATGATGTGGATAATCACTTGATTGAGCGCAGCCGGCCGGGTGACTTACGGATTGCGTGGGGACCTGAAGCGCTTGATGCGAATACTGTGATTGGTCATGTGACAAGCTATGTGGGATTGATGAAAATGGCTTTCGGCCTCGGCATGATCAATATGGGAAGTTTCATTTACCATGGAGAAGGCGGGAACACCATTATCCGGGAGCAGCCGGGCGTCGTCTCATTTCTCTTTAGCGATCAGGTGATCATGCCTGAAAGGAGAAGATTGTTTGAGGCAAGCCCGACTACCACGGTCAATTTTTCAAAACAAAACGGGGTAGAAGGCGCCTATGGCAGTGATATTACCAACGATCGACTCTCTCTTGCGGATCTTGTCCCACTCTCGAAAAAACACGTCTGGCAGACGGCTCTCAATCTCTTCAGTTTGCCCGAAGGTGATTTGCGACAATTGATGGCGGATTACGGCATCGATTTGAACGGCAATGAGTTGACCGTAGCTCCCATTTTGAACGCCCTGTATGGCGACTGGCAAACATTGACCGGTCATTTGGCCGAGCTGGGTTATTCAGGCGAAAGCCAACTGGAAGCCGATTTGCAGCAACTGCAGACGGGTCCCTTCGCGAACTTGGAAGCATTTCGGAAGGCTTTCGAATCAGTTCTCCGCGCCGAGGCGCGGGAAACAACGCTGAGCGAAGGGTTGATGAAGATAAAAATGAGTCGTATGGATGCGGCGACCCTGCGATCGTTTCAAGCAGGCCTGGCCGCGAAGGTTGAATGGCATACCGCTGCGCAAAGCTCGATGAGTTTACAGGATTTTCGGGGTGCGAGATTGGATTTAGCTAGGGGGCGGGTGATCGCTTCAAATCAGAGGCAGGGATTTTTTGAATCGCCCGATGCCAATGAAGCCCTTGAAGAAATTCTTTATGATACATGGAGCCAAGGGAAGACGCGGCAACCCGCCGAAACGCGGAGCGCACTTGTTCAGGCGGCGTTGTCTTACAGAAAAGAGGCGCCGGTCAAGGCCCAAGTGCGGCCCAAGTTTCGGTTGGGTGCACTTATGAAAGCGGCTCTGTCTTACGGAAAAGCTGTGCCCGCCAAGGCTCAAGTTGCCGTTCCTGCCGCGCCGGCGGTGACGCCGACGGCACCACAGGCTGTCCAACCGGGCTTGACGGCTGAAGCCGCGGCGGTACAAATAGGGATGTCCGGAGTCAACGTGGGGCGAGTGGCTTTTGCGAGGGGAAGCGAGCGTCTTGCTTTGACGGAAGATTATGCTGCTCAAATTTCCGGTTCCTTTGATGCGGAAACGGCGAGCTCCGAAGGCGCGGTGCCCGCAGTGGTGGTTGCCTCAAAGCCCCGAGAGAGTCTTTCTCATATGGCAACCCAGGCCACAAACAAGCCGGTCGAGTGGGCGACGATCAAAATAGCACTTCGGCCATCGGGGGAGGTTGCGGGGATTTTGGTGACGGAATTGCAGAAGAATCCTGCATGGAGGGACGGGTCGAATCCTTCCGTGACGCCGCCCTATCTGCGCGAGGTGTATTTGATTTCCAAAACACCAGCAGGTGATTTTGAATATGCCATGGAAGGATCGGCTTTTTCACCATACGGCGGAGGGGATCGTTCGTATCAATTCGGGATGGCCGAACCTTTACCGGTTGACGAAGCGCCTCGTCCGGCCTGGAATGCCCTTTATGAAAAGATGATCTCATCGCCACAAATTGTTGAGGCGCGCGCCGAGGCGCGGGCCATCGACCTTACGCCGTTTGCGGTGCCAAGGCTTAAAGCCATGCCTGACCGGGATTACGTGGAAAGTTCAACCGCCGCGGCCGCGGGTCATGTTTTTCTCAACAGCCGTGGGGATTATGATGGGAAGGCCGGCAGTTATATCCAAATCGCCTCTGACGGTGAAAGACTTGTTGGAAGGCTTGTCGCGAGAAATTTAACTGATGACGGGGATGTTTTTAAGGCCGCGGAGGGCGAATCAGGGACATGGGGGAAGGTGGCGCTTTCTGATGCCGTGATTAAGAGTTTTCAATTATACCGGGTGCCGGGAACGATGATTCCCGATTTGCTGCGCGATGCCAAAGATTTGCGTTCCGCCCGTCCCGAGGCGCGAGAGAAGGAGGATGCAGTTGCTGCTGCGGCTGTGGCCACGGAGGCGGGACGTGAAGCAGGGCCCATGCTGGTCGGATACCTGGAAGTACCCGATGCTGAAGCGGGGCAGGCGGTCGCGAAGCTCATCTTCCAGGGAGCGCTTGCGGATTTTCCAACGCTTGTCGAGGCATTGCTTGGGGCGGTCCGACAGACTCTGACAGCATCGCCTTCGGTTGCCGAAGCTGCGGTACCCGAGGCGGAGGCTCAGGTCGCTGTCACGGCTCAAGACTATCAACGATTGACGGATACCGTGTTGCAGACTTTCGCGAAGATCATTGCGGATACGCTCCTCGAGAAGCCCGACAAGGGTGGGGCTATTCTCTCGGTTGAAATCCCTTTGATGGCTGACGAGGCGGCGTCAGAGAGTTTTGCGGCGATTTTGCAGCAGGCACTCGAAACCTTCGGCACCGAGAGGGTGAAGGCTTTCGTGCCGTTTACGCCGGGGAGGGCGAAGGTGACTCCCGCCGTGCAGAATGTTTTGGAAGCGGTTGGAATTTCCGGTGAGCAGCTTGAAGTCCCGACCCGGAAAGCCAGCGCTTTGGACGGAGTGGCCGCTCGCAGGGATGAGCGGGCCGCTTGTCTGGTTAAAAACGACGATGCGCAGCTTGCCGGTAAGTTCTCGGGCGTAGCCGTTGGAAGAACCGCGCAAGACTATCAGCCGGGCGCGTTTAATGCCCAGGATCAGGTCATGAGCCTGGTGATCCAGATGGCCATCGGCGCCGCAGCCATATCCACGCTTAGTGACCAGGAAATCGCGGATTTGAATGAGGCTCGTCGAGGCATCAAAAAGCTGTCGGATACGCAAGTTTCCCGCATCAAGGAAAAACTCGAGGCGGCCTTACTCAAGCAGGATACGTTTTTGTACGGGATGGGCCTCGATAATTTGCTGAGCGGTATCGGAAACGGCAATCTTACTTTTGTGATGGCGGCGATCGCGAAGGTCATGGTTGCCGCCCGCGCCGAAGCCCGCGCAAAGGTGTCTGCGTAGCGTAATCACACACGAGGCGAACGGACGAGTGGTGATTACGCACCAACCCCGACACCTAAACGGTTAGTTTAGGTGCGTTCACATCATCCTTCGGTTCGAAGGATGTATGTTCACGCCGGTTAGGTGCCATACAGAATTCCGAACTGAAATTCTGATGGCTGTGTCTTTCCTATCCACGATTATCAATCCGCGATACAATACCCTCATGAAACGACACAAGCGAACTTATCTCAAAGATTACCGCCCGCCCGATTACCGGATTCGCGAAACGGTCCTGCACGTCGATTTGTACGAGGATCGTGCGGTCGTGAAGGGGGCTTTGCGGATCGAGGCAGGACGTGTTGGGACTATGGCGGCGGGTGAACTGCCGCCTCTCGTTCTCGACGGGGAGGGACTGAAACTGCTCGAGGTCAAACTCGGCGGGCGCCTGCTGGCTCCGGATGAGTATGAGGTGACGAAAACCCAGCTTGTTCTTTCCGGAGCTTTGGTTCAAAAGACGCGCGCCGACGGCCAAGGATTGCCCGCATCCTTCGTGGTGGAGACGTCCGTCGAGATCGAGCCGCAAAAAAACACCGCGCTCGAGGGCTTGTATAAGTCCGGCCCTATTTTCTGCACCCAAAACGAGCCGGAAGGGTTCCGCAAGATCACCTACTATGTGGACCGGCCCGACGTGATGTCGAAATTTACGACGACGATTACGGCCGACAAGAAAAAGTACCCGGTCCTCCTTTCCAACGGCAACCTCATTGCTTCCGCGGATTTGGACGATGGTCGCCACTTCGTGACCTGGCAGGATCCGTTTCCCAAGCCCTCTTATTTGTTCGCCATGGTGGCCGGAGATCTCGGGCGGGTCGAAGATTATTTCGTGACGAAGTCGGGGTGCCGGGTGACTTTGCGCATTTACGTCGACAAGGGCAATGAGCCGAAGTGCCGGTATGCGATGGAAAGCCTCAAGAAGGCGATGAAGTGGGATGAGGACACGTTCGGGTTCGAGTACGATCTCAAGATCTATATGATTGTCGCGGTCGATGCCTTCAACATGGGGGCCATGGAAAACAAAGGCCTCAATATTTTCAATTCCCAGTACGTGTTGGCCGACCCCAAGACGGCCACAGACGCCGATTTCGAGCATGTCCTCGGGGTGATCGCTCACGAGTATTTTCATAACTGGACGGGAAATCGGATCACGTGCCGGGACTGGTTCCAGCTGACCTTGAAGGAGGGGCTGACCGTTTTTCGCGATCAGGAGTTTTCCTCTGACATGACGTCGCGGCCGGTGAAGCGGATTCAAGACGCGCGCGATATGCGCGACCGGCAGTTTGTGGAAGACGCCGGCCCGAACCGCCATCCGATCCGGCCCGCTTCGTACTTAGAAATCAACAATTTCTATACGGCGACCGTGTACGACAAAGGAGCCGAAGTCATCCGCATGATCATGACGCTGATCGGCCGCGAAAATTTCCTCAAAGGCATGACGAAATACGTGGAGCTCTACGACGGCCAGGCGGTCACGACCGAGAATTTCGTTCACGCGATGGAGCTGGCCTCGGGGATGGATTTGACTCAATTCAAACTTTGGTATGCCAGGGCGGGAACTCCCGTTTGTAAGGCCCGCTCGCGTTACGACAAGAAACGAAAGCGATGCCTGCTAACGGTGGAACAGAAGTCGCGAGAAGGAAAGCCTTTGCATTTTCCGCTTGCGGTCGGCCTTCTTTTGAGAAAGGGGGCGGGAAAAGCGTCCATTTTGCAGATTCGCAAAAACCGGGAGACCTTTGTTTTCGCCGGAGTGCCTTCCCGTCCGGTGCCGTCGCTTTTACGGGATTTTTCGGCACCGGTGCGGCTGGATTATCCCTATACGGGTGAGGAGCTGGCTTTTTTGCTCAGCCATGACACGGATCCTTTTGCGCGGTACGATGCCGGATTCCGTTTGGCGACGGCTTGCTTGCAGAAGCTGATGGGAAAACGCACCGGCGGCCCTCTTGCCTGCGCTCCTTACGTGCGGGCTTTCGGGGACCTCTTAGCGGATAAAAAACTCGATCCGGCCTTCAAGGCGGAGGGCATGCAGTTGCCGAGCGTTACTTCACTCACTGAAACGATGAAGATTTGCGATTTCGAGTCCGCCTTCGAAGCACGCGAGTTTTTGCTGCGATCCCTTGCTGTGGCTCATGAGAAGACTCTGGCCGGCATTTACCGGATGCTCTGCGACGAGGGCCATCATCGAATGGACTCGGTTTCCATCGGGCGGAGGGCTTTGAAAAATTCTGCTTTGGCTTATTTGACGGCTCTGGGAAAGCCTGCGTATGCGGCCTTGGCCTACCGGCAGTTTCAAAATGCCTCGAACATGACGGATGAAATCTCCGCGCTTGCGATGCTTTGCCATACCGAAGCGCCCGAGAGGGAGCTTGCGCTTGCCCGCTTTCTCGAGAAATGGAGAGGGGAGTTTCTGGTGATGCTAAAATGGCTGGCTGTTCAAGCCTCCTCGAAGCGCCGGGATGTCCTCTCCCAAGTCAAAGCCTTAGAGACAGGCGGTGTGTATGAACCCAAAAACCCGAACATGATCCGGGCACTTGTGAGCGCGTTTGGAGGCAACCTGGTACGGTTTCATGATGCTTCCGGCGCCGGATACGAGTACTTGGCCTCAAAAGTCATTGAAATCGATGCTTTCAATCCCCATGTGGCGGCTAATCTCGCAAGCGCCTTCAAGAAATTTTCAAAATTAGATGTTCGCCATAAACGTTTGATGAAACAGCAGCTGAAAAGAATCCTAGCGGTAAAAGCCCTTTCCCGGAATACCTTCGAAATTATCTCCAAAACCCTTTCCGCATAATCGAGGTGACAGTCACTTTTGCTGTTTTTGCGTCAAAAGTGACAGTCACCTGACTTCCTGACTTTTCCTGGCGTAGCCCCTGTTGATTAGTGCGATAGGCCACAATAGGCTTCTAAATGCTATCTAATGCTATGTCTTGATATAATTATTTAATCTATTGATTTGAATTATTAGCATTGATCGGGCAGAATTTTAGTGGAGAGTTTTGACTTCAAAAAACGCTTTATTTGCTTTTATGATAAATAGTTACAATGATTATTTTCGTTTGAGGTGAAGCATCTTATGGAATCGAAACGTGCGGGGGGCTTCGGCCGCTTCTGTCGCAAGACAACGGCAACGTGTGTTGCAATTGTTTTTTTAGCGACAACTCATTTTGGCAGCAATCTTTACGCACAAGTTTCCTCATCGGATCAAGGGACCTCCTCTTCTAAGACACTTCCCACCGATCTCAGTGCGATTCGTATTCCGGAAAAAATGGGTGCCGTCGATGAGTTCTTTCGAGGCAAGAATCCGAAAACCGTCGTGCTGATTCAGGACGCTCATGCGATTCCCGCCGCTCAAGCCAGTATCGCCGCGCTGATCGGCTACTTCGAAAAGGAATACGGAATTACTCATGTCGCTCTCGAAGGAGCCGCTGATGAGCTCGACGCCGAAATGTTCCGGACATTTCCGGACAAGAAGGCGCTCAAGCAAGTTTTTAAGACTTATCACGATCAAGGGAACCTGGCCGGCGGCGTTGCAGCGGCGGTCTTTCCTTCGCAAGGGGGGGCGGCGACCGGTGCAAGCAGGACGAGATTCTTCGGCATGGAAGATTGGGAACTCTACCAGGATGGAATCGGGCATTACCTGGCCGCGATAAAAGTTCAGCCGTCAATTTCGGAAAAATTGGATGCCGAACAACAGGGGATCAGTGAAGAGAAACAGAAAATCTATCCTGAAAGACTGCTGGTGCTTGACCGAGCAATCGAAAAGTTCGAAGACAATAAGGCCGATTTGCTCGAAGTCCTCAAACGGCTTGCCGCGGTGAAGCCGCCGGCGGCAGGCAGTGAACTGGAAATCCTCTTTGGTGAAGCTGAAAAGGGGGCCGCCGCCATGACGAGCGGCGTCGACGGAAGCAGCCCCCGCGAACCATCGATTGACGTCGAAGTCCGGCAGATCGCCAAGCAGGTGAAGCAGCATCTCCCGCAAAAGGGGGACGGCCCCCGCAACCGCTTCAACGAAAAGTACCAGGAATACCAGACCTCTAAAATTTCTCCCGAAGTTTTCGCCCTCTTTCTCAAAGAACTCATCGTCAAATACAAGCTGCCGGTCAAAGCTTCGAAGGCGCTCGGGGAAAAGGTCCGGCGGCAAAAGCGCATGGAAGACATCCAGGGGACGAAGCTTTTTGATGACTTCGAGAAGTATGCCGAGGAGGTCAAGGCCTCGCTGTTCGAAAATGACCGTGTGCGGGAGATCAACCGGTTATCGCGTGAATTGAGCCTGCTGCAGCGCTTCAACAAGCTCGAGCTGACGCATGAGGATTGGGAAGAACTCAAGGGGACAGGCAAATCAGGACTGCCGGCCTCCCTGAACGGAGAATTTGCGGCCCATTTTGCCTTTTATGAAAACGCCATTCAGCGCGATCATGCCCTTTTCGAGAATTTGAAGCAACAGCTCGAGGAGGGGGGCAGTTCCCGTGCCCTCGCCGCCGTCGCCGGCGGTTTTCATGCCAGGGGGCTGACCAGGCTTCTCAAGGAAAACGGCATTTCGTATGTTCTCCTGATGCCTTCGATCAAGGACATCCCCGAAGAGACAAGCTACCGGGACCAGATGCTCGGCAATGTCCCATGGAAGGATTATTTCAAAGTGGTCAACGGCAAGATCAGCGTTTACAACGCTTTTGTTCGCTCCACTCGCGACCGCTTGCTTGCCGGCTCGAATCCCACTTCGCAATTCACGCTCAAATACTGGCGCGACGAAATCCTCCGCGACCTCGCTTCCAAAAAACGGCTGACTGAGGCGGGCTCGTACACGAAGTTTATCGACGAAGTGACCCCTCAAGGCCGTGAAAAGTCCGAGGCCGTAAAGAGTCTGCAGGAGAAGGCGGAAAGCTTTATCGCCGGTTTGCGCGGTCTGTACTCCGATCACCGGGTGAATCAGCAGGCCGTTCTTCAGTTGCTCACCTCCTTCGGCGCGCAAACCTTCGGGGGGCCTGGGATCTTGGCGGCCGGCCATGAGGTCCGGGCAGGCCTCATCCCCAGCGTCCGGAGCGATAAGGAAATCAGCGCTGCAGCTCCGGAAGGGGCTGGTGTCGGGTTGACTTTGCGGACCGGCGAACGTCGCGAAATGCGGGGGGCTGATGCACTGAATCAAAAGCTTGCCGGTGCCAAGGCCCTTGTCGAGGGGGCCAATGTTTTGAGCGGGAGGCGTAAGCAAGAAGCCATGGATCGTGCCGCGGATCATCTCCTTTCGGCGATGTCGCACAATCCCGACGACTGGCAGGCCCGGCGATCCTATCAGGACCCGGTGACGGGCAGAACCTATCAGGCAGACGCCGAGGATCTCATTTGGCTGGTCGAAATCTTGCTTGCGTACGGCAGGGGCGGCGCTGAGGATCGTGACAGAGAAAAGATGGAGTGGGCCCTGATCGAACTTGTCAGCCATGCGCCGCAAGTACTCGGTTTCCTCCGCTCTGAACGGAAAACCTTTGAGAAAATGGGTGCGTTCGCCGTGATTTATCTCAAACAAATGGCCGGCCTGAGGGTGACCGAAAGCGAACACGAAATCGGCGCCTACGAACACTCCGCGGTGCCGGTGGAATTCTCTTACCTCGTTCGCCCCGACTTTGTTCGCTACGCGGCACAAGCGGCCTCGGCATTGGACTTGGGGGCGGACAAAAGAAAAGCGGAGGAGGGATTCCTCGGGCTCCTCCGGCTTGCCGGGCAACGAAGCGGGGCCCCGGCTCTGCCGGACATCCGGACGATCGAATTTCTCATAGAAATCGGAGAACCACTCTTTCAGCTGAATCCCGAACTCTTGGGCCTCTACTTCAAGTATTTGGGCGAGTACTACGAGACGTTTGGCGCTTTGGATCTGCACGACGGCAGCCTCCACCGCAATCCGCTGGCAGATGTCCAAGTTGTTCTGAACGGTCTTTACGATATTTATTCCGATGAGAAGGGGAATAAAGCCGAGAGGGCCGAGGCTTTCCTCCAAATACTGTCGTTTCGGACGAATGTGGATCCCATTCAGCGCGCGAGGCTGCTTTTAACCGACCTGGGCGGTGAAGGGTTGTACGGCGTCCAACTCGAGAAATTTGCCAAAGCCCTGGAAAGCCTGGCGGGGGAGCATTTCGTCCCTGTTCCACGGTTTATCGAGATCATCCGTGAATATACTGGACAGTCCCTCGAGCAAGCGGAGGCTCAGCGCCTGTTGGAACGTTTCAAATTCAACCCCCGTATTTTTATCAACAAAATTCTGGGCATGGTCGGAAATCCCGTGTTCCCCGAAAACGATCCTATGCGTAGGAAACACCTGTTTTCAAGGGCGATGCAGGCGATTTACAACGCCGGTCTACCGCCTGAAAAAACCGAGCAGAAGGCCAGGGATGCCGTCCGCCAATATCTCGGATTTGAAATCAACGATGCTCAAGCACGCTCTATCGCGGAGCTGCTGCTGACGCCGCGACCGGAACCCTTGGCCGTCTACGAGCTTTACAGCACCCAGTCCGGTCAGCTTTCGATTTGGTATTGGTCCAGGCTGAACAATGCCGAAGGTTTATCGCAACTCATCGAAACGAACGCGGCGCTTGTCAATTTTATCTATCAAAAGTTCAAAAGACGAAGAGTTTCCGAGGAGGCTTTGAATCAATTGTGGGAGCGCCAAGCCCTTGCATTTTTCGGAAGGTACCGCGAGGGCGAGGCAGCCTATCCCCAGGCCGAGTTGACCTTGTTGCATCCGGAGGACGGTTCCCGGTATTGGACCATGCCGGAGCCCTTTGGCAGCTTGCAAGAAGAGTTTCCCGATTTGACGAAGAAAATCGTCGAGATGCTCGGCTGGCTGCCGGAGGTAGGGAGGCAAAATCTGTGGTGGGACGATTCTCTCGATAAAATTCTTTTTATCAGCCGAAAGGATCCGTTGGCCGCCGAAGACCTTCTTCGGATTTTGGGGACCCATCCTGATCAAATTCGGACGATTTTGAGTGAGGGTGTTGCCGATTGTCTCGCCCAGATGCCTCCGGAAGTCCGGAAGGCCTATGTCGCTTTTGTCTGTGTAAAAAAAGACGGCCTGTCAGAGTCGGAGGCCGCTGCGCAGCGCCGATGGCTTGACCCGTTGCTTGTGCCCGTCCTCCGCGTACTCGAAAACAAGGCGGCGCTCGATGCGTTCGGGGCCAGGCTCAAAGACGATTCCTTTTTCCGCGCACTTCGCGCACACGGTGAAGATGCCCTCGGTCGCCTCGATTTCGTCGCACGTAATACCTTGGCGGCAAGTTTGCAGACAACGGCGAAGGGATCCCAGGCCGGCTATTTGCGTGCGATCCAACCCGGGTCGATTACCGATGCGAATGTGGCCGCGTTTCAAAAAAGGGCTGCGGAAGAGTCGATGGACCCGAAGCTGAAGGAGGCCCTCCTGAAAGCGATTTCAGACCACGCTCTTTTTTCGTCCTATTTGATGACCGAAGGAGGGTTGGATTTTGTCCTTCGGGTCGCCCGGAGAGGACTGAACTTGGCGCATGCCTACGTTCACCTCATGACTCACTTTCATGAGGATCTCACTCCGGCCCAGTTGAAGCAGTTCGAGGAGACTTATCAGGACCTATTTGCCGATCCTCAAATGCCCGAATCGTTTTTGATTTCTTTGTTGGAAATCCTTTCCAGGCAGCCGCAGCTCATGGGGCAAGTGGATGTCGAGTTGCTCAAAGAGTTACACGATTCCATGGGCAGTACTTACGAGGAGTTCAGCAGCACCGCGTCCTATCGTCCTGACGTCCTTGGAAATCAGGGGCTTTTGAACCGTATCCGATCCTTGTTGGATGATCCCGATCCCACTCTCGGCGATCGAACGCCTCCCGCGTATCATGTTCGGGATTATGGTCCCCGTGAACGCAGTCTCGTTTTAGCGATGGCTTCCGAGAAAAACCGGTTTCCTGACCGGTGGCAGATGATCCGGTTCCTCATGAGTATCAGTGCTGCCCCGGCGAATCTGGATTTTTATGACCGCCATCTCGAGACGCTCAAGAAAATTCATTACAACCTTCTTTATACTCTTTCGACGAACCGCAAGGATAGCCTTGAGGATACTTTCGACGAAGTGATGCTGACGAATATGGCACAGCTCTCTGATCCGTCCCCGGCCGCGGAAATTATCCGCGAGGCACGTAACGTCAAGGAACGCTTGCTGGGGAGCCATGTGCCTGGGGAAGCTGAAACGGCCGATGCGGCCGGTCGGAAGGTCATGATTCTGCTTCAGGATGCCAGATTAAGGCGCCTGACGGCCGAAAGGGCCAAAATCCTCGAAAAATGGTTTCAATTCACGCGGGAGCGCAAGACGGTGAGCGCGGAGATTGTGCGCAAGGGAATCGATTTCATCTTCTCGTCCGATCTGGAGGATGCCCTGATGGCGAAGCTCTTCGAAAGCGGCATGGCGCCGGACCTGATGTTTCGCGATGACCTTCTCGGGTTCATTGCCCAAATGCAGGCGGATTTCGGGGAGGGTATCGCAAACGTGATTTATGCGGCGAGGGCCGAGAGGATGGCGGATTTTCATGAGCTTCTGAAGCAGGCGGACTTTTACGAGAATCTTCGATCCAATGTGGATGACCTTTACGGCCGTGACGGACGTTCGAGATTTGCCCGGGCGGCCTCGGCGCGGGCTTTTCCTCTGTTTTCGCAGAATCGGGAAAACTTCCGGCGCCTGTCGGACGTTCTTCGCTCGTGGCTCGGCGAGGACGAGCTGAGGCTTCATCTGGATGCCGGCAATTTTGTCGCACTGAAGCAGTTGATGGATTTCGCGGAGAGGCTCCTGGCGTCGGAACCCCGCGTCCGGGAGAAATTAAGTGCTCATCTGGATGCGCTCCCCGCCGGCATGAGCCGCTTTCATTATCTGGTTGAGATCGCCTCCTTTCAGCCGCATGTCCTCGATTTGCTGATCTCGCTTGAGGCTAGCGGGATGGAAACATGGTTAGCGGGCCTTCACGAAGTTAAGGAGATGAGCGTTTTGTACGGTCAACTGGCCGGACAGTTGTCCAACGGACCTTTGGCCGCCTGCGGGAGCGAGGAGGACGTCCGCCTCCTTTTGGCGTCGGCGATCGAGCCGTTGGTCGGGGCGGTCCGGGCATCGCCGGATGCCGTTAGCGCCGTGCAGGCCGTCGGCCGCTTGTGTTCCTATCTGGATGTGCCTGTTCCCGACGGAATTCATGGGGCGGTGTCTGCTGCGGAAGCGGCGGAGCGGTTGAGGGCCCAGATTCTCCTCCCGTTGAGCCAGACAGAAAATGTGGAAACTGCGGCCGGGCAGGCCAAAAATGTCCTCATTCACCTGGAAAAAAATCTCGCCAAGAAATCCCAGCGCATGCTCAAGATTTTTTCAAAGTTGAGCGACAGCTACCGACGCCTGCTTGACTTCATGACATCAAGCACCCTCAAAGAGCTGACGTCTGTGGAGGATATCGAAAAATATGTCCGTGAGCAATTCAGACCCTTTCTGGGAGGAGTCCGCTCGGCCCCGAACATCGAAAAAGCAAGGGAAAGTGCGCGGGACTTGCTGAAACGATTGGGGGTCAATCCTCCGGAGGAAATGGCGGCAGCCGCCACTGCCGATGAGCTTGCAGCTTTCCTGGATCGCTGGCTGCCGAGTCTTTGGTTCAGGGATCGCCAGGACCGGGGGAGGGCCGAACAGATCGCGAGAGTCTTATTGTTCGAGCGATTCGATAAGGCGATGGCTTTTTACGCGCGGCGGACGGATGCCCGTTTGGTCGAGGCCTTGATGAAAAAAATTCTTGAGAGCGGCAGCTTGACCTATGTCAAAGAGATCGAGCTGTTTACGGCCCATGCGGAAACGAACGGGGATGTTTTGGCGGGGTCGGATATCAGGGAGTTTCTGAAAACTGCGGTCGAGGCCGGCAAAAAAAAGTTTCCGCGTTATATCCATTTGCTCCGGGTGGCCGGCGATCTCGGGCAGACGCGCGCTGCGATCCTTCCCATTTCGAACCTGAAGGCCGAGCAAAAGAGCCTGGGCGAGGCTATGCGCCTGATGTTTCGTCAAAAGGACGCGGTCATGGAGGAGCTTTCCAAGGAGCTTCTCCTGGCGGCGGCGTCGCTCGAGTACCGTCCGCCAGCGATGGAGGCCATGAGCCAGGAAGGTTTTCAGGCGCAGCGATTCGACACAGAAGCGGCCATGGAGACATTCCTGGCCGAAATTCCGAAGCACCGCGCGTCGAAGCTCAAAGAGTTCTTGGCGGAGATGGAGGTTGAGCCGGATCGCTTCACGACTTTCGAAGGGGTGATCGATTTTGCGAGAAAAAATTATGCCGGTCATGTGCAGCGTTTCGAACAGGCCAGGCAGGCCGCCCGCCAGTTCACAAGGGGGTCGCCGGAGGAAAGCGCGGCGGCCTCGGAGCTTAAAGTGCTCGAGACGGCGATGACCTATTGGTTGCGCCAAAGCGTTGACTTGGAATCCGTCCACCGGTTGTATCGGCGGCTCGAAAATTTACACCACAAAGCGAGGTTTGCCGAGCAGGGATTGGGGGCCGCCACCAAGGAGGACTTTGAAAGGTCGGCTTTGCTCAGTCAAAAGGAACTCTCGGGTCTCCTTGGCGGCATGGCCGAAATGGACACGATTCCAGGAGAAACCCTGGCGATGCTCAATGCCGACACCCTTGCCATGAGACGGGTCATTGTCGCGCTCGGGCTTTACTATTCGCTTGCGACTCACACGGCCGGTTCCGAAGAGGACCGCGAGAAGATGCGAAAGCACTTGAGCCTGCTTATGAGGACGTATCTGCTGACCCGCAGTCAGGCCGCAATGCGTCAGATCGTCCTCGGTTTTGAGAAGAATAAGGCGGAAATGAAGTTGCTGGAACCCAAGGGAATGGAGGCCAAGGGATATGATTTGAGGCTTTTGACAGAGGGATTGTCCCTTGAGCTGACGGTCGGCGGCGTTTCCGAAAAAGAGAGACAGGCGGCCATTCGGAAGGAAATCTCCGCACGTTCGGGAGATCTGATTCAGATCGCCGTGGCGGCCGGATTCCGGCCGGAAGGGTTCGAAGCGATGGACCCGGCCGAGTTTGCGGCGCTCCGCTTCGACAACGGGAACGAAGCCACCGAATTCTACAGGAAAATGTCGGGAAGATTTCCCGACCATCCGCGGGTCGTGGCGGGACGCAACTTGATGGCGCAGATCATGGCCCTGGAGAACCAGATCCTTCAAGCGGCTCCTAACGTCCGTGAAGCGAAAGTTCGCGTGGTCATCGGCAAGGATCCCCTGGACGAAATCACTTCCTGCGACGGCAATTTCGGCTGCTTCCAGCCGATCGACATTCACCGGGAAATGCCGCCCGCCCATGCGATGGAGGCCAATGCCTTTTTGGCAAGAATTTATGAGGTTGACGACGACGGGCAAAACGGCCGTATCCTGGCCAACGCGGTTTTGGCTCTCACGGATGATGGTGTCGTAGTTCATGCTTCTTACGGTGACCGGCATGACGTGGATATCGGCGGGCTATGGTTCAAAACCTGGCAGGCGCTTTCGAAAGTTTCCCCCGGCGTGATTTTGACTTCAGTGTCCGCAGGCATGGAGAAGGCGGCTGATTTCATGAGGCAGAATCAGGTCGAGGCCGCGCAACCTGTGAAGGCCGTCAAGCGCGCTACAGAGTGGGGTCCGATGTATTATGACTTTGGGGCGAATGATCTCCAGGGGAACGTAACCTTTGATTTGCCCAACGCCCTCGTGCTTAAAGGCGATTACTTCCCAGAAGTGTCGGTGCCAGAATTCAGGGGAGCTGAACCTGCCGCGGCCCTCCCGGCGGAAGCCGCGACAGTTTCCGCCGCGCCGGCTATGCCCGAGGCAGTGCCGGAGGGGACTGAAGAAGTTGCCGCGGCGCAGGCACCGGCCGAACTAACGAGGGAGGAGAAAGCCAGTATTCAAAAAAATTTGATGAGTTTGAGAAAACAGTCTGACGGGGAAGCGCAACCAGTCCCCCTGGATATCCATTACAGGCCTGTTTTATCCGCATTGAACGAAATTATTCTCGGACAGACGATCGATTGGGAGGCGCTTCGGACCCAACTGAAGAAGCGGAGCAATCAGAATGAACCAGCCGACGAAGAGGATTGGGGCATCCTGTACCGGGCCCTGCGCGAATTCCGCCAGGGGCACCTAGCGCCGAGGGTGATTCCAAATGCAGTCGAAAAATACCGCAGGCAGCTTGATCAGTCTCCCGGGCAGTGGCCGGACCTAGAGAGGTTGGAGGAGATCTTGACGGAGATGGGGTTGGATATGACCGTCGAACCTTCACGGCCCGAACGGGGGGCGATGACCCGACTTGCGATGCGCAGACAGGGACAAATCCTGATCGATCCCGAGACTCTCGAGGCGATCCAAGGCGGCCTGGAGCGCGGCCGCAGGCTTCTCGCGCCAGAGTCGCAAACACGCCGGGTTTCTGACCTCAAGGAGCGCATGATCGGCGAGCAGAAACCTTCATCCAGCGAAATCGCCTTGCACGGAGATCTGATGATGACAACGGATCCGGTGACCGGAGAAATCAAGATTAAACCGCTCATCAGCGAAAGCCGTCAGCCTCTCGAAGATTTCGGCGGGAATACGCTTGGGCCGGCCACCCGCGGCCTTCGCTTTGAACTCTACGTCCGGAACGGTGAAGTGCGCATGGAAATCATCGATCTGGTTTCGGAGGATTCGACGGGCCTGATGAACTACTATTTTGTTTTTGTCCATCTTGTCCAGTATCTGAGCGACCAATTGGATGTGCCGATCATTCTCGAGGCGGAAACAGCCATATTTAAGGCGCGATCCCAAGCAATGGGGATGACGCAAGTGAAGGAAGCCCAAAGTCTCGTCAAGGCACATTGGAACGAAACCATCAGCCCGGATTTCCTTACCGAGGGTATCGACCAGGAACATTTTCGCTACTATGAAGGTAGTTTCGTTCCGCGGACTTCGGCCCTTGTCGACATCAGAAGCGAACAGCGGGCATTCGAAGAGACGATCCCGGATACGGGGCGCCCCCTGGAGGACGGGGTTGTTTCCCAGCCTATGACGCATGACGAGGCATCCGGAATGGACCAACAGAGGGTTTTTGAGCGCTTCAAGTGGCGGATCGAAGGCGAAGCGGCCAGGGCGATTCTTCACCGGATTCGCAGCCACCCCGAACTCGGGGTCGGAGCCTTCACCGCCGCCGAAATCGCGGCCGCGCAAGCAGGCGAACTCTTTTGGGATGTCCCGGTGTACGTGACCCAGGAAGGCAAAAAAGGGGCTTTGCTCGATGATCACGCGAATCCGGTGCCTCTGAAGGATGCGGAAGGTGAGACGCAAATGCAGCACAAGAAAGTGAAGATGCTGGACAATGCGGAGCAGGTGCTTCCGAGCGCTGCCGCGGTCGCAGCGAACAAGCAGGAGGCATTCATCCGGGAGGTCATCGATGAAATTCGTTTTGACAAGATTCGGTTTTCTATGGCCGGGCTCTTGCAGAAGATCATCGTCCGCGACGACGAGGCAGGGGAAGACCGGTATGTGTTCATCATCAATCGCGGAGCCCTGCGAAAGGACGCTTCGAACGTCAAGTTCGGGCCGATCGGCGGTGCCATCGGGCGATTGACCGAAGACATGCTTCGATTCCTCGAGGAGCAGCTCGAAGTTCCCCGGGAGAAAATGGAATCGGTGACAACGGAGGTGGCGAGGCGGCTGGGCAAGATGGGGAAGGCCGCGGCGGCTATGAGTCCGGAAGAGTTGGCGGCGCTGGAACGCCAAGTTGCCGAAGAACTTCAGGCGACCGGGGATCTGGACCTTCGCTTGACTTTGGAGTCGAGCAAGGCCGGCAAGGGAGATGTCCGCGAGAAATCCCGCCTGTTCCTTGAGAAATTTTTCACCCGCGAAGATCGCGAAAAAGACGCCCTGCGCGAGATTGTCGAAGAGCTTTGGAAGGAGCAGGGCTTTTTTACCCGTGAAGAAGCCGTTCGTCTTTTCGGCCCCTTCCTTGCTCCTCCCGATTTCGAAGCCCTCTTTGGCGCCCGCACTGAAATGAGAGCAAAGGCGGAAGAAACGCGCGCGGGGCAGGCCGCTGAGCGTGCGGCGATGAGGGTGAATCCGGTCAGGCTCAGCAATCTTCAAGCCAAAGCCCAGGGCCTGTACGAGAAAGTTGACCGCGAATTGATCCGTCTTATGGAGGATCGCGGGCATGATTTTATCGATTTTGCCGCCGATTATTTGAAGCAATGGAATAAAACCGTGAACGATTCTGTGTTGTCGCGCCAGTTTTTGCTGGCGCACTCGCCTTTTTACGGATGGGTGCCGGAGGCGAGCATGGAGAGATTGTTTGATTTTATCAACCGGGCAACGGATCCTTCGGCTGTTGGCTTCAATGAAGCCGTGGAATTCTGCGATGCCATGGGGCGCATTCTGGCTATGCGCGATATTCCGGCAGGAGACCGAAGCGGACAGCTTGAAAATGTGCTCCCGGGTTCCGAGGGCACCGGGGATTATCTGGATCTGGCTTCTGGAATTTTTGCGGCGACCTTCTTTAAAAATCTTCAGCCGGGACGCAAGTATGTTTTTGTCGACATCTCTCCTTTTGTGACCGGCTATCTGGAGGAAGCCAAAAGCTTGCTCGGCGCGCCCGGAGTCGAAATCTGGCGGCAAGATCTCATGGCCATGGTTTCTGAGAACCCATCGTTGGGCACGATTCGCATGAAGAATGTTTGGACCTATGTGCCAGCATTATTGGATTCGGACGCGTTCTGGAACTGGGTCGAAAAATCTGTGGCTGCGGGCGGCCAGCTCATTTTAGAAGTGCTTCCCGAAGACACGAATCGGGAAAAATTTAGGCCCATTTGGGAAAAATTTCTTGGGCCTCTCCGCGCTTCTGGGTGGTCGTTTCACGCGGAACCCGGCCAGGTATTCCCTCCGCAGATGGCCATGCTTGGGCTTATCTCCAAACCCGATCTATTAGTTTTTACTAAGCCGGCGGCTCGTTCCGAAGGGCGGGAAACCCTTCGCGCTGAAATGCGCGTGACCCAGATGAATTTACCTGCGGAGGTTCGGGACGTGCCTCTCTATTACGCGGATAATCATGCGGTGGTCGATGAGTCCTCGGTGGTCAAGATCCTGGGCGATATGAGCTGGGCCGGCGCGGAAGGAATCCGGTCATTTTTGGCGCATCCGAGCCCTGAATCGTACGCGAACTTAAGTGGGGACGATAAGGCCGTCTTTCGTGCGAATATGGCGCGGATTCACGGGGGATTCGTGGAATACCTGAGCGGCACGCGCCTGCCGGCTCTCGATCAATTCGACGACCGGACTCCGGCGCTCGGCCTTGAAGCATGGGCCAAACAACTCTACCACATTGCGCAGGACCGGATGGACCGTGAGTTCCTCACCGGCACGGGCAAGAACGGCCCGATGTTTCAAGCCGATCAGGATGTCATCCTCGGCATTGGGGCTACGCCCTCATGGCCTCTCCTGGCCCTGAAAACGATCGTTCCTTCCTACGGCGACCGCACTTTCAATATCGCCATCTCCGGGATCGGGAAAATGATGCCGTCCGCGGCTGTGCTTGACAACTATCAGGCCTACCTGCAATCGACCGGACTGCTCGATAAGGTTCGTGCTCTCTTTGAGCCCGAGAGCAAGGGGCATCTTGTCCTGACGGATCTGGTCATGACGGAATCGTCGGCCAACAGCTTCATCAACAATTTTCTGGTCCCGATCGTGCAGAAAATTACGGGAAAAGACAGAGAGACGATCCTGGAAAAAATTCGCTTCGTCATGATGGCCCGTTATGCTCAAACCGATGACCGTTCTTACGGCGGTTTTTTTCGAGATTATCCTGACAGCTGGTTTGGCCTGGATCTCGGAGATGCCATGACGGCTAACCTTGACTTTAACACGTGGGCGAACCGCATGGTGCCCTATTATCGTCCGGGCGATGAGGCGCAACAGAGGCCTTCCTCCGAGGTCCCGTTGGTGACGAGGCTGTTCATGTTCAGCTTGTTCGATCAGTTCGAAAAATACAGGCCGATCGTCGAAAAGCGCCGTACTGTCGGAGTCCTCATGGATCTCCTGCGGAGTCTCGTGAAGCCGGAGCAGGATGCAGAGAAAAGGAAAGATGTGATTGCGTGGTTCAACAGGCTCCGGGATGCCCATGAAGAGGATATCGGCAGGGTCGATTTCGGGGATCTTCCCACTCAAGCGCTGAGTTACCTCCGAGAGAATTATCCGGAACAGCTTGCGCAATCGCCGCTTGCGGAATTCGGAGCGGTTTCTCCAGCGGATCTGGCAGACCGTTTGATGGAATATTTGGGGGACCCTGCGAAGCGTGCCGAACTGCGGCAGCCGATTGCGGAGCAGATTGCGGCGGTGCCGTACGAAAAGTTTGCCCAATATGTGGACCAGCTGGAGGCACAGTTGAAGGCCCAGATCGAACAAGCCCGGTCGGAGCAGAGAGCTCCGGCCGAATCCGATCCGCAATATTTTGAAGCCCTCAGCCTTGCGGTCACAGATCTGGCCAGTTTTGTGAAACATTTCGAGGTCCGTGGCGGAGTGGTTGGGGTCAAGACTCCCGGGGCTGCGGTCAATGAAATCCAGGCTGCGCAGTGGGCGAATAATTTCACCCCGGTCGTGAAGGCATTGCCGAAGCTCGACGGCGTCATGCCGGATCAGAAGCTTTCCGGGAATCTCAATAAGGCGTTCCTTGCCGTGCTTGCGGGCGCCGGCTTGACGGCGGCGCAAATCGTCCGGCCGTCGGCGAATACGGAGATGCTCTACAATCAAAAAGTCGTGCCGATGATCGCGGGCTTGGAAGATACCGGCGTCAAGTCCGTGACTCAAAATGAACGGCTGCTGCCGCTGGGGGTCCAGGATGATGCTGCGGCGCCTTTGAGCGGGTTGGAGCTTGGGGTCGCGATGCTGATGGAAGCCGCGGTTGCGCTGTCGGTAATGAATGCCGGGTTGAGCGGCGAACAGATTCAGTTGATTCGGGATGTTCGCGCTAAGGAACAGACGGACAAAGCCGCCGCCAGAACACTCCGAATGGAAAAGCGGGCGGAGATTGCCGCAATCAACCAAAAGCTTGCCGAACAGCTCAAACAATTCGAAGGCCGGGGCATGGATCAAATTGATTTGACGAATCCGAGAGTCGTGATGGCTCAATTCGTGCGCGCCTTCATCACCAGCTACCGCGCCGAGCAGCGCGCGGCGGTGTCTGCGTAATCGAATGGAGTGGATTTCTCCTCCCCATGGGAGCAGGGTCGTCGAAATGACAACTTGATTGAGTGGTGCAAAAAACATTTGCGAATGACATTTGCGTGACTCCTCTGTAGGATAACCCAATGCAAAAATATAAAATTCGAATTTGTTCCAGTGTTTTCATGCTTTGCTTGCTCGGATGCCCTCTCGTGGCCTGCGCGGAGGAAGGGGCGCCGGCTCCTTCCGGGGATCTCACCAAGGCTGATGCCTTGCGACAAAGTGCGAAATATCAGGAGAGCGCCGAGATTTATCGTCAGGTGTTGCAGGCGAATCCTTCCGAGCGTGCCGCGAAGCGAGGTCTCGCCGAGGCCTTGGGGGGCCTCGGACGATGGGACGAGGCCGAGAAGGTGAACGCGGAAATTCTGGATGAAAAAGCCTCTTGGGAAGACCATGAGCGGCAGGCGCAGCTGTTTTTGAATTCGGGGAAGCTCAAAGGGGCGCGGACCGAACTCGAGAAGGTGCTCGAGATGAGGCCCGAGCTGTTCTTTCCCCGCGTGGAGCTTTGCAGCCTCTACGTGCGAAGCGGGGAATACGAAAAGTGCAAGCCCTACCTGGCGGGCTACGAACCCGCCCAGGTCGAAGATAGCGACTTCTGCATGCTGCGGGCGATGTATTTCATGAAGAAACGCGATTTTGAGAAGGCGGATCCCTGGATCAAACGCGCGCTCGAGCTTTCGGGTCCCCAGCAGGAGATCATGAGCACCCAATACATGAACGACATGAACCTGGGGCGGATCGTGATCGACGAGGTCCGGCGGATGGAAGGCGGCGTCAAGAGCTCGCTTGTGGAACATTACCGCAAGGCGGCGATGCTTATGGAGAGCGGCAACGTGCTCCAGGCGAAGGCTAAAATCCAGTGGCTCATGAACTATTATCCCGAGGACCAGGATCTGAAGCTCATGATGGCGGTGATCGAGGGGGAGGTGGGGAACCTGGACGAGTCGATCAAGCAGCTTGAGGACATCACCCATATTAAAAGCGATAAGGTGTCGGCGGCGAACGCGGCCCAGGAAATGATCAAGGAATATGTCCGCCAGCGCGAATTCGAGGAGCAGGTTAAGGCCCGGGATTGGGAAGAGGCGCTTCATACCGAGACACGTTACTTTGATGTCTATGACAATATCGGGCCGCCCTACCGGGAGCAATTTATCGGCGAACTCGACGGCTATGTGGAAAAGATTCTTGCGATCCAGGCCCCGCTTTTCGACTCGCCACCCGAGTTCAAGGGCAGGTCTCTGATCAAGATTTATGCCGACAAGAAATCGTTCGTGCGGGAGGCCTATGACTATTTCTTTTCAGACGCCGTTTTCTTCGCGGGGGTCTATACGACCGAGCTCAATGCAATTTTTTATCACTTCAACAAGGACCTCAAAGGCGGCGGGATCGTCCATGAACTCGGCCACTTTGTCCTGCACCAGCGCGGAGGGAACATCCCGTTATGGCTGGATGAGGGGCTTGCCGACTACGGGAGTATGAAGTTCACGGGCCTCGATCTTCTCGAAAAAAGACTCGAGGGCAAGCATTTTATGGACCAACTGTACCGTTGGGGGAGGCTGCCTGACCTGGACGTGATCGTGAAGACCCGCGAATACTCGCCGCGCTCGTACATTTTGTGGCGGAATGCCGTCCAATTTATTTTTGAGGCCGAAGACGGGAAGTATCTGCCGTATCTGAAAAAATACGTCGATTTGGTGACGTCGGAATCCTTCGAAAAGGACCCTTTCGCCGAGGCCTTCGCGCCTGTTCTCCCGGACATGAGGGCGGACTGGGAAGAGTATGTCCGCGGCCGTTTTCGCCCGTGAAGCCTGGGTGACGGCCACCCGGCATACATAGGGCTGAAGCGGCGGCACGGAACGGTTTCGGAAAAACAATCAGCACCGTTTGCGGAGACGAGGAGATCGGCGAACGAACCGTGAGGTTCGGGAGCTCCGAGCGAAGCAGGTGCGTTTTGGAGAAACCGTTCCGTGCCGCCGCTTCAGCAGTTACTGTTCATGCCTCGCCTCGATCATGTATAATAGAAATCAACCAACGGAAAGGGGTGCGCCATGTTCGGTCTCGGTCTGCCTGAAATTCTGCTGATTCTTCTCGTCGTTCTTCTTATTTTCGGCGCCGGACGGCTTCCGGAGGTCGGCCGCGCCATCGGACAGGCCTTGAGCGAGTTCAAGAAGGGAATGCAGGGCCCGCCCGACAGGCGCGAGGGCCCGGGCGGTCCGGAGGACCAGAGGAAAACTTCATGAGCGAGCTTTATCCCGAAGAGTCCCAGCGGCGCGACGTGATGGGGCACTTGGAGGAGTTGAGGCGGCGCATTCTGATTTGCCTCGCGGGATTGACCGTTCTGACCGTTTTTTTCTTCACGCAAGAGGAGGCTCTGCTGGGGTTTGTGAAGTCTCCGCTTCGCGGGTGGGGGACGCATCTTATTTTCATCGGGCCGGCCGAGCCTTTCATCGCCTACGTCAAAATCGCTTTGCTCGCCGGCTTTGCGGCGGCCTTTCCTCTGATTCTTCATCAAGCCTGGGCGTTTTTTTCGCCGGCCCTGCCGCGCGCGACTCGCCGCCACGCCTGGCTTTGGCTGGCCCTGGCGCTCGCCCTATTTGCCTTGGGGGCCGCGTTCTCGTATGTCGTGGCGCTTCCGACCGCGCTCGATTTTCTGATCGGCTTCGGGAAAAAGATCGCCGTCCCGAACCTCACGATGGACCAGTACGTTTCTTTTTTTACGGCTTTCATGCTGGCGGGAGGACTCATTTTCGAAATTCCTTTAGCGGCCGGTTTCTTGACCGATATCGGGCTCATCCGGTCCTCGTTTCTCAAAAAGAAAAGACCCGTGGCGCTCGTGGTGATCCTCATCGCCGCGGCAATCCTGACGCCGACCCAGGATATTTTCAATATGATGCTTTTTGCCGCTCCGATGGAACTGCTCTATGAGTGCGGGATCCTTTTGTCTGCGGCGATCGAAAAAAGAAAAAAGGGGACGGAAGCCTATGGAAAAAATCCTTTATCAGCTTGAGTCGCTTTTGCGCCGTCAGATTTCGCGCCGCCGTTTCGTTGCGATTGTTCTGGGGTGGCTGCTCGTTCTTTTGACCGATAACGTTTTTCTCAAGAGAGCCTTTGCTAAAAGCGAGGCTTCGACCGGACGCTCCCCGAGGGGACTGCGCGGGGAGGTCGACCTTGCCGTGGCCGAAGGGCTCGATCCCTATGCCAATACCGTGGCCGTCGTCGCGGCGATGGGAGGGATGGAACGTTTCGTGGCCAAAGGTTCGACGGTCGTCGTCAAGCCGAACATGGCTTGGGACCGGTCGCCCGAGCAGGCTGCCAATACGGACCCCCGGGTTGTGGCCGCTCTTGTGGATCTGTGCTTTAAGGCCGGGGCAAAGCGGGTGAATGTTTTTGATGTGACGTGCAACGACGCGCGTCGCAGCTACGAGAATAGCGGGATCGAAAAAGCCGCTAAGGCACAGGGGGCCAACGTTTATTTTGCGGACCAGTGGAACGTGGTGAAGGCCCGCTTCTCCCACAAGAGCCCGATGGAAGACTGGCCGATCCTTCGCGATGCGGTGGTTTGCGATACCTTTATCAACGTGCCGGTGATGAAGCACCACAGCCTGACGGAGATGACGCTTTCGATGAAGAACCTGATGGGCGTATGCGGCGGAACCCGGGGCTTGATGCATTCGGGGATAGGGCCCAAGCTGGTCGATCTGACGCAGTTCATCAGCCCCGAACTGACCGTGATCGATGCCACGAGGTTTTTGACCCGCAACGGGCCGACCGGCGGCAATCCCGCGGACGTTGTGACGCTCAACAAGGTGTTTGCTGCGACGGACCCGACGCTTGCCGACGCCTATGCTTGTTCTCTTGCGGACAAGGACCCGATGACGATTCCTTATCTTGCGGAGGCCGCGGCGCGGAATTTCGGGAATTGGGATATTTCGAAAGCCAACATCAAGACGATTAGCGTCTAGACGGGGGAGGGAATGAAAAAACTGGTGGCGCTTCGCAGGGCCTCGCAGATCCTCTTCCTCCTGCTTTTTGTCGGCATCCTCTGGTCGACGACTTACCCGATGTCCGGGGCGATCCCTCCCGAGATCATTTTCAAGCTCGATCCGCTCGTGATGGTCTTTCTGTCGCTTTGCGGACGCGTCGTGCTTCCGGGAGCCGTCTTGTCGCTGATCATGATCGCTGCGACGCTTGTCTTCGGCCGCTTTTTCTGTGGCTGGGTTTGCCCGCTTGGAACGTTTAATGACGGGCTCTCTTCCTTGAGGAGATCCAAGCGTGTCCCCGCCGATGCTTCCAATCGGAAGATCCGCAGCGTCAAATATGGGCTTTTGGCGGGGATCGCAGCCTGCGCCATCGCCGGATTTCAGGCGGCATGGTTCTTTGATCCCCTCGTGATTTTTGCGCGGTTCGTTTCGCTGAACCTGATTCCCACGGTGACGATGGGACTCGACCGGTTGTTCGTGACGGCCATTCAGAAATTCGAGCTCTACGGAGGTCTGTACGATTTCTACCGGCTTCTCAAGGGGTCCATTCTCGGGATCCGCGCCGATTACTTCTCAAATGCCTGGACCATCCTCATTTTTTTTCTAAGCGTTTGCCTTCCGGTGCTCCTCGTCTCGAGAATATGGTGCCGAATGCTTTGTCCCCTGGGCGCCCTGTATGCTTGGGCGTCAAAAAAGTCATGGCTCGAGCGCAAGACGGGCGAATGTACGGGGTGCGGGGCCTGCCGGGCTGAGTGCCGGATGGGGGCGATACGCGATGACGGAAAAACGGTCCCGGGCGAATGTATCCTCTGCATGGATTGCGTTTATTCGTGCCCTGCCAGCATCACGACCTTCGGATGGAAAAAGCCGGCGCGGGTCCCAAGGCCCGGCGCCGCCGGAAATCAGCGCGGAATGACCCGGTCGGATTTTCTGCTGCTCCTTGCGGCCTCGGCTTCATTTTTGGGGTTCCGCAGCCGCCTTGGTTTGGCTCAAACCCCGCCGGCCAAAGCCGGGGGAACTGCCGCCGTTGTGCGCCCGCCGGGAGCGCTTCCCGAAAAAGATTTTCTGGACCGCTGCATCCGCTGCGGAAACTGCATGAAGGTCTGCGTGACGAACGGCCTCCAGCCGGTCTTCATGGAGTCCGGATGGGAAGGGATCTGGACGCCCCAGCTCGTTCCTGAGATCGGGTATTGCGAATACCAGTGCACGCTCTGCGGCGGCGTTTGTCCGACCGGAGCCATCCCCAAACTGAGCCGCGCGGTGAAACAGAAGCAAGTCCTCGGGATCGCGGTGATTGCGAGGAACTTGTGCCTTCCCTGGGCGGAAGGCAAGAGTTGCATTGTGTGCGAAGAACACTGCCCGACGCCCGACAAGGCCATCAAGAACGAGAAGATCCTTTTGGGAACCTCGCTCGGGAGAAAGCAGTATTTGCTGCGGCCGGTCGTGGTCAAAGAGTTGTGCATCGGATGCGGGATCTGCCAGAAAGTTTGCCCGCTCAGGCCCTCGCGCGCGATTCGAGTGGATCCGGCAGGAAAGCTGCAACCTCAATAAACGCGGGTGGTTGCGATTCTAGATAAAAAGATCGCCGAGGGTTTGAAATTTCTCATTTTGTAGGGTACACTTTATCCATATGGAATCACAATCTCTCGAACAGAGAAGGTTTTACCGTCATCCGCTCACGAAGCCGATCCAGTATCAGGCCTACCAGGCGAGGTCTGCCGACAGGACCTCGACGGTAGACGTTTCCGAGGGGGGGATGTGTTTCCTCGCGGGCCAGCCGCTGGCGAAGGGGACGAAGCTCCACCTCAAGATTCCGGTCGGAGACCAGGTCTTCGAGCTCCAGGCACAGGTGGCCTACTGCAATCAGGACGACCGCGTGAGCATGTTCAGGACCGGTGTGGCTTTCCTAGATGCCGAGAGCGCGTTCCGCGCGAAGCTGGCCGAAGAGATGATTCAGATCAACGTTTACCGGGAAAAAGTATCGCGGGAGCTCGGCCGCGAAGTTTCCGAAGAGGAAGCTGCCCGGGAGTGGATCGAAAAGTACGCGAAGAATTTTTCTTATCTGTTTTAGTTTTTTCTTTATCTTGAATTCCCCCGCCTTAGCCGTTAAGATCCTGAAACGTTCAAAGTGAGGGGAGTCCCATGGCCGGTTTCCGGAAAGTTGATTGCTGCCGCTGTTCGATGCCGAAGGTCTTTTATCAGTTCCTCGACCGCGACCTGTCCGCCAACGACATCAAACGGCTCAAGGCCTACCTGGCCCGGTACAAAAATTGCGCCGGCCACATGGAATTCGAAAAGCTTCTGAGGAAGAAGCTGGCAAAAACGATGGCGGCTCCAAAGGCCTCCAAGGCCTTGAGACAGAAGCTCAAAAAAACGCTCGCTTCCTAGCATGCCCCGCCGCCGGCTTTTTCAAACGGCGGTCTTTTACCTGACCGCTTTTTTTCAGGGCATTTGCCAGATCACGCTTCCGGCTGCAAGCGTCATCCTGAAGTCGGCCCGCTACAACGGCCTGACCGACCAGCAATACGGTCTGACCTTTCTGCCGCTCATTCTCATGACGATCCTTTCCACTCTCTACTTTCCTTCTTTGCTGCACCGCTTCGGCCGCCTCAAAATTTTTTTTGCGGGCATTCTTTTTGACCTCATGTATCTGTCGCTTGCCGCGGCGGCCGGAAAAATGTCGTCGCCGGGCCCGAGTTTTGCCGTTCTACTGGCCGCGAATTTTTTTCTGGGCACGGGGTTCGGCCTGGTGATTTCCGTTCTGAACGTTCTCCTGTCCGAACTCTATCCCCGGCATTGCGACGCCGCGTTGAGCGGCCTGCACGGGTTCCTCGGAGCCGGCTGCTGCGCATCGCCTCTGATCGTCAACGCTTTTCACCGGACCGGGCACTGGTCGAATATGACCGGCGCCGTGGCGGCAGGCCTTGGAATTGCGGCGTGCCTCGCGGTTTTGGGCAATGTTTTCAGGGGGTTTCCGGCGAACCGTCGCGACAAGCATGCGGGGGAAGTTTTCGGGATTCCCAAGGCAACGCCCTTGATGATCGTGTTGGTCCTTTCGTCACTGTTTATCTACGGAATCGCCGAATCGATTGTGGGAAATTGGGCGCCGGTCTATCTTCAGCAAGAAAAAGGGCTCACACTCGAGTCGGGGGCGGTTTGCCTTGCCCTGTTCTGGGGATTTGTCACCGCGGGGCGTCTCGCGACTGCGGTCGCCGCAATGCGGATGAACTCGCGATTTTTTCTTCGCATTGCGCCGGCGGTCCTGATCCTCGGATTCATCCTGGTGATGCGGATCCGCGGAGCCGGGGATGTCCCTCTCGCTTTTGTGGTTGCGGGCCTTGGGTGCTCCTGTGTTTTCCCCGTGGCCGTGAGCTTGGGGATCCGCGCTCATCCCCAGTGGCGCGACGCCCTTTCGGGGTTCGGCGTCGGCGCGCTGATGGGCGGAGTTTTGGTCGGCAGCACCTTCACCGGGATTCTCCGGCAGCTGAAGGTCTTGAGCCTGCACCAGGTGTTCGGCGCGGGGATCCTTTTTTCGGCAGTCCTTTTTGTCCTGTGCTGGCTGATCTCGCGGGACCACGAGGATTTGAAATTGCGTGCTTGAATCTTCCGCGGGTATAATGCGTCCAACGCGTATTCACGAGGAGGGGAAGACAGAGATGAGGTGGATCGGGGCGGCGGCTTTCATAGCTGTTGTTTTGTCCGTGAGTCTCCCGCTCGCCGCTGAGGCTGAAAAGGTGCGGCCGCCGGCTGTGAGCGGACAGTTTTATCCGGGCTCTGCCGGGGCCCTCGAAAAGGAGATCCGTGGCTTTCTCGCCGGGGCTTCTTCGATGCCCGATCCGGCTGTCCGGGCGCTGATCGTTCCCCATGCGGGCTATCCTTACTCCGGCCGGATTGCGGCCGAGGCTTATAAGACGGTCCAGGGTCGGAATTTTGACACTGTTGTCATTCTCGGCTTCTCGCACCACGTTCCTTTCCGGGGGATTTACGTCGATGATCACGATGCTTACGAAACGCCGCTGGGGCGTGTGCGGGTGGATGTCGAAATGGCGCGTGCCCTGCGGGCGCTTCATCCGGTTCTCCAAGACCGTCCCTCCGGAAGTTTCGAGGAACACTCTGTCGAAGTCCAGGTCCCGTTCATTCAGGAGGCCCTGAAGGGTGCGAGCATCGTTCCCGTCTACATGGGCGAGCAGTCCGCGGCGAATGCGGCCATCCTCGGCGACGCGCTGGCGAAAACGATCGCCGGGAAAAACGTGCTGGTGGTGGTCAGCACCGATTTGTCGCACTTTCATCCTTATGACGAAGCAGTCCGAAAAGACAGGGCATGCATTGCGCTGATCGAGGCGTCGGACGAGCCGGGGTTCCTGACGGCGTCTGAACAGGGAGCGATCGAAGCGTGCGGAAGCGGCCCTGTGCTGGCGTTGCTGGCGCTTCAGAAGAAAATGGGCTGGAGTGCGCCCGCGCTCTTGAGCTACGCTAATTCCGGCGATGTGACCGGCGACCGCGGCCGCGTTGTCGGCTATGCGGCGATGAAAATGAGGGCCCTTTCGCCGGCCTGAAAATTTGTTTGAACACGGAGGATGGTATGAAGAAGGAAATCATTTTATTTTTGTCGTTGGCGGCGGCGCTGGCGTGTGCCCCATGGACCCTTTCGGCCGCGGAGAGCAAAACGGCGGAAGAGTATTTGAACGAAGCCTTGGGGGATATCCAGCACTCACAGCTCGATGAGGCCCTGAATAAACTCGGTGAAGCCATTCGAATCAATGACCGTATGAGCGAGGCCTATTTCCATCGCGGCATGATCTTGTCCGAAAAGGGCGATCGCGAAAGCGCTTTGCGTGATTTTGAAAAGGCCGTGACGCTCGATCCCGATTATGCCCCTCCGTATTTGGGAAAAGGGGCCGTCGCGTTCAGCCAGGGCAACCTCGATGCCGCGGTTGAGTTTTTGACGCAGGCCATCGATCGCGACCCCGAGCTGGGGTTGGCGTATTACAACCGGGGGGTTTCCCATTATTATCAGCGGGATCTCGAAAACGCCGAAAGCGACTTGACGCGGGCGAAGGAGCTTGGGATCGAAGTGGAGCCCGAGCTCTACGAAGAGGTTTGGACGCTGACCCATCTGGACACGATTATCGAAGATACGACCAAGACCCTTGCCGGCGACGATAAAAACGCAGAAGCCTACTATAACCGCGGGATTGCGTACTACTACAAGAAGGACAACGCGAAGGCTCTTGAAGACCTCAAAAAGGCCCGTGAGCTGGGAGCGGCCGTCGAGGATGCTCTCATGGCCGAGCTCCAGCCTGCTTCGTAGTTGGCCGTGACTTCCACCGGTTGTGTCCCCAAGTCCATTGCTCGGGATGACTCCGGATCACTCCCTCAAAAAACCTGTTAAGCTTCCGCGCCGTGGCTGCTTCGCCTTGAGGATTCTCCGGAGCCAGGGGGATTTCCTCATGGATCCGGATCTCGAATCGGCCGATGCCGGTACGCACGCAATAGGCGGGGAGCACGGCCGAGCCCGTTTTGCGGGCAATTCTTTCCGGAAGAGTGGTGGTGGAAGTCGGACAACCGAAGAAATCGATCCAGGCACCCTCCGGCCCCGCCCACTGATCAATGAGAATGGCGACGATTCCGTTTCCCCGAAGCTCCGCGAAGGTGGTGCGGATGGAGGTGTCCTTCGCAAGCGGGTGGACTTCGGTCCTGCGGCGCATACGGTTGACCGCGGCGTCGAGAAATGGATTCCGTATCTCTTTGACGATGACCGAGGCACGGTGGGGGGCAATGAACCGGGACAGAACCGACAAGAGTTCCCAGCTCCCGATATGAGAAACAGCCAGAACGATTCCCTTGCCACGGGCAAAGGCTCTGTCGAGGTGATCCTTGCCGATGATTTCAAAATGCTTGGGCTCGTCGCGCAGTAATTTTTTTACGAGAAAAAGCTCGGCGGCTCCGAGGGCCATGCTTTCGAATGCCTGCCGTGCGATTTGTGTCTTGCGCCGCGCTTCGAGCGAATCCCCGAAGGCGATGTCAAGGTTGCTCAAAGCGATCTCCCGGCGCCGGGCCAAGAGCAAAAAGCCCAAGCCAGCCGCGCGTCGAACGATCCAATCAGTCCAAGTCAATGGCAACAGCCGAAGCAGCCCAATCACCGCCATGGCGAGAGCGTACTCCAGGAAATAGCGGAGTCTTTTTGTCAGGGACGTTTGCATCCGGTGATTCTACAACACGGAGGCGGTGTTCGTCGATATCCTGCGGTCAGCTCAACCGCTTTTCGGCTTCCGCCCAATCGATGGCCTTGAAATAGGCCTCGATGTAATCGGCGCGCTTTAGCCCGTAATCCACCATGAAGGCGTGCTCAAATACGTCCATGACCAGGACGGGCTTTGAGCCGGCCAAAAGGCCAAGGTCGTGTTCGTTCACCCAGGTGTTGTAGAGCCTTTGAGCGCAGCAGTCCTGGGTCAGGATGACCCACCCGATCCCGCGCATCGTGCCCGTGGCCTTAAAATCTTTCAGCCATGCGTCGTGGGACCCGAAGTCCTGCTGGATTTTTTGCGCCAGCTTTGAGGCCGCTCCGAGGGGCGTCCCGCCCTTCTTCATATTCGAAAAATAATATTCGTGAAGGCGCATGCCGTTGAACTCCCATCCGAACCGCCGCTTGAGTTCGGCATAACCCGGGGTCGCCGTTTTGGCGTCCTTCGTTAATTGGCCCAGCTCATCGTAAAGCTTGTTCGTGTTCGTGACGTAACCCTGGTAGAGCGTGAAATGGTTTTTCAGCAGAACGTCCGAAAAACCTTCGGTGCCGATCAAGGCGTCGAAATTTTTGGCTTCGTACGGCATAAAACCTCCTTAAGTTGGAGCTTCACTGCTTACCCGGCTAACGAAGACAGCGCAAAAAAAGTTCCGCCGGGAATCGAGGATGATTCTCGAAGCCGTATTGTATAATTAAAATTGACACGGTACCAGGAGTGATCCGTGACAAAACCCGCAGCGATTGTTTGGTTCCGAAGGGATCTGAGGCTTGACGACCAGCCGGCCCTTGCCGCCGCGGCTCGCGAAAGCCGGGCCGTCATCCCCGTTTTTATTTGGTCCCCGGAGGATGAAGGCTTGTCTGCTTGCGGCGCCGCCTCACGCTGGTGGCTGCATCATGCTTTGCGGGATTTTCAGGCGCTCTTGGGTCGACGGGGTCTGAAACTCACGATACGCCGGGGGGCTGCCTTGGAGGAGCTCCGGCAGCTTTTGGGCCAGACGGGGGCGGCCGCAGTCTATTGGAATCGCCTCGTGGACCCTGCCCTTACGGAGCGCGACCGGCAGATCGAACAATCGCTTCGGGACGCCGGCGTGGCAATTCATATCGAGAACGGAAACCTGCTGTTTGACCCCTGGCAGCTGCTTCGCGGCGACGGAAGGCCTTACAAAGTTTTCACCCCCTTTTGGAAAAACTTGCAGTCACGGGAGGAGTCCCGAGGCTTTTTGCGGCTGGCCGCACTTCGCGGCCCGAGCCGCTGGCCGAAAACGCTTACGGTGGATTCTCTGGGATTGCTTCCCAAAACCGATTGGGCAAAGACGATGCGGCGGGTTTGGAATCCCGGCCCGTCCGGTGCGCACAAACTCATGCGTTCGTTTATGAAAGATCCCGTTACGGCTTACAGGGCCCGGAGGGACCTTCCCGCTGAAGCGGGGACTTCGCGGCTTTCACCCCATCTCCATTTTGGCGAAATCAGCGTTCGCCGGATCTTCGCCGAGGCGGAAAAGCACCCTTATGCTCAGACATGGATCCGACAGCTGGCATGGCGGGAGTTCGCACATCATCTGCTCTATTATTTTCCACACACCCCGGAAAAGCCGATGAGGCCCGAATACGCGAATTTTCCGTGGCGCGAAGACCCTGCCGGTCTGCGTGCTTGGCAGGAGGGAAAGACGGGATACCCTCTGGTGGATGCGGGCATGAGGGAACTGTGGGCAACCGGATGGATGCACAACAGGGTCCGGATGATCGCGGCATCTTTTTTGGTCAAGCACCTCCTGATCCGTTGGCAGGAGGGGGCCGCGTGGTTTTGGAATACCCTTGTGGACGCCGATTTGGCGAATAATACGATGGGCTGGCAGTGGGTGACCGGATGCGGTGCGGATGCCGCGCCCTATTTCCGGATTTTCAATCCGGTTCTCCAGGGAGAAAAATTCGACCCCCAGGGAGACTACGTCCGCCGTTGGGTTCCCGAACTTTCCCGGATGTCCCCGAAGTGGATCCACCGCCCCTGGGAGGCTCCGGCCGGAGTTTTGGCCGAAGCGGGGCTCCGTCTCGGCAAGGATTATCCCGAACCGGTCGTCGATCACACGGCGGCGCGGCGGCGCGCCCTGCTCGCTTTTTCGCGTATGCGCCGTTGACGCGTCGCCTATAGTCGTTGCTTCTGCCCGGGCGATCTGGTAAATTAACGCACGAAACGGTCATGCAGGAAACCACATTTTTGAGGAGGATTCTATGAAATTGTTTTTACGTTCCGTTGCTCTCGTGATGGCCCTTTCGGTGTTTGCTTTCGGCTGCGGCAAGAAAGCGGATATCAACAAGCCGATCGACAAGATCCAGGCCGAGGTCCAGAAAATGTCCGTCGGCGACCTCGAAAAATCCGCGCGGGCTTATGCTGACGCGATCAAGGTTCGTCAGGCCGATGTGTCGAAGGTCTCCGAACAGCTCAAAGCCCTTTCTCCCAAAGAGCTTTTCAGTGGAAAGGCCAAGAGCATTCGTGATGAAGCCGCGGCGATCACCAGAGACGTCAACGCTCTGACCCAGCGCTATGAAATCTACGCCCGGAAATTTCTCGAAAAGGGCGGGGACATGGCGAAGATCAAGATCTCTTAGTTGTAAAGGCAAGTCAGGACTACGGCGCTTTAGGGGGCGATCCCCTGAAGCGCCTTTTTTTTTAACCCAGCGCTTTTGATCACGAGCCATCATTTTCATTCAACAACGCGCTGTTTTGAAAGGCCGATTTGCAATTTTCTTCCGGGACCTGTAGCCTTCCGTATCTTCTTATGTGACAAAGAGTAGGGGCGTTTCTTTGGAATGTCCCTGCCAACCTAAACTATGACAAAACTCTTTTTCGAAAAAGGCCGAAGACTGTCCAGTTTTTGTAGGGCTATTGCGGCCTTTTTGTGCATCCAATTTATTCTTGGCGACGGCCTGGCTTATGCCAATGCTGCCGCCGGTCGCGTAGCTTCTCCCTCCGGGATCGAGCTCTCCATTCCCTCGGCATACGGCATGATCGAGGAATCGTATGCCTCCCCGGGTTCCGAAACCGCAACGGCGTCCCCGGCCATTATTTACATCCAGGATGCCCATGATTCGCTCGAGGCGCAAACCCATATCTCGAGCATGGTCGCGGATCTGGTCGGTAAGCAAGGCGTGCGCACCGTCTTTGAAGAAGGCTACGAGGGGCCGGTCCCTACCGACGACTGCTTCAAAGTCATCGAAGACGCCAAGCTCAGGCAGAAGGTTTCGTATTTCTACATGGACAAACTTCGCCTCAGCGGGGCGGAGTACGCGCATATCAACCGGCGGAAGGACTTTAAGCTGATTGGGGCCGACCGTATCCAACTGCATCTTGACAACATCCGCTGGTACCGAAACTCCGCCAGAAACCGCGGAGAAATCCTGGAAGACTTAGATGCCATTTCCGGAGAGATGGAGAAGCTCGCGGCGAGGTTTTTCTCGCCTCCGATGAAGGCGTGGATGCGGATCAAACAGAAGTTCGGCGCAGGCGAGATCCCCCTCACGGATTATCTCAAGCGGATGACGGGACTTGCCGGAAAAATCATGAGTCCCAAAGATTTCCGGAGGCATTATCCCTCGGTGGCGCTCGTTCTTGCAGCACATGGGTCGAGCGACAGCCGGTACATTCAGGCGGTCCGGGAGCTTGATTATCGCGGGCTTTTTCTCGAAATCGAAACCTTGGAAAATGACTATGCGTTGTTTTACCTGAAGGACCCGATGCGGCGCAAAATCTTCGGATATGTCCGGGGCCTCGGGTTGGTCCGGCGTCTGAACGAAGTCAAGGTGACGCCCGCCGAGTTTGAGGCGGTTCGTCCGACGCTTGCGTCCTTGGACACAAAGGCTCTTGCACAGTTTATTGCCGAGCAGAGCGGACACACGGTGGTGCTGTCCCGCAGCTGGGAAGAAGCGATCCGGGACGCCGTACGGTTTTATGAGACGGCGCGTTCGCGCGATGCGGCGATCGAGGAAAAACTCGCTGCGTTTGTCAGGGAGGGGAAGGAAAAGGCGGCGGTACTCGTCTATGGCGGTTTCCATAAAGATGAAATCCGGAGCATGCTCCGTAGGCTTGGGGTTTCCTACCTGATCGTTTCCCCCAAAATCACATCGGTGAGTAAAAAGCACCAGGACTATTACCGTCAGTTGATGACGGCCGGTCGTCATGCTTTCGAAACACCGCTTGCCGTAGCGCGCTCCGCGCGCGCCTTGTCTGTTGTCGAGCGGGCAGAGCTTCGCGATGACGGCGCCGTCACGAAAGAAATGCTCGCCCTTGCCGAAATTTTCAGGAGCGCGGACATGTCCCACATGGCCCTCCTCGACCGTGAGGTGGCCCGAAAGATGGCCCGCGGCGAAATGCGCGCAACGCCGCGAGACGCAGCCTCGCAAGAGCAACTTCGATTGAACGACGGTATCCGCTTGTTGAGCCCCCTTTCCTTTGATTGGACTTATGGGAAAAGCCTTACAACGATGAGAACGCTTGAAGAGAGCTTTTTGAAGGCCCTGCTGGGAGAAGTGGATGATCCTCGCATACTGGAATTAATGCGCTTTATCCGTGAGGATGCGACTGCGGCGTCTTATCGCGCATTTCGGTCGCAGACCGGATGGAATGAAATGAGCCATTACGGGGAGCCTGCTCAAGCGGTCGAATCCTTTCTTGCTGCGGAAGAAACCCGTCGTTATTTTCAGCGTTTGGCCGATGCCCTGCCGCTTTCCTCCGATTTGGATGCGCAGAGACCGAAAATTGCCGCAATTCCCGCAAGGGTTGAGGAAGCGATGGGGCCTGGTTTCTCGAAATTAAAACTTTTAACGGATGCGGCTTGCTCATGGCTTTCTGGCCGTGATGCATCGTCTCGCGAGGAAGTTAAGGCGATCGCCAAGCAGATGATGACCTCGCTGGCGCGCTCAGCGGGTTGGGATCTCACTTATTTAGCGTTGACAAGCACCGTTTCTACGCCGTTCTTCGAGGAACTTCTATTTCGGTTCGCTGTTCCTCGCGCCCTGACCTCTGCCGAAAACCTGACCTCGAGGCGTGCGCAGGCGCTCACGAATAAGTTGTTTGTTTTGATGCACGTTCACCGTGGCTTTCCCGGCGAGAGGTTGCGTCTCTATGCGCGATTGAGCTATTTAAATTCACTGGCCGCCCGTAATTTCTCCGTTCTGACTGCGTTTGCCTTGCATGCCGCCAGCAATTTTCTTAATGGCCAAAAAATATGGCGTAAGAGTGTGGAGGCCATTGGCGTAGACCGGTTTGAGCTTTTGCGAGACACGCTCGTAAACTATTCCGTTACGGAGAATTCGAATTCGGACGGAACATTTCAAACGAGGTTTGTTGTGACTCGCCGCGAAATGCGCCAGCGGCCTTTGGGAGAACAGAGCGTGGCCTTGACGGGCGCCATGGGGCATTTGGGATCCGAACTGATGGACGGATTGCTGTCGCGGGTGAAATCCGTGCTTCCGGTTTTCATGAAAGCTTCGGAGTTTGGGCCGTACCGCGGTTACGAGTTCGAGAACCGGGAACGTATGGAACGGTACGTAGCGGCGAAATTTCCCGCCGACGAAGTTCAGCGGAAAATCATCAGCGGACGCGATACGCTCTTTCACTTGGGCGGCCGCGCCCGCTCGATTCCATATCCTGACGAGGCCGGCAAGCCGGCCGAATATTTTATCGCAACGGGACTGCTCGAAAACGTCGTTCCGCTCGCGGTGTTTGTGCGGCACGCGGAAACGCTGAGTTCTCACCCCCGCATTGTTTACGCCTCCTCGATCCAGGTTTACGATCTCATGGATTGGCAGAGTGTGGAGGGCCCGATCAAAGAGACGGATCTGAAACTCGATGCCAAACTGCGGCATTGGGTCGACACGACGCGCGATTTTATCCGTTTGCTCGTCATCGGTGCTCGTTTTGCCGCCATGGATCGGTTGGCGATTCGAAGACGCCTGGAAGACTATTTGCAGACGCACATGCCGCCCGCACAGTACCAATATCAGTGGTATTCCTTGTCCAAGATCGTGGGAGAAGCAGCGCTCGAGCAATACGACAACGGCATTGCCCTGCGCCTGACCGGAATTTACGGGCCAGGGTATGATCCAAACGACGAAGCCGGCATGGAAGATAGGCCGACGGACCGGTGGGTTGCCGCGGCGGCAAAAGGGAGGGGCATGCCCTACCGGGCGGGCGTCCCAAAAAATGTCCTCTTCATTTCAGATGCCGTGAAAGCTTTGATGGCGGCTGCGGAATCGGATTTGCAGGGCGTCAAGGTGATCAATGTGGGCGGCGTCCGTCTGGATTCTACCGACGAGATCATCGCCGCGATCCGTAAAGTCTCTGGGACAGGGGATGAAATCCTGCATCCGGCCGACCGGGGACCCGGCGGAAAGCCGCGCCCGCTCCTTGATTTGACCCTTCTCCAAAGTATCCTCGGCCTCGATTCCTCTCAATTCGTTTCGCTTGAGGCAGGCGTTGCCAAAACTTATGAGCTGTATCATCCCCAGGCCCAGCCGCCCAGAACTTGGTCGAACCGCTTTTTTTATCGGGATTCTCTTCAGCGCCCCGAGATGCGCTTGCCTCCGTTCGAGGCAAGCACTTCTCGTGTTTCGGACCTTGCGGGTCCGAGAACCGAGATGAGACTGAAGCGCATGAGTGAAGACGCCATCCATCATGGCGCCGACAGCGCGAACCAGCTTTGGCCCGAAGTTTGGCTGCGCAGATCCAAGATCGCACAAGATATCTTTCAAAAGGACTGGATGGAAACCAAGATTTACGAGAATGTCGAGGAGGCCCTTGATCCGAAGATGGGCTATTCCTACGCCCGTGAAATGCTGGAGAAGGTTTACGAGAAGGGCGATGAGACAAAGGCTCAAGCCAACTTGGAGCATGCGATTCAGTTTTTGAAAGACAAAGCCAGGGGGTTGCCCAACGGCGCGCGCAAGCAGATGCTGGAGGTCATTGATCGTTTGGAGAACGAAAGCAACGTGCTTGCGCTGATGATGCCGCGATTATTTTTTTATTCCGTGCTCGATGAAAGCGCAAAAGTCAGGTATGTCACTCTCTTTTCGCGCAAACTCCGGTGGCCATGGCTGGTGTGGGCGGCCGGAGTTCTGGAATGGCTTTTGAACGGACTTCTCGGATTTCTCTTCATCGAGGGCGGGGGGGGGCGGCTTTCGGAGCGCCGGCTCCGTCTTGTCCAAACGATGCCGACGGAGGAGGAGGGCGAGGCCTGGTATTTGCGAAAAACAAGAATTTCCTACCAGCGTAAGGCCATCGTCATTTCTCTCAAGTGGCTGGCCGGCATCAATCCGAACGACAGGTCACAACTGGCCATTTTGGCCGACGGTCTTTACAAGGCTCAATACCTCCTTGACGCCTATCACCGCGGAATGACCGCTTACTGGATTTGGTCCTGGATCTCTAATTTTTATATGGAGTCGCTCCGCCCCTATCTTTCGCCGTTCCACAAGACCTTCTGGGATCAATTTCTTCCGCGTCGCAAGGTTCAGCGAACCTACCGGTCGATCAACCGGATTCGTGAGAAGAACGCCTATCCTCAAAGAGGGCTTGTCTTGGGGGAGATCCCCCTGGGGCGGTTCAACTCGACCGTCATCGACTGGATCCGTCAGGATCAGGCCTTACGTGCTCAATCCCAGGATGATGTCGGAAAACAGCGTGACCGGTCGTTTCATGAGATCATTGCGCTCGAAAGGGATCTCGAAGGGTTCGATCCGGACCTCGACCACCCGAAGGCCATGAAGCTCCGCGACCGGATCTTTGGCCTGGCCCGGTATCAGGAGCTGATCGGCAACGGCTACGCGGAGGAGGCGACGGTGAAGGGGCGTGCTCAGGCGATTCGCCATTATCAGACAGCGTTAGAAATCAGCACGTGGCTTCGCCGGGTCGACCGGCAGGGCATTTCGCTGTATACGAACGAATACAGGCGCCTGCTGTTCCTGCTCCGGCACGGCGACTGGAACGCCTTTTTGGAGGCCTTCAAGGACCTGGCCTCGGCGAGGGTCTTCCGGACCATGAATCTCAGCGAGGCGCAGAAGGAGGATCTGGACGGCCGGCTGAACAGGGATTTGGCGGAGATTCTGGATAAGACCCTCAGGCGTTTTCATTACAAACTGGAAGTCCACCGCGCGGCCTATCGCACCGACAAGGCAAAACAGAGTGAGATCGACCGGACCCATTTTTTGCTGGATCACTGCTACGCGCTTTATCGCCAGCACCTTCGCCGCCCGAGGAGCGGCCGCTTCACGGATTCGACCTGGCTCGAGGAGGAATTCCAAAAGATCGGTTCGGAGCCTCCTCCTGTCCTTTCCCGGGTCTGGGCCACGTTCACGGACATGGTTCAAAACTATCTTCGTTCGTTCAGGTCTCTCGAGACTTTCAATCCCATGGTGATCTCGAGGGGACGCCCGCTTGCGGCGGTTTTTAACGTTGACGGGACGCTGCTGCGGCCGAACTGGAAAAGCGTTTATGGGCGCGTTTATGAGGAGCTCCTCGGTCAAAAACCCGAGGAGTCATGGTTTGTCGAAAACGTCTATGGGAAAAGCGAGGATGACATTATTGAAAATTTGGTTCGCGGCTACTCCCTTCGTTTTCCGGTCGGTGCGGTCAAGGGAGCGCACGAACTTGTGACGCAAAAACTTGAAGAGGTCCGGCGTGCCGTTTGGCGCGACCGGGCTGAGTCACCGGTGCCCGGAATTACGAAGATACTGGGCTATTTGCGTGATCATAATATCCCGGTCATCGCCGTCAGTCAGGCCGATACGGAGCTTGCTTGGCAACATCTAACGGAGGCGGGACTCGACAAATGGATTTCCCGGGAGAACGTCATCGGCCGAGGGACTCAAGGGAGGCCCGTGGACCGGCTTGTCACCATCCTGGACATGGTCCAAAAAAGACCTCAGCAAACCTATTTGTATTTTGATGATGCCCCCGAAGCCCCGGCCAGGATTCGGATTCATTCTCTGCTTAGACGGAAGGTCGTTAGCTTCGGGGTGGCTCACGGAGAGGGGATCCAACTGGACCGGAGCAGCGATCAATTCGCGGATGCCGGCGTCAATTACCTGGTCCGCGGCCGCTACAGCCTTCGGGCGTTCCGGAAACTTTTGGATCCCGTTCTGTCGTCTCCTTCCGGCTCCGGAGCCCCCATCCGCTCCGAGACGCGAGGCCTCGAGCGGACCGATATCGAAGGGGACTGGAGCCGCGTTCGCCGCAAAGCGGATCTTGTCCGCTCAAGCGTTATGCGGGCGATCGATGACCGGGTCTATGGCGGCAACCACCGGATTTTGATTGCCGAGTTGGAGAGGAGGAAACCGAAAAAACTCGTCAAACGGGATCTGACGGACCTCCTGTCACGGCTGGATATGATTTGCGAAGCGACCCGTTCGGAAATCGATGCGCGCGACCTGGAATTCATAGACCGCGGGGAGGCTTCGATTCGTTATGCTCTCGAAGTCCTGGGGAAGATCGGGGGGGACTATGTCCCTGATCTGTCAGCGCACGAGGAGGAGCCCCCGGTGGCCGGCGAAGTCCGGAAGACTGTCCCGAAGCTGATGCGCGAGGACCTGTTCTCGGAAGATCAAATGGTTCGTGTGGCGATGGAGATTTCGGCGCTGGGGGCCGAAGCGGCATTGGCACTTCCGCATTATCTCGACAGCATGCTCATGGAGAGGATTATGACGGCTCTCCTGGCTCTCGGATTGATGGGGCCGGAGGCTTCGGGCGCGCTTACGCGGTTGCGTGAGCTGCAGGATCAATATCGGGCGAAGCGCGGTGAGCAATGGAATGCGCTTCGAAGCTTTATCGACTGGGCGGTGGCCCGTGTCCAGGGCCGCTCGGTGTCTGCCTGGCCTCCGGGAATCGCACGGCCCGAGATTCAAAAGTCGAAGGCATCCAGAAACGAAATGAGAAGTTCTGAAGCGATGACTGGGAAAGAACTCCACCGATTATTGATGTCCGTGGACATGCCTCATGAGGGTATTTCCTCGATTACGGATTATCATTCGCTTCTTCAGGCGGCCCGCGACGCGCGATTAGAGGCCGGCGGAACAGTCTTGGAGGTCGGTTCTCAACAGATTTTTTCCGACATTCTTTTTGCTGCTCTCGGTTACCGGTTGACCGTAGTGGATGATTTGAGCGAAAGTCTGGACCTCTATTTGACTTTTTCGCCCGTCTGGGAGCGCCGCTTGAAGCCTCGTTTGACGGAGGCGATCCCGGGAATCGAGATCGAAGAGGCGCATCCCTTTCGAGCTTATCCAAAAATGGCTCTGCCAAGCCGCATCAGGTTTCCTTCAGGCGGTGAAATCCAATGGGTCTATGAACGTGTCAATTTTGCGAAGATGCCGGCAGATTCTTATGACAGCATTTGGGCGGCGTGGCTCAACGGAGGAAGTACGGTTCCTGCGAATTTGCTTCGCCAATTGGCCCGCTTGGTCAAGCCCGGCGGCTCGATGATTTTTGATGACGCCAATATCCGGTCGAGCGACGCCTACTGGCGGCTGCTCCAGAGGCTCGAGAGAGAGACGGGTAAGAAGGTCGCAAACCGATCCGCGCAAAGTGTCCTGACGCTCAGCCAATGGGCGAATGCCGGCGAGGCGGTGTACTTCGAGCCCAAGGGGAGAGATGAAAGACGGAAGGTGATAAAGACCGTTGTCAACGGTTTGCGGCTGCTCGGGATTGCCGGCGCGGTGATCAACTGGATTGTGTTTATCGGCTTTTTTGGGATCCCGCAGTGGATGATCCTGCTCAAGTTCACTTCGGTGATTGCGATGAGTCTCTGGCTGGGGACCCTGGTCGCGTTGGCCAGTCATTATCACGAGCGGCCTTGGATCAAGGCCTCCTTGATCGCGGCGGCTTTCGCGGGGGCTATTGCGATCTATGCCGTCTTCGGGATTAATCCCGGGCAAGAGCTGACGCAAAAAATAGTCAAAGGGGTCCTGCTCAGAATGGCTGTCTATGGCGCTGCCGGCTACGCAGCTGCCGTTGTTCGAGGTTTGGTGGCCCGGATTTTTTCGTCCGAAAAAGTTATTCCTATCGAAGCCGCGTCCGGTTCTGAACCCGAGGCTAGCCCTCAGGAGTCACGCCCATCACCCTTGCGCTGGGCCTTTTTCTTCGCCCCGTTCAACGGCTTTTTTATCTTTTTCTCATTTCTTCCATTTATCAACACCTATGTTGCCGGAGACGGCTGGAAGATGTCCTTCGACTTGAGCCTAGGGACCTGGTTTGCGTCGCTGCCGTTGACGATCGTCGTGGCGGAGGCCATGATTTACCGTCGGGATGTCCTGAAAGATTTCACGGCCATGATTCGCGCGCGCTCTTTGAAAGAATCCAAGACGATCGAGTCCTTCAAACGGCTGTTTCCATACAGTTTCATTTACTGGTTTCCCATGCTTTGGCTTATGTGGTGGCTCGACAGCCTGGGCGTGGTCCCTTATGTGCTCAATCACCAGCTGTTTATATTCATCTGGGCCGCGCTGCTCCAGCCGCTCTTCGACTGGATCGACCGGAGTGTTCATGAGGAAAAGCCGGAGGGGCCGAGTGTCCCGTCAAGCGTGGGAGTTGGAGACCAGGGGAACCCGATCCCCTCTGCCGATGGACCGCAGTCGCGTCCGGAATTGAGAACAACAGAAATGCCGTCAGATTTCCTGGATTTGCTGGCATCGGAATTCAGCGGACGGGAGGTCATCCGGGTTTTGGATGTGGGTTCTCTCAGCGGCGAATATTTGATGAGCTTGCAAAAATTGGCTGCCGAGGACGGCCGATTTAAACTGGAGTTGCATGGCGTTGATCCTCGATGGCGTATCGGCGCCAGAGAGCAATTGGGAGCGTTGGGGATTGCTGCACATGATGGCACCGTTGAGGATTTGCTGCAACGGCCGGAGTTCAAAGGCCGATTTGATTTGATTGTGGTCAATGCCTCTGAGTTCATCAATATCCACCGCGCTGTCCGGCAGTTGACCGAAGGGCTTGCCCCCGGCGGCATGATTGCCTGGAGATTCGGCCGGTACGAAGATGTCCTTCTTGGCATGGACTTGCAGGAGGGGTTGCGGGAGAAGGGCTATCCCTTCGTCCGGCTAAAGAATAATCTCATTCGCATGCCCGCGGGCGGAAAGCAGTGGGAACTTATGCCCCCTTTCTTCATCAAACGCAAGGGCGAGGCCTTTGTCGATCCAGGATTGCAACGGCTGTCCCATGTCGGTACGAATCCGCAGATTCGGGCCGAAATGCGCAAAGCGGAACCTGCTGCAGCTCGAGTTGTACAACGAGTTCCTGCGCGTGTGGGGCAACAGCGGAATTTTCGAAGGGTGATTGCATCGATCTCGAAGGGGCAGGGGACGGTGCTGATCCCAAAATCGGACCTTGCGAATTTAGAAGAGGAACAATGGACAAGTTTGTATGAAGCGCTTTATCAGCTGTCGGGGATTCGATGTGTCGTTTATGGCAAAGGCGATGAATCGAATAAGACTTTGCAGTTCCGTTTAGAGCAGCTTCGGTCGGGCAGGTTGAAAGATAAAGTTGTTGCGGTTAACTCGGCGGCTGAGGATGCGATGAAACGCGCGGTACCCGGCCGGCAAGCCGTCTTTCTCTCGATCGAGGGACTGGATGAAAAGACGGTCAGTGCCCTCGGCACTTCCGAACTCGTCAAAGCGGTCAGGCTCAAGAGGGATTACGAACTGCCATGGCTTGCGGCGCTCTATGCCGTTTCAAACGGTACCCTGCAGGGGATTTCGGTCGTGGACCGGTTCTATTTGGAAGATCCGAGCGGCTGGTACCGTGCCGAGATTAAGGAGTATTTGGCATATCAAGTTGTTGCCTGGTCTGCGTAATCACACACGAGCCGGCAGGGGAGTGGTGATTAGCTTATTTCCTTCCACGCCTCTACAAATTTCCTCAAATGCTCCATCATCACCGACTTTTTTCTTGGATCCCGCAGAATGTACGCCGGGTGGTAGATCACCATGAGGCGAACGCCGGGAAACCCGGGAGAATCGAAAAAATTGCCGACGAGATCTTTCATGGGTGCCGGAGATTTCTTCCTCTTGCTTACGGCAGTAGTTCGAAACGACGGCCCAAGAATGTGCTGAAGGGCAGTGGCGCCTAGCAGGAGAATGATCCGTGGTTTGACGAACGCAAGTTGCTTTTCAAGGTAGGGACGGCAGGCGGCTGCTTCGGCCGGCGTCGGCCGTCTGTTTCCGGGCGGGCGGCATTTGGCGATATTGATGATAAGGCTGTCCCGGTTGGTCTCGAAGCCGAGTTCCAAAAGCATCCCGTCGAGTAATTTCCCCGCGCGTCCGACAAAAGCTTTCCCCTGAAGGTCTTCGTTCTCTCCCGGAGCTTCACCGATCATCACGACTTTGGCTTCAGGGTTCCCTCGATCGACGACGATGTTGTGCCGTTCTTGAGCAAGAGGGCAAAGGCGGCACCCGGAGTCGATGAGGGCCTGCTTGAACGCCGTGTAAGTCTTTGTCGAAAAAAGCTTCTGCTGCATGGCCGTATTCTAATATTTGTAATACAATACGTCCATCTGCTTCCCTATAGGAGGCAAAGAAAGGTTTCGAAAAAACAATCAGCACCGTTTGCGGAGACGAGGAAATCAGCGTATGAACCGTGAGGATCTGGAGTCCCGAGCGAAGCGGTGCGTTTTGGAGAAACCTTTCTTTGCCGACAGCAGATCGGAAAGGGAATCAGTCATTCGATGAAACGTCAGGTCGCACGGCACGTCGTCGACCCCAAAGAGATCGTCGACGCCCATTTCTCAAAGCTGAACCGGCTTCTCCAGAATGAGGAAAAAGAAGACCGCACCCGCTTCGAGGAGGAAGTCACTAAGAAGAAGCCCGAGGAGCGCCAGAGAAGCGGCAAGGCCCTTCTGTTTCTCAATTTGCAGGAGATGCACTACAATCCTTCCGGACAGCGGCTTCTTACCTTCGGTTATCCCAACAACAAGTGGTTGCCCCGATATTCCCTTCAGGCCGGCGACTTGATTTCGCTTTCGAGCGTCAAGACCTCGGAAGCGGACCGTCCGACCGGAACAGTTTATGAAAAAGACAAGCACAAGATTACCGTCGCCTTCAGTTCGAAGCTCCCCGGTTGGGTGGGCCACGAGCAGGTCTACCACTTGAATATGAGCACCAACAAGACCACTTATGATCGCATGTACCAGGCCATCCGCGAGGTCGGCGGCGCAAAGCATTCGCAGGTTGCGGTTTTGAGGGACATCAGTCTTGGTTTGAAAACCCCGAGCCTTCGGGACCCCATCGCACCCGAGAAAATCAATTTTTTCAATGAACGGTTGAACGCTTTGCAGCGCCGGGCCGTGAGCCGCGCGCTTGAAGCCGAGGAAGTCACCCTGATCCACGGCCCGCCCGGAACGGGCAAGACCCTTGTGCTTGTCGAGATCATCCGGCAGGCCCGGAGAGAGGGACACTCCGTCCTGGTGTCGGCTCCAAGCAATGCGGCCTGTGACCATGTGGTCGATTGCTTGGTCGAATGCGACGTTCCGGTGACGCGCTTTGGACATCCCGCGCGCATGAGCGCGAGGATCCGGGAGCATACGTTCGCTTATAAGCTGGCGGAGCACCCGATGGCCCGTCTGATCGATCAGGCGGAGGCGAGGCTCGAGCAGATTTTAAGGCAGAAGGACCGGCGGCATGACCGGCGCATCATGAGCTGGGACGAGCAGAAGGCGGCGGCCGAGGAAATGCGGGCGCTGCGCCAGGAGATCAAGGACCTGAAAACCCAAATTTTCCGCCTGGTTTGGAGCCAGTCCGACGTGGTGGTGGCCACTCACACGGTGTGCGGCGATCCGCTGATTCGAGAGAGAACGTTTGACTGGGTCATTGTCGATGAGGCGACTCAAGGGACCGAACCCGCGACTTGGATTCCGGCTTCGAGGGCGGGGCGATTGGTCTTGGCGGGCGACCACTGCCAGCTTCCCCCGACCATCTTTTCCCGCAGAGCCGGACAGGACGGCCTGAACCGCACGCTCTTCGAAAGATTCCACGACGTCTTGCCGGTTTCGTCGAAAATCCGGCTCGAGGTTCAATACCGGATGCATCGACGGATCATGGATTTCCCGTCCCAAGAATTTTATGACGGCCGTCTCGAGGCCGATCCCCAGGTAGCGGCCCATCTTCTTGCAGATCTGCCGGCGGTCCGGCGCTGCGAGACGACCGAAGCTCCGGTCGTTTTCATCGATACCGCGGGGCTCGGCTATGAAGACTCGGAAGAACCCGGGAGCGGCAGCCGCGCAAACCCGGAAGAGGCGAAGCTTGTCCTCGGGGAGTATTTCAAGCTGATCGGCGCGGGAGTGGATCCCGGTCAAATCGCGATCATCAGTCCGTACAGCGCACAGGTGAAAGTTCTCACCCAGATGGTTCTCGACGCGGGGCCCGGGAGGTGTCCGGGGACCGATTTTGAAAAAACAGAAATCGACAGCGTGGACGCGTTCCAGGGACGAGAAAAAGAGGCGGTGCTTGTTTCGCTCGTGCGGTCGAACCTGAAGGGGCAGCTCGGTTTTTTGACGGACACGCGCCGCATGAACGTGGCGATGACGCGCGCGAAGCGGCGGCTGGTCGTGGTCGGCGACAGCGCGACGCTCTCGACGATCGATTTCTACCGCGACTTTCTCGAGTATGTCGAAAAAATTAATGCCTACCGGAGCGGGTGGGAAGAGGTTAATGGATAAGGCCCAAGGAGGAAGCAAGCATGAAATCAACAACGGAGTATCTCTGGTTTGAGACGAAAAAGCGGCGAGAATACGTCAATATTACGGGGCAGGTCGAGGCCGTGGTGCGAAAAAGCGGCATCCAAGAGGGGCTTTGTCTGGTCAACGCGATGCACATTACGGCGAGCGTCTACATCAACGATAACGAAGGCGGGCTGATCCGGGACTTCGATGATTTCTTGGAGAAGACGGCCCCGTACGGGGTCGACCTGTATCGTCACAACCAGACCGGGGAAGACAACGGCGACGCCCATCTGAAGCGCCAGCTTTTCGGCCGGGAGGTCGTCGTGGCGGTGACCAAGGGCAGGCTCGATTTTGGGACCTGGGAACAGATCTTTTACGCCGAGTTCGACGGGTGCCGGAAAAAACGCGTCTTAGTAAAAATTATTGGCCTGTAAGCACATTTCGTGCTCGAAATGTGCTTACAGGTCCCGAGTCGAACGGACGAGGGGCCCGCGCATAAGATCGTGCTCGAAATGTGCTTACAGGTCCCGAGTCGAACGGACGAGGGGCCCGCGCATAAGATCGTGCTCGAAATGTGCTTACAGGTCCCGAGTCGAACGGACGAGGGATTAAAGTCTTAGGTGAATAATTGTCTAATTTGCTGTAAAATATGACGTTATGACAAAACAACCGACTGAAACGACTCCCGTATTCCATGATGCAGAGCTCGGGCGCGCGCTTGCGCTCGAGCGTGAGGCGCAGCAGTTTCACAGCGCGGGCGAGATCGAGAAAGCCTTTTCGGCGTACGACAAATCCGCAGAGGCGTACCGCCAAATCGGAGAGCATCTGAAGGCGGCCATGTGTTTTGCCGCCGCGGCCACCTGCTGGAATATTCACACGGGCCTCCAGCCTTTGCGTAATGCCGCGAGTCGGAGCCAGGAAGCCGCGCGCGAAGCGCTTGCGGCGGGTCATTATGATTACGCGAGTTCGCTTTTCAAGGATGCCGCGCTCCTCTACGAGAAAGAGGGGGATTATGACTGCTGCTCGGCCTGCACGGTTGCCTGCCAAAAAGCCCGGCGCGTTCACGCCTTCGAACTGGCTTTTCAGGGAGCTTCCGGGAGCGGATTCCAGGATGGCCATCTCAAATGGAGCGAACGGCTTCGGCATTTTCGCAGCGGCGTCCTCAATTTGCTCAATGAGCTTCTCTGGGGATACGGGGAGCGGCCCTTTCAAATGCTCAGGATCATGCTTTGCGTGATCGTCTTCAGCGCCGGCGTCTATACCTTTTGGGGCCACCTGATTTTGACCGCGGGACCCTCCCGGGCCATTTCTTTTTTGGAAGGTTTGTATCTGAGCGTGATTACTTTCGCCACCGTCGGTTATGGAGATTATCTCCCTCTCGGATGGCTGCGCGCCGTGGCGATGGGCGAAGCGCTCTCGGGCATCATTCTGATGCCATTGTTTCTGGTTTCGCTGACGCGCCGGTATCTGCGGATGACGTAGCTCTTCGCAGGAGCGGCTTTGAAAGCGTAAGGTCAGGAATACGAATAGGTTGCCGATAATCTATACCAATCTCAACGGAAGGTGATTCCATCATGGCCCACAAGATTTTAGTCGTTGAAGACGAACCCGAAATCGTCACTTTGCTCGAGCTGCGGCTGAAGGACAAGGGGTTTCGCGTAGCGTCCGCCGAAGACGGAGCCAAGGCGATGGAAAAAGTCAAAAGCGAAAAGCCGGATCTTGTGATCATGGATGTGACCATGCCGCCGCCGAACGGTTTTCAGGTTTGCCGTATGATCAAGGATGATCCTCAGTTGCGTCATATTCCGGTGATTCTCCTGACTTGCAAATCGACCGAGAGCGACAAGTTCTGGGGGATGGAATCCGGCGCGGACGCTTATGAGACGAAGCCGTACAATTTTCCTGCGTTGTACAAAAAGATCCAGGAGCTGCTGAAGCTGTAGTCCAAACCGGATGCATGCCAAACGAAGATTCGCGCTCATAGGCCTTGCTGTTTGCCTGATTGCGGCGGCCTTCTACTTGTTGACCATCAGGGTGATGGTGCCCGCCAATCCTCTCGGGTCCGTTCGCCGCTGGTTTATTTTCCTCAATTACGACCTTTCCAAGATTAAGCTCGATGCGGATCGTCTCAGCTCTTACGAGATGGCCATCCTCGACCCGGACGTCCATCCGCCTTTCGAACTCTTTTCCAAAAAGACGATTTTGATGGCTTATGTCAGCCTGGGAGAGGCGGAGGATTATAGGAGTTACTGGACGAACCTCAAGGATTATTCGTGGATTCTTGGGGAAAATGAAAATTGGAAGGGGAATTTTTATGCCGATGTCCGGGACCCCGCCTGGCATGCGATCATCCTCCGGGATGTGCTCCCCAAGATCGTTCGCGAGGGCTTCCGGGGGATTTTTATGGATACGCTGGATACTGCCGAGTATCTCGAATCGAAAGACCCGGAAAAGTTTGCCGGCTCCCGCCGCGCGATGTCCGATCTAGTCCTAGAAATCCGCGCGGTTTTTCCAGAACTGCTGCTGATCAGCAATAACGGTTTTGCGATTCTCCCCGAGATTGCGCCCATCCTCAACGGGATGCTGGTCGAGGACATCACGATGATGCCCGACTTTGAAAAGGGGGGCTATCGCAAGGTGCTGCCCGAAGAGCGTGATCCCAAGGTTGCGGTTCTCAGGCCGCTTGCTAAAAAATATCATCTACCCGTCTTTAGTATTGATTACGCCCGCGAGGGGGACAGATTTACGCGGGAGATTTGCCAGGAGGAGTCCCGCAAACTGGGGTTCCGGCCCTATGTGGCGGAGAAGGATCTTTCGGAGCTTTATGAACAGGCGATTTAGCTTTTGCCTGGTGGTCGTGATCGCACTTGCGGCTTATCCATGTCTGGGGGAGGCGCTCCCGGAGGCCCCGAAGCCCGTGGCGCGCACGATCGTGGTGCTTTATGACTCCTCAGATCCCCGTCCCTTATACTCCGTTCAAAAATTTGCCGAGAACCTTACGGGTTTGTACCTGAACTATCTCGGGATGAAGGCCCGGTACTTCGATATCAACGGAGGCTTCCCCGACGACGCCTTGATGGCGGATCCCGACGTGCGCGGGATCCTGACCCTTTTTATCGACGAGGAGATGGTCCGTCCGGTCGAATACTGCCGGTGGCTTGAGCAGCAGGTTAAAAACGGGAAAAAGCTCGTCATCCTCGGGAATATGGGGGCCCTGACCGATAAGCGGACCAAGGCGCAGACGCCGCTTGAGGAAGTGAACCGCGTTTTCGGCATTCTCGGGCTCGAGTACCGGGGTAACTGGACCGACAATCCGTTTGTGATCCGGATTGCCTCCAAGGACGCGTCCATGGTGGAGTTCGAAAGGACTTTGGAGGACGGGGCGGGCGAGTACGACGGTGTCAGATCGCTCAATGCGGACAACCGGGTCTACTTGACCCTCGAGCGGACCGATCTGGCCGACTCGGCGAGCGCCGCGGTCGTGACGACGAGCCGGGGAGGTTATGCGCAGGAGGCCTATGCATTCTTCATCGAATATTTGCGTAACCGGGTGCAGTGGAGGATCCACCCTTTTCGATTTTACGAAGAAGCGTTTGGTCTTAAGGACCTTCCGCGTTTCGATACCACGACGGCCTTCGGCAAGAGGATCCTTTACAGCCACATCGACGGCGACGGAATCCGGAACGCCTCGAAGAACGACTCCCTGCGTTATGCGGGCGAAATCATTTATGAAAAAATCCTCAAGAAGTACCCGGTTCCCATCACGGTTTCTTTTATTAGCTCGGACATTCTGACGAGGTATTTCGGAAGCCGGAAGCTCGAAACGCTTGTTCGCGACATTGCGGCACTGCCGAACGTCGAGGTGGGGGTCCATGCTTTTACGCACCCTCTGGACTGGTCCGGAATGATCACCGCTGTGGCGGTCAAAGGCTACTCGAAATTGCTCAAGGACATGCCGAACGATCTTGCTTCGGAGTCGGCCTACGGGGCGGGGGCGAGGGTGACCGTGGGGTGGGAGGAGTATCTCGAGCGCGAAGTGGCCGGGGCCGTGGAGGACTTGAACAGCCTTTTGCCGGAGGGGAAGAAGGCCGTGATCTATCAGTGGACCGGAAATTGCCTGCCTCCGCAAGAGGCGCTCAAACGGGTGCATGATCTGGGCCTCAAGAACATCAACGGCGGCGACTCGCGCTTCGACGACGCGAATCCCTCGTACGTGAATGTGTCTTCTTTCGGGCGAGCGGTCGGGCCGTGGGAGCAGTATTATTCAAGCAACGCGAACGAAAATATTTATACGAATCTCTGGACGGGGCCCTTCGGCGCGTATGAGAAAGTCATCGAAACCTTCCGCGAAACGGAGGAGGCCTCTCTGGCCGACGGGGCGGCCCGGCGGGTCTCGCCGATGAATATCTATTACCATTTCTATAGCGGAGAGAGGCCTGAATCGATTAGGGCTCTTGGAAAAGTCTATGATTACGCTCTCGGCCAGGATCCCATTCCTCTTTTTACCTCGGAGTATGTCGCACGGGCGGAAGCCTTTTCAAAAGCGTCGGTTTCCGAGACCCCCGGCGGCTGGATCTTCAAGGGTTTCGGCGATTTGCGGACGGTCCGGCTGGACTCTGAGCGGCGCTATCCTGATTTGAAGCGCTCCGAGGGCGTCATCGGTTTTCACACGTGGCGCGGGCATCTGTATGTCCACCTCAATAACGTGCCGCAGGCTGTGCTGGTCCTCTCGGATGCGGCCCCTGCTGAGACTCCCTACCTGGAATCGGCGTCCGCGCCGGTTGACGACTGGAAAGTTGAAGGTGGGCGGATTCTTTTTCGTACGCGCGTCGTCGGAGGAGCCGGGTATGAAATTCGCAATCTTCAGGCAGGAAAAGAATATCGCGTCACCGTGACCGGCGCGGATGGCAAGGGCGGAGTCCCGCGGTTTCGCGGGGTCTTCAGGCCGGACGGCGCGTTTCGACTTGATGTCACGGGACACGGAAAATTCGATATCGTCGTGGAGCCGTAACTATGGGAATTCCGATCTGGAAGTCGGCGCTTTTTTTTGCGGCCATTCTCTGGGTGGCCCTGCGTCTTTTCCCGACTTCCCGCGAGCTTGGGTTCTATTACTCCGAAGGGGAGGGGTTTGATTCGGCCCGATTCTATCTGGCGCGTCAGTTCCACCGAGATCCCCTCGATAAGTCGAACACGGTCCGGTACTTGCGAAGCCTCGAATCCTCGGGGGACGAGAAGGAATTTGAGAACGCTCTCCAGAGGCTTTACCGCGTCCAGCAGAAGCCGCTTCTCATCCACAAAATCGCCGCGGACTTCTACGAGCGCCGCGAGAATTACGAAGAGGCCGCGCGGCACTGGTCCGCGATCCTCGAGATTAGCCCCGGGCAAAGCGAAGTCCGAGCGAAATTCATCTCCTTCTGCCTTCTGAACAACGCCCGGGAGCCGCTCATCCGTTTGTATGGGGCCGAGGTTCGAAGGGGCAAGGCACGGCCGAACACTTATTACGATTTGGGCAGGCTTTACGGGCTCGACGGGCGTGCCGGGGAGGCCCGCCGAGTTTATGAGGGGCTTTTGACGCGTTTTCCCGGAGAGGACCGAGCGCGCCAGCGGCTCATCGAGATCCTCGAGTATCAGAATGACATTGATGCCGCCGATACTCTTTACAAGGAGCGGATTGCCCTCAGTCCTGCTTCGGCGAAACTGATCGCCGAATATGGCGATTTTTTGATTCGCCACGCGCGCCTGAATGAGGCAGAGTCCATTTTGAGGGACGCGGCTCTGAAGTTTCCGGCCGATGACCGTCTGGCGATGTTGTACCTGGATGCCCTTCTCAAAAAGGGCAGCCGCGAAGAGTCGATCCGGTTTTTGGAATCACTGCGGGCGCAGGGACGCTTACGCCCCGGCCTTCTGAGGACCCTGGCGGAACTTTATTCGGAACTCGGGCAGGGCGAAAAGGCCCGGGATATGCTAAGGGAGTATCATGAACAAACAGGCGGCGATTACCGCTCTCATCATCTGCTGGGGGATATTCTCTCCAAGCTCGGTGACGCAAGCGGCGCAAGACTGGAATACGAACGGGCCCTCAAGCTCTTACGGAGCTGAGGCCGTCACTGATCTCGACAAGAGGACCGAGGAAGTCGAGCTCCTCTGGAAGCTCGACCGCAAGGCGGAGGCCTTGTCGGTGATCGAAGAACTGTCGTCGGCCGGAGCGCAGAACGCGCGGCTTGATGAAGTGGCCGCCTTCATCTATTTGGAGAAGGGGAATGTTTCGAAGGCCAAGGAGCGCTTGAGCCGCCTCGAGAAGGCGGGCGTGAGTACGGAGAGCATCGATCTTCTCAGAGGCGGGATTTACACCGCCGAGGAGAAATGGAGCGAGGCCAAGCCGGTTTACCAGAAGTTGTATTCAAAACCGAACCGTTCCGACGAGCTCGCGGCGACGTACGCGTACGTTCTCGCCCAGACGAATGACTGGAAGGAATCCAGGGACATTTACCGGACGCTTCTCAAAGGGAAGAACGCTCGAAAGGACTGGCGGCAAGATTACCGTTATGTGATCCAGGAAGGCGCCCCCAAGATCGAATCAATTTTTCAATATCTGCACCGGCCCGCGGGTCAACGGGACTACCGTTTCGGACAGAAGGGGAGCTATTGGGTCAACCCTTGGCTTTGGTTGAGCGCGGGGATGGGCGAAGAAGTCTACCGGCGCGGAGATTTCGCGGGGGCCGACGCCATTAAGCGGCTTCTCATGTCCCATACTCTCGAGGCAAAGCTTTGCTACGGCCGGTTGGCATCGCTTGCTATGGGTTGGAGGACTTCTTACGATAAGACTGATTTTCAGGAGTTGTTTTGGCGGGCTAAGGCCGACACCAAACGGCTTCGCTCGGAGATCAAATTCGACTGGAACCAGCTGGCGCGTGACCCTATCGAGGGGATCGCCCGCGAAGGGCGCATCCACCGGCTCGAGTTCGCCAACGAGCTGCGACTCCACGAACGCTTCCAGGTCGGCGATACGTTCCGGCTGGAGTGGTACCGGCTCCCCGGACGGAACAATTTCGTGGACGGGACGGGAGACCTTGGCTGGGATCATATGAACGACGTCTACGCGAATTGTGTGCTCCTCCGGAAGCCGTATCTATCGATGAACTACCATTACCGGCAGTCCTACTGGAAACAAAAATTCGAGGGGGCCGATACGGTGCTTGGTTTTCTTCCCGCAGAAATGGCCCATTACGGCGGGTTTTATACCGAATACCCGGTGGGAAAATGGATGGAGTTTGCGGGGAGCGTGACCCGCGGGAACGATCACAAGCGCAATGCGAATTACCTCTACTGGTATTTCGAAACCCGGGTTTGGATCCGCGACGGCATGCGGGTGAGCTTCGGATACGAGTACGACAAGGGCGACAGCGGAACCGCCGGCCCGGGGGACACCCAAATCATGACCACCAAGGGAGAAATCTTTTTCTGACGCCGAAGATCCTTTACCTCGATCGTGACAGGGAGATGGCCGCCGTGACGTCGGAGGCGATGCGCGCCTACGGCTTCGTGATTGATCTCGAGACGGACTCTGAAGGTCTCGTCGCGAAGCTTGAAAAGGGAGGCTATGATCTTCTGGTTTGCGATCTCTGGTGCCGGCCGGCCGGGGCCAGGCGGCTCTTCCCGCAGGTCCGCAAAGCCTTCGCCGCGGGGGCCCTTCCTTTTTCTGTTCTGATCGTCGGTCCCGAGGAGCTGCGAGCCGAGGAATTTAAGTGGATTTACGAGCAGGACCTGTATTTTTTGATCAAAACGAAGGATCCCGAAGAGTGGTTCCATAAAATAACCGCTATCCTAAACCGCCGGTGCCTGCCATGACTCTCAAGACGAAGATAGGATCGTTTGCCGCAAGGATTCAGTGGCTGATCGAAATGCTGTTCTTGTTTTTTGTCGCCCATGCACTCAACCTCCTTTTTTATCCCTCGGACATCGGGTTTATTTACGTTCCCCTGCATCCGTATTGGATCATTGTCCTGCTCGCGGCCTCGAAGTATGGCTTCACGGCCGGCTCGATGTCGGGGCTGGCCGCGTGCCTGCTGGTGATTTACTTTCGGCACGGAGGCATTCCCCACCGGCTCGAGCTCGAGGCGATGGCCGAGCAGGGAGGGCTACTTCTGCCTCTGGCCTTTCTCTCCGTTGGGGTGTTTCTCGGGGGGGTCCGCGAAAAGCAGATCCGCAAACACAAGGCGCTTGAGGAGACGTGCGAAGAGCGTCAAAAGGAAAACACGCGCCTCGATGAACTGTTTCAGGCGACAGAGAAGGCCCGCCTGATTCTGGAGACTCAAATCGTCAACCAAAGCACGACGATCCGGATGCTCTATGAGGAGGTTCGAAAGCTCGAGGCGGTGAACCGGGAGGCGGTCTACCGCGGGTGCCTCGATATTCTTGCCGAACACTTTCAGGTCCAGAAGGCGTCGATTTATCTCAAGGAGGGAGACGATTTCGTGCTCAAGATGTCGCGGGGATGGGACGCCGCGGAAGCCGTTGAAGGGAAGGTTCCCTGCGAGGGGAGCGTGATGTCGCTGGCCTGCGACGGATCGAAAACCGTGACGGTTCAGGACTTGATCCGGCGCAAGGACGCCGCCCGCTACGAGGCGCAGTACGGCAAATTTTTGGCGATGATTCCTCTGGCCTGCGAGGGCGGGCCCGTGGTCGGAGTGGTGAATGTCGAAAAAATTGATTTTCTGGCCTTCAACCGCGCGAATCTCGAGCTGATCGAGATGGTGGTGCGGTGGACGGCCCGGGCCGTCGCGAACATCGACACAATGGAGTCCTTGCGCCGCAGCAACCTTTTCGATCCCCTCGAGGGCGTTTACACCTATTGTCACTTCGAAAACGTGCTTGCGAGTGAATTCGAGCGGGCCCGCTTGGGGGGCGCCGCACCGACCGTCGCTATCTTGAAGCTGTCCGGTTTCGGTTTCCTGAACCCCGTCCAGCAGGAGATCTTCAAAAAGGCGTTTTTGGCGAATCTGAAGCGTCTGTTCGCCGGGGTCGATTCGGTTTTTAATTACCGCTACGGGGGGACCTACGCCCTGGTTGCGCCGCTGCGCTCGGAGCGTGAGGTCGCTGCCTTGCTCGGGGATCTTGGAACCGAGATGCGAAAGATCAAACAAGAGTTTGCCTGGGGTGCCGCCCAGTGGAATCGCGGGATGAAGGACGCGCGGGAGTTGGCAGAACCCGCGCTCAAGGCGTGCGGAATGGGCGCGTCATGACGTTTTTTGCGTTGATTTTGACGGCAGGAGGTCTGGCACTGGAAGTCTTCGTCGCTCTCTGGTTTTGGCAGGAGCGGCCGATGGCGTTTCCGGCGTCGGCCCACTTGGGCGCGGTCCTTCTTTTCTCCGCAGCTTATGCGGGTTCGGCCGTCCGTCTGCACTCGTCCCGGCAGATACGGGGCAAAATTCTGTACGCCCTTTTGATGGCGGCCTTTTTTCCGGGCTTGGGGGCATGGATGGCTCTTATTTTCTTCGTTGCGGCACGTTCCGGCGCAAAACAGGTGGCGGCCGCGAGCGAGGAGGAATTTTTTGGAGACAAAAAATGGCTTTCCCGGCTGGCCCTGATTGACGAGGGCGAAACGCCGGCACATTTGCAGAGGCGCATGCGCACCGAAATCGGGTTCCGTCCCATGATCGACATCATCCGGGGCCAGGAGACGCAGGCCAAGACGAAGGCCATCTTTCTTTTGTCCCGAAGCATGTCCCGGGAGCATGTCGCTCTGCTCAAGGAAGCCCTCCGGGACGGCGTCCCGGAAATTCGTCTTTACGCGGCCAGCGCTCTTTTGAAAATCGAGGCCGAGCTGAACCGCCGGATCCAGCAGGCGAAGGCCGAGTGCGAGAGGCGTGGAAACTTCGGTGATTATGCCCAGTTGGGCGATCTCTATGCGACGTACGCCGGCATTGGGATCGCCGATCCCTCGCTTGCGTCCTATTATCTCGGTCGCTCGGCCGAGGCTTTCCGCTCATCTCTCGACATCTATACGGAGCAGCCCGACTCTACCCTGAAGCTTTCGAGGGTCCTGCTCGAACTGCGGCAATACGACAAGGTGAGGGGGCTTCTCGACCGGGCGGTAAGGGTTTGGCCCGGCGACAAGGAAATGGTGTTTTTACGCAATGAAGTGTACTTCAACCTCGGCCGTTTCGAAGACATCGGAGCCTATTTCTCAGGGCTCTCCCCTGAGGGTTTGACCGAAGCCGAAAAAGGGGTGACCGAATTTTGGACGACTCTGAAAAACCGTTGAATCCGCTGGACCGTTTGATCGCGGACTTGGCGAGCCCGCTTGCGGCTGTGCGCCAGGAAGCGTTCGGCGCTTTGTGCGCGCGAACCTCCTCCGGGGATATGGATTTTGCCGGGAAGAAGTTGCTTGCCCGCGGCGATACGCAAAGTCTCTACTGGTTGATTGAATACCTCCTTGCTTTGGCAACGCCGGAGGCGCTTGAAAAGTTCGGGGAGCTGTTAGCCCATGACAGCGAAACCGTCAGGATTCAGGCGCGAAATGCCGTTGGGAGGGTCGAGGACCGGGCCCGTTCGGAGCTGCTGCTCGCGCTTCTGGGCTCGCCGCGCGAGGATGACCTGCGTTTTGCGGCCCGCATGCTCGGCGAGTGGCCCGTCGCCAAAGCGGTGCATCCGCTTCTTGCGCTTCTTGGGACCCACGACGATCCGTTGGTTCGCCTCGAAGTCGTGCGGACCCTCGAGCGCCTGAGAAATCCTTTGGCGATTACCCCGTTGACTCGGATTGCGAGCCGGGAGAGGGGAGAACTCCAGGAGACCGCCTTTCGTGCCGCGGTCGGACTCCTTCTCGAACAGGGCCGTCCTTCCGTCCTCAAAAAGTTTGCCCGGTCCGAACGCCCGATCATTCGGCAGATTGCGTATCTTTCGATGCTGAAGCTCCGGGGGCGCCGCTGGGAGCACTTCGTCGCGAGTTCTCTCGACTCGGGTGAGGACGAGACGGTCAAGGTGGGCGTTCTTTCCGCGCTACGCGCGATGCAAACTCGCCGGCTTTTTCGGGCGGTGTTTGCCTGCGCGCTTGCCGATCCGTCGCTCACCGTGCGGCTGATGGCCCAGTCGGTTCTGAAGCGGGTGAAGGCAAAGCACGTTCTCGGATGTCTGCTTATGGAGACTCGCCGGGGCGTTCCTGCTTCGCAGGAGCTTGCCGTGCGCGTGACGGCAGAATATTACCAAGCACCGGATGCGGCCCGGGGGCTTGTACGGCTCTTTGGGAACACCCGCGATTTTCGTTTGAAACTCATCGGCCTCGGGGCCCTCGGCGAAATCCGGAGCCGTTCGGCCGCTCCGTTTTTGTTGCGTCTCTTGAAGTCGCAGGACAAGACGGCCTGTGCGGCCGCCCAAGCCTATGTCAAAATTGCCGGGCCCCGGGATTGGGCCGAAATCAGGCAGTGTCTCGACGATCCGAGAGTCTCCATTCCCGTCAAGTCGGTGTTTCTCGGGCTTGTGGCCCATCTCCCTCAAACTGCGCCGATTCCGGAAGGGGTCCGGGCATGTCTTGAGCGGTTGAGCGGACATTCCGACCGCAGTTTGCGCTATCTTGCGTTGAGGGCTCAAGGGCGCTTTGACGGAAGCGATCTTGTGCTTAAGCTCCTCACGGTTGCCGCTCGGGACACGGAAGCAAGTGTCCGTGATGCGGCGGTGCGCTCGCTGTGCGAAATCCTCGGGCGGGATCCCCGGCAGCTTGGTTTTGCGGCGTCCGTGTCGGTCTCTTTCCCGGAGGCCGCGCACGCCGTCCGGCAGATTTTCCGCCGTGCGAGCGTGAAGACGGAGGCCCATTTCCGCGCGATTGTGGAAAGTGTGCTGGCTTTGGTCCGCAAGCATCTCAGTGAGCCGACGCGCGGACGGCCTTTTGACGCGACCCGGCTGTTGCTTCTCATCCGGCATCTTGCGAAAAGCGAAAAGGTGATTTTTCTGAACTGCTTGAGGGATGCGGGGCGGGGGCCGGTCGAGCGGTGCTGGCTTCTGAAAGTCCTCCAGCGAACGGGCCTCCATGCCTATCCGGGGCTTGACTTCGGCTTTATGATCGAGGATTATCCCCGCGCCGATTCCGCGTGCAAGCGCGAATATTTGCGTTTCGCCAGAAGATTTTCCGAGACCGGCGCTCCTCTGCGCCGTTTGCTTTGTGATGCGCTGGGCTGGGAAGCTGATGAGGAGTTTCGCGTGGGGATCTACGAACTGCTGAACCGGCAATGGGACCAAAGCGGCGTGACCTCAGGCCGGGGTGCCCCATGAACGACGTCTGCCTTCTACTCGAGGGGACTTATCCCTACGTCGCCGGCGGCGTTTCCGGCTGGGTCCACACGTTGGTCCGGGAGCTTCGGGATATCCGCTTCTCCATCGTCTATCTGGGCGCTCATCGCACGAAGATGCGCAAACTCCACTATGATATTCCTCCCAACGTGACGGATTTTCGCGAGATCTATCTTTTCGACTACCGGGTCCAGCCCGAAAAAACAAAAAAGAGGAGGCCCGGCGATTACAAAATCCTGCGGGAGTTCTTGCGGCGGATGAGGCATCAGGACACTTCGCTTTTCGAAGACCTTCTCAAGACCGTCGCCGATCCCGGCAACCGGACGATCAGCCTTTACGACTTGGCCCATTCCCGTGAGGCCTGGTGCGTGATTGAGGAGATGTACCGCTCGGAAGACCGGGAATGTTCGTTCCTGGATTATTTTTGGACGTGGCGTTTCCTTTATCTGCCTCTCTTTTCGCTTTTGAGGGCTCCTCTTCCGGAGGCCCGCGTTTATCACTCTGTTTCGACCGGTTATGCAGGCGTCCTTGGCGCCCTTGCAAAAATCCGGTATGGGCGCCCGTACCTATTGACCGAGCACGGCATTTATACCCGGGAGCGAAAAATCGAGATTGCGAAGGCAGATTGGATCCACAGCGACCAGGCCGCCCGTTTGCGGGTTCTCGAAGGCGGGGACTTTTTCAAGGATTGGTGGACGAGTCTTTTCACCTTTTGCAGCCTGCTGGCCTACCAGCGCTCCGACGAAATCATCACGCTGTATGAGGCTAACCGGAAAATTCAGATTGAGGAGGGGGCGGACCCGGCGAAGACAAGGATCATCCCGAACGGTGTCCGGATCGATCCGGACGTGCTCGGGCGGCCGGCACGCGAACCCTCGGCGAAACCGCGGATCGGTTTTGTCGGACGGGTCGTTCCCATCAAGGACGTCAAGACGTTCATCATGGCCTGCCGGAAAATCGCACAAGAGATTCCGGAGGTCGAAATCGACATTATCGGCCCTACTGACGAGGACGAGGAGTACTTCAAGGAGTGCCAGCTGCTTGTGAAGATGCAGTCGCTCGAGAACACCGTGAAGTTTGTCGGAAAGGCTGCGATGAAGGATTGTTATCCCCGCCTCGACTTGATCGTCCTCACGAGTATCAGCGAGGCTCAGCCCCTGGTGATCCTGGAGGCGGGGGTCTACGGCATTCCTGTGGTCGCGACCGAGGTCGGTTCCTGTGCCGAACTTTTGCAGGGCCGCTCCGCCGACGACCGCTTGCTGGGCGCGAGCGGTCTCGTGACGCCGGTTTGCGATCCCGAAGCCACGGCCGATGCGGTGATCCGCCTTCTCAAGGATCGCAGTCAATATCGCCGGATGTCGGAGGCCGCCAAACGCAGGGTTGCGGCGTATTACCGGGAGGACGATATGGTCGCCAGCTATGAGGAACTCTACAATCGTTATGCGGGGGTGTGCTCATGGCCGGCATAGGCTTCAACCTGCAGAAGATCCTCGAAAACGACACTTACTTTGCGTCGTTTAAGGCGTATTTCTATTCGGCGGTGATCGCGGCCGGCCCGTGGATTCTGAGCATCCTGACGCTTTTTTCGCTGACTTACTTTGCCCCGGACAATATCAGCCTCTACGAGGTCATGAGCTTCCGGGGCGTGATCATTTATATCTTTGCGTTTTCTCTCATCGCGGTCGGGCTCTTCCAATTTCCGCTGACCCGCTACCTTGCTGACCGGTTGTTTCTCGGGGAGCGCGAAACCGTGCTGCCTGTCTTCAACGCCGCGGCGCTTGTCCTGGTCGTCATGCAGCTTGCGTCAGGCTTACTCTATGTGGCCCTTGGCGAGGGGGATTGGCATACGGGCATTCTGGCCGTCATGGTTTACATCGCGGTGAGTATGATTTGGCTGTGCATGATTTTTCTCTCTGCACTGAAAGCTTACCGGACGATCGCCGCCTCTTATCTGGCGGGGAGTGCGCTAGCGATCGGTTCGTCGCTCGTCCTGGGGCATGAGCGCGGCCTGGACGGGTATTTGCTCGGGTATCTTGCCGGCCATCTCCTGATCGTCGTCCTGTGGAGCGCGCGTCTTTACCGGGAATTCCGGTCGCCCTACCTTTTTGATTTTCAATTCCTTTCGTTTACGTGGAAAAACAAGAGGCTGATGGCGACCGGCTTTCTTTATGCGCTGGGGATCTGGATCGACAAGATCGTCTTCTGGCTTTCTCCCCAGGCGACGCAGGTGGCGCCTCTGCTGCGGCTGATGCCCCTTTATGATTCCGCGACGTTTCTGGCGTATCTGACGATGATCCCGTCGCTTTGTCTTTTTCTCGTGCAGGTCGAAACGGATTTTTACCGCGGCTACCGACGCTTTTACCATGCGATCCTCGGCAGGGCCGTCTATTCCAGGATTCAGAAGGTCAAGGCCGAGATCGCGGGCAGCCTTCGCAACGGCGCGGGGATTCTCGTCAGCTATCAGGGGGTTCTGACCCTTGCGGCCGTGGTGTATGCCCCTGCGTTCGCGGAGGCATTGAAATTTCCGCTTGTCCAGGTTCCCGTCTTCCGGGTCCTTGCGGTGGGCGTTTTTCTGCACAGCCTGTTTTTGGCGGTCCTGCTGATCATCCTGTATTTTGATTTCAAGGGGGTCGCGCTTTTTTCGGTTGCTGTTTTTTGCCTGTCGAACCTGGTTTTGACCTATCTGACGACCTGGCTTCCCATGCCTTTCTACGGGTACGGATATTTGTTCTCCTGCCTTCTGGCTCTTGTCGTCGCTTTTTATCTTCTCGATTTTAACCTCAAACGGTTAGAATACCTTACCTTCGCGAGCCAGCCGGTCGGCGTGCATCGCGAAGAAGAAGTGTCGTAATCCGGACCAACGTTTGACGAGGCCGTCAGGGATGAACCCAGAAATGCTCCGCCGCGAATCCGTTTTTCTGCGCGCCTGCCGAAAGCAGGTTGTGCCTTACACGCCTGTGTGGTTCATGCGGCAGGCCGGACGCTACCAGCGTTTCTACCGCGCTCTCCGCCGGCGCGTTTCGTTTCTCAAGTTATGCAAAGCGAGCGAGCTTGCGGCGGAGGTCACCGTGCGCGCCTGCGAGCAGACAGGAGCCGATGCGGCCATTTTGTTCTCGGACATCCTGCTCGTCCTGGAACCGATGGGCTTCGGGGTCCGCTACGAAAAAGGGGAGGGCCCCCTCATCGAGGACCCCTTGCGCAAACCTTCGGACATCGATCGCCTGCGCCCTTGCCCGCGGGGCAGTCTCGGGTTCGTCATGGAGGCGGCGCGCATGGTTCGAGCCCGTTTGAGGCCGGAGATTCCGCTGATCGGATTTGCAGGCGCCCCTTTCACATTGGCTTCCTACATGATCGAGGGAGGAAAGGCCCGGTCCTTTGATCGAACCCGGGCGCTGATGCGCAGGGACCCCGGAGCCTGGGATCTTCTCATGGAAAAGATTTCGGCGGCAGTGACCGGTCTCTTGAAGGACCAGGTGTCCGCGGGTGCGGGGGCGCTCCAAATTTTCGACAGCTGGGCCGGGTGTCTCACGCGCGCGGAGTACCGTCGGTACGTTCTCCCTCATATGAAGAGACTGATCGGCAGACTTCCTTCCGGGACGCCGGTGATTCATTTCGGGACAGGGACGGCACCTTTCCTGAAGGATTTTTCTGCGGCGGGAGGGCAAGTGATCGGCGTGGACCACCGGATCGGGCTCGCCAAAGCCCGAAAAATCATCGGCCCCCGCTTTGCTGTTCAGGGGAACCTGGACCCGGCGGTTCTTTTGCGAACTCCGGCCGCGATTCGTTTGCACGTCCGGAGGATTCTGGACGAGGCGGGGGAGCGGCCCGGACACATTTTTAATTTGGGGCACGGCGTGCTGCCCGGCACGCCTGAATCCCATGTGAGGCTAGCGATGGAATTTGTCCGCGAAGAGAGCGCTCGCCGGAAATCGAAATCCTTTCCGGCATGAGCGCGCTGATCGATCACATTCTTCTGCTCGGATACGGTTCTGCGAGCCGCCCCGAAGAGGTGTCTCCTTTTCTTTCACGCATTGCCGCCGAAAGGCACATTCCGGCCGAGCGGATGACGGAGGTCGCAAAGCATTATGAAGCGATCGGAGGCGTTTCTCCTTACGGCGCGGAAGTTCTGGGGTTTGCCCGTGCGCTCGAGGCGCGGCTTGCGGAGCGGGGGACTCCCGTGCCGGTTTTTACCGGAATGAAATATTCCGAGCCCCTGATCGAAGAGACAGTGCAGGAGATCCGCCGTGCGGACCATCGCACAGGCCTTGGCGTCGTGCTGGCGCCTCATCGCTCCCACGCAAGCTTTGAGTCCTATGTCCATCGCCTGGAAGACGTGTTGAAGCTGATGGGGGCATCCGAAATTCGTTACCGGTTTGTATCGCCCTGGCATGCCCATCCGCTTTTCATCCGCGCGAACGCAGATGTCCTCACGAAGACCGCGCAGAGTTTGAGCGGACACGGCTGGCAGGATCTTCCGGTGATCTTCAGCGTGCATTCAGTACCGCTCGCGATGCCGGGCGCCTCCCGCTATGAACAGGACGCGAGGGAGTCCGCGGAGAAAATTGCCGCGGAATGCGGCCTCTCGGACTGGCAGATGATGTATCAATCGCGGAGCAGTGGTTCGGGGCAGACCTGGCTTGGGCCCGATCCCTCGGCAGTCCTCATGCGTCTTGCGGCGGAAGGCCGCAAGAGCGCGATCGTCGTTCCGCTGGGTTTCCTGTGCGAGAACGCGGAAATCCTGTACGACCTGGACATCGAGATGAAATCCCATGCGGCGGCTCAAGGGATCAAAATCGTCCGCTGCGGGACCGTCATGCTCAATCCGCATTTTCTCGAATTGTTTTGCGAATTATGTACACCGTCCTGATCGTCGGGGCGGGCTACCTGGGATCCCAATTGGCGCGGCATTTTGCCGACGAGAAACAAAAGGTCTACGCGCTCACGCGCACGCAGGCGCGCAGGGACGAGTTGGAGAAGGCCGGAGTCCAGACGCTGGTTGCCGACCTGACGCGTCCGGAAACGTTACGGGAGGCCCTTCCGGCGGCCCATTTCATCGTGCTTTGTCCCGCTCCCGATGAACCGGATGAGGCGTCCTACCAACACATTTACGGGGCCGGTATTGCGAATGTCCTCCAGGTCCTCAGGGCCCGGCCCTTTCCAAGACTCCTGGTTTACATTTCGAGTACCCGGGTGTGGGGAAAACAGGTCTGCGGCTGGGTGGATGAGTCGACGCCGCCGGCTCCCGGAGACGAAAAAGGGAGAATCATGGTCCGTGCCGAGGAGTCGGTCTTGAACGCGGGTCTTCCCGCCGTAGTCTTCCGTTTGACCGGTCTCTATGGACCCGGCCGAAACAGGATCGATCCTTTACGGGATGGTGCCTGGCCCCAACCCGGACCGGACCGGTACATGAACATGATTCACTGCGATGATGTTGTGGGGGCCATGCGGTTGATTTTCAATCGGGCCGTGGCGGGCCGGGTCTACCTCGGAGTTGACCATGAGCCGACCCTTAAATCCGAGGTTTACAGGTGGCTGGCCGGGCGCATGCAACTTGCCCTTCGGGAAGGGGTTCTGACAAGCGGCACGGAGACTGGTAAACAATGCCGCAACACGAAGCTCAAGGACTTGGGCTATGTTTTCCGCTATCCCTCGTTCCGGGTAGGGTATGAGGACTTGCTGTCCCACTCTTAGGGGATTCGACTTCGAAGTTCGGCTGCGCAACCTCTAAAAGTGGGATAGGGTGGTTTATGGGTTTTCACTTGACTAAAAGGGGAGCCTCTAGTAACCTCAAGCTCGTTTTGCATTAATACCTGTTAAAGGAGATAGACCATGGCCGGTGAGATCATTACGATGAAGAGCACTGAAAGCTCTCATTTTTACATGACGCGCAAGAATAAGAAGAAATGCCCCGACCGTCTGGAACGCAAGAAGTTCGATCCGACGCTTCGTAAGCACGTCATTTACAAAGAAAAGAAGTAGGCTGTTATCCGGGATGCACAAAAGCCATCGACTCTGTCGGTGGCTTTTTTGTTGTCACGGATGACGGATTCCCGTTAAACTACGCAGGATCGCCTTGCTGAAATCACCCTGGATACGTTCCCTTTTACCGGGGCTTGTCTTGATCGGGCTTGGATTTTTTGCAGGCCTGACAAAGGATCCCTTTTTGGGGATGCTGGGCTTTCTCTCGTTTTTTGTCATCGGCGTGACGGTGATCGCCGAAGGGTTCCGGCGGAGCCGGAGCAAGAAAGGCGCGGACCATGACACAGCTTAAGCACAAATCCCATCTCGTGTGGATCGATATGGAGATGACGGGCCTGGATCCAGAAAAAGAGGGGATCCTCGAGATGGCTACGATCGTCACCGATGCCCACCTCAAGGTTCTCTCGAACGGCCCGAACCTCGTGATCCACCAGCCTCCGAAGCTTCTCAAAGCGATGGACGAGTGGAACCAGAAGCATCACGCGAAGTCGGGGTTGATCGAGGCGGCCAAGGCTTCCACGATGACGGTACGCAAGGCCGAAAAACTGACCTTGGCGTTCATTACCGAATATTGCGTGCCGCAAAAGGCCCTTTTGTGCGGCAACGCCGTCCATCACGACCGTAAATTCATCCACCGGTACATGCCGCGTCTGGACCGCTTTTTGCACTACCGCCATATCGACGTGAGTACGATCAAAGCCCTGATCCAGCTGTGGTATCCGAAGGACAAAAACCTCCCCAAGAAGAAAACGGCCCACCGTGCCCTCGACGACATCCGCGAATCGATCGAGGAACTCCGCTATTACCGGGAGCACTACTTTCGCTCCGTCCCGGTCAGCGATCTTCGTTAAATTCGGTTAGGATTCGAGGACGTACTGGAAGATGAGCGGAGCGACGATCGAGGCATCTGACTCGATGATGAACTTCGGAGTTTTCGCGTCGAGCTTGCCCCAGGTAATTTTCTCGTTTGGATGCGCGCCGCTGTAAGAGCCGTAGGAGGTCGTGCTGTCGCTGATTTGCGCGAAATAGCCCCACTTCCGGCATTTCTTGCGCAAATCCTGCTCGATCAAGGGCACGACGCAAATCGCAAAATCGCCCGCAATCCCGCCGCCGATTTGAAAGAACCCCAACGAGGTCTTCCTCGTTTGCCCGAGATACCAGTCGATCAGGTTATCCATCTGGGAGAGTCCGCAGCGCACAGCCGCCGTTGATTTCAGGTTTCCTTTGCGGATATTCGAGACAAAAATATTGCCGAGCGTGGAGTCTTCCCAACCCGGGGTGTAGATTGGGATGTTTCTCTTGCAAGCGGCCACGACCCAGGAATGGGCGGGATCAATCTGGTGATACTTGTCGAGCTTCCCGGAGCGGACCAATTGGTACATGAACTGGTAGGGGAAGTAGCTTTGCCCCTCCCGCTCCGCCTTTTGCCAGAGCCCGAGCACGAGATGCTCGATTCGGCGCATGGCTTCTTCTTCGGGGATACAAGTGTCGGTCACGCGGTTGAGCTGGCGGCGGTAAAGGGCCGTCTCGTCGGCGGCGCTCAGGGTCCGGTAGCCGGGGATGCGCTTGTAGTGGCGGTGGGCAACCAGATTGAAAATGTCTTCCTCGAGATTGGCCCCGGTGGTGCTGACGGCGTCGACCTTGCCTTGCCGGATCATTTCGGCGAGGCTGAGCCCGATCTCGCCCGTGCTCATGGCGCCGGCCATGGCCACGAGCATCTTGCCACCCTTTTTCAAATGGCGGACATAACCCTCGGCAGCGTCGACGACGGACGCGGCGTTAAAATGGAGGTAATGGGTTCGAAGGAACTGTTTGATGCCATTTGCTTTGCTCATGAGAGTCCTTCCGGTTGCGGTAACAGGTTCATTTTGGCAAAATCCCAGGAAAGTGTCAATCCCGGCTGCCAGATATTTTTATTCCGACACTTTTTTCTGATAAAATACGTCTTTATACCAATGGGGGTATTATGGGCGATCCTGCGAATCCGAAAGGTCCCGGGACGGGGCTTCACGCCGCCAATTTGCTGGTGGCCATGCTTGCCGGTCTGATTTCGATTGTCGGAGGCGTTTACACATTGAAGAACAATTTTTTTCCCACGCAAACCTATGGTAGCCTGCAGGGCATCGTCCGGGACGAAAGGCTTGCCAGACCGTTGCTTCTTTCTTCGGTCGAAATTTCCTTGCCCGATGGGACCCTCGTCAATACCGCCATTACGGATCGCGAAGGGAAGTTCAACATTGCAACGCTAAAGACGGGGAATTATCAGGTCAAATTCACCTCGCCGCTCCATCAGGTTGAAACCAAGACGGTCAAGGTGGAAAAAGGACTGGCCGCGACCATCAATGTGGATCTCGCGCCGTTGTCGGAGCCGGTTCAAGCCCTTCCGGCTGTTTCCTCGGCCGAGGGAGTCGCGTCGCGTTACCCTGACGCTTTGGCCCAGACGGCCAGCGTATCCTCTCCTTCGACGGCGCAGGGTTACGGTGGGCCGGCCGGAATGGCCCAGAACGCGGCAGGTTCTTATCCCTCCTCGAGTCCTCAGGGAATGAGAGGGCCTCAGTATCCTGCCGGTTCGGGTGATTCCATGACGGGAAGTACTCCCTGGACGGGACATCGGCGCCGTCATGTGTCGCCCTCCGGGGTGCCTGACGCGGCTTATCCCGATCAGGAAGCTTCCGAAGGTTACGGTGCCCAGGCCCCTTCTTCGGGGAGCCTGAATAATGTCCTCGGTCAAGCCGGGGTTCAGCTGGTCCAGGATTTCCTGAGTAAAAAGTCCGATAAGCAGGGTAGTTCCTAAGCGGCTCTACGCGCGATAGCTCTGAAACGGTGAGAACAAACATGAAATTTCCGTACGGAATTTTAGCCGTGGTTTTTCTGGGGTTGGCCGGATGTTTGACGGTCCGTTTGCCGGAGGCCAAGGTGACGCGCTCTTCCGAGCCCGTCGATGTCGTATGGGGAGGATTGGTCCGTCAGGCGCTTATGCAAAATCCGGATTTGCAAAACGCGCGAGCCCTCGTGACTTCGAGCCGGCGCAGCCGCGACATCGCTTTCGGCGATTATCTGCCTTCCGTCGACGGCAATCTCGAGCGAGGGGTTTCGCGAAATGGAGGCGGCTCTTCGGGCGGGACTTCGTCGTCATCCGGGACAGGCGGTTCCGACAAGACGCGGGAATCGCTTTCGCTGGGGGTTTCGGCGACCCAACCTATTTTTAACGGCTTCGGCACGACCGGCAGCTGGCTCAAGGCCCGTAAAGTTTTGGAGGCCTCCGAGCTCTCGTACCTGGCGACGAGCGCGGACGTACGCTACCGGCTGCGGGCGTCCTATGTCGATTTGATGCGTCTTGCAAGGCTCGTGGAAGTCTATGAAAGGATCGCCGGGCGCCGCAAGGATAATGCGGAACTGGTGAGGCTGCGCTATGATGCCGGTCGCGAGAACGTCGGGTCTGCGCTCAGAGCCGAGGCGATTTCAAGCCAGGCCTTTTTCGACGTCGACTCCTCGAAACGGCGCCAGGAAAGCCAGGCCCTGCGGCTTGCGCGGGAAAGCGGCGGCTCATTCGAAGTTTCCATCCGAGTCGTCGAGGAGATGGAGAAGGTGATGCCTGAAGCGGCGCCTGCTTCGCCGGATTATGCGAGGCTTTCCGAAGACGCACCCGGCGTCGAACAGCTTCTCAAGACGGCAGAGGCCGCGAAGGCTGAGATTGTCACGGCTCAGTCTTCGGTGTGGCCGCAGGTGGAGGGCAACGCCCAGTACGGCAATACGGGAACGCGCGCTGCGGACCTGGGCAATGAGGGAATGCTGGCGCTCAAAATGTCGGTCCCTTTTTTTAACGGGGGCAAAAACGTCGAGGGGATTGCCAAGGCCAAAGCCGATTATGACGCGGCCCGTGAGGCTGCCGAAAGTGCGCGCGACGAAAAAATCGCCCAGCTTGCAGAGGCTTGGGCCCTCTATTCCGATGCGGCCGAAAATGTGGAAGTTCGCCGGAAATTCCTCGAGTCCTCGCGCAAGCGCGCCGAGATCGTGCGGGCCCAATACACGAGCGGGCTGGCGAGCTTCCAGGATTTCGATATCGCGGAGCAGGAGTACGCCGATTCCGAGAGAAACTACGTCGAGGGCCTTTCGAACGTTCTGGTGATGAAAGCGAAGTGGGAGCAAACGATGGGAAAGACTTTGGAGGATGCCCTGAATGAAATTTCATAAAATACCGCGAGGTCTCCGGTGGGGGATTCTGGCGTTGGCCGTGTTCTTGGCGTTCAAAACGGTGTCGGGGTGCAGCCGGCCGAAAAGCGACTGGCAGATCGTGGGACCCGCGGTCGTCAAAAAGGGCGACCTGACCGTCAAGGTGACGACGACCGGAGAAGTCAAGCCCTACAACCGCGTTGAGATTAAGCCGCCGATCCCCGGGCGAGTCGAGGAGGTCTTGGTTGCGGAGGGGGACGCCGTCCATAAGGGACAGATCCTTGCGTGGATGAGTTCCACGGATCGGGCCACGCTTCTGGACGCCGCCACCGTAAAAGGAGAAAAGGAATTTCAATATTGGCAGGATGCCTATAAGGCGGCGCCGCTGATTTCTCCGCTCGACGGAACGCTCATCGTGCGTTCCGTTGAACCCGGTCAGACGGTCACCTCCGCGGATCCCGTGGTGGTCATTGCCGACCGGCTGATCGTGGAAGCCTTGGTCGACGAGACGGACCTGTCCCTGATCAAAAACGGGCAGGCGGCCGAGATCCGGCTGGATGCCTATCCGGACAAGCCGATTCCCGCGAAAGTCGACCACCTCAGCTACGAGAGTCAGCTGATCAACAGCGTCAATGTCTACAAAGTGGATGTGCTCCCCGGGGAAATTCCGGAGAGCTTCCGAAGCGGTATGACGGCCAACGTGACTTTCATCGTTTCGGAACTGAAAGATGTTTTGCTGATTCCATCGGAAGCGGTTTCGGAATGGCCGAAAGGTGCAGTCAAACCTCCCGCCGGAGGCCGTTTCGCGGTATACGTCAAAGAATTTGGCGGCAAGCTGAAGCCGGTGGCCGTCAAAACCGGGGAGTCGGACTCCAAGATGACCGAGGTCAAGGAGGGATTGACGGAAGGCGCCGTGATCCAGATCGTCCGAAAAAAGCAAAGTACGAGCGTGACGCCGTTTTCCGCATTCGGTTCGCAGAAAAAGGATTCCAAAGGCAAGACATGACCGTCCTCGAAGGCGAAAACCTCTGCAAGACCTATCGCCTCGGCGGCGCAGAAATTAAGGCCTTGCAGGGAGTGACGCTGCGCGTCGAGCAGGGGGAATTTGTCGCTGTTATGGGGCCTTCGGGTTCGGGGAAATCGACGCTGATGCATGTCCTCGGCTTCCTGGATTCGCCCGACAGCGGGACGATCCGCCTCCTCGGGAAGGAAATGACGGGCCTGGGCGAGGAGGAACGCGCCTACCTCAGGAATCGCATCATCGGATTTGTTTTCCAGCAGTTCAACCTCATGGCCAGGTCGACGGCGATCGAAAACGTCTTGTTGCCGCTGCTTTATTCCGACGACCCGGTGCGCAGACTCCGGCGGCCGGTCGGTTTCCTCAAACGCGTCGGCCTCGGCGATCGCATGAGGCACAAGCCCAGTGAACTCTCCGGGGGACAGCAGCAACGCGTCGCGATTGCTCGGGCGCTTGTGAATCATCCCTTCGTTCTCTTTGCCGACGAACCCACCGGCAACCTCGACTCCCGTTCGGGCCGCGAGGTCATGGACATTCTGCAGGAGCTCCATCAGGGGGGGATGACCGTGATTCTCGTGACCCACGACGAGCATGTTGCCGCGGCCGCGCAGAGGATCATCCGCATGCAGGACGGTCAAATTGTCCTCGAGGAGCGGCGGTCGAAAACAGCGCCCGGCTCGTTTCCCCAGGAGGTCCGGTTCGCCGCGGAGCGCCTGCGGCGCAAAAAATACAGTTTTAGGGAATTTCGCGAACATTTTTTTCAGGCCTTCCGGATGATCGCTTCGAACAAATTGCGGTCGTGTCTTTCCATGCTCGGAGTTCTGATCGGTGTTGCCTGCGTGATTACGATGCTTGCGTTGGGCCGGGGGGCCCGCGAGTCGATCACCGAACAGTTGTCGCGCATGGGCTCTAACCTGATCGGGATTCGCTCCGGGTCCGTCAAAGTCCACGGGGTGTCTTCGGAAGCCGGAGCCACGACGCGTTTTACTCTGGACGATGTGGCGGCTATCTGCGAGACGGTCCCCGGGATCGTGAGGGCCGCGCCGCAGGTCCAGGGGGGAGCCCAGGCGGTTTACGGCAATAAGAACTGGAGCACGCGAGTGATCGGAACGACGCCCGAGTATGCGCCGATGAAAAACCAAGAGCCCGCCATGGGGCGTTTTTTTACGGAAGATGAAAACCGTGCCCGCCGGCGGGTCGTGCTTCTCGGAGAGACGGTGGCCCGCGAACTTTTCGGCGAAGAAAATGCGATCGGAAAAACGATCAAGCTGAACCGGATCTATTTCCAGGTCATCGGGCTCCTGCCTTCCCTAGGAGGCAGCACCTGGCACGATCAGGACGACGTGGTCGTGGTGCCTTTGATGACGGCCATGAGCCGGCTCCTTGGGAAGGATTATCTGGACCAGATGGATGTCGAGGTTGCGACCGTCGGGCAAATGAAGGATGCCGAGGAGTCGATCCGAAATCTCATCATCCGGCGCCACCGCCTCACTCCGGAGCGATACGACAGTTTCAATGTCCGTAATTACACCGAGATTCAGGAGGCCCTTTCCAGTACGACCAAAACCTTTTCCGTCCTTCTCGGGGCCGTAGCGGCCATTTCCCTGGTGGTTGGCGGCATCGGGATCATGAATATCATGCTGGTCTCGGTGAAAGAACGAACGCGTGAAATCGGGCTGCGCAAGGCGGTCGGTGCCACGCCGTTTGATATCCTCCTGCAGTTTTTGGTCGAAGCGGTGGTCATTACCTTCTTGGGGGGCATGGCCGGGATCATTCTGGCGGTCGTGATTTCCGCAGGCATTGCCTATTTTGCGCAATGGAAAATGGTCATCGACCTCGTCTCGCTGCTGGTGGCTTTCATCTTCTCGGCTGCGGTGGGCGTCGTGTTCGGCTTGGCGCCTGCTCGTCAGGCCGCCGAGCTTGACCCGATCGAAGCCCTGCGATACGAGTAATTTCAAAATTGAGCTTAGGGCCAAGACCCCTCCGAAACCATGCCAAGCGGTCCACTAAAGAAAACTTGCCGGAAAATGAACGATGGGTATAATGCATAGGTATGCATAACCAGGGGGAATGCCGTGAGACCTAAGAAGACGAGATGGGTGACCTGCGACCCGGGCGAAAGGTGCTTCCGACCGAAGTGCAAACCCGTGAGAAAGCTTGACGGAGTCACCTTGACGATGGACGAATTCGAGGCCCTTAGGCTTGCGCACCTTGAATGCTGCGATCAAGGCGCCATGGCGAAGCAGATGCGGATCCACCAATCCACCATTTCCCGGATCTTGTCTTCGGCGCACAAAAAGGTCACCGATGCGCTGGTGAATCTCAAGGCAATCAAAATCGAACAAGGATGCTGTCAGGTCATTAGAGGACGTGCGAAATGAAGGGATGGCTGAAGTTTCTTTATGTGTTGGCGGGATTTCTGGCATGCTTTTATCTGCCGGTCGAACATTCGCGTTTCACGAGTGCCGTTTATGAGGCCCTGGCGTTGGTCAAGTGGTATGCCAGGGAACACGTGATCCTTTGCCTCGTCCCGGCATTTTTTATCGCGGGTGCCATTTCCGTATTTGTCAGTCAGGCGTCCGTCATGAAGTATTTCGGGGCCAAAGCCAATAAGTTCCTATCCTATAGCGTCGCGTCCGTGTCCGGGACCATTCTTGCGGTTTGCTCCTGCACGGTGCTTCCGCTTTTTTCCGGCATTTATAAGCGAGGCGCCGGTCTTGGCCCCGCGATCGCGTTTCTTTATTCGGGTCCCGCCATTAATGTTTTGGCCATCATTCTGACCGCTCGTATCCTCGGGTGGCGGCTAGGGTTAGCAAGAGCGATAGGCGCCGTCGTCTTCAGCGTCGTGATCGGTTTATTGATGCATCTTTTCTTCCTCAGGGAGGAACGGCAGCGTCATGCCAACGGTGATTTTAATGCCGGCCAGATTCATGAAACCCGCTCCCTGGGAAAGGACGTTCTCTATTTTGCCTCCATGGTGGCTTTTCTTGTCTTTGCCAACTGGGGCAAACCGCTTGAAGGCGATCATGGGGTGTGGTTTTTCATCTATCAGTCAAAGTGGTGGATTGCCGGTTTTTCTCTCGCCGGCCTGGCGGCGATGCTATGCAAGTGGTTCAAAAAGGATGAGCTCAAAGAGTGGACTCTCGTCACATGGGAATTCGCGTTGCAGATCCTTCCATGGCTCTTGGGGGGTGTTCTGATTTCCGGATTCCTTTTGGGCCGGGTCGGACACGAGGGTGTTATTCCGTCGCGGTTCGTCGTTGCTCTTGTCGGCGGAAACTCTCTTTGGGCGAATTTCTTTTCCTCGCTTGTTGGGGCTTTCATGTATTTTGCTACGCTGACGGAAGTGCCGATTCTGCAGGGGTTGATCGGCTCCGGAATGGGGCAGGGTCCCGCCCTTGCGCTTCTTTTGGCCGGGCCGGCCCTGAGTTTGCCCAGCATGCTCGTGCTCGGGAGCATTATGGGGGTGAAAAAAACCATTATCTACGTTGCCTTGGTGATTGTTTTGTCGACGATTGCGGGCATGATTTTCGGCGCGGTGATGAACTAAGGAGATGAGACACATGGTAAAAGCGAATGAAATGAAGAAACAGGTGAAAGAGCGCTATGGGGAAATCGCCTCCCAGAGCAAAAGAGGTTGTTCCTCAAGCCGTTGTTGTGCCTCCCCGGGGCTGGCGGAAGAGCTTAGCCGTCATGTCGGATATTCAGAGGCCGAAATCGATTCGGTCCCAAAGGGAGCAAACCTAGGCCTTGGCTGCGGGAATCCCGTTGCGCTTGCGTCGCTCAAAGAAGGGGATACGGTGCTTGATCTGGGAAGCGGCGCCGGGTTTGACGCGTTCCTTGCGGCTCAGAGGGTCGGTAAAACCGGGCATGTCATCGGGGTCGATATGACCCCGGAGATGTTGGAAAAAGCGAGGACGAACGCTGAAAAGGGCGGATTCGGGAACGTCGAATTCCGTATGGGAGAAATTGAAAAGCTTCCCGTCGAAGATCAATCCGTCGATGTGATTCTTTCCAACTGTGTCATTAATCTTTCTCCGGACAAAGCGAGTGTTTTCAAGGAAGCGCTGAGGGTTCTTAAGCCGGGCGGCAGGCTGATGGTCTCAGACCTTGTGCTGACCCAAGACCTTCCGAAAAATATCCGAAAATCCATTGAGGCGTATGTGGGGTGCATTGCCGGAGCGATTCACAAGAGTGAATATCTGAAGCTCATGAGCATGGCCGGGTTTGTGGATATTTCCGTGGTCGGTGAGTCGAGCTATCCCGTGGACGCTATGTTTGAGGGGCTTGAAAGCGCCGCGGATGCCGTCGTGAGCATCAAGGTCTCAGCCCAAAAAAAAGAAGCGGGGGGAGCGCAGAAATGAAAATCGAAATTCTTGGGACCGGATGTTCAAAGTGTAAGCAGCTGACCGCGAATGCAGAGGCCGCGGTCAAGGAGCTGAACCTTCAGGTCGAGATCGGCAAGGTGACCGACATCGACAAGATCACCGAGTATGGCGTTCTGATGACGCCCGCGCTTGCGGTGGACGGCAAAGTCGTTTCCTCCGGCAAATTGCTCCATAAAGATGAGATCAAAAAGTTCTTGGTCAGATAGGGGGCCTCTCACGATGAAACCGATGGGTGCTGTCTTTGTGCGGTCGGCGCTCGCGTTGGCGATTTGTTTCTCTTTTGGGACCCCGCCGGCTCCGGCTGAAGAAACTTCCTCGGGCGGTGCGGTGACCGCCTACTATTTTCACGGGACCTTCCGGTGTCCAACCTGCAACAAGATGGAGCAGTACGCCAAGGAGGCGATCGAAAAGGATTTTAAAAGCGAGTTGGATTCGGGAAAGCTTGTGTTTCAATCCGTCAATGTCGAAACTGCGGGCAATGAGCATTTCGTGAAGGATTACCAGCTCTACACCAAAACGCTTATTCTGTCGATGGCGGGAAACGGCAGTGAAGTCCGGAGCAAAAACCTCGATAAGATCTGGGAATATGTCCGCGACAAGGAGCGGTATCAAAATTATGTGCGGGATGAACTCGGCGCTTTTATGAAGGTCGCGTCATGAACTCGGTTTGGGTAGGATGGCTCTCAGCGCTTTGGCTCGGCATACTGACTTCGATCAGCCCCTGCCCTTTGGCCTCGAACATTGCGGCGGTTTCTTATCTTTCAAAAAAGATCGCGCATCCAGGGGCCGTTTTTATTTCGGGCGCGGCGTACACGTTGGGGAGAATGGCCGCCTACTCCCTCATTGGCTGGGTCGTCATTGATTCTTTGGCGAGTGTTCCCCAGATTGCGATGTTTCTCCAGAAGTGGATGGGGAAGGCGCTGGGTCCGGTTTTGGTTCTGACGGGACTGGTGCTCCTGGAGGTCCTCACTTTCCGGTTGCCCGGGATCGAGCTGTCGCACGATCACCACGGAAAAATCGCCCAAGCCGGGGCGCCGGGAGCCTTCCTCCTCGGTTTGATTTTTGCGCTGGCCTTCTGCCCCGTTTCGGCAGCCCTCTTCTTTGGCAGTCTCATCCCTTTGGCCTTGAACCATCCGGCGGGTTCTCTGTTGCCGTTCGTCTACGGCATCGGCACGGGGTTGCCGGTGCTGGCCTTCGCGGTCGCGATTGCCATCGGGGTCAAATCGTTGAGCCACTGGTTCCATCAGGTGACAAGGATCGAGCGGTATACGCGCAAAATCACGGGCGCGGTCTTCCTTTTGGCCGGGCTTTATTACTTTTGGGGCTATTGGCTCCAGGGAGGAAATTCATGAGCGGATGTTCCGGGAAGCAATTGTCTTTCTTAGACCGCTTCCTGACGGTGTGGATCTTTTTAGCCATGGCGGTCGGCGTTGGGGCCGGATACTTGATCCCTGGCGTAGTGGAATTTTGGAACCGGTTTCAGGTTGGCACGACGAATATTCCGATCGCGATCGGTTTGATCCTCATGATGTATCCTCCTCTCGCCAAAGTGAAGTATGAAGAGCTCGGCGACGTTTTCAAAAATACCCGCATTCTCGGGCTTTCGCTCCTCCAGAACTGGGTGATTGGGCCGGTCCTCATGTTCTTTTTGGCGATTGTGTTCTTGCGAGGCTATCCGGAGTATATGGTGGGGCTGATCATGATCGGGCTTGCCCGCTGTATTGCGATGGTCCTTGTGTGGAATGAACTCGCCGAGGGGGATCCCGAATACTGCGCAGGCCTGGTGGCGTTCAACTCCATTTTTCAGGTCTTATTCTTTTCTCTGTATGCGTGGGTCTTTATCACGATCTTGCCGGGGTGGTTTGGCCTCAAGGGTGTCGTGGTGGATGTCACCATCGGTCAAATTGCCAAAAGTGTTTTTATTTACCTCGGAGTTCCCTTTTTGGGAGGGATCCTCACGCGGTTTACGCTTATCCGCCTAAAAAGCAAGGAGTGGTATCAAAGCCGGTTCATTCCCGCGATCAGTCCGATGACCCTCGTCGCTCTGCTGTTTACGATCCTCGTGATGTTTTCGCTCAAAGGGGAGTCTATCGTCAAGATTCCGATGGATGTGGTCCGGATCGCCATTCCGCTTTTGATCTATTTCGTGGTCATGTTTCTCGTCTCGTTTTATATGGGGCATAGGTTCCGGGCCGGATACGGCAAGACCGCGACGCTGTCGTTTACGGCGGCCAGCAACAACTTTGAGCTGGCCATCGCTGTGGCCGTCGCAGTCTTCGGGATCAACTCCGGGGCCGCCTTCGCCGCCGTGATCGGCCCGCTGGTGGAGGTGCCTGTGTTGATCGGTCTGGTCAATGTGTCACTCTATTTCAGGAGGCGATATTTCAATGGATAAGAAAAAAGTCTTGTTTGTGTGCATCCATAATTCTGCGCGGAGCCAGATGGCTGAGGCCTTTCTCAAAAAATACGGAGGAGACCGGTTTGAGGTCGAAAGCGCCGGTCTCGAACCGGGCAAGCTCAATCCAGTCGTCATCGAGGCGATGAAGGAAGTCGGGATCGATATCTCGCACAACAAGACCAAGAGCGTTTTCGATCTTTTCAGGCAAGGCAGGCGGTACGATTATGTTTTTACCGTCTGCGACGAATCCCAATCGGGCAGCTGTCCGGTATTCCCGGGCGGCGGAAAGCGTATCCATTGGAGTTTCGAGGATCCCTCGAGGTTTCAGGGCTCCGATGCGGAAAAACTTGAAAGGACAAGGGGCGTCAGAGATCAAATCAGCCGGAAGACCCATGATTGGCTGGAGGCGTCCGCCGAGGAGCCCTCCAACCAGAGGAAGTGAATGAAAATACACATTTTGCAACATGTGCCATTTGAAGACATTGGCAGTATGGACTCATTCTTCAAAAGGTTCGGAGCCGATTTGAGCTACACCCGCTTCTTCCGGGATTCGACTCTCCCGCGGATGACGGGCCTTGATATGATTGTGATGATGGGCGGACCGATGAGCGCTAACGACGAAGCGAGTTTGCCCTGGCTTCGCGCTGAAAAAGAGTTTATTCGCCGGGCGGTGAAGGAGGGTATCCCTGTTCTGGGGGTTTGTCTTGGAGCTCAATTGATCGCAAGCGCTTTGGGGGCGCGTGTTTACCCGGCTGCGCAAAAAGAAATCGGATGGTTCCCAGTCGAGGCGATGCCGAGTCCGTCCGGGACATTTCAATTCCCGGAAAAGACCACTGTTTTTCAATGGCACGGAGAGACATTTGATCTTCCCACGGGCGCGGTTTGTCTGGCCAAAAGCCCGGTGTGTCCCCATCAGGCGTTTCAGCTCGGACGGAGGGTGATCGGCTTGCAGTTTCATCTCGAAGAAACCCCGGAGAGCGTCGGGGCGATTTTAGATCACTGCCGCGGCGAATTAGTGCCCGGTCCGTATCTCCAAACCGAATCTGAGATTCGCGCCGAGGATTCTGCCACTTACGCAAAAACGAACCACCTTATGGAGAGCGTGCTTTCTTACCTGACGGGAGTAAAAGAAGTATGAGAAACGACGATGGGCATCGAGTGAGGTGCGGGTCATGAAAAAGGATGAGGCCAAACGGCCGAAGGTGTTACTCAAGACTTTTGGCTGCGCCATGAATTTTTATGATTCCGAAGCTGCCGAGGGGATCCTCGAGAAAAGCGGCTATCAGGTGATCCGCACGGGGGCCGAGGATTCCAAGACCGAATCCAAGGGGGCGGTCGATCACATCGGCAAAATCGTCGGAAAGGCGGACGTCATTTTAATGAACACCTGTTCCGTCAGGGAACATGCGGAGGACCGCATCTATGGGAGGCTGGGGATGCTCGGCAAGGCCAAGAGGTCCCAGCCCGATCTGATCGTCGGGCTCATGGGGTGCATGGTGGAGGAGCACCGGGAGGCGCTCTTCGAACGCTTCCCTCAGCTGGATTTTATGGTGGGAACGCGCAACCTCAAGGACCTTCCCAAGCTGATTGAGGAGGTGAGGGCGCGGCGCGTCCAGGTGGCGAGGATCCGCCAGGAGGGCATTTCGATCGAATACTCTGATCGGATCGTTCGCCGGGGCGGGTTTCACGCGTGGCTTCCGATCATGACGGGATGTAACAAGGTTTGTACCTTTTGCATTGTGCCGAAGACGCGGGGACCTGAAGTTTCGATTCCGGTGCGCGAAGTCTGCCGGGAAGCCGAGCGGCTTGCGGCCGAAGGGATTCGTTGGGTCACTCTCTTGGGGCAGAACGTGAACAGCTATCCCGGCTTTCCGCAGCTTTTGGAGATGCTTTGCGGGGTCGGCGGTCTCGCGCGTGTTTCCTTTACGACCTCGCACCCCCAGGACGCGACTCGCGAGCTTTTCGAGGCGATCGCGAGAAATCCGAAGGTCTCGCGCCGGTTTCATCTCCCGCTCCAGTCCGGATCGGACCGGGTCCTGAAAAGGATGAAGCGCCTGCATACGTTCGCCGAATTCAGGGAGAAAGTCGACTGGCTGCGACGCCTTGTGCCCGGAATTTCGATGACGACCGACATCATTGCCGGATTCCCCGGCGAAAGGGAGGAGGACCACGAAGCGACGGCCCGCGCCCTGGAAGAAATCCGTTTTGACGGCGCCTACATCTATAAATACTCGGTGCGTCCCGGAACGCCGGCCTCTAAATTCACGGACGATGTGCCGTTGCCCCTGAAGGAACGGCGCAATGCGGGGCTCCTCGACATTCAGCGGCGGATTAGCCGCGAGATCAGCAAACCTTTCGTAGGTCAAGCGCTGGAAGTGTTTGTCGAGGGATTTAGCACGAAGGGCAGTGCCCGCTTGGTGGGGCGGTCGCATGCGGAGAAGAGGGTTCTCTTTCCTGGCGAAGCGGCCCTGATCGGCTCATTTCAACGCGTCAAAATCGAGCAATTGGTCCACGATACGTTCGTGGGGTCTCTCGAGGAACGCTGAGATTTTCTTATCCCCTTTCAAAGCCGAAAAAGGTATGATCTTCGCATGAAAACCGTGACCGCTGCCCAAATGCAGGCCATCGACCGGAAAGCGATCGAAGGCTATGGCATTCCGGGCTTGATTCTGATGGAGAACGCCGGCCGCGGGATCGCGGAGCATATCCTCGAGACGCATCGCGCGGGACGGGTGACGGTTTTTGCGGGTAAGGGCAATAACGGAGGTGACGGTTTTGTCGTTGCTCGCCATCTGGCAAACCGTGGATTCACCGTTTCTGTCCTCTTGCTTGCCGACCCCCGCTTGCTCAAACCCGACCCGGCCGTCAACTACGCGATTCTCGGCTGTATGAAGGTGCCCTGTAGTGTCGTGGATGAAAAGACGCCGCCGGAGATCCTGAAAGCCGCGGCAGCCGGTGCGGACATCCTGGTGGATGCCTTGTTCGGAACCGGGCTCGAGAGGGAACTCGGCGGAATTTGCCGGAGCGCCGTCGAAATCATGAATGCTTCCGGGAAATTCGTGGTGGCGGCCGACATGCCTTCGGGGCTGCATTCCGACTCGGGAGAGGTTCTCGGCTGTGCCGTCAAGGCCACCGTGACCGCCACTCTTGGAGTCCCCAAAACGGGACTTTTCGTGGGAAGCGGACCCGAGTACGCCGGACGAATCTGCGTGGTGGATATCGGTCTTCCTCCGGCGGCGGTTTCGGAGGCGTTTGGGACCGGGAACGGAAAGGGGCATGATGGCCGCGAAAAATAAATCTGAAGAAGGCATGGATCTCTTCGTCTCTCCTTCGCAGGAAGGCGCCGAGTCCGCCGGTCAGGATGCTCCGCTTGCCGTCCGCATGCGCCCGAAGACATTGGAAGAAGTCGTGGGCCAGAAGCATATTCTCGGCGAAGGGAAACTTCTGAGGCGCACGATCCAGACCCAGCGATGGACCTCCATGATTTTTTACGGCCCCCCGGGGAGCGGCAAGACCAGCCTGGCCCGGGTCATTTCTCTCGAGACTCGCGCGCGCTTTGTGTCTCTGAATGCGGTGACCTCCAACGTGGCCGAGATCCGCAAGACGATCGACGAGGCGAATTACCACAGGACACACACCACAAAGCGGACGATCGTTTTTATCGACGAAATCCATCGTTTCAACAAGGCCCAGCAGGACGTCCTCATGCCCGACGTCGAGGCCGGCCATGTCATTTTAATCGGCGCGACGACGCATAATCCGTCCTTTTCGATCAACGGCCCGCTTCTGTCACGCTCCATCATCTTCGAGCTCCGGCCGCTCGAGGATTGCGATCTGATCGAGGTGATGAAACGGGCCTTGGCCGACTGTGACCGCGGTTATGGTTCGAAGAGTGTCCGGATGACTCCGGAAGCGCTCACGCACCTGGCCCAATGCGCGGTCGGAGATGCACGGCGGGCATTGAACGCGCTCGAAGTCGGAGTCCTGACGACCGCGCCCGATCCGGAGGGACACATTCTCTTCGATCGGAAGGTTGCCGAAGAATCGTGCCAGCGCAGGATCGTCTACTACGACGCTGATGAGGATTACCATTACGATACCGCAAGCGCCTTCATCAAGAGCATGCGTGGGTCGGACCCCGACGCGGCGGTTTACTGGCTCGCCAAAATGCTTTATGCCGGGGAAGACGCGCGCTTCATCATGCGCAGGATTCTTATTCTTGCGAGCGAGGACATCGGCAATGCCGATCCGCAGGCGTTGGTCCTTGCTTCGGCCGGCCTGCAGGCGATCGAGTTTGTCGGGCTTCCCGAGGCTCAAATCATACTCGGGCACTTGGTCACTTATATGGCGATGGCCCCTAAAAGCAATGCGAGTTACCGGGCGATTTCGCTTGCCATGGAGGATGTGAAATCCGGAAAGGTCGATGAGGTTCCGCCGCACCTGCGAGACAAAAATTATCCCGGGGCCAAGCGGATGGGGCATGGGGAAGGTTACCTTTATCCGCACGACGTACGCGCGGAAGGGGACCCTGAGAAGCTGGAGGCCCTCAACAACCAGAAATATTTCAATCTTAAAAAACGCTACTATTTTCCCTCGGCTTCGGGCTACGAAAAGATACTTGCCGATAGGCTTCGAGAACTCAAAAAGGATCCGCAGCAACCCGCTGGTTGAATGATTCTTCTTATCAGAATGTCCTCTTAAGTCGAATATATACTTGGCTAAAAAGCAAGATTCGTCAAAATTATGCTATGTGTTGATATTGAATGATATATAATGCTAGCCATATAGTGTTTTATTGATTCGAAGTATCTAATAGTAACTAAAATGCGTAAATAATTTGACAGATGCAATACCATGATGTATAGATTTATTAGAAGTGTTATTTGACAATGTGAGGAAGTCTTCATTGAAAAGGAGAAAACAATGAGTAAACTCAAATTGAGCACCAGAGAAATCGGAACGGTTCATGTCATTGATTTGGAGGGTCAGCCAACCCAGGAAACCTTGCAAGATGCCGCATGGAAGATCCAGAAGCAGATTCGAAGGCACCGCTGGCAGCGGATTATCCTGAATCTGCAGAACGTGCCGACCCTGGATGCTCTGGAAGTCCGGAAATTGCTCGCGGCCTGCTTGAGGCCCCAGGCGAGCCTTATTTACGGAGCTTCCCAGACGGTGACCCAGTTTCTGGAAAGTACTTATTTGCCCAGAAACGTCCATCTTTGTCCGACTGAAAAAGAGGTCGCGGAAGACTTTGGGCCTTTTCTGCTAGAAAGGGAGAGGGAAAAGGAAGTCCCCAGGAAATTTGATGATCCGACGCGTCAGTCGATTGGAAAGGAACTCGAGCGACGGCGCAGTAAACGTATGCACGTTGTCATTCCCGTCGATCTGACTTTTTTCCCTGAAAGCGGCGAACCGGTGACGGTCAAGACACTTGCCACGAACATCAGCGAAGGCGGACTGTTTGCGGAGTTCCTGGATTTAGAAGCGTCCCATAAGGTCCAGAAACTGCAGGGCATCCAGGGGATGAAGGTGGAGATCCACATCTACCCAAGCGCCAACTTTCCCGAGGAATATCATCTCGATGGGATCGTCTGCCGGCCCGAGCTGCGCAAGAAACAGCTGGGGGTTGCGATCGAGTTCATCGAATAACCTCACAGCCGCAGGGCATCCGGGGGCTTCCTTTTCGGAAGCCCCCTTTTTTTTCTGAAAACCGCGTAATTTCAACTAGCCAAGAGGCTCCAAAACCATTATAATTTCAAACATTCCTGCGGTGATCGCGTGCACCGGATCCTCCAATCGGAAGGGCCCAACTGCAGGTGACGTGCATTCATTTTACGAAAGGAATCGAATCGATGTCACAGCATCCAAGTTTGAGAGTGGACAGTGTCGGCGCAAAGCACCGGAACGTGCTCAAACGCTACGAGCGGATCAAGAAAATGCAGGCGGATTCCAAATGGGGCGACCGGGCTTCGGCGCTCAATCTGCCCAAGTTTAAATCCATCAAGGTGAAGGTGAAAAAGGCCAAGGAGGCCGCCCCAGCAGAGGGAGCAGCAGCTCCGGGAGCGGCTCCGGCCGCAGCCGCACCGGCAGCAAAGGCGGAGAAATCCAAGAAATAACGACGGATCACACCCGAAGAGGGAAGGCGGCGGTTATGGTCGAAATCAGGCGATTTGCTCCGGGGGACGAGAAGGCGGTCGCTCGGCTCATTAACGATATCATGGGCGTCGAGTTTCGCGAGGACCAGTCGGCCTATCCGACCGAGGATATCCAGGATATCCCGCGCTCCTACGGCGGATTGGGAGAAGGTTTTTTTGTGGCCGTCAGCGGCGGCGAGATCGTCGGGACGGTGGGTCTCAAAAAGGAAGACGAGCGCTCGGTGCTTCTTCGCCGGCTGTTCGTGTCACCGAATCACCGCAAGAAAAAGATCGGCACGAAACTAATCGAGCGGGCGCTGAAGTTTTGCGATGAGGTGGGGTATCGGGAGGTTATTTTCCGTACGACTTCCCGGATGCGGAGCGCCGCCGAAGTTTGCCAGAAGTGCGGGTTCATCCAGCGCGCAAAACTGAGCCTGGGCCCGGTCGAGTTGTTCAAGTTTGTGTATTCGCTGCACGGCAGTCCCGCCAAATCCTAGCGGGGTCCTGCGAGGAGAAAGTCGATGATTTTTTTTACTAAAAAAGGAAAAAGCGATTCGTTGAAAGTCCTTTCGGAGAAGGAAATCCAGGGCCGTCTCTATGGGCGTTATCGGCAGGGGCCTGAAGCCCCGGCGGGGCCGCCTTCCGTCAAGACCGCGCCTGGCAGTGAAACTGCCAAGACGAAGGCGCCCGTTGCGGGA
>Ga0172379_10000363_pt1 | contig 116538 bp, 97 predicted proteins | sample GrowelOW334metaG_FD_119756 | JGI IMG/M metagenome (GOLD analysis project Ga0172379, IMG submission 119756) | Groundwater microbial communities from an aquifer near a municipal landfill in Southern Ontario, Canada - Groundwater well OW334 metaG | ecosystem: Environmental > Aquatic > Deep... | reverse complement strand
TCCCCCCAAACCCGCGGCGTGAGCAACTCGGGCAATGGCGGGGCCCCCCTCTACGGGAGCGGAAGAGTGCATCCCCTGCGCGCCTCCCGCTGCTCTTATGGGTGAGTTCGAGTCCGGAGTTAGCGGCTGTTCGTTGAGGAAAGCCTCCATCAAGCCGTTTTCAGCACCCGGGGATACGGAAGTTTCAGCAACGGCTTTCCTTGAGTCCGCTTCACGCGTTAAAACTCGACCTCGCCCTAAGAAACGGCGGGTGGGGCAGAGGAGAAACACCCTCCCGCTCCCGTGAAGGGGGCCCCGCAGCTTGGGGGGAACTTGTTCCCAGGGGCACCGGGGGAAGGGAGGGTGTTTCTCCTCTGCTCCAGGACCCGCCGGAAAAACTGGGTGAGGTCGAGGACCCAGGCCTTTTGTCCGCATCGATTAGGCCTTTTGCCTCTGTGCAAGCTATTTCTACACATCTATACTGTTGTCGATGCGAATCTGGCTGGCATTGCTGTTGACCCTCTCCAGTTGGCAGCCCGCCGCGGCCGCGGCGATAGCCGGGACGACGGTTTCTTGCCCCGTGTCCTCGCCGCTTCCCGCCGCGGTCCTGACCCCGGATGGTCTTCCTGTCGCGGGGACGCCGAACAACTCGCTCGGCAACATCAACAGCCCGTTACCCGTTCTTCTCATCCCGACGCTCTCCAACAACCAGGCGTTGCTGCCTGCCCCTGGCGCGAAGGCCGGAGCGAGAGTCTTCCTCCCTAAGCAGACGGTTGCTGCGACACGAGACCTTTCGTCCTCTCCGAAAAAATTGCCGGCCGTCCGCATTGACGCCTCAGCCCGGTCCGCAAAGGTTCTCCCGGGCAAAGGCTCCTCCGATCTTTCCGCCGCGATCAACGCGTCTGCCGAGCAGACCCAGGCCTCCCCCTCCCCTGAGGAGCAAGCCGACGCGCTGCGCCGGCTCTTCGACGGCTCCTCCCGGATAAAACCCTCCGCCGAGCCGGTCGACGCGGCCGCGCCGACGAAGTCCGCCGAGCTCCCCCTCCTCGATAAGCCGGCGGTCTCACCGGCGCCGCAGCCGCAGGTCCCAAATGCGGCGGTCCAGCGCAAAGCTTTGCGGCCGGCCATGATCGGAACGGCTTTCTACAAGTTCGGGATGGAATCGCTGAGCATCGCCATGCCGCTCATCGTCCTGCATTTTTTCGGCGGCGCGATGTGGATGCTGACGACGGCCGCGGTCTGGGGACTCAGCATGGCCGCGGCCACCATGGGCTCCGGCGGCCTCATCGACCGCATCCCGGTGCAGAAGATCATGAGCGCATCCTTGATCGTCGAGGCCGCCGCGGTCGCCGGCATCATCGGCGTGCTGGTCTTCGGCGCCGCCAATCCCTGGACCATCCTTCCTTTGTACGCCTTGTCCGGCGCCGCGGAAGGGATCGCGGTCACGGCCCAGGATACCTTCCCGGCGCTCCTGCTGGGACATGACGCGGTCAAGCTGAAGAACTTCAACGCCAATGTCTACCTGAGCTACGAGGGCGCCGGGATACTCGCCCCGGTCTTGATCGGCGTCCTCATCGTCATGTTCGGCATCCCCGCCGGGCTTGCCGTCACGCCTCCGGCCTTTCTCCTGTCGGCTTGGGCCTTCTCGCGGCTGAAGATCGACCCCGCGGCAAAAGAGCAGCATCCAACAAGACCCTCCTTATGGCAGTCGGTCAAATCAGGGGTCTCCGAACTCAGGGACGGCGCCCGCATCATGCTGGGCGACAAAGAAAAGCGCTGGCTGGGGATCATGCTGGTGGGGCCCATGCTGCTGCACCGCATCATCAAGCTGATGCTGGCCCCCATATTCGCTAAAACCGTGCTCAATGCGTCGGGTTTTTCGGCCTGGATAGCGGGCATCTCGAACCTGGGCGAACTCATCGGCGCGACGCTGCTCCTGCGTCCGGCCAAGCCGTCGGCGAACTTTAAAAAAGCGTCTCCGCTTCCCTGGATCCGCTTCATGGCCCTCACCACCTTGGGGATATTGGCCTTTGCCTCCAGAACGCTCTGGCCGGTCATGGCGGCGGTCTTCGCCATGGGCCTGAGCTATGCGGCCAACAAAGTCAGCGTGACCTCCTATCTCCAGTCGCGCCTGCCCAATGAATCAGCCGGCAAAGCCATCGCCTTCTTGGACGCAGTGGGACTCGTTGTCCTTATAGCCGTGGGAGCGCTTTTCGGAGTGTTATTCGATCTCCTGCCGGCGACCTGGAGCCTCGTCGCGGCCAGCGCGATCCTATCCGCGCTGGCCGGAGTGTTTTATAAAGCCTACCGCCGCCTGCGCGCAGTATCGGTGCCTGGCACCAGTATCTAACGCCGATATCCCTCCCGGTGCCTGGCACCGACATTTTTTATAGAACTTCTTTCAGCAAGGCTTCAACGACTTTTATGACGTCGCCGGCAGAACTGGTTATCCCACCGCTGTGCTATGGAAGGGACTCAATAATTTTCAGGCAATGGAATGGACTTTTTTGCTGCCGCGAATTGGTTGGCGCTCGTCTTTTTGATGCCCCGATGACCCATATTTTGCAGTAGGCCTTCTGGTCCTCACGCATGCCCAAACGACTCATGCCGAATATGGGTTTGTATGGCAGAATATCAGTATGTGACGTTGGACATTGACTCAACTGGAGAGCGCAAAATTTATGCCGACGACGATAAGGACCCTGGTTGTTCATATCGTAGAGAAATTGGCCGAAAAGCTTGAGGTCAGCCCACACACAATTTACCGCTACATCCGAGAAGGCAAGCTACAAGCGAAACGCTTCGGCAACAAGTATCAGATCGCCCAGCAGGACCTGGAGAAATTTTTCAGCGTTCCGTCCGGCGTCTAAACGGAGAAACCATGGAATCAAGAAAACAACCTCAGTTGCTAGGTCAAAATCTCCCGCTGTTGCTGGCGCTCGCGACGATCCTCATTCTCAATGGAACGATTCATGCTGGTCCGATGACGGAAAACCCCAGTGGGGCTATCAGGAATGCGGGAGTGGATATCGTCTCACCGGCAAACTCGTTCATCAGCCAGCCTCAAATACCCATGTTCGCGCGGAGCGGCATGATTGATTTTCTTGCGGGACGCATCGAACTGCCGCAATTGCAGGAATTGTTGAAGGCGCCCCGCCAGGAAGTAGCCAACCCAGGTGAAATCTCAACCCTTGCCGAACGCCTTAAGCCCGCGCAAGCGGAACGATTGATATCGCTGGTTGGAGCCGTCTCTGCTGCACCTTTTTTCTCTTCTTTGCCTAATACCGATCGTAACGAACTGGTCCAGCGCGGGCAGGCTGTTGTTGACAGTGCCTACGCCGCAGCTCCTTTGAATAAACGCGCTGCGATTCAAGCGCGTATGGTGGAAATGGCCGCAGCCTTAGGACTTTCCGAACGGGAGCAGGCGATCTTGGCCGGACCGCCTGTCGAGACGCTATACTTTGATTCTTTGGCGGGTCGAGCCAGGCAGCATTTTAAGAAATTCTCTTCTGCGAATAAGGTAGTCCATGAGCGCGATCTGAGCTGGGAGGGGCCGTCGTTACCTCGCACACTGAGAGCTGGTTCCCTTGAATTCACGGACCATCTAAAAGCCAGTAACCTTCAGTATTCGCTAGAAGATCAAGGTCGTGATAACCTTGAAGAGATTCTGGGGATGTTCATACAGGTCGGCATTGGGCAAGGTTACCGCCGCTTTATGAATGGGACGAACATCTTACGCGCTCACGCTAGTTTAGCGCAGGCCTTGAGTTTGGCCGAAAGCGGGGATCTTATGGGTGCGGCAGTTCTCTCCGACAAGGCGGCGGGCATAGCCGCGTTGATCGCAAAGGGAGTTAATCCTTCATTGGGAAAGAGCGCTCCCCTTGAAGCCACTTCGCGGGCTAAGATGGATTGGCCTCAAAACGGCCTTCCCGCCCATGATGACCAAATTATCGCCCGGATGGCGGCGCTTCTTCATGAAGCTTATGAGATAGATCTCACTTCTCGGCTTAAAACCGTTTTGATGAAAATCCTGTCCGTCGGGATCGATCAGGGTCAAAGAATAGCTGCAAAAGACTTCAGCGGATCACCTAAATCGCTGATCGAGATTGCGCAGATGCAATCACCGGCTCGTTATACTGATCCAGAGCTAATCAAGCTCACGCGAGACGGCTTCATTCAATCGCTTAAGAGCGCCTTGCATGAATTAAAAGCTGCGCAGCTTGATCAGTATTCTTTCCACGTCCCGAAGACTCCTTGAAGGCTGCCCCTCTGAAAATAGCTGGTGCTCGGGGGAGAAGTTATGGGAGCCGTTAGTAAGAACGGGCCTTCCTCTGGCGCTGCTCCCGGTGCCTGGCACCGCCGTTCCGGCACCAGCATCCAACGCCCGCGAGACGAAGTCTTCCAAATGTCCGGCTGCCGGTCGTTGTACACATTGCAGGCATAGTAAGTCTGAAAATACTCGACATACTATGATAGTTTCGGAATATTAGTTTCCCTGCGCTTAACAATGGGGCGAGGATTCCCGAAACGGGCCCATTGAGGCTTCAACGGCTTTTATGGCGTCGATGGAGGAGCTGGTGATGCCGCCGCTATAACCGGAACCTTCGCCTATCGGATAGAGGTTCCGGATATTCACGGATTGGAAATCCGCGCCTCGCTTGATCCTTACGGGCGAGGATGTCCTCGTCTCCGGGCCCATGAGAACGGCATCCTCGCCCACGAACGCAGGGCACTGGATTTCCCATTCCCTGAAAGCGGAACGGAGCGCTTCAGTAATGAAAGATGGGAACAGAGCGCTCAGGTCCGCGCTGCGCGTTCCCATTTTATAGGAATTACTGATTATCGCGGCGGAAGGCGTGCCGCTTAAAAAATCCCTGAGGTTCTGCGCGGGCGCTTTCCAGTCGCCGCCGCCCGCAACGAACGCTCTCCGCTCGATCTCCTTCTGGAATTCGATCCCGGCCAGAGGGTGGGCTGACCCGTAATCCTCGGTGCGGCAGGTCACGGCTATGGCGGAGTTGGAGAAAGCCGAATCCCTGGCCGAGTAGCTCATGCCGTTGAGCACAAGCCCCCCCTGCTCGGAGGAGGCATTGACGACCTCGCCTCCGGGGCACATGCAGAAAGTGTACGCGCCCCTGCCTGTTTTGCGGTTCGTGGAGTTGAAGGAGTAGGCGGCGGCGCCGATGCCGGGGAAGCCGGCGTACTTCGCGCCGTATCGGAGGAGATTGATGGTCTTGGCCGAATGCTCGACCCTCACGCCCGCCGAGATGGGCTTGGATTCGAGGCTGACGCCTTTTTGATGCAGGAGTGCAAAGGTGTCGCGTGCGGAGTTGCCGATAGCCAAGTAGACGGCACAAGCCGGGTACTGCGCCGAACCGTTTATCACCACGCCCGAAGCCTTGCCCTCCGCTATGAGGAGCTCCGTCATCTTCGAGCCGTAATGGATCTCGCCGCCATGCTCAAGGACATAGTCCCGGATATTGGCGACGATCCTGCGCAGAACGTCGGTGCCCAGATGCGGCTTGCCGACGTACATGATCTCCGGCGGCGCGCCGAATCGGATGAAGGTGCCGAGCGCCTTGCGCGCGTACGCGGAATTGTTGGGCCTTGAGAACAGCTTCCCGTCCGAATAGGCGCCGGCGCCGCCCTCGCCGAACTGGATGTTGGACTCCGTATCCAGCGTCCGGCCGCTGAGCATCCTCCCGACGTCCGCGTGGCGCTCCTCCAGCCTTTTCCCCCTTTCGAATATCAGGGGCTTGAGCCCGTGCGCTATCAGTTCCAGCGCGGCGAACATCCCGGCCGGGCCGAACCCGATGATCACGGGCCGCTGTCCGGCCCGTGCCGCGGCAGTTCGAGGAGAAAGTCTATCCGAAGGCGAAATCTCCTGAGACGAAGCGAGAGAAGACGTTTGCCGCGGGCTGATAGCACTCGCGGCCGGTTTCCCGGCGTATACCGGGAACTTGTCTTTGTTTTCGTGACCATCAGGGACACTGATAACCAGCGAGAGTTCGTAGTAGAACTGTTGAGGATCGCTGAAAACCAGGGATTTGGAAAGTATCCTAACGACCTTGAGCTCGGTCTCAGCGACATCGAGCCGGAGCGCGGCGGCCTTCAAGTATTCTCCCGGCCCGTCGGCCTCGACGGGAACGCGCAAGCCGCCGACAATCAGTTCCATAGCCGCCCGGATTTCTTCATACATCTGCAAGAAGCATAGGCCCGGACGATCCTGGAGGCCGTCAGTCGTCGGTGAGAAGAGGGTCTATGCACGCCGTTCTCTCCGCCCATCCGCGCCATTAATCAAAGCCCGTGCATGATCTGAGGCAAAGTCTTCAGGTGCAGAGGCCGCCCCTCCCATCCGCCGCCGTTGTTTCCCCGGTCAATATTATTGCTGTTAGATGGCGATTCAGTGTTGGTGTTGCTGCTGCCGCTGGAGGGCGCCGCCTTCGGATGGTAGGTATCCTCGTACTGCCGGACAAGGTCTTTGATGTTGCCGTAGCCCGAATTCCGCCCTTCACGCGACTTCATGTACCAAATCAGGTAGTTGACGCACGAGCGGAGGTCGGAGTCATCAGTCTCAGGAAGGAGCGCCGAAAGCTTCCCTGGATTAAGCCGGTCCCAGTACCTCGCGACATCATCCATGCCGTCATTACAGGCTGATTCAAACCAGCCCGGATCGCGGTTCATGCAGGCATTGGTGAGCATCAGTCCGATATTGACCACGGCAGCCTGCTCCGCCGAATTGAAGCTGGTAAACTTATATGGGAACCCGATCTGAGTGTGCGTGCCCCTGCGGCGAAAGACGCCGTTCTCGATATCCGCCACATCGAATCCGCAGGAATCTGCGGAATCCCGGATACCTTGCAGGAATTCATGGCGCGCTTCCATTTTCCGCGCGCCCTCCGCGTTAGCCTCTGCCTGCTTCGCCTCGACCCTATTTCCAAGCGAATTTATCTTGGCCAGGAGTTGCTGCGCGGCCTGTTTCTCCCTATCCTTGCCCGCATCTTCCTGCCGCGCGGAAATCTTGTTCCCGAGTTCACGGGCCCTGGCCAATATCTTCTTCGCGATATCGCGCTCGATGAATTCGCTGGCGACATCTTTCTCCGCTTGCGCATCCAGGGCGCGTATCTCCGCCAGATCGCCAGAAGAGAGCGCAGCCTTCAATGGATACTTGCCTCCTTTATCCAATCCACCGATGCGGACATGCCGACAATCATTGCTCATATCTTCCGGGTTACAACCCATTTTTTTCAAGGCAGCGAACCGTATCTTCAGATCCGCATCCTCTTGTTCCAACCGATGCTGGACGAACTCAAGAGCTGAGTAAAAAGGCCGCGCGGTACCGGCATTGAGGTTGATTTCCTTAAGGCCGAAAATCTCGGCGTATGCTTGGGTCTGCTCATAGGCATCCTTCTCATCCTCCTCCTTGACCATCACATCTCCCTTCCCTGGAGTTATGCTGTTGATGAAGTGAGCATGCTCATGATGGATCGTGGCAGCCAAAAAGCCCATGCCGTGCATGAAGGCATCAGACATGAGGAATGTCGATCCGTCATCGTACTGTTCTGCGTAACGCATTTTTCGCTCTTCTGGCGGATCGATTTCTCGCTTCTGGAATCCTCCGTTATCTAAGTTCTCGCGCACATTATATTCAGGCAAGGGCTCCACATACACAGGAGTGAATTGGACTCTCTGCTTGTATGCGCTAGCCTGCGGATCAACGGCAACCCCGCTTGCCTGGCGATAATCGTCCATCCCATAAGCCTTCATCGCGACATGGGCGGCCTTATTAAATTCGATTTTGATTTCGTCCGAATACCGCTTGACAACCAGTTCCTGCGCCTTCTTTTCGCTGCCGTCATCAAGCTTCTTCAGATAACTGTTCGCGTCAATCCAGTTGTCATGCGCCTTGCGCGCATTGGTGATATATAACTCGTAAATGCGTTCCATCCCCGAATCCGGCTTATGAATAGCCAATGCTGTTTCACAGAGCAAGAAATTGAATACCGGAAGCAGGCAGAACACCTTTCGAATCATGGAACAACCTCGATATCGACCCAGGGTGTTTCCATTCGCAGAATGTCTGCGGGCACAGGCTTTTTATGTTGACGGAATAACTTGGCCAACCGGGAGTAATCATAAACCAATCGCATCTTCGTCTTGCCCGGCACGCTCAAACAATAGGCGGACAGATCAAAAAAGTCCTCCGGGTTGCCTAAGAGCGCCCCTTCGCGAGTCCGTTGCTCGATCATTGCAGGACTTGGCTTGGCGACCAACACGCCCCCAGGCTGAAGCTTATGCAGAACCGGCTCAGGAGCCTTTGGCCGGGGATAGCCCATCTCTTCCAGACGATCATCTAGTTTTTCAGGCGCCACACCTTGCTGGATGAGCTTCATCATCGCAGCACTTCTTTTAGTCAGGGGCGGTCGGTCCCCATTATGAATATGGTCCGGCCATAGTTTTGAATGATCACAGTCAAACGTCCTAAGCACCTGACCAGCCTTCATCACTTCAAAATAAATCCCGTGCTTGAAATCAGCTTGCTCCACCAAATGCTCATAGGAAGGTTCCGTGAACATCCAATCCGCGATCCGCAGTTCCTGCTTGCCGATGTTCTTGAGGCTGATCTGGCAGCCGAGGAACTCCTTGGGCTTGATCTTGGTCTTGTACACCCGCAAAGTCATGGCCAACGGATAAGAGGAAACACTAACCTCGACCTCGGCTTTTGCCGCTGTGGAGACAATGACCGCGCTCTTCTGAGTTTTCATCTGCAAGTCCGGGACTCTGGCCGGAACAGAATCCGCAGCCATGCTGGGCAACGCCCATCCAAGCGTGCAAGTCAAGATAAATATTCCCGCGAAAAATCTATTGGTCATATCTGCCTCAGTAGTGGAGAGTCACAGGCTTTCCGGAAATATTTTGAAGTGCAGCAGCCCTTTTTGTTGAAACTCCGGATCATTCGGAGAGATGAAATCAAATATCTTTTTCACAGACTGAAACAATTCCTTTGTCGTTTCCTCATCTATAGGTTTTACCGGCTCGCCCTCAGGTCTTAGCAGGGCTCCTCCTCTAAAACTTCCACTCCCCGAAGGACCTCGGTTATAGAGGAAAAACATCCTAGGTTTATTAATCGTGATTATGTCTCTGTATGCTGGATTTACGCGGTCAAAATATACATTGATCACCAATTCCCCGAAACATACTTCCGCCCTATGAAAAACTTCTACTGAATTAATTTTTTGAAATCCCGGGACTCCTGAAATCAATTCTCCCTCATTTGCCCGCATCGCATTCATCACTCGATCAAAGTTGTCTTCCTGATAATAGGCCAGCCTGTACGGAGACTCCTGTTGGGAGATGCGCAGGGGGGCTATCTCGCGGCCATCTCCGGCTGAAGGGACATCCAAGGACATCTTTCCCGCATGAGTCCAGGAAAGTTCTGTTGGAAAGTCCTGTGCTCCAAGGAGAGGACAAAAACCTGCATGGGAAAACACGATCACGGCTGACAGGCTCAAAAAAGACGCTCGGCAAGGGATACGCATGGATAGTCTCTCCAAACAAAAGATTCATGAACAACAGATTGATTATAACTCCCTTCCACAATGTCGCACATGAGTACTATGGACCAGAAAACCATTCTTAAAGTCCTAACTTGAGTTGGGACTTTTGGTCCATCGGAACGGTCAGGGGAGGCAAGGGATATGGGCCAATACATCTTATCGCAATAGGAAATCCGGGTTTGTGAGGTATAATATTTCCATGGAATCAGCGGACGTCTACGGACCGATGCAGCCATTCGTCCTCGTAGTCGAGGACGACGCGGACTTGGCCACGATACTGTGCGATTCGCTCCGGCATGCGGGCTACCGCGCGACGCACTGCCAGGACGCGGCCCAGGCCGTGATCCAAGCCCAGAACCTGCGCATGGGCGCCATCCTGCTCGACATCCGCCTCCCCCATTTCGGCTCCGGAATCGACGTCTACCATTGTCTGCGCGGAAATCCGCACATAGACCGCGGCCTGCCCATCCTCTTCATGACCGGGCTGCCGCCCGAGCAGGCCGTGCCGCTCATCCCCGCCGATCCCCGAGTGCGCCTGCTCATCAAGCCCCTGCACTTCGACCACATAACGAAGCATCTTCACGATCTCTGCGGCGAGACGCTCCTGTCCAAGGACGTCGTGCCCCCGAACGAAGTCCGCCTCTCATAAAACGAAAAACAGAACTCCTGGGTCCCGGCTTTCTCCGGGATGACGGACCGACCGACTTCCGCCGGAATGACGAAAAAAACACGGTAGTGCCTGGCACCACCGTGCAAGCTTCTTCAGACATTTCCGCGGCGCATGGGCGGTTCGCACAGCCGCGGGATCAGGCTGCGCGTGCGGCCGTCCTCGAAGCGGACGTCGTGGACCCACTCCAAGCTCCCATCCACGGGCTCGACCTTGCGCCGCAAGACGAGCCCGAGCCCGTAGCGGGGATGCTCCACCTTCTCGCCGGGCTCGAAGACCGGACCCTGGCCGCTGGGCTCTTCTTTTTTCGGCTGAAGAGACTTGAGCCCTGCGGCGGGAAGCTTGGAGCCGTCGACGGCGTGCGCGCGCTCGATCAAGCGCAGGAAGGTCTTGAGCCCGTCGGCATAGGGCGCATCCGCGTCCGCGGACTCGGCGGCCAGGAGCAGGGCCTTGCGCGAGCCCAGGAGGACGGCCTTGGTGCGCGCGCGGCTGACGGCCACGTTCAATCGGTTGGGCTCAAAAAGGAAGCCGGCCAAGCGCGCCAGATACGCGGGCTTGGAACTGGTCAGGGAAAGCACGATCATCTCCCGTTCCTGGCCCTGGAAGCGGTCCACCGTGGAGCAGAGCGTGCGCGTGCCCTCCAGCAGGAAGCGGATGCGGTTGCACTGCGCGCGGTAGGGCGCGATGACGCCGACCTCTTCCTCGGGCACGCCGCAGCGCGCGGCCTCGCGCGCGAGCGCCGCGGCCCATAGGGCCTCCTTCTCGGAAACGGAACGGCAGTCCTGGTGCGGCACGTCCACGAACACGAGCGGCTCATCGGGATCGAGCACGGGCCCGAAGCCGGGACCGGGCGGCGAGGAAAGCCGCAGGGAGCGGCCCGCGGCCTCCTCGGTGGGCTCCAAGCGTCCGCCGTAGAAGAGGTCGCTGACCGTGGAGCAGAGCCCCGCGTTGAGCCGCCGCGTGCGGTCGAGCATGAAGGGCTCCCCGTAGAGGCGCCGGATATTCGACATGACCGACTCCCTCGCGCGGGCATCCCCCCCTTCATCATCCTGCGGCAGCTCGACTACGGGCGGGAGTTGGGCGTCGTCTCCGATGAATACCGTCCGGGCCCCGAGCATGCGCGCGCCGAGCGCGAGCAAAAGCGGAGCTTGTCCGGCCTCGTCGAAGAGCACCACGTCGTAGGGCGGCGTGCGCACGGCCAGATCGGTCGCGGCCTGCACCGCGGCATAGACCGTGGCCCCGGCGATGCAGGGCCGCTTGCGGGCATTCAAGCGCGCGATCGCGCGCACTCCATCGGGAAGGCCCTCGTTGTGGCCGCGCGAGCCGCCGAGCTTGAAGATCCCGTCGGCCAGGAACTCGGAGAGGCCCGGCACGGAGTCCTTCATGCGCCGGCCGACCCAAAGGCACTCGCCCAAGGCATTGTGGATGGCCTGATGCGAGACCGCGGTGATCAAGACTCGCGCGTTCTCCCGGAGCGCCAGATGCAGGGCCAGGCGCGCGAGAAGATGCGTCTTCCCGGTTCCGGGAGGTCCCTGCACCGCGGACCAGTCGCGGGAAGCCCGCGAGCGGTCGAAGGCCTCGCGCATGGAGCCCTCAAGCCCTTCGCGCAGAGGCGATTCCAGGTCTCCGTAGGGCTCCACCGAGGAAGGCTCATCCCCTGCCAGCCAGCGAGAGAGGCCCAGGCGCTCGGCGCAGCGCAGGATCTCGGTCTGCGCTTCGAGCAGGTCGAAGACGTCCTCGTCGATGACCCACTCGTCCTGCATGCAAAGGGCGTCCTCGTCGACGCTGCCGGTCAGCCGGAAGAGATAGCGCTTGCCGTCATAGGAATCCGAGATGAGCTCCAAGCGGCCCACGGCATGCCGGGCATCCCCGCGGCTCAAGCGCAGGCGCGCGCCGGGACGCAGGCGCGAGTCGTTCTTCGCGGCGCTGAAGGAATAGACCGGCCTGCCGTCTTCCTCGATGCGGCCTTCGTAGCGGAGCCCCTGCACCGCCAAGCCCGAGGCCGCGCGCTCCTCCACGGGACGGTCGAAGGCCGCCTCGTGGCTCTCGCGGCGGACCATGTGCTCCCTTTCGGCCAAGGACAGGAGCGCGGCGATCTCCGGAGTCTCCGGGACCCAGGACTGCTGCTCTTGCCCATCCTCCTCTTCGATCAATAGACCTCGAGCAGGGCGAAGTGCAGATACTCCGTCTCGGGCATGCCCAGAAGGATGGGATGGTCCTGAGCTTGCCCGCGCAGGGCGAGCACGCGGCAGGACTTGGCGGCCTTGGCCGCGGCCGAGCGCAGCATGCTCACGAAGTCCTCGCGGCCCACGTGGTGCGAGCAGGTGCTCGTGGCCAGGAGCCCTCCCGAGGAGAGGGCTTTGAGGGCCAGGGAGTTCATCCGCGTATAGGCGCGCAGGGCCGCGGACAGGTTCTTTTTCGAACGCACGAAGCTGGGAGGATCGAGCAGGATGAAGTCCGTCTTCACGGGCTGCACGCCCGAGGCGAAGGATTCGAGCACCTGCTCCGCGTCGCCGTGATCGAACTCGCAGACCGACTCCAGGCCGTTGAGGGCGATGTTCTCCCGCGCGAGCTCCACGGCGGGCATGGAGCTGTCCAAGCCCAGCACCCTCTTGGCGCCGTGGCGCCCCGCGGTGAGGCCGAAGGCCCCGGTGAAGCAGTGCAGATCCAGCACGGTGCGGTCCTTGAAGCGCGGCGCGAGGAAGGAGCGGTTCTCCCGCTGATCGAAATAGAAGCCGGTCTTCTGGCTGCCGCCGCCCAGCGCCGCGGCGTAGCGGATACCGTCCTGAGTGATGACGACCTTCTCCGGGACTTCGCCGCAGGCGACCTTGGTCTCCATGGGCAGGCCCTCCAACGCGCGGGTCGGATGGTCGTTCTTAAGGAAAACGCCCTTGGGCTTAAGCACGGTCTGGAGCGCTTCGAGCACCGCGGGAAGGCTGCGCTCCATGCCCGCGGAAAGGACCTGGAGCACCACATAGTCCTCGTACTTGTCGGCCACCAAGCCCGGCAAGCCGTCGGATTCCCCGAAGCAGAGCCGGAAGGACTGCTCGCCCGGCAGGGCCGCGCGCCGAAAGTCCAGGGCGCGCTGCAGGCGTCCGCGGAAGAACTCCGCGTCGATCTCCTCTTCCCGCCGCGTGAGGAAGCGGAAGGCGATGAGGCTGTGCGGGTTGTAGAAGCCGCGGCCCAGGCGCCGGCCGCCGGAACTCACGAGTTCGGCCACGATCCCGAGCTCGGTCTTGGGAACCTCTTTGAGCTCATTGGAGAACACCCAAAGGTGTCCGCCCATGAGGCGGTCTTCTTCTCTCGGCTTCAAAGTCAGAGTCAACGACATCGTCGGTGCGTCCATATACGCCTCCTGATACGGCACGTCAAACGATTCCTTGCAGTTCGTCTCTTTACGCTTCGTCATTCCGGCTATTCGTCATTCCGGCGGAAGCCGGAATCCAGGGATATCCTGGGCCCCGGGTCAAGCCCGGGGTGACGACACCTCCGTCATTCCGGCGGAAGCCGGAATCCAGCAATCTCCTGGACCCGCCGGGGTGACGACTTTCACAGATGTCGCAGTACCGCGTCGAGACCTTTCCCGTAAGCGTCCAAGTCGAAGCAGGCATCCAGAGCGCGGCGGTCCATGACGCGCCGAAGATCCTCGTCCGCCCAAAGCAGGTCCTTGAAAGGAGTCCGGGTCCGCCACGCTTCGAGCGCACAGCGCTGGACGATGCGGTAGGCGTCCATGCGCCCCAGCCCCTTGCCCACGAGCGCGAGCAGGACCCTCTGGCTGAAGACCAAGCCCAAGGATCGGTCCAAGTTCTCGAGCATGCGCTCGGGATAGACGTTGAGCCCTTCCAGGACGCGCGCGAATCGGTCGAGCATGAAGTCGAGCAGGATCGTGCCGTCTGGAAGAGCCACGCGCTCCACCGAGGAGTGGCTGATGTCTCGCTCGTGCCAGAGCGCGATGTCCTCGTAGAAGGCCGTCTGGTAGGAACGCAGCAGGCGCGCCAAACCGCAGAGGTTCTCGCTGAGGATGGGATTGCGCTTGTGCGGCATGGCCGAGGAGCCCTTCTGGCCCTTGCCGAAGGGCTCTTCAAGCTCCAGGACCTCGGTGCGCTGAAGATGGCGGATCTCGACGGAGAAGCGCTCGATCGCGCACGCCGTCAGCACCAGGGAATGGAAGAAGTCCGCGTGCCGGTCGCGCGGGATGACCTGCGTGGACACGGTCTCGGCAGAGAGCTTGAGCTTGCGGCAGACCGCGGCCTCGATGCTCGGGGGAAGCTGAGTGAACATGCCCACGGCTCCGGAGAGCTTGCCGTAGCAGACGGCCGCGCGCGCAGTTGCAAGACGAGCGCGGCAGCGCCGCAGCTCCGCGTGCCAGCCCGCGAGCTTGAAGCCGAAGGTGATGGGCTCGGCGTGCACGCCGTGCGTGCGTCCCGCCATCCAGCTCAAGCGATGGCGCCGGGCGAGACGGGCCGTCAAAGCGATGACGCGATCCAGGTCTTCCAAAAGGATGTCCGCGGCGTCGCGCAGCTGAAGGGCCAAGGCCGTGTCCAGCACGTCGGAAGAAGTGAGCCCGTAGTGCAGGTAGCGGACGACTGCCGGAGCCTTGCCGCGCAGGCGGTCCGTGACCGCCTCGATCATGGCCACCACGTCGTGGGCGCTCTTCTTCTCCTTGCGCAGGACGTCCGCGGCCAAAGGCTTTTGAAGGGCCGCGCGCAGGGCCTTCATCTGCGAGGCCGGGATGCGCTTTTGGGGAGCCAGGACTTCGAGGAGCGCGGTCTCCACCTCCATCATCCTGCGCAGGCGGGCCTCCGGCTCCCAGAGCGCGGACATCTCCGGACGACTATATCGGTCGATCATGTCAGTGCTCCGACCGGCTGATTAGTGCTGTTTTTGCCGGGCGATTTTTTCCGTCCGGCAAGACGCGAGAAGCGCGCAATGCTGAAGCATTGTAAGCGCCGAGCAACGCAGCCGGCGGGGAAAAGCGCCCGGCCCGCCTATTACGGAAGATTGCAGTAGTCATTGTCATCTCTCCTTTTGTGGCGGGAGGTCCGCTCATGGGCGGCTTCATCGTCGCGCCTCCCTCAGATAGCTCAAGCTATCCTCAGTCGTTGCTCCTCGCATCCACCTCATGTTCGGACCTCAAAAACGGCACTAATCAGCCGGTCGGAGCACTTCCCTCCAAGCGATTGCGCGGGGACGGGCTGAGCAGCAGACAGTCCCTCTTCCTCATCCGAGAACATCCGCCCGGTCGCGAAGAACCCGAGCGCGGCCGCGATCCCCGCGACGGACACGAATCCCCAAGCCCCGCGGCCCCAGCGCTGCTGGAGAAGTCCGCCGGCCAAAGGCCCCACGGCATAGCCCAGATGCTCCATGAGCCCGCAGAAGCCCGCGAAGCGACCCTTCATGCGCTCGGGCGCGAGATTGGCCGAGAGCGTCTGGATCGCCGGAGACACCGTGACCTCGCCCAGGGAGATCACGACCACGGCCGCGGCGAAGGCCGCAAAGCTCCGGCAGGAACCCACCGAAGCGTAGCCCGCGGCATAGAGCAGGCTCCCCGCCACCAAGGAAACGCTCATTCGCGCGCGCCGCATGAGACGCGTCACGGGCCACTGCGCCAGAACCACGACGGCGCCGTTGATGGAGAACAAGAACCCGATGCGCGATTCGCTGATCCCTCCGTAGGCGGAGGCGTACATGGAGAGCGGGGCCACCAGTTGGGCCATGACCGCGGAGATGAGCAGGACGCCGGACGTAAAGAACAAGTAGCGGCGGTCCAAGGCCGGAGAGAGCAGAGCGGGAAGCGAGAACCTCTGCGCCGGGCGCATGAGCGCGCGCTCGGCGCCCAGCATGAAGGGCAGAGCCGCGGAGCATGCGCCGAGCACCGCCGAGGTCGCGATGAAGAGCGCGGGGTAGGAGACGGCGGCCAGCATCCCGCCCAGCGCCGGCCCGGCGGCCCAGCCCACGTTGGAAGCCATGCGCAGAAAGCCGTAGGCTTCCACGCGCCCGGCCGCGGGATGATGATCCGCGATCCAGCTGCGCGCGGCCGGGAAGAAGAAGTTCCCGACGAAGAAGGAGACCGAGTGGATGAGGAATATCATCGACACCGACCAGTCACGGGCCACGGCCAGCGCCAAGCACAGGACCAAGAGAGCGCGCAGAAACAGAGACCCGGCCATCACGCGCTTGCGGCCGTAGACGTCCGAAAGATCCCCCCCCCATGCGAAGCCGGCGGCGGAAATGAGCATGCTCGCGGCCATGAAGGCTCCGGCCTGGGCGGGACCCAAGCCGCGCACGCGGGTCAGGTAGAGCGCGAAGAACGGAAAAGAGAGAGCATGTCCCGCGACCATGACCATCTGGCAGAGAGCCAGCGACCAGAGCGCGCGGTCCGCCGCACGCGAAGGGATATTCATCGTCCGCAGAGGTCCCCGTGGAAGGGATCGAGCGGCGCGGCGCGCTTCATGCCGGAGGAGAGAGCGTCCTCGATATCCATGGCCGACATCTTGCGCAGGGTCATGTTCACGGCGGGCTTGTTGAGATCGTCTGCGATGCGGATCTCCAGGGACGGCCGCCCGTTCTCGTCGACCAAACGGTCGGGCAGCTGGCCGTGCTGCTTGGTCAGGCGCATCATCACGCGGGAGTCGATCTTCTCATGGGCGAAGTCCACGGTGCCGTCCGCGTATCCGACGAACTGCATGCCGTCGGAATGGAGCAGGCGCACGTCCACGACCCCGTCGCGCACCGAGAAGTCTCCGTAATTGCGGTTGAAGTCCAAGGTCTTGGGCGTAGCGGTCTGGAGGCTGAGCACCGCCTTGGCGTTCATCTCATGCATATAGGTGAAAGGCAGGAGCAGGACGTTGAGCACGCGGTGCGCGGCCCGCACATCCTGGACATTGTTCACGCGCCCGGGCCCGAAGCCTATCCGGAATTCCCCGCTCGCACTGCGCAAGCCGCGGCCGATGCCGCGCAGATCGAAGACCAGCTCGAGGCTCTGCGTATCGAAATTCGCGCTGTAGGCCTGGCGCACGCGGATGCGGCCGCGCAGGTCCGGCAAGCGCTTGGGCAGAGAATATTTAAATACCTGCGCCCACGGACGCCGCGACGCCGGACGGCCGATCTCCTCCCGATGCTTCCGGACCGTGCCCATGATATCGTCGTAGAGCTGGTCGACCCGCAAGCGGTCGACCTGGGCGTCGAAGACCAGGGTCTGGGGATCGCGAAGGTTGCGCACGCAGCCCGAAACGCTCGCGTGAGACTCCCTCCAATCGGACTCCAGCTCCTGGATCCGCAGATCGCCCTTGCGGAGTTCCGCCTTCAAACGGAGCCCGGAGAAGACGTTGCCGAGCACGGAATAGCGCCCTCCCTGAAGGGAGAAAGCCAAGACATCCGACTTCGGCTCCCCCTTCAGGCTCAGTTCCTTCCCTTCGAAGGATTGGCTGGAGGAAAGCCGCACGGAGAAATCCGAAAGCCGGAGCGCCAAGGCCCCGATGGTCGGAGAAGAAACGGTCCCCGAGATGCCGAAGCTGCCGCTCAAGCCCCCCCGCAAAGACCGCTCGGCCCAAGGCGTCCAGCATGCAGCCAGCTGCGCCAGATCGAGCCCCTGGGAAGAGACCGAAGCGCGGATGCGGCGCTTGCCCGAGGCGGAGAGTTCCGAGGAGCCTTGCGCGCGCGCGCGCATGCCGCCCGACTCCGCCTCGGCCTGCTCGATCCTCCAAGCGCGGCCCGTCCAACCCGCGCCCGCGCCCTCGGCATGGACCTTGAAGCGGAAGGTCCCGGGAGGGATATCGATCCCTCCTGGAGCGGCGAAGAAAGAGGAGAGCAGTTCCGAAGTGACGCGCGGCGTCTGGACCTTCAGGTCCACCCGCGGAGAATCCAAATCCCTCAGCGACCCGGAGAGTTCCAGGACCTGGGCGCCCATCCTCACGCGCAGGCGCTTGGCCGCGACATACGCCTCGGTCCGGCGCAGCCCGGCCAGGGAGACCACGCCCGAAAGGTCGAAGTCCGCGTTCATCGCGCGGCCGGCCACGACGTTCTCGCTGCGGAACCCCAGCTCCACGGGGAAGGGCCGCTCCATTCCGAAGCCGTCGACGGAAGCATGCAGGCCGCTGAGGGCGAAGGAGGAGCCGCGGGAACGGTCCTCCACGCGCAAAGAGCCTTTCTCGATGCGGATCTCATCGGCGGACTGAAGCGGCGGAAGCGAGGAGACTCCCGAGTCGGCTTCCCCTCGCCGCAAAAGGCCCGCCGTGTTCCAAACGCCGTCCTCCCGCCTGACGATCGTGATGCGCGGAGCCGTCAGCCGCACGGAATCGAGCTCGATGCGCCCGCGCAGGAGCGCGATCCACTTGTAGCGGATGATGAGCGCCTCGCTGAAGAGGAATTCCCCGGCCCCGGGATCGTAAGAATCACGCACCTCCAGATCGTCGACTCGTATGCCTTGATGCAGGACCAGGGATACGCGCCGCACGCGCACCGGCCGCTGGAAGGTGCGCTCCAGCTGGGAGACGATCACGGACTCCAGACGCGCGGGAGTGAGGTAGCGCTCGAGGGCCAGGAAAGCGCAGACCGCCGCCGCCATCGACAGGAGTATCCCCCAGCCGATGATGCGAAGGAGGATTCTTCCTAAACGCAGGCTCTTTCGCGCGCGCATACGAATACTATTGTATCTATTACGAAAGCCGCGTGCAGTAAATCACGACTGCGCACAGCAATTCCGCAAGCGACAGCGGAATTGCTGGACTGCGCGTCGAGATCGGGGTCGCCGCTCAGAAAGGAACGTCCGGATGGGAATATTATTTCGGTTCGAGGTAAAGATCTTTATGCCACACGCCGTGCGGAACCCATTTGTAGCCGTTGGATGTGTCTCGGTCGGATCCGCCTGAGAAGGATTGTTCCTCTTTTTTCTTCTCCATCCGGTAGAGCATGCTTTTGTAGCGGCTCTGCAGTTCCTCGTCCAACTTCCTGGCACGATAGGCGAGCACGACCTTGCGAATGACCTCAAAATCCTCGGGAGGGTCTTCTAAGGCGAGTATCGCGTGCAGTTCAGGCAGGCCGTTGTGCCCGTCGCCGACGAAAAACATAGTGTCATGGAACAGATCTTCCGACCAATCCCGCCGGATGATCGGGAGTGCGTCGTTGCAGGCAGGGCCGCGGTCATAGCCTGATGCGAATGCCGCGGTCCTGAAGCTCGCGTCCGCCATCAGGAACTGGGCTTTAGCCCATGCAAGAGATATTCTTCCCGTCTCGGGCTGGACGAAATAGAAAGCAATCCTGCGCGGGATGTCGTCGGATATCGACGCGTGCGCGCCGCGGCGCGCAAAGGAGAGCTGGATGCCGTCTTGGTTCACCCACATCCCAGGATTGACGAACCCGCATTTCTCGGCCTCCTGGAACAACTGGGAGTACACAGGGCCGTTGATGGTCCTGTAGACGCGGTCAACATCCGCGGTATTCGGACCGTACTCCGCGGAGATTTTCAGCTGCCTGCGCCAAGCAGTCCAAAGTTCCTGCGCATTCTGGAGTTCCTGGCGGCGGCTGCGCTCGGCTTCAGTACGGGCTTCTTCTTGTTTGCGGAGTTCCTCTTGCCGCTCCTGCTCGATGCGGCGCTGCTCGCGGTCCGCCTCGATGCTCGCCTTGAGTTCGCGGGCCTTGGAGAGCTCCGCATTGGCCTGAGACACCGCGTTCTGCCAAAGCTCGTCCTTCTTCCTCGCGAGCAAGGATTCTTGTTCCTTCTGCATGGAGATCCAGGGTTTGGCGAGCAGTTTCTCCTGCGCCAGGAACCCGTGGTACGCATCCTTGTCATGCCCCCCCTTATAGATTGAGGAGTCCAACTGAAGGACTTTGAATCCATCCTCCTTCGCCGCAACGATTGGAGCACGGACTCCTTTGCGGGCGGCCCAGAGCTTCTCCACGTCGGATATCTGCGCAGGCAGGGGGACCACAAGTTCGGCCAGGGCGAGAGCTGTCTTTGCGTTCATCCAGCCGTTCTGCGAGTATGCGGCGAGGTCCTTGGTGAGCTCGGAACTGCGTCGCAGAGTCTCTCCGCCCAACTGCACCGCGTCGCGAGAGGAGCGAACAAAGATCACCTCGCTGCCCGTGTATTGATTGAGCAGACGCCACTTCTCTAGGTCGCGCTCGGGCACGCCGATGACGACCAGTCTTTTGGGCGGGAGGAGATCGCCGTTCAAGATCGCGTTGTAGACCACCTCCGAGCCCCAACTGTGTGCGTAGATCTCGTCGATCTTCTTCCCCTTCAACTCCGCGACGACCTCTTTCCCGCGCTCTGTGAGAACAGGGCTTCGCATTTCCTGGAGAGCATTTCTCCCATCCCGAGTCAAATCCTGTGTATCATCAAACCAATCGGCTTGTTCTTCTGTCGTTCTTGCGGCTCTGTGCGATGCAAAAAAATATTTTTGAAAATAAGATGCCCACTTGCCTTCGTTCTTCGTGCCAACGCCAGTAAATTCGACGCGATGTAGATCATAGACGGGATTCCCCTCTTGCTCGAGAGCTTCTTTCGCTGAGGCGTCCATGTCGACATCCGCCATGTTCTCTTGTGCGAGTTGTTCCGGCGTTTTCTTGAGTGTTGCGTCTAGCTGGTCCTCATCAACCCTCTCCGGTGCTTGTCCATCGTTCAAGGCTATTTCGTTAGGCGTCGGAGAACCGTCTCCGACAGATGGCAGCACACCTGGGAGCAGGGCCTTCCATGCGGATTCCTGCGCAGAAGCAGGGACAGCAAGCAATAGCAGAGCTAGGAAAATCCTACTCATGCGCCCCCCTGTTGTCCAACTGCCTTTGGAGCATCCGTTTCATGCGTCAAACCGAAGCAAAACCCAAAGAGTATCCCAATGACGAACAAGCATTGTGCGTGAAATACGACAGTATCAAGGAGCCCATTCCGTTCAATGCTTCTGGCAACGGAACCAAAGCGTGCCCAAGCCGTTATGAAAACGCCAAAGAATATAGCCGGAGGAATCGCCCACACAACCACTCGCCATAAACGCGTCCCCCCCATCTTTTTTGAAATAGCCCAGCTGATCAATGGCGCAAGGATGACAAGCGGCACCGCAGGGACTTGCATCCATAAAGGCTTGCCCAACAACCAGAATGTAACGGCAGTTGCCCAGGCATACAGCCCCGCGACGTGTGCGTATGCGAATATGGCCGCCGCGCACCAGCGCGCTCGCGGCTTGCGGAACAGAAGTAGGAGCAGGCATATACCGCAGAGGATTCCCTCCAGGCTCCACATGAAACCGTCTTTGAAGAACGCGAACATATCCTGCTTGACGAGGAATTTCTTGGAGCGCGCTTCATGCCTCTTGAGGCTGTCGAGGACCGCCTGTGCCGCAGACGTGTATGCTATATCTCCGGGAATGGGGGCGATGCCCATGATGAAGATGTTGCGATCCGATTGGGAGTAAAGCTCCATTAGTTGATACGGCTTAGTAGTGTTCACGCGGAACGCGCCCAATGTCGGCCAATCCTGTTCGTCTATCAACGTATACTCGACGCCTTTCTTTTTCAAATCTCGCTCTTCGGACCTGCGCTGCATCGCAAGGGTTTCGAATTTCTTCCCTGAGCGCTTAGGAATGACCAAGATGTCCATCAATCGTTTCGATGCGAAATTGGACTCGACCTGGAACTCTTCGTTCGATACTTCCGGTCCGTTCTTCGGAAAAAACTGGAGTACCTCTACCCCATCATCGGCGATGCCCGCGCGCAAATTCCACTCCGCAGGGTAGGAAAGGACCTCCCCATATTGCCCCACGAAAACGGACTCCCCACTGCTCTCGGATTTTGTCGCGGGGGCAGGAAGCGCCTGCGCGGAGGAAATGGCTCCGGCCTGAAAAAGGAATAAAATCGCGGCGGAAATGGCCTTCATCTGTAGTCCCCCGATAATATAGGTCGTGTTTCCACTTCAGTCATAGGATGGGACGATGTCCCATTGGTTGATCGCGCCATTCCACCGGAGATCATATTTTTGTCCACGGACATCGCCGAGGAATATCCGGAAGTCCGAGCTTGTGGGAGACTCGAGGAACGCCATCAGTTCCGGGCGGAGATCATGAGCCTTATTTCCCTGATAGGCATCAATATTCTCAAGGACATCGGCGCTCCAAAAAAGGAGAGAATGTTTTTCTGCAGATTCCGCGGACTGGTAGAATTTCTCTCCATTGATCCATACGATGTCGGCCAGGTCCCGGATCTTTTGCGCGCGCTGCCGGTAGAGATTATGCAAAGTGATTTCCGTGTTCCCGAATCCATATTCGGGAGTATTGCCGGGGCGATCGGGTTCCGCTCCGCGGAGGCCGACGACCGTGTCGTACTCGCCGCTCTGCTCGATCGAGTCGACAAAATCCAGGACATATCTCCATCCATCAGGGTTGTCATCATTGAGCAGAAAGGGATCCGATCCATCCCGAGAGTACAAGGGAAACCGCCTTCCGTGGATGTCGTTCGGATTGGAGATATCATAAATCCCTATTTCTTCATAAAGACCCATGGAAGAGTTCGGACTGTTCTTTCTAGTCCGCAGAGTGACGGCGATCTTCCGTCCGTTAATGAACACGACATTGTAGTCCCCCCACGCGCCGAACAGGTCGCGCGTGGTATATGCGGGCCCGGAAGATGCCGAGTAGGATGTCCGCAAAAACGGGCTCGCCGAAATCCCTCCCGCGAGGACAGGATGCAGTTCCGACCGTGAATCGAGGGCAATACTCTCCAGAGGGAAAGACTGCTTTTCCTGCGCATGTGCGGTATTCCCCGCAAAGAGAAGAGTCCCTGCGACGAGTAGGATCAATGCGCGCATATTATCTCCACAGTTTGTTCGTTGTCGATTCGTTTAGGAGTCTTGAATGATTTTATTTTAAAATCAGCCTGATGGGAATGAGACCAAGGGCCTAGGAAAACCCTCGCAGGGGGCCTAAGCATCGATGGGCCCTTTGGGTGCGGACTATCCGCTTACCGACTTATCCAGGACAAGGAAGAAGCCAACCAGCCCCACGAGCGCAGGAAGCTCGCGCTCAGATCCACTTGCCTCGGGAAGAGGCACTTGAACGCCGCGAGCAGGACCAGGGCGTTGAGCAGGAGGATGAGCGCCAAGGAAAGGAGGGTCCCCGCCTCGTCGAGGTCCGACTGCCGCGCGCTCCACAAGGACTCCGCGGTGTGCAGGAGATGGAAGCTCAGCGCCGCGCCCATGGCCGCGAGGAACAATTCCCGCGCATGCGCGGATGCGCCGGACCACGAGGAGAATCGGTAGGCCGCGGCCACGGCCAAGGCATAGAGCGGGACCCAATACGGGGCCAGGGCGATGAAGAGATTGGAATGCGAGAGGTCCACGCGGCCGCTCTCGCGCCCCACCGAGAAGGAGAAGACCTTCCCGCCGATCATCCATGCGGCCAAGGCGTGCGTGGACTCATGCGCGAACACGTAGATGGGGCGAAGGCGCAGGAGCGCGCAGGCATAGAGCAGGGCGTACGCGCCGGACCCGGCCAGGAACCAGAGCGCCGCGCGCGGCCGGGCGGCCAATCGGGCCAGGACATCCGCGCACGCGAGGACGAAGACGGCCGCCGCGGGAAGGAGCGCGAGTCCCGTCAGGTTCTGAACACAGCGCGCGCAGGAACGGCTAAGAGTTCTTAACACGATGCTATGGATGATCCGCCGGGCCGATGTCGGAGCGAGACAAGGACATCCCTATTCCAACAGCGTGTCTTCGAAGGGGATCTTCTTGGCGCGAAGCTCGGCCTTCCAAAGCTCCAGGGCTTCGGGCATCCGCGCGCGGGCGCGCAGGACCCAGCGGCTCTGAGGAGGAGAGAAGAGCTCTCCGGCCGTCTTGTACCAATGGTAGGCGTACTTCAGGGAACTCTCGGAGACGGCCTCGCCGCAGCGGAAGCGCTCGAGCTCGAGGCGCTGCCCGTGCTCCGCCTCGCTCATGCGGCCTGCGGCCTTCTCCGCGTCCAGCCGGGCTTTCTCGCGGGAGAACTCGGCTTCATAATGCGTTTTCTTGAGCTCGGGATGAGCATGCCACTGCATGTACTTCTCGCCTTCCAGGAACGCGGAGCGCGCGCGGAGCACGAGGTCCGCATAGACCATCCCATAAACGCAGACGCCGAGGAAAACGGATATCGCGAGGATGCGGCGAGCCTTCATCGCAAGACCTCGCGCCGGCTCCTATCCATCACCAATCGCTGGAGAGCGGCCCTCTATCCGGCCGCCGATCGAGCTCCGGAGGCCGCGTGCCCATAAGGCGGTGCAGGATCGCGGCCAAGGACGCGGGCCTGACCGGCTTCTCGATGAACTCGCGGACATTGGATTCATTGCGGACCATGTCCACGGTCTGGCGGTCGATGCGCCGGCCCGTGATGATCACGATGGGGATGTTGCGCGTGTCGCCTGCCTGCAGATGCTTGAGGACCTCGAAGCCTCCCAGGCCGGGAAGCATGAAGTCGAGGATGATGGAGTCGGGCAGAAGGGCCTCGGCCTTGCGGATGGCCGCCTGCCCGTCTTCCGCGCGCTCATAGCGGAAGCCTTCCCGCTTGACGATATGCTCGAGGAGATCCAGGACCGTATCATCGTCGTCGACGAGCAGGACGAGCTTTTCCTTGGGATCTCCCAAGCCCTGCGACGGCGTCTGCGCATTTTGGTCTGTCATGATTAGTTTACCGTCAGGAAGTCTAACACTTCCCCCCCTCGCCCGGCAAATCGCCCTCAGCAGCCCTGAACCTCAGGAAAGGAGAGCGTTCCTCATCGCCTCCGGTTCCACTCGTCGGAGCAGTAGCGCTCCACGCGCAGACGATCCGCGGCGGCGGCCGCGGCAGGCGGCCAGGGCCTCGGCTCGAAAAGTATCCCCCACTTGAGGGAAAGCCCTTCTTCCACGGCCTGTCCCAGACGCTCCATGGACGCGCCCAGCCCCTCGGGACGCAGGGAACCCTGATAAAGCCCGACGCCCTTCCTCCTGCGCAGAGCCCCGCCCAAGATCTTGACTCCGCTTTCGTCCACGAGATCCATGGGCTCGGCGCGGGAGAAGCACTCGCGCGCGATCCCCGCCGCCGCCTGAGCGCCGGCGCCGGTCCAGATCAGGGACTGCACTCCAGCCCCGCGCAGGCCCATGAGCACGGCCTCATGGATATCCCGATAGATGCGCATGGGCGAGAAAAGCCGCGTCCACGGGAAGATGAAGGAGAAAGTAAGGTCGCCGTCGTGGAAGACCACTCCGCCGCCGGTGGGCCGGCGCACGATGGGAAAAGTCACGGCTTCATAGCGGCGCCGCACGCCGGCCTCGGCCTCGGACCAGGCCTGGGAATAGCCGAAGGTCGCCGCATGAGGAGAAGCGCCGGCCCAGCGATAGATGCGCAGGACGCAGCGACCATGCCCCGCGGCCTGCTCCAAAGCGACATCGTCGGCGGCCATCTGGCCGGCCGCATCCATGGGCGGCAATTCCAGACGATCGGCTCGCATGGGCGTTCTGTTTTCGGAGGAAGGGACGGCCGGACCCGCCGCCGCGCTTGCGCGGACGGCGGCGGGTCCTGAGCCGTTCAGTGAGCGGCCGTCTTCAGGAACTCCTGGTACGCCGCGAAATCCATCAAGGAGGACATCTCCTTCTCGTCGGCGGGGGCGAGCTTGAAGAACCAGCCCTTCTCGTGAGGGGACAAATTGACCACCGCGGGGTTGGAAGAGACCTCCGCATTGACCGCGACGACCTCGCCGGAAACGGGCGCATAGAAGTCGAAGGCCGCTTTCACGGACTCGACGGAGGCCACGGACTCGCCCTTCTTGACCTTGCGTCCGACCTTCGGCAGGTCCACGAACACGACGTCCGTGATCTCCTTCTGCGCGTGGTCGGAGAGGCCGACGACGACCTGGCCGCCCTCGAGAGCGGCCCACTCGTGCGACTGCAGGTAACGGCAGGATTCGGGTTTTGCCATAGGGTCTCCTGATCAGCGTTTATAGAACGGCATCTGGGCGATCTCCGCGTTGAAGCTCCGCCCCTGCATCTCGACGACGACCTTCGTGCCCGGCGCCAGGTCCGGCTTGGACATGTAGCCCACGCCGATGCCCGCCTGAAGAGTCGGAGAGAAGGTGGCGCTCGACAAGACGCCCAGCTTCTCCGTGCCGAGCAGCACCGCGGCGCCGGACCGGGGCACGCCCCGCTCGGTCAGCCGCAGGCCGAGCAGCTTGCGCCGCACGCCCTCGCGCTTCTGCTTCTCGAGCACGGCCTTGCCGTTGAAGGCCGGCTTTCCGAGCTTGACCACCCAGCCGTAATTGGCCTCGTAGGTGGTGTGCTCCTCGTCGACGTCGCTGCCGTAGAGCAGGTAGCCGGCTTCCAGGCGCAAGGTGTCGCGACATCCCAGCCCGCAGGGCATGATGCCGTAAGAAGCGCCGTTGGCGATAAGGGTCTGCCAAGCGCGCGGAGCGGCCTCGTTGGGCAAGATGAGCTCGAAGCCGTCCTCGCCCGTGTAGCCGGTGCGCGTGACCAGCCCGTTTCCTCCTTCGAACTCCATCTCCAAGGCGCCGAAGCGCTTGAGCCCGACCGCCTTCGGGATGATCCCGGAGAGGATCTTCTCGGCCTGCGGCCCTTGGATCGCGATCATGCTGAAGCGCTCGCTCAAGTTCTCGAGGCGCACGTCCATGCCCGCGGCCTGCGATTTGAGCCAGGCGAAATCCTTGTCCACGGTGGAGGCGTTGACCACGAGGAACCAGCGCTGCGCTCCGAGCCGGGAGAAGATGAGATCGTCGATGACACCGGCCTTGTCATTGAGCAGATGAGAGTAGAGCGCGTCCCCGTCCTTCATGCGGGAGGCGTCGTTGGCATTGACCTTCTGGAGGAAAGCCAGAGAGTCCGGCCCGGTAAGTTCGACCTGTCCCATGTGGGAAACGTCGAAGAGTCCGCAAGCCTTGCGGACCGCATGGTGTTCCTGCAGGATGCTCGCGAACTGCACGGGCAGCTCCCAGCCGTGGAAATCCACCATGCGTCCGCCCGCGGCCCGCTGGACCGCGTTCAAAGACGTTCGTCGAAGAGTAGTCGTTGTACTCATGCCATAGCTATACCAAAATCCGCGCACCTTCTTCCAGAGTCCTTCGGATCCTTCTTAAGGAAAATATAAGCTTAGTAAGACTTGCGGAAAAAAGAGTTATCCGCAATACTTAGGAAGGCTTGGCGCACGGAACCGGGCAAAGCGCAAGGAATGCAGGACACGGCGAGGAAAGACCATGGGCACATTCTCTTCCGATAAAAGCACCAATGAACTCGGAGCGCGCGTCGAGGAACTGGGCGTCAAGACGATCTTCGACCGGTTCCTGGACTGCCAGCCCGAGTGCCCGGTCGGCGCCCTGCGCCTATGCTGCAGGTTCTGCTCCATGGGCCCCTGCCTGATGACCAAGAACCGCGAGCGCTCGGTCTGCGGGGTGGACAAGCACACGGTCGTGGCCTGGAACTATGCCCGCAACATCGCAGCCGGCGTGTGCCAGCATGCCTGGCATGCCTACTACTATCTGGATTTCTTAAAGCAGGTCTTGGATGGGAAGACTCAGTTCCAACTCAAAGGAGAGGACTTCGCGCAGAAAGAAGCCAAACGCCTGGGCGTCGACGGAGGATCGCCCCAGGAGAACCTGCGTGCGCTGCTCTCCCTCTACTGCCTGGAGCTCATGGGCTCCCCGGACCTGCCCAAGTCCTCGCGCATCCTGGACAACATGGCGCCCAAGTCGCTGCGCGACCTCTGGAAGAAGCATGAGGTCTATCCCGACGCGCCCATGATCGAGATCATCAAGACCATCAACCGCACGGGCCTGGGCGTGGAGACCGACCCGCTCCAGATCTGCCTGCAGACCGTGCGCCTGGGCATCGGGGACTTGGTCAATGAGTACATCGTAGCCTCCGTGCATCACGTCATCCACGGCCCGTTCCAAAACAAGGAGAGCTCCGCCAACTTCGGCGCCTTGGATAAGGATAAGGTCAACATCGTGCTCCAGGGCCATATCCCGGTCATGCCCTCGGTGATCGCGGAGCTGGCGTCCGACAAGGAGCTCATCGCCTATGCGCTCTCCAAGGGCGCCAAGGGCATCAATGTGCTGGGCGTCTGCTGCACGGGCAACGAACTCTTCGCCCGATACGGCGTCCCCATGCTCGGGAACTTCTCCCAGCAGGAGCTCGTCATCGCCACCGGCGCCGTGGACGCTTACGTGGTCGAGCAGCAGTGCGTGATGCCCACCCTGGCGCACATGGCCGAGCACTTCCACACGCTCATCATCGCCACGGACCCGCAGGCCAGCATGCCCGGAGCCGAGAGGATGACGGTGAACTTCGCGAGCGCCTATGACCAGGGCCGCGCCATCATGAAGCGCGCCATCGATAACTTCTCGCGCCGCGATCCCGCCGAGGTCCACATCCCCGCGGTCAAGCACAAGGCCGGAGGAAGCTTCGACACCGAGAGCTTCCTGCGCCACATCGGCGGGCTGGGGACGATCGTCTCGGCCGTGGCCGAGGGCAAGATCAAGGGCATCGCCGTGCTGGGCGCCTGCACCAATCCGAGAATCAAGCACAACTTCGGAATCCTCACCATCACCCAGGAGCTCATCAAAAACGACATCCTCGTGCTCGCCACGGGCTGCGCGGCGCCCGGGCTGGCCTGCGGAGGCATGATGGACGCCTCGGCCCTGGATTCCATGGGGGTGGGCGCGGGCCTCAAGGAATTCTGCAAGAAGTACGGCATCCCGCCCGTGCTCATGTTCGGGTCCTGCGTCTACAACGCGAATCTCTTCGCCATGGCCGCGGACCTGGCCAAGGTCCTGGGCTGCGAGATGAGCGACCTGCCCTTGGCCACCTCGGCTCCGGAATGGATGAACGAAAAGCTCTTCCCCATCGCCACCTATATGCTGGCGGCCGGGACCCTGGTGCACCTGGGCCCGCCGCCGCCGGTCATGGGCAGCGACAAGGTGGTCTCCATCTTCACCACGGGGCTGGAAGAGCTCTTCAAGGGCACGCTCTACATCGAGCCGGACCCGGTCAAGGCCGGAGCCGAGATCGTGCGCCGGCTCGCCGAGAAGCGGCAAGCCCTGCTGTCCAAAAAAAGCGCATGAAGATCGCCATCGCCGGCAAAGGCGGAGTCGGCAAGACCACGCTCTGCGCCTTGCTGGCGCGCAGCTTCGCAGACGACGGAGAGAAGGTCCTGCTCGTGGACGCGGACCCGGACTCGGACCTGGCGCTCGCCATCGGCATGCCCAAAGAACTCCGCGACAAGATCATCCCCATCTCCCAGCGGCCGGAGCTCATCGAGGAGCGAACGGGCGTGCGGCCCGGCACCGTGGGCGGGGTCTACAAGCTCAACCCAAAGGTAGACGACATCGCAGAGCGCTATGCGGTGCGCTACGACGGGCTCGACCTGCTGACCTTGGGCGACATCAAGCCCGCGGGCGCAGGCTGCTACTGCGCGGAAGGCACGCTGCTCAAGGCCCTCCTGCGGCATCTGGTGCTCGACTCCAAGGAGCAGCTCATCCTGGACATGGAGGCCGGCATCGAGCACATGACGCGCGGCTCCTCGGGCGGAGTGGACCTCCTGCTCATCGTGACCGAACCCGGGAGCATGAGCTTGAAGACCGCCGCCACCCTGCACTCGCTGGCCTCGCAGATCGGGATCAAGCGGATCTTCGCGGTCGGCAGCAAGGTGCGCGATGAACGCGGCCGCAGATTCATCGAAGAGTCCCTGCCCGGACTTCCCCTCTTGGGCGCCCTGTCGTTCAATGCCGATATCCTCGACGCGGATCAGCGCCGGGAACCCGTGACCAGGCTCGCCTCCCCCCGCCTGCGCGAGGAGCTGCGCGGACTCCGGCGCAGGATCGCGGAAGAAACCGCCGTCCCTTTGGAAGGCTCCAAAAAATGACGCCCAGCGGCCAAGACCTCGACCCGACGGTCGGAGCTCGCTTCGCCGGCACGCTCACCACCCTGGAGGCGCAGGACGCGATCCTGGACCTGCTCATGGAGCGGCTCTCCCCGGATGTCTGCGCCCTGCTCTGGGCCGAGGAGGGCGATTTCCGCTGCAAAGCCTGCCGCGGACTCGGCGGCCGGGAAGAGCAGCTTCTGCTGGAACGCAGCTTCCCGCGAGACAATCACTGCCTTCAAGAACTGCTCAAGAACAAGACGACTCTTCTGCTCAACGACGCCCGCTCCTGCCCGGAACTCCAGGAACTGGCCCCCCTGGGGACACTCTCCTCTTTCTACGCATTCCCCATCGCGATCGGGAAGCTCGTCAAAGGCATCCTGCTGGCTGGACATTCGAGCCCGCACGTACTCTGCGAGGAAGAAGCCAGGGCCGGACGATCCATCGTCCATTACGGCTCACTGGCCCTGCGCCGCGGCAACCGCTACGACCGGATCGAGACCGACCGCGACCATCTCCAGGAGCTGCGCCAGAAGCTCGTGGAAGTGCAAAGCGACATGTTCCGCGAGAAGCAGGAGCTGGAGATCCTGAACCAGAAGCTGGAATCCTCCCGCTCGGAATTGAGCCAGATCTACAACCACTCGCCCAGCGCCATGCGCGTCATCGACAAGGAGTTCAACGTCCTGACCTGCAACGACGGCATGCGCGCGCTCTGCGGCCAAGACGCCTCGTCCGCCGATGCGCGCAAGTGCTTCGAGCAGATGCACGGAACGCTTTGCGGCACGGAGCACTGCACCCTTCGCCAGATCCTCTGCGGCAAGCTGACCGTGGACGCGGAGGTGGAAAAAGACCGCAAGGATGGGACCCTCGTGCCCTGCCGCGTCATGGCCTCTCCCTTCACGAACGCGCGAGGAGAGATCATCGGCGTCATCGAAGTGATCACGGACCTCACCGAGACCAAGCGCCTCATGAAGAGAGAGAGAGAGCTGGTCATTCAGGCCGCCTCGGAACAGGCCCGGGTCCAGACCTTGGAGGAGACGCGCGGCGAGCTGGAGCAGCACATCGCCGAGCGCACCGCCGAACTCCAGGCCGCCAGGGACCACCTCATCCAATCCGAGAAGCTCTCAGCCATGGGACAGCTCGCCGCGGGCATCGCCCACGAGCTCAACAACCCCATGGGCGTGATCCTGGGATTCGCGCAGGCGCTCATCAAGCACCGCGGAGACGATTCTTTCCTCTCCACCCCTTTGAGGTCCATCGAACGGGAAGCCCTGCGCTGCAAGACCTTGATCCAGAACCTGCTCGTCTTCTCCCGCGTGGGCCGGCCGGAACAGCGCGAGCCCCTGGACATCAACGTGTGCGTGGAAGGCGCGTTGTCCCTGGTCACGGCGCAGAGCAGCATCAAGGAGATGCTCCTCGTCAAGGAATGCGCCGCGGGTCTGCCGAAACTCCTGCTCAACAACACGCAGATCCAGCAGGTCGTCATCAATCTCTGCAACAACGCCCTCGACGCCATGCACAGAGGCGGGACCTTGGCCGTGAAGACCCGCCTGGAGAAAAAACACTCCTCCGACTACGTGGTCCTGGAGGTCTCGGACACGGGCTCCGGCATCCCGGAAGAACTGCGCAAGAAGATCTTCGACCCGTTCTTCACCACCAAGCCCGTGGGCAAGGGAACGGGGTTGGGGCTCTCCATGGTCTACGAGCTCGTCAAGAAGCACAGCGGCGAGCTCGAACTGGCCAGCACCCTGGGCAAAGGAACCACCTTCACCATCCGCTTCCCCGTCCAGTCCTCGACGGTCCCCGGCAAGGCCTCCTGACAAGGCCGGGCCGGACTTGCTATCCTTGACGGGCCATGGAAAGGATCTTGATCGCGGACGTGCTCAAAAAACTCCCCCCCGGGACGCAGGCAAGCGCAGCCGGCTGGGTCCGGACGCTTCGCTGCAGCAAGGGCGGCTTCAGCTTCATCACGCTCAACGACGGCTCCTGCCAAGCCTCCCTGCAGGTGCTCGCGGCGGCTTCGCTCTCCAATTATGAGAGCGAGATCGTGCGGCTCACCGCGGGCTGCTCCGTGCTGGTGAGCGGAGAGGTCGTCCAAAGCCCGGGCAAGGGACAATCCGTGGAGCTCAAGGCCTCGGAGGTCCGCGTGCTCGGGACCTCGGACGCCGAGACCTATCCCATCCAGCCCAAGCGCCACACCCTGGAGTTCCTGCGCACGGTCGCGCATCTTCGCGCGCGCACCAACACCTTCGGCGCCGTGGCGCGAGTGCGCAACGCGGTCTGCTGGGCCATCCATGAGTTCTTCCAGAAGCGCGGCTTCCTTTATCTGCACTCCCCCATCATCACGGGCTGCGACTGCGAGGGCGCCGGGCAGATGTTCCGGGTCACGACCTTGGACATGGAGAAGCCTCCGCGCACGCCCGCCGGAAAAGTGGACTACGGCCAGGACTTCTTCAGCCGGCCCACCCATCTGACCGTCTCCGGACAACTCGAGGGCGAGACCTACGCCTGCGGACTGGGCAGCGTCTACACCTTCGGCCCGACCTTCCGCGCGGAGAACTCCAACACCCCCCGCCACTTGGCCGAGTTCTGGATGGTGGAGCCGGAGATGGCTTTCTGCGACTTGAAAGGCGACGCGGACATCGCCGAGGCCTTCCTTAAATACATCTTCTCCGCGGTGCTGGAGCGCTGCCCCGAGGACATGGCCTTCTTCAATGAGCGCCACGACAAGACCCTGATATCGACGCTCGAACACATCGTCAAGAGCGACTTCATGCGCCTGCCCTACACCGAGGCGGTCTCCATCCTGGAGAAGGCCGGCAGGAGCTGGGAGTTCCCCGTGAAGTGGGGCATGGACCTTCAGACCGAGCACGAGCGCTACCTGACCGAGGAAGTCTTCAAGAAACCGGTCATCCTCACGGACTACCCGGCCAAGATCAAGGCCTTCTACATGCGCCTAAACGACGACGCCCGCGAGCACGGCGGCGAGCCCACCGTGGCGGCCATGGACGTGCTGGTGCCCAAGATCGGCGAGATCATCGGCGGAAGCCAGCGCGAGGAACGCCTGGACTTCCTGGAGAAGCGCATGGCCGCGATGGGGCTCTCCACCGCGGATTATTCCTGGTATCTGGACCTGCGGCGCTACGGCACGGTGCCGCACGCGGGCTTCGGATTGGGGCTGGAGCGCACGGTGCAGTTCGTCACGGGCACGGCCAACATCCGGGACGTCATCCCCTACCCTAGAACTCCGCGCTCCGCGGAATTTTGAGAAGAAAGATCGATCCGGGATGCCTCAGCGCGGCAAGCCCTCGACATCGTATCGAGGAGCGATGTCGATGGGCACGTCTTTGAGCAAATCCAGCCTCGCCTGGACGGCTGGACGGATCACGCCCCTCTCCGCGAGCATCGCCCGCGCGGCCGCCAGGTCGCCTCGCCCTTCGATGACCATCAAGTCGCGCACCAGATCGCGAACGACGTCCTTGATCTTCGAGTAGTCGACGCTGAAAGTCCCATCCTCGTTGAGGACGACGGCTCCCTGATCCAGGAAGGTATTGAGCTGAAGGGCCTGGCCCTTGCCGTGCGCTTCATGGACGCCGAAGCGCAAGGTGCGGAAGGACGACGCAAGGAAGGTCGAATACATCGTCTTTTCCATGCTCTTGGGCAGCACGTCTTGATCGATCAGCTGCTGCATCGCCCACAAGCCCGAAACGTCGGCCTTGGCCTCTTCGAGGGCGGAGTAGGAGTCTTGAAGCGCCTGCCGCACCGTCGTCTTCCGCCCGTCGGCGGATATCTCATGAGGGCCCAGCCCATGCATGAGCTCGTGCATGAGGATGTGCGTGAAAAAAGCGTCGAAGCTCACGAGTTCCTGGTCTCCCTTGGCCAAGACCACCTTCGAAATGGGCAGCAGCACCTTTTCGAACTTGGCCTCCTGTATGTTCTTGAGCATGACGCGCTTGGCTCCCTTCTCCTTTATCACGCGCTCATCGTTGGGAAGGTTGAAGGCCGCCGCCTGCACTCCATGATTGGCGTCTCCGCCGTTGTAAACGACGTTCACGACCCGGATGGGCGCCATCCCTCCCAGCTTATTCTTCATGTCCTCGGGGATAGGAAGGCTGTCCTCAAGCCCTTGGAGGCGGCTGGAGAACTGCCTCAGTTTCGCGGTTTCGGCGTCGTCGCGCACGGTGATGTTCGCCTCGAAAGCGGCCTTATAGTTGAACCATTGGTCCTGATAGACTTCATAAGGGCCGATCGTAGGCTCCAACGTCGAATCGAGCTCCATCCATGCCACTTCGCTGGCATAGTAGTCGTTGCTCAGGAACGCCTTCGCGCGCGCCTTCAGGAACGCCCGGAGAGTCGGCTGGGCGGTGAGCGCCGCGGCATCGTTGAGCAGGGCGGCCGCGGACCGAAGTTCGGCCTTATATTCCTGGGAGTACGGGACGAGCATGAGCCGCCCGTCGGGACCGCGGCGCACCGTCGTGTAAAAACCGCGGGCTTGTTCCTGCTGAGCCGCAGGGAGAGCCGCGATCCAGGCCTCGACCTCCTCCTTGGAGGCGTCCGCCGGATAGAAGTCGGCTTGAGGGGGTTTTTGCGCGGGCGCGCCCGGGATGAAGACCTTGTTGTTGTCCAAGGCGTCCCAGGGACCCATGTTCTTCGTGAAATAGGCGAGTCGGGCGGCGCCCAAGGAGGTCTTGTCCTTCATCAGCTCGGCCTTCAGTCGCTCGTTCCCGTTCCAGACTTGGCGCAGGAATATCGAGTCCATGATCTTCGCCGCCTCCACCATGCGGGCAAGGGCCTGCCTTTCCTTGCGCGGCAGCTTGGATACGTCGGCGGAGATCTCCACGGGAGCGTACTGCCTGCCCATAGCCTCCAAGGCTTCCCGGCCGGGGAAGCCGTCCTCGGGAACCCGGCTCTTTTGATCGGCGTCGGACCCGCCGAGAGCGGCGAGCATCCCGCGCCCGCTTGAGGAACCGTCGAAGGAGCGGGAGAGGACCTCCGCGCTCGTCTTATCGCCGCCGCGCGCGTCCATCAGAGCGGCTTGAAAACCCGTGAGATCAGAACCGGAGCCTCGATCCTGCGATGCGACGGCGCCCGCAAGCCGGGGAGCTTGAGGAAGAACGACGCTCTCCGGCAGTTCCATGGCGGAGTCTCCCGGCTCTTTGGAGCGATCGCCGTAAGCGGCCAGGCACGACGGCGCCAGCAGGACGGCGCAAAGGAATTCCGCCGACATGAACCGGAAAAAAATCGTCTTGCCGCCGATGGACATAGGATGCCTCTCGATTTGCTTCGTGCCGCCTTCGAACCCGTCCGTGAAAGAATACAATCGCGCCGGCGAAAATGCATGGGCATTCAGGGGAAATCCCGCCTCTCTTTGGGACCAGCTGGAAATAGGACTTTAGGCCCTGTCAATCAATAGCATGATCAATTTGGAAGCCCGATCTTGGACGATTTCTTCGTTGCTCGTCTCTTACATACCTATCGGTATGCTCGCTTCTCGCGCCTCGAACTCGTCTCAAGCTCGGACATCCAAATTGATCATGCTATTGATTGACAGGGCCTTAGGCCCAAATCCGAGAGCCCTTACGGGCGGGAGAGGATGGACTCCAGTTGGGCCATGCGCTCCTGAAGGGTCTGCATCTCATCGCCCAAGGCCTGCACCTGCGAGTAATCCGCGTAGATGGCCGGATCGCCGAGCTTGGCCGCGAGTTCTTCGAGCCGCGCGGAAGCCTCATGCAGTTCCGTCTCGGCCCTCGCCTTTTCCTTCGCGCGGGCCCGCTCCTGCGCGCGCTCGGCGCGCTCATCCCTTTTCGGAGCCGCCGGCGCCGCGGCCGGGGAGCCGGCGGCCGGAGGCGGAGCCTCGGCCAGCATCTGCGCATGCCGCCGCTGGAAGTACTCGTAGTTTCCCGGATAGAGCGAGACCTTCCCGTTCTCCACGTGCGCCACGCGGTCGGCCAGGGAATCGATGAAGTAGAGATCATGGCTGATCGCGCAGATCGTGCCCTCGAACTCCTTGAGCGCGGCGATGAGCGCTTCCACGCTCGCGATGTCCAAGTGCGTGGTGGGTTCGTCGAGCAGCAGCACGTTGGGCGGATCCAGCAAGAGTTTGACCAATGCCAGGCGGCTCTTCTCTCCGCCGCTCAAGACCTTCACCTTCTTGAAGACCGCGTCGCCCGGAAAAAGGAAGGTGCCCAGCACGGTCCGGACCATGAGCTCCGGGTTCATGCGCCCGTTGTCCAAGGCCTCCTGCAGCACGGTCCGCTCAGGGTCTAAGTGCCCCACGCGATGCTGGGACATATAGCCCACGTCCACGTTCATGCCCAGCACGCGCTCGCCGGAATCCGGTTCGATGAGACCGCCGAGCATCTTGAGCAGGGTGGATTTTCCCGCGCCGTTCTTTCCCACGAAAGCCATCTTCCAGCCGCGCTCGAGCTCGAAGTCGAGCCCCTCGTAGACGCGGGTGTCGCCGTAGGACTTCGAGACCTTCTTGAGCGAGAGCACGCGGTGTCCCGCGCGCCGGGGCTGCGGGAAGCGGATCTTGATGGACTTCGCCTCCTCGGGAAGCTCGATGCGCTCGAGCTTCTCCAGGCGCTTGATCATGCTCTGCGCGCGATTGGCCGTGGAGACGCGCGCTCGGTTGCGCGCGATGAAGTCCTCCATCTGAGAGATCTCCACTTGCTGCTGGCGCCAAGCCGAGCGCACGCGCTCCTTCTCGGCCTCGCGCTCGCGCAGGAAGGCCTCGTAGTCCCCGCGATAGACCTTGAGCGTGCGCTCCTGCATGCTCACGATGGCCTCGCAGATCGCGTTGATGAAGGCGCGGTCGTGCGAGATGAGGAAGATGGCTCCGGGATAGCTCTTGAGATATTCCTGGAGCCAGAGCAGGGATTCCAAGTCCAGGTGGTTAGTGGGCTCGTCGAGCATCAAGAGGTCCGGCTCCTGCAGGAGCAGGCGCGCCATGGCCGCGCGCATGGCCCAGCCGCCGCTGAGCGTGCGCACGGGCTTCTCAAAATCCGCCACGCGGAAGCCCAAGCCCATGAGGATGGATTTAGCCTCGGCCGTGCGCCGGCCGTCCGGGTCCTGATGCTCGGCCAGCGCCTCTTCGAGCACCGTATGGTCCGAGACCGGTGCATTCTCCTGGGGCAGATAGCCCACGGAGACGCCTTTCTTGAGCTGGAGCTCCCCATGATCAGGCTCCACGGCGCCCAAGAGCATCTTGAACAAGGTGGATTTGCCGGCGCCGTTGGGCCCGACCAGGGCGTAACGGTCCCGGCCGTTGATCTGCAGGGAGGCCCCCTCCAGAAGCGTCTGTCCGCCGAAAGACTTATGCACTTCGCGCAGCGTGATCATGGATTCTCCAGATTCTTTTGCAGCCAGGCGCGCCTCGCCGAGTAAACGGACTCCTTCTCCTGCCTGGACAGTTCCGCCAGGACCCGCGCGCGCAGCCGGCGGTCCCCGCGGGCCTGCTCGGCGATGAATTCCGCATCGTCGGGGTCCGCAGTCCGGTACTCATGCTCCGCGATGACCTTATCCTGGCCGCGCCCGCGGCGCATGAACACGAGCGCGGCATCATCCCAATAGACCAAGGCCCAATGCTTTCGCGGGAACAAGGACGGCCACGGCGAACGCTCAATGGGACGCCCGCCGGCCCGGCTCTCCATAGCCGTGCCGTGAGCCATCAGGGCATAATCAGTCCCCGTGCCCTCGATGTACGCGCTTAAAGCGCCGGGACGCGAGGCCCTATCGGCCCAATCGGCCATCGCGGCATGAAAAAGATAGCGGCTGTCGCAGGACACGGGCCGAATGCGCCCGAACCTCCACTCGAGATATCCGCCGAAGGCGCACTCATTGAGCATCGGCCCCTGCACCGCATGGCGCTCCAGGAAATCCGCGGCGCCGACCGGAAATACTTCCCACCGCACGGCCCGGCGGAAATCCCGGCCGAACACCGGCCAAAGGCAGCAGGAGAGCAGTCCCAATCCCGCGAGCCCCATCAGGACTCCAGGAGCGAAGAGAGAGCCTTTCCGCCGCTCTTGCCGGAAACCCCGTCCGAACACGTAGGGACCTGCGGCTAAAGCGAGATAGACCGGCGCGCGGACCTGTTGAGAAGACCAAAAGCCGAAGCCCAGGATCAGGGGCGCCCAAAAATACGCCTGAGCGCGCCTTAGAAGCAGATCGCGCGCAAGCAAGCCGAAGGACGCGGCCAGAAGCGCCCAATACACGGGATACTCGCCCAGCCGCAGAGAGCGCCACTCCGCGATCGCTCCCCGGCCCAAGGACCCGATCTCCCGAGAATGCTCGAGCACCACCTGATAGGCCCGCCATCCATACGGATTGAGCAAGGCCGCGGCGGAGCATGCCGCCAGGCATAGGACCAAGCCCTTGGCCGAGCGAAAGCGCTCCGAAGACGCGCCCTGCGCACAGGCCTCGAAAAAGCTCCCCAACGCCGCAAGGCCGAGCACGGCCAAGCCGAGCACGAAGCCGCCGTGAGAGTTCGCCCAGAGCACGATCCAAAGAGGCAGGGCGACGAGCGCTCCGACTTTCCCCTCCCTGCGCCAACGCAAAGCCGCATGGAGAAATACCGGGACCAAGACCAAGCTCAGCATCTCGGGACGGCAGAAATTGCGCGTGCGCACCAGGACCAACGCGCAGGCTGCAGCCAAAAAAGCCGCGCCGAAAGCCCCCCCTGCGCCGGATGCCTCCGATTCCGCATGCAGGAGCGTCATTCGCCAGACCGCCCATACCGCCAAGGCCCCGAGAACGGCATTTCCCCAGACCACGGCCGACGACCCTCCGGCGGCCTGGAGTCCATAGAGAAAAAGCTGGTAGAGCCACTCGAAGTCGACCCAATCCTTCCCCGACAAGGTCCACGAGAAGATGTCCGCGCGCGGGATGGACCAGGAACGCGCGATCTCCCGGCCCCAAGCCAGATGCCACCAGAGATCCCAACTCGCCGCGGGCCATGCCAGAACGAGCGCGGAAACGCCGAAGATCCCGAAGCCGCAAAACCGGGAAAGGAGAGCGCCGTCACCGGAGGCGGAATTGCTTGACATTCTATCGTGGGGCCAAAAAGTCAGGCCATTCCAGCCTTGGAACCGGCATCGGGAACAGGATTGCCCACGGCGTCCCAATCCACGTGCTTGAAGCGGCGATGCATCCAGAGCCACTGTTCCGGACGCGCGCGCACCCACTGCTCCACGCGCGCGGCGATGGCCGTGGTGGTCCCTTCCGCGTCCTCGAGCTGAGACTCGGAGAACTCCATGGCCGGCTCGATGCGAACGTGCATGCGTCCGTCCTCTTCGCGCCAGCCCCAGCCCGGAACGATCGGCGCGCCGGTACGCCGAGCCAGAGGCGCCACCGCGGCCAGGGTGTTGACGCGCACGCCGAAGAACCGGACGGGCATGCCCATGGGCGGATTGGAGTACTGATCGTTCATGAAGGCCACGGTCTCTCCCTTGCGCAAGGCGCGCAGGATGGTCGGCACGGAACCGGGATGCAGGGCGACCTTCACCCCCAGGGAGAGTCGGCTGGCGTTGATGCGGCGGTCGAGCCACGGCGGTTCGAGCACGGTCGTGACCGCGGTGATGGGCCTGCCTCTCGAAAGCGCGGGAAACCCGCCGATCATCTCCCAGAATCCCAGATGCGCGGACACGAAGAATACTCCCTTGCCCTCGGCCAAAGCCTTGTCCCAATGCTCCGCGCCCTCGATAAAGGCGATGCGGCGGGAGTACTCCCGGAAATGTCCGGGCAGGGGCGAGAACATGTGCAGGTATTCGAAAGCGAGCAGGCCGTAATGCTCGAAGTTCCGGACCAGGAGCCTTCGGCGCTCCTCTTCGGAAAGCTCGGGCAGGCAATGGCGGATGTTCTCCTGCGCGACGCTCACTCGGAAGAACCGCGAATGCAGCAGCGCGCGCCCGAGCCAACGGCCCAAGACCAGTTCCAGCCCGCGAGGCAGGCAGGAAACCGCCAGACCCAAGCCGGTGAGCGCGAACCATATCGGCACGGACAGGAATATCGACATCGCAGGAAGATTTTAGCAATTTCCAGCGTCAGGGCTGGAGAGCGGCGCCATAAGGCCTAGACGGCGTTTCCCTCTTCGGCCCAGGTGCAGGAACAATAAATCGGGCATCCTGTCCTTATGAAGCGGCTCAAAGCGCCTTCCCTCATAATACTGTGCACGACGATCGCCATGGCCGCAGGCCTTGTTCCGCCCTCTTTCGCTGAAGAACCCGTCGCGGACTCCGGCCGCTTCCACTGCGACCTGGGAAAGTTCCAGAAGCTGCCCGCCCTCCTGCTCATAGGCGAGAACCATTGCAGCAAGTCCTCGGTCAAAGTCAAAGCCGAGATGGCGGCCCGCGGAGCCAAAGGAGAGATCTTCGCGGCCTTCGAGGTCGCAGGCCTGCGGGCGGTCTATCCCTGGACCTCGGACTTCCTCTTCACGGATTTCAAAGTCGCGCGAACGGAGCAGTCGCGGCTCTTCGGCATCGAGTCCCCTTTCGCGCATGGGATCAGCATCAGCTATATCTACGCCTCCGGCGGCGGAGCCACTTGCGAACAAAACTCCCCTTCGGCGGCTTTCTCCCGATTCGTCCTTTACCTGCGCAACAATCCTTTCCTCCAAAGGTCATGGGAAGAAGTCCGCGCCGTCCCGCCCACGCCCGATGACCGATCCTCGGGCATCACCGAGCTCTCGGACAAGATCGAACGTGCGCGCACGGCTCCCGGCGCCGAGGTCCAAGCCATCGTCGAGAGCTTCCATGAGGATGACGTGAAGGACTTCCAGAAGATCCTCGCGCGAGTCAACGCGCGCTACGTCGCCATGGCCAACGAGACCTATCTGCCGGACTTGGGAATAACGAAAAAGCTAAGACCCTACCCGGACGTCATATGGCGAGACTCCATGGAAAATATCCTCATCCCCGTACGCAACCGAGACATGTTCGACAACATAGCGGACATCTATTGCCGCGCGGCCGAGGAAGGAAAGAACCTGGCCATCAGCATGGGCAGCGCGCATCTGCCGGGAGTCGAGGGATATCTGCGGCAGTGGTCCCAGGATCGGATACCTCTGCGGACCGACCTCTCCTACGACGATGAAAAGCCCTATGCCGATCCGGACGTCTCGAGTCCGATCATCAAAACCCTCGAAACGCTCGCCGCGCCTTCGCCGAACGCGGTAAAGACCGCGCCAGGACTGAGCAAGATGCTTCCCTCGTTGGAAAGCTTCGATTTCTCCGCGGCAGAAGCGAAAAGGTGAGCTCCCGAATCGCGGTCCTCTTCCTCTCCCTCGCGATATCGGTCCCCTCCCTGGCCGGAGAAACGGTCAAGGACTCCGGACGCGCCCACTGCGACCTGGGCAAGTTCCAAAGGCTGCCGGCCCTGCTGCTCATCGGCGAGAACCACTGCAGAGACTCCTCGACCAAGGTCAAGGACGAGATGACGGCGCTCGGCGCTGAAGGGAAGATCTTCGCGGCCTTCGAAGCGGCGGACATGCGCGTGGTCTACCCTTGGAACGCGGACCTGCTTTACGCGGATTTCGGTGCCGCGCGCACGGAGCGATCGCGCATCTTCGGCATCGACTCCCCCTTCGCGCACGGCTTGGCCATCAGCTACGGCTACGCCTCCGGGACCGCATCCATCTGCGCCAAAGACCCTCACAAGGATTCCTTCGCTCGCTTCATCAAAGCCCTTCGCAACAATCCCTACCTGCAGCGCTCATGGGAAGAGGTCCGCGACGCGCCCTTATCCGCCGAAGACAGCGGTCTCGCCGGACTCTTGAACGCCATCGAAGAAGCCCGCACCTCCTCCGAAGACATCTCTCGGGCGGCCTCTCAACCCTTGTCGGAGGAAGGCTATCCGAGCTTCCTGCGCATCGCCGCGCGCGTCAACGCGCGCTACGTGGCCATGGCCAATGAACGCTATCTGCCGGACTTAGGGCTCACGGACAGGCTCACGCCTTATCCGGAGATCCGAGGTCCGTGGGCGCTGAGGAAGATCCTTCCCGACTGGAGCTTTGCTCAAGCCGACGACGCGAAGATCACGGTCCCGGTCCGCAACCGCGACATGTTCGACAACATCGCCGACATCTACTGCCTCGCGGCCGCCGAAGGCAAGAACATGGCCGTGAGCATGGGCGCCGACCACGTGCCCGGAGTCGAGGGATATCTGCGCAGGTGGTCCGGCGATGCCATCCCTCTGAAGGCCGAGCGCTCCTTCGTTCAGAAGCTCCCCGACGATGATCTCTCCGCGGCCGGGCCTGTCCTCGAAGCGCTCTCGGCCCTGAGCCTCGCGAGTCCGCAAGGAAAGGCGCTCTCCCCCGCCCTTCCAAAGAAAGCATCCTCGCTCGACAGATTTGATTTCTCTTCCGCTGAGAACAACCGGAGATAACCCATGAACACAGAGAAGGTCCTCCCCCTCTTCATCCTCCTCGCGCTGCTGCCGATCCGCGCGAAAGCCCAGGTCACCGAAGGCGTGCGCGACTCAGGCAGGTTCCACTGCGACCTGGATTCCTTCCAGAAGCGCCCCCCTCTGCTGCTCATCGGCGAGGACCACTGCAGCGTAACCTCGCAGCAGGTCAAGATCGAGATGGTCGCGCGAGGATCCAAAGGCAGCATGTTCTCAGCGCTTGAAGGATTCGCTCCCTGGCAGGCGGAACTCCTTGCCAAAAGATTCAAGGGCTCTTACGACAAGGAAACCTCGCGCCTTTTCGGGATTGAATCCGCCTTCATGTACGGACTCAACGGCTGCCATCTCCAGGCCATCGGCGCGCTCCAGCAGTACAGAAATGCCGGCGGAGCCTGCGTCAATCTGACTCCCAGCCGGGTCTTCCAATCTTTCCTGCTCCTGCTCCAGGACAACCCGTACGTCCGCTATGTCTGGGAACAGGTCCGCGACAAGGAGAATGCATTTTCCGGCACGGAACTCGAGCCCCTTGCGCGCATATTCGATCAGGCCATGGCCGCCCCGTCCTTCGACGTATTGACCCCTCTGGCCGCCGGTTTCACGATGAAGGATGCGCCGAACTTCATGCGCCTAGTCAGAAAGATGGATGCCGTTTACGTGGCGTTGGCCAACACGCGATTCGCTTCGGAGATCGGCGTAGGCGGAAGCCTGAACGCGATCCCGGAAGACCCGAACGGGTCATTCAAAGATCAATGGGCCCTCATGAAATTCCAAACCACACTGAACACGCCGTTGGTGCATATACGCAACCGGGACATGTTCGACAACATCGCGGACATCTACTGCCGCGCGGCCGAAGAAGGAAAAGTACTGGCTGTAAGCGTAGGGAAAAAGCACCTGCCGGGCATCGAGAAGCGGTTGAAAGCATGGTCCAAAGGACGAATCCCGCTGAAGCTCGCCGACTCCGACACGGAGCCGGGCCCCATCCTCGACTATTTGGAAAGCATCGATCCGACGAAGCCGCCATCCTTAAAGATGAAGTGAGATGATCCTATAGTCGTCACCCCGGCGAAAGCCGGGGTCCAGCCGACTTCTGGATTCCGGCTTTCGCCGGAATGACGACATGTAGGAGTGCCTAAACCGTCGGATGTCCCATTGCGGAAGTCAGGAGGATGCGGACAGGCTGAGGAAGGCCTTGGCCAGGCGTCCTCGGGTCTCCTCGTCCAAGAAGCGCAACTCGGCGACGAAATAGCCGTCCAAGTCCCGCTGGACCGACTCCACGTCCGCGCGAAGGAGCTCCACTTTCTCGCCGGCGGCCTCGAAGCTCACGCGCAGGCAGTCGCCCTTGGTCAAGCGAGTCAAGGTCGCGGCTCGCGCGCCGTCGGCGGCGAGCTCCAGGAAGCGGCCCCAGCCGTCATTGCGTCCGTCTCTCTCGGGAAAATGCAGGACCAGCGGCACGCGGCGGGCAAGAGCGCTCATCGCCGTCATTGAGGTCCGATGGACACGGAGTGCGCGAAGATGCGGCCCGGCTCCTCTCCCTTGGGCAGGCGCTCGGCCGCGGTCCAGAACCGGTTCCCGTCGAAAGCCAAGCCCGTGGGTTTCCAGCCTCCGCGCCGATATTCCGGCAAGGACACCCTCCGGAACACGCGGCCGGGATCGGCGAGGTCGTGCTCCAAGAGCTCTCGATTCCCGGCGTCCAGAGACCATAGAGAATGTCCGTCGAAGACCAACGCCGCCGGCCGCGAGCCGGGATAGCGGTAGCTGGCGGCCACGCTCAGCTGGTCGTCGAGGATTCGCTTATGCAGGCGGCCGTCCTTGCCGTCGCAGGTCCACAGATAGAGCCCGTCATAGGCCATGCCCACGGTCTGCGGAGCCGCGTCGTCGACGCGCGCGAGCACCCGGAGTTTGTCATCAAGCATGTGCTTGACGAGGCTGCGCGGCGCCGAAGCGATCCACAACGCGTCCGCGGCAAAGGCCAGCGCGCCCGGAACCTCCGTCGGCAAATGAACGGCCTTCTCCACGGCCAGCGTGCGCGAGTCGTGGGAATAGACCGTCTGCGAGAACCAGTCGGAGACCCAGAGCTTCTTCCCATGGAACGCCAGCCCTGCCGGATGATTATAGGGCAGGGCCCATTCCGTAGGCTCCGGAGGCTGGACCGGCGGCCGGGGCTTCTGGTACGCCCAATAGGCCGCCACGACGAGCATGGCGGCCAGGACGCCCAGGAAGCGCACGAGCGGATTGCGCAGCGCGGGCACAGGCAAGGCCACCTGGAAATCCGTGGACTGCGAGCGCAAGGCCTTCTTCAGGGCCGCATCGATGTTCTCGGGAGTCCACGGAGCGCCCACGACCTCGAAGGCGCCCATGCGCAAGAGCTCCACGGCCCGCTCCGCGTCCCTGGGCTTGATCGCGACCACCGCGGGCAAAAGCGGCGCGCGCTGGGAGAGTTCGGCCAGCAGCGCGGCCCCGTCCTCGGAAGCGGCCTCCACGGCCAGTACCGCGGCCGGCCGCTCGCGCAAGACGATCTCCATGAGATCCTTGAGCTGGGCCGCATAGAGGACGCGATGCCCGAACTCCTCGACGCTCAGGCGCAGTTCCTCGCGGATGCGGGCGTCTCGGGCGAAAAGAGCGATGAGGGCCATCAGCGTCCGCGCGCCGGAATGTCGAGGACGGAGCCTTCCACGGGCAAGCCCCGCTCGATCTTGTCGGGATTGGCCTCGTAGATCCGCTCCCAAAGCGCCGGGTCCCCGTAATATTCCTTGGCGATGCTCCGAAGCGTCTCCCCGGTCTTCACCAGATGCTTGCGCGGCCCGGCCGCGGGCCGAGGCGAAGGATGCGCAGCGGCTTTAGGCGCGGCCTGAACCGACACGGCCGGAGCCTGGGCCGCCGGGGCGATCGGACCGGACAGAGGCTCGTCGTCGAGCCGCGGCTGAGGGTGCGCCAGATCGTACTGGGCCCGCTCCAAACGGAGCTCGGATTCGCGCAGGCGCCCCTGCACTTCCTTAAGACGCTCGTCTAAAGCGCGAACCTGGCCGGCCAAGCTCTCGCGGTCCGTCTCGGCCGCGCCGGACTGCGCCTCCAGGGTCTTCTTATGCTCCTCCAAGTCGGCGATATCCGAACGGAGGTCCTCGGCCCTTCGCGCAGCCGAACCGATATAGCGCCCGGAGAAGGGCGGCGCTCCGAACCGGTAGGTCAGCGAGAGCTGGCTGGCTCCGCCGTCGCGCCGGAAGCCCTGCCAGGGGATGGTCATGGCGAAATCCACGATGAGCGGCGAGAAGTTCGCCCCGATGCCGAAGGACATCTGGCTGACCCCGTCGAGCGGCAAGCCCTTGCCGACCCGGGCCTTGAGGAGCTGCTGGCAGAGGTCCATTTCCACGCCCGGGAAGAACTGGGTCAGCCGCTCACGCACGCGCAGGTCCCCGGCCAAGGTCAAGCGCCGCCAGAGCCGGTAGCTCGCGCCGAGATTGAGCGAGGGATTGGGAACCTTCAGGTCCGGGCTCAGTTCGGTCAGCGAGGCGCCGAGCTTGAGCGGCCCGCCGGAGTCGATCAGCGCGCCCGCGTCGATGCCGGGGCCGAACTTGGACGCCGCGCCCGGAGCCTTGGAGACGTTGATGAACCGCAGGTTCGCGCCCAGCTTCACGGGCATCTTCAAATAGAGCTGAGGGACGCGGATCGGATAGGAGCCGTGCAGGAGGAAAACGTCCTTGTCCCCCCCGCTGCCCCCTTGCCGGAGATTCATGAATGCCGTGCCCACGGTCGCGCCGGGATACATGGGCAAGGGCCGCGTGTAGGCCATCGTCTCGTAGGTGAGCAGGCCCACCGGAGAGATCATCCGGCCCAGGCCGCCCTGCGCCTGGGCGTAGTCGCTGGCCGCCAAGCCCGCGGGGTTGAAGAACAGGGCCTCAGGGCCCTCGGCGATAGCCGTATACGCCATGCCCATGCCCATGGCCCGAGCGCCCGGGACCACGTCGTTGAACATGGCCGCGCGCGCGGAACCCGCGCACAGCGCCCCGAAGATCAGCCCCGCGATCATCCCTTTCATGCGGGAATCATTATACTATCCGCGACCGACTAATAGGAAATAAAAACATCAGCTGGCCCGCGAAAAAATCAGAACGTGCCGCTGGATCGAGGATTACTTGGGGGCACGCTCAGCTGCCGATATCAAAACCGGGCGCCCAGGGAAAACCTCTGGACGTTGCCCAGTTCGCCGAAAGGCGTGAACGTGTAGTCCGCGCTGTAGCCGCGCAGGCGTACGCCGAAGCCGCCGCCCAATCCCGCCAAGCCCAGGCCGCTGTTCTTCCCAGAGCGCGTCGTGCTCGCGGAGGCGTAGCCCGCGCGCAAGGAGAATCCGCTGATGATAGAGTATTCCGTGCCAACACCCACGTCGAAACTCTTGTCCTGCGGCTCATGGCGCACGTCCAAGGCGACATTGAATGCCCCAGCCAGCCGGTAAGCGCCGCCGACGGCCACGGTCAGCGGAAGCGGATCGCGCTGGTCCAGGAACTTAAGGCCCTGCCCGATGTTGAGCACGGAGAATCCCAAGGTCATGGGCAGGCCGCTGAGCTTCTGCATGACGCCGAAGTCCGCCGCGAACGTGGAGGCCGAGTCCGAACCTATGCGGCTTTCCAGATACTTCACATTGAAGCCTGCGCCCAGCTTCCCGCCCAATGCCTCGACGATCGGGCGGCCATAGCCCAGGACATACACGCTGTCCGAAGCTGTAAATCCCCCCGTGGCCTGCCGGTCCGCGCTTCGACCCTCGATGCTCCCTAACCCTAATCGCGACATACCTATGCCCAGGCTGCCGGTCTTAAGCGGCTGCGCGAAGCCCAGCACATCGAACTGCGAGTCCATGAGCCACTGTGCGTGCGTGAATCCTAACTCCCGCTTAGAGAGTCCCCCTAAGCCACCGGGATTATATCGAAGCGCGTTGATGTCCTCAGCCAGCGCGGTGTAGGCGCCGCCAAGGGCCTCGGCCCGCGCGCCCGTGCCGATCCTCAGGAACGCGGCCCCGGACTGCGCCGAATGCGCAGTCTCCAACGGCATCAACACGACGCACGACAAGAGTAGAAATACGGGAACGCCCCGCAAAAGGCGGGGAGTGACGCTCATCGCACCACCGCCAGCTTGCCGGTCTTGCGCAAGCTCCCCTGTCCCGCCTTCTTGGCCTCGATTGCGTAGAAGTACACCCCGCTGGCAATGCGGCCTTCCCAAACGTACTCATAGGCGTACTCCAAGCCCTGCCCATCATCCACCGTGCCGGGAGAACCCTCGATGCCCCCGGAATGGACCAGGCGGCCAGACACATCGTAGATGCGGATGCTCAAGCCATCGGCCAGCCCGACTTCCACATGGAACGTGGGCTTGGCCTCGCCCCTGGCGGGGTTCGGGAATACATAGATTTCATGCAGGGCAAAGGCCTCGCTTGCCGCAGAGGGCCTAGCTGACTGCGCCATGGGCTGATAGAGCGAGAAATGGGACACCCTGGCGCGCAGCTTAGCCTTACTCGCATCCATTTCCGTAGGGACCTGCGTCCACTTGCCTGCCTCCGGGTCCCACCAGTAGAGCGCCAATGTGCCGGCTTGTTGATCCGAAGCAAGACTGTAGGGCAGTTCGATGGTCGCCGGAATATCGAACTGCGTGCCATCCGGGCCGAACTCCACGCCAGGGCCCGCAGCGGAGAGTCCGGCCTGCATCTGCGCCGCAGCGCGTTTGCTCTCCGCCTGCTCGCCTGCTTGCCTGCCTTTGCGCATGCTCACGAAGATGTCCTCGGCTACGGCAGCCGCAGGCAGATCCACGCTCGCCCGGATGGCACTCTCCACTCTGCCGCCTTCCTGCGCAGGGATGGATAGCTCGGCCTCATAGTCCCAGTCCGGCAGGTTCCATGCGCCGGCTTGCGCCGACGCAGATTCTTCTTCGACACGGCCAGGGCCGGCCAAAACCCCGAGCATGGACACGGACTTCACGGCGGTCACCGAATACTCCAAAGCATTGCTTTGCACGGCCCCGCCCGCGGGGGTGCGCTCCACGACCACCGGATAGGTCCCGATGGCTAGGCTGTCGGGCACGATGCACTTGATCTTCACATCCGTCCAAGAACTCAGGGCCGCGGCGATCCCATTGATGAGCACGCGATTATAGCTTGCGCCTGCGTTGTAGCCGAAGCCGCCGCCGTAGAGCGTGACCGCTGTCCCGGCCTTGCCCGCAGTGGGCGTCATGCTCGATATCTGCGGCACGACCACCGTAAAGTCCATGGAAGCGCTCGCCTGCACGGCGCCGTCCGTTGTGCGGCGCTCGATCCACAAGGGATAGCTGCCCGGAGCCAATGACCCCGGAACCTTTGCCCCGATCTTCGTATCCGTCCACGTGACCAAGGGCGCGCTCGTGCCGTTGATCAGGACCTGGGTGTAAGCGCCGTTGGCTGGGCCGAACCCGGTCCCGGTCAAGGTGAACGAAGAGCCGATGGGCGCCTGGACAGGCGCTAAGGAGGAAACGATCAGCGGCGTGAGCGTGAAGCTGGCTACGAATACGCTCTCATCCGCCGCGCCCTGTACTCGCTGAATGCTCACTGGATAAATACCCGGCTGCATTGCGCAGGCTTCAGCGCCCTCGCAATAGGACTCATGGCCCATTCCAGGGATCTTTGCCGTGATCTTCGTATTCGTCCAGGAAGTCACGGGGACCGTGCTCGCGCCGATCCGCAGACGGGTTTCCTGCCCGGACCAGACGCCGAAGCCCGCGCCCGTGATCGTGATGGGGATGCCGATAGGTCCCGTGGACGGATTCATTCCCGCAGGCGACATATTGATGATCTCAAAAACGACTGGAGCGCTTCCCATCAGGCCGCCGTCAGTCGTGGTGCGGCGCAGGACGATGGACTGCGGCCCATTGCCGAATCCGCCCGGCGCGTCGAAAGTCACCTTCGCATCCGACCACGACGTGACAGGAACCGTAGTGCCTGCGAACAGTACCTGCGTCCAGGTGCCGTCATAGGGACCGAAACCGGGTCCCAACAAGGTAATGGGCGTGCCGATGGGTCCCGAGGATGGCGCGAAGGAGGATACGGCCAGCGGCGTCACCGTGAAACTGCCCACGGCCACCGTGTCCGTGTATCCCCCTTGCGCGCGTTCCACAGCCACCGGGTACTCGCCCGCAGGCAAGCCCGGGATATCCGCGGATATCTTCGTGTCCACCCAGGAATTGACGTGCACAGTGGCACCGTTGATGAGCACGCGCGTATTGACCCCGTCCCAAGCGCCGAATCCAGCGCCCGTGATTGTGATAGGAATGCCGATAGGCCCCGTCGATGGATTCATGCTCGCAGGCGACATGTTGATGATCTCGAAAGAGACGGGTGTGCTTTCCATCAAGCCGCCATCTGTCGTGGTGCGGCGCAGCACAATGGATTGCGCGCCATTGCCGAAGCCTCCCGGCGCGTCGAAAGTCACCTTCGCGTCCGCCCACGATGTGATCGGCACCGTAGCGCCTGCGAATAGGACCTGCGTCCAGTTCCCGTCGCGCGGTCCAAATCCCGGTCCCAGCAGCGTGATAGGCGTGCCGATGGGTCCCGAGGACGGCGCGAAGGAGGACACTGCCAGCGGAGTGACCGTGAAGCTGCCCACGGCCACGCGATCCGCATACTCGCCCTGGATGCGCTCGATCTCAACCGGATAGGCATTGCCCGCGACCGGAGCGCAGATCGTCTCGCCCGGCCCGCAATAGGGCTCTTTGACCATGCCGGGGACCTTGGCGATGATCTTCGTGTCCGTCCAAGAATAAACCGCCGCAGTGCTCGCCCCCACCCAGACAAGCGTGGAAGCTCCGCTGCGCGCGCCGAAGCCGCTGCCCGTGATAGTGATGGGTACGCCGATGGGCCCGGTCGAGGGATTCAAAGACTGCGGCGACATCACGATGAGCTCGAACTGAGCCGTGGAGCTCTCCATCAAGCCGCCGTCCGTGGTGGTGCGCCGGACCCATATGGAATGCACACCCAGGCTCAGAAAGCCGGGCACAGTCCCTTGGATCGCATCATCTTTCCAAGAGGACACGGGCACGGTCGAGCCCTCGAAGAAGACCTGATTGCGCAGGCTCCCGGCCCAGGCGCCGAATCCATCTCCCAACAGCGTGAAGCGCACGCCGATGGGACCCGAGTCCGGGATCACGTCCCAGAGCTGCGGCAAGGCCGCCTCAAAAGAGGTTCGCGCAAGCACGGTACTGCTCGAAGGCCACTGCCGCAGGACCTCTACGGACCAGGTCCCGCTCGACACCCCAGGCACGGTCCCGGCGATGCGGCCATCCGTCCACGAACTCACGACCGCATTATACGGCCCGAAACGCACCTTCCCGCTCGTCAGCCTCTTCTCCCCGAAGCCAAATCCCGTGATGACGAACGGAATGCCGATGGGACCGGAACTGGGGGAAATGGACGTCGCCGGGACAACGGTCATGCTCGCGACATGCACAGCCTCCACGTTCCCGGCCAAGTCCGCGCTGAAGTACCTCAGCGTGTGCGTCCCGACCTCCAAAGTAAACGAGGAAGCGTACGCCGCGAACGCCGCGTCATCCACGCTGTAGGAGCTGTACGCCACCCCCACCCCAGCCAAGTCCCCCACCGTGCGGGAATCATCCACAACCTCGAAACCCAGCAGCGTGCCGGTGCCGATGAATAGCTGTCCGCCTATGGTAGATGACGAACTCGCCACAAGGCTCGTGCGCGGAACCAGGATATCGGGCTCGAAACTAGCTTGCGGCTCCTGAGGAATCGCAGATGTGATGTTCGATATCGCGGACCAGTTCCCGGCCGTGTCCCGCGTGAGAACGACGCCGTAATAAGTGATCCCCGCAGTCAGGCCATCCAACGTCGACTCCATGACCGATCCCGGCGCGAGATTTGTGCGATCCAGGACGACTTGAGCATCCGCAGTCGAGAAATTCACGCCGGTTTGATTGTAGAGGATGCGTATCTTGGCCTTGGCGATGGCCCCTTCCACCCCGTCATCGCCGGGAGCGGTCCAGCTTACCCGCAGGGAACTGGTCGAGAGAGCGCTCATGGAGAAGTCCGTGACAGCCGCCGGAGCCATGCCATCCACGCGCACGGACGCCGTATGCGAGGACTCCACGTTCCCCGCAGCATCCACCGCATACCAAGCCGCGGTATGCATGCCTGTGCTCAAATAAATTGGCCCAGCCAAGGCCTCCGGCTGCGCACCGTCTATCCCTATATAAGCCGCAGCCACCCCCGCAGGATTCTCTTGCGGATAATCCGTGGCAGAAACAGCCAGCCCCGCGGAAACAGGCATATACAGAATACCGCCGGCAAATCTCCCCTCGGACGCGGACAACGAACTCTGCGGCGGCGTAGCATCATAAATGAAGTTCAAAGAAGAGACCGCTAAGTTTCCGACGCCATCCATAAGATTGACAGTAAACGTGTGCGTCCCCTGAGACATCTCCGTCAAATTCCAACGAATGGACACCGTATCCGACTGCACTATATCCGTGATCTCTCTTTCATCGAGCAAAACATGGAGCGTCGTGGTATCGACACCAGAACCTGACTTGCCGGGGATGATCTCCTGTTCGGAAAGCGCGACATTGACCAGCCTGCCGAGCCCCAGCGCGCTTCCCTCCGGGATATCCCATGCCACGACAGGAGGCATGCTGTCCACACGAACGCGGAAATAACGGAGATCCTCCACGTTCCCGCTCTTATCCGCGCTCATATACCACAATTCATGCACTCCCGCATTCAAAAGGAAGGATCCGGCATATATAGGATTCTGGCATGAACCGACCGGCATGCTGCTGATAATGACGACATCCGCCATATTCGAGAATCCGCATCCATCAGCCGGATGGAGATTGATAAGGAGATAAGTCGTCGCAACCCCTGAGACAAGATCGCGGCTGCCGAACGTGGAATGATCTTGAGCAAGGAGAGCGATACGCGTGCTGGTCGAAACAAAGACCTTTGTCTGGCGAGCATCACTCTCACCCTCGTAGTTGAAGCTGGTCATGGGAGGAGTCACATCCGGCGGAAGAGGCAAGCTGCCAAAAACGGCTAGCCCCGGCCAATCATGAGGCAATCGTGCAGAAACCACGTGCGCCGTCAAATCTATATGCTGGTCTTCCAGCGGCACCATATAATTCGTCTCTGGATCAAAACCGTAGAGCACCAGCGTGTTCTCATCGATCTGCAACCCTGTCAGCGTCTCGGGCAAATAGGTGATCTGCACCAATGCCGGTGAAGAAGGAGCAAAAGGCTCAAAATGCGCCCAATAAGGCGATGAGACTAGCCCTAGACCCGCAGCGCTCTGGCTAGAAAGGAAAGCCGCCAAAGATGGACTGGACACATCCAACGCAGTAAGAGTAAGGGTCACTGTTTGCAGTTCGGATGCGGATATCTCCGGGGTCCCCGAACCTCCTACGTCCCCAGCATGCACCTCCGTCGGCGCTAAAGGATACAGGACATAAAAAGGCGAGAATGACATCACCTCGCACGTTACGATGCCGTTGGGTCCATCAATGGATGTCGTACAGTTGGTATTGTCATGAACGGCTTGCATTGCATTGATTTGAGCCGCAGTTAAATTGGTTGGATTAAAGGAAAAGGAAACCTTGGCTTGACCATTGAAACGAACCTGCCCCTGATCGATATTCATCGCCAAAAGGCATCCCATGCCCTCTACCGCAGGACACGCAGTAGCCGGGCCTACAGTGATTTGCCCTCCTGTAGTCACTTCCGGGAATTCGATGGAAACGCCAGGAGCGATATTCACCGCAACATTCACACCTGGCTGAACCCAGCCCCCCTGTTGCAATAGCTGAGAACCCTCCGAGAAAATCTGTTGAGACAGGAAATAAAAAGAACCTCCCTCTAAATTAGCACTAAGAGTACCCAATGGGTTCCCAAAATACACTGTATATCCAGAGTCGTGACTGGCATCATAATGTGAACCTTTACCACGCTCAATGCCGGTAGAACCTCGTGTCAACTCAAATTTGAATTGGACAAACTTCGCGATTTTAATTTGAGGGGAATCTGCATAACTAGCGGTAGCGCAATCATTCGCGGCGACATCGTAGGTTGAATCAACAAAAGGTTGAAATCCTGCGACAAGTAATTCATCAAGAGTTTCACCAGTTCGTACAAGCACTCTATAAGATCCGAATGTCTGTGACGGACCAAGAGAGATCAGCTGCCTAACGTGAGAATTCTGAGCAACATCTGTTCCTCCAACAAATGTGCCTTTGAAAATCGTTCCCAACCTATTTCCAAACGACAAACCCTGAAAATAGCGCGGACTCTCTTTCGCAATCCACTCGGTCACCTGTAACGGACGGCCCAACGCACTGCCATTGGAATCGAATAAAGCGGACTCTTGTCTTGTCGAATGCCAAACATAGAAATACTTCCCAAGAGAAGAGACATATTCCTCTTCGAAATCACCCGACATTAGAGTCACCGGATGACTATTTAGTTTAAGTTTTGAATCATTACCAATGTGCACATTTTGCGTAGCCCCGACATCCGTAAGCTCTGCCAAAGTATCCCATCTGCCATTAGTAACGGTCTGAAGCCAAAACTGACTGGCCGCAATATAACCGTTTCGGCCAACAAGCTGTAGTCTATAATAACCATCTTCAAGGGGCACATCTAATTGACGATATTGATAAGTACTTCCCGCGACCATCCAACTACTAATGACGATGGGGTCTCCTGGGCCTCCCCAACATAGGGCGGAATCGCCGCCTTTCACCGGGCAAGGATAAAAATAGAGATCTGCACCACCTGCATCCGCCACTCTAGTCTCAAGCATAACCTTCGCATGGAATTCCTGAAGCGTCGAATCATATTCGGAAGTGCTCTGCGAAGAAACAACCGCAACATACAAAGGTGACCCAATAGTAAAACTTACTTGAGTGTATGAGCCGTCGGCCTCAAGGCATGCCGGATGGTCGTTGACATCACGGCATCGAACCTCGAGGATGTGATTCCCGTCGGGCAATGGATTTCCGTTGTCGACAGTCTGCAAATCCACGAGGAACACCATGCGATCATCGCCCGCGACATTCCCCTGCGGATCGACACCTGACAGTGATGTCGTAGGTCGGCGCGTCGCGGTATCGGTCGCATTCTCTTCGGGCCGGCCTCCGTAGCCGTAGGTTGGCTGCCCCACCGCTCCGAGATGAATGGGCTGCAGAGGATCGCCATTGCGAAGGATGTAGAGGCTGACTTTATCCAAGTCGAGCCCGAAAGTCCTATCCTCGATGGATGCGGAACCGAGAGAATTGATCCTGACCTTCAATGCATAAGGAGAGGCAAGCTGTTCCTGCGTGAAGACCATATTGGGCGTCGGCGCTTCGACTACCGCCGTCGGCAATCCATCCGGGGTATGCCGAACATGATAGAGCGGGTTATCCTGCGTCAGATTGAGTCCGAGGTGCAGATGTGGGTCTCCCACGCCAGATGCGCCTATTGGCGCAATCAGTCTGCGGGCTTCGACGGGCGAGGCAGCATATATCCCTGGCAGGACCTCAGTCCCGGAATGATCATCGTCGATAAAAGCATCCGCAACCGTCGTCCGCGTCTCATCCGTGTAGCGGACGATGAAGTACACGGTACGACCAACTCCGTCAACGATTGCCCCCAAAGCGAATGCGCCCGAAATCTGCCAAGCCTCAGGCGTGGGGACGGGGTCTGTCTCAAAGATGTGCATATACTGGAAGCTGCCGAGAGGGCCTACGACATCAATCAACCAGATGTCCTGCGAAAACCGAATCCCCGTTCGCCCATGCAAACCAGCACCCGCCACAACGCCAGCCTCTACGGAGGGGATCGGCGTCCCGCGAGTGTTGCCAGCCTGCGGGTTGTAGTCGATGCCACGATGGAAGAATGACCCGCTGGTTACATTCCGCGGCCCGAAGTCTGAAATCATCCTATTGAAAGGCGGATCAACGGATTGCGCATGGCTAAGCTCTGCCGACACTGTCAGCAGGGTGCTTAGAGCCAGCAGCGAGGCGATCCTAGAACCGATATTCATACAGCGTTTCTGTTTTCTGTTTGCCTTGCGCGTCATGCTCGCGGAGATACTTGACGATCCGACAACGCCCCGAGTCATCGATTAGGGCAAAGCCAGATCCCCGATATTCCGGGATATGCAGCTTCTTGCTGTCGACCTCGAAGCAGGCACGGTCTGCGACCCCATACTTCCCGTTGGCAGAAAGCACAACGGAGGAGACAATCTTGTCCGGCCCCGGGTCATACTTGAATAGTTCGTGGCCCGCCGCGTCATACACCACGGCGAAGCTTCGTTGGTCGTCGCGATTCTCACGGATTTGTTCGAGGCTTCTCGCCTCGTATTCGACGAGTCCAACTCTCGCGCCGTTCTGAGACATGTAAAACTCGGTACTGACATTTTCCTTTTGCCATAGGACGTTGCCATCCGCGTCGTAGTAACGGAAAGTACTCGACGATTGCAGTGTTGGCCCTTCACTCTCCGGGGCGGTCGCCACGATCCTCACCGTTTCGATGATTCCCGCATGCTCTCCCGTCTGGGACACCTTCGCGAATTGGTTGACTTGCGTCAGCTTTTGATCGTATGGCGCTGGCAAATTAGACTTGTCCACTTTCCGCTCATGCTTCAACTGGATTGATTTGTGCTCCTTGCCGTCTGGGCCCATGAAGCGAACATGCTTGCGTACCGCCTTAACCAATCTCCCCTTGTGAAGCACGCCCGTCTTGGGTTTCTCGCTTGGGGAATATGCCTCGGGAGTCTCTTCAAGCATGATTCGTCCCTTGGTGTCGCCAGCGTAGGCAAAATTGCCCCAGACCAGTGCATGCCCCACGATAAGGGCCCAGATCGGTGTCGATGCTATTCTGCGGTTGCTCATCTTGATCTCCCGCCCGAAATATCTACAACAACACACACGCCCCCCTCTCTCTGGCCAAGATGCCAGACTTCCAGACTTTTGACTGGGATTGTGTTGAGTTTCTTGTCAGAAACCCGATGCGCGCGTGCCGCCAGACCGTGCCAGACTACGCCAGACTTTTCGCCTTTGCCGGGGGCGGATGCAACACACGCGACCCCCTCTCTCTGGCCAAACTGCCCAATAATCCAACTACCGGGCGTGCTTACGTTGTTTTTTTCGACACAATCTGAGGTCGCAGACCCCGCCCAAACAGACCCAATAATACCCAAGAACCCAATTTTGCCTTTGGATCCGACGACCTCGGTGGACCAGCAAAACCCGGACAGAGGCATGTTCGGCATGACCGCCGATCTCGGCTGAAAACCGTGACGCGGGCAGACAGTAGCATAGCGCGTCCCTTGCGCTGAGGAAGCAGTTATAAAGGATGGAGAATGCGAATGACCAACTGCGTGGGGAAATGACGAGGAGCGGCCGAGGCGGGTCGGCGCAAATGGGACGGCAAACGACAAGGAATGGGTGTCGTTTCTCGGCGCTTGCACGGCAATCTCCTGCACGGACACGACAATGCGTCAACGGAATGCGGCCGGCACGGCGTTACGAAACAAAAAACACGATAGGAAAATTATGACAGGAGTTCCACTTTTTGGCAAGGGAATAATCCTGACAATCCTGACATGGTTTCAGAAATCGCTCCATACGGTAAATTCGCAGACACCCTATCGTACTATTGCGCCGACGGCCTGATGAGGACCTCCCATATGCCGATGGATCGCAAGGGCCAGCCCAACATCCGCGCCAACGTTTTTGCCTTGACCTCAGATACCATCACTATCGCACCGACTTTTCGCTCTTCCAGCACGGCCCGTAGCCGCGGGAGAGGAAGATCGAGCAGAGAAGGATTCCCCCTCTGCACCAACTGGAACATATCGTTTTTACCGACGACATCATACCAGAGCTCGCGGTCGGCCAGCATCGGACGGCTCGGCGAAAACAGCCGGAACAGCAATCGAGAGTGGATATGCTCCTGATGAACGCCTGTATAGAGTTCCGTCAGCATAACCGAATATTCCTTTTCATAGGGCTGGCGGAGCACGGCAAGGATGGAGGCCTCCATGGGCTGGGCCAGCGACAATCCCTTGTCCCACCGGCGAAGAGCCATGTCCGTCCTCAACCACAAAAAGGCGCCCGTCAAGACGATGCATGTCCCTTGAGCGATCTTGGAATGCATCCAGGATGGCAGTCTCATTTTAGCCAACAGGCCTTCCCAACCCACCGCGATGATAGGGAAGAGCAGCATGGCGAATAGCACCACTGTCCGCCAATAGTAAACCGCATACCCGGCACGAACCGCGGAAAGGATGAACAGCACGAAAGCGCCCACGATAAGCGCGGCATACCAGCGCAGCTTGACGTTGTCGCGAACCTGCAATATCCCCGCCGCACAGCCTGCGACCCCCGCACAGCCAAGCATCTCCCACAATGCCTTGGGATAATGGAGCATCGCAGCCCAGCCGCCGTGCTGGAGAGCCCCGGTCTCGACTTTCAAATAGGATTTACCGAAGAAAAGGAAATATGCCATGAAAAATACCGCGAGCGGAAGCCAGAGGGAGATGACATTCCAGGCAATGCGGCGGCCATTGCTCGATGGGAACGCCCCGCCTCCGCCTGCCGCGCTGGAACAAGACCACCAAGTCAGCAGCGGCAAGAACACCCAGGCCTCCGGCCGGGTCCAACACGCCAGCCCCATGAATATCAAGCCCATGGTCAAGTCACGCAAGAGACCTGTCTCCAAATAATCCAGCCACTTCTTGAAATGCCACAGGACAAGACACCACAGCATAGGCTCCGACGCACCGGAAATACTCAGCACGATGAGTTGGAGATTCATCATCGCCAATAAGAGCGACCACAAGGCGATCCACGGTTTGTCCGGGAATAAGCTGCGCGCACATCGGTAGAGCGCGCAGAAAGACACGACCGTCAGCGCAAGATTCAACAGAGAAGGGACCCGGTGATTCGGACAGATCAGAAGGATCTTGCTCAACGCCATCATGGGCAATGGAAGCCAATTCACATGCAATGCCCACCCGGAAGACCGCCAATCATACGCGATGAGGGCTCGGCCGACATCATCAAAGGAATACGCATAGAATCCGCCCATCTTGACGAAGCGATACGCCATGATCAGGGGATAACTGAGCAGCAGAACACAGGCGAAGATGCTCCAACGATCAGGCGCAGGCCCCCGCACCGCAAACGACATGGCGGCCAGCCGCTTCATCCTGCGCAGCCCTGCCGCGGCCTGCTCGACGACCGCGAGGCTTCCTCCGCGAAGAGGCGCCGAAGCCGCCACAACTTCGGAAGATAAGCGAAGACTCTGACGGCAAGAGAAGTGCGAGCCGGACGAAGCTCTTCGACGGAGACCGGCTCCAACGCGATCGGCAGTCCGGAACGCACCGCGCGGATCAAGAATTCCGGCTTGAATGTGTCTCCATCCAGCCGACAGCCTGCAAAAACAGCATCACATCGCCGCCAATCCAGCACCAGGGAGCCGTGGCAGTCCAATCCTTTCAGTTCAGGAAAAGCTTCCCGCAAAAGCCTGGCGTGGACCGCCGTGGCCAACCGCCGCAGTCCAGGGCGCCGATCGAACGCCGGATCCTTGCAGCCCACGACGATCGCGGCGCCGGCATCGATATGTGCGAGGGCCTTGCGGAGGAATTCCTTTCGCCACATATCCAAGTCGACCATGGCGCGCACACGTCCGCGTGCTTCCAAAATGCCCTTCTTCAGTGCAGCTCCGTAATCCCGGTCATGCAACCGGACTTCGCGGATAGCCCCTCCCCCTTCCCGCATAAGATCGTGAAGATGTTCCGCGGTGCGGTCGCAACTCCCATTGTCGACCGCGATGATTTCCGTCGGCCTATCCATGCCCTGCATGTCCCGCAGGATCGCGCGCCCGATACTGGGCAGCAAGTATTCCTCATTGTAGATCGGGAGCACGACGGAGATATCCATGGCGACCGTCCTATTCTAGAGAATAATCCTGCCATCCGCAAAAAGCATCCACCAAGAGAAGAAGCATGAGAGGATGATTCTGCGGAGATCTCGCGGTCTTGACAAAGGCACGCCTGCCGAAACATACTAACGGGCATGGCGCAGACCGAACGCTCTCCCCGCAGCATCGCGGGCCCCATCCTCCTGCTCATCATCCTCCTCGTGGACGTGGGCCTGGTGATCGTGGCCTGGCATATGCGCCGCCAACGCCAGATGGACTACGGGAACTTCGGCCTCGACCTCTCCTCGCCTCCCAATCCCGCGCCGGCGCTCAACGCCGCCCCGACCGCGGCCGCCGCCCTGCCCCAGCCCGAGGAGCCCGCGATCATCCCCGGCACGCTCTCCTCCGTCGTCCCCGAAGACCTCGGCCCAGGGCCGCGCGGCGCAGCCGCAAGCCCCGCGTCCGCCGCGGGACTCGGCCAAGCCAAGAGCGTCTTCGACAAGGTCAAGAACGAGCCGCGCTTTCGCAACTCGAAGATCCTGCGCGAATGGAAGCGGGACTTCCTCGCCTATCCGGACCTCGCCGGGATCAACAGCCGCTACCAGAAGGATCGGAACATCGCCGCCTTCCTCAAGAGCATGGTCCGTTCCGGCAATTTCCGCCGCATGTTCCGCAAATACATCGGGACTCCCGACATGCAGGCATTCCTGAAGACCCTGGCCTTCAAGCCCCCGATCCTCTCCGCCGCGAAATCCCTCTCCTCGGACGGAGAGATCCAGAAGACGCTGCGAAAAGTCGACATCCCCGGACTTCCCTCCTACGAAGGCTTCGCGGATATCGGCCGCGCGCGCGCGGGCGCCGCCCCTCGGCGCGACAGCTCCGAAGCCCTGCGCCGCGCCAAGGAGAATCCGGCCTTGAAGAACATGCTCGATGAGCAGGAGCTTTCCGGCGAGACCCTGCGCAGCGCCGAGACCGGAAGGAAGAAATGAGGCGCGCGGCCGCCTTACTGCTCCTGCCGGCATTCTTCTGCGCCTGCGCCGGACCGCGCCCGAATCGCGCTCCTCTTCCCGTCCAAGCCGCCGCGGCCGCGCAGGCGCTCCCCGGGCCGGAGCTCAGCGATGAGGCGTTCCTCGAAGACCTCGAACACCGGACCTTCCGCTTCTTCTGGGAGCGCGCGGTCCCCAAGAGCGGCCTCATTCCGGACCGCTGGCCCACGAAGAGCTTTTCGAGCATCGCGGCCGTGGGCTTCGCCCTCACCGCCTATCCGATCGGCGCGGAGCGCGGCTACGTGACCCGCGCGCAAGCCGCCGAAAGGGCGCTGGAAACCCTGCGCTTCCTATACGATGCGCCTCAAGGCCCGGAAGCCGCCGGACGCGCCGGCTACCGCGGCTTCTTCTATCACTTCCTGGACATGGACTCGGGCACGCGCTTCAAGGACGTGGAGCTCTCCACCATCGACACCGCGCTGCTCATGGCCGGGGTGCTCTTCTGCCGGGAATACTTCGACCGTTCCGACGCGCGGGAAAAGGCTGTCCGGGACCTCGCGGACCGGCTCTACCGCCGGGTCGAGTGGGACTGGCCCCGGCCGAACACGCCGCTCGTCAACATGGGCTGGGACCCGGAAAAAGGATTCAAGCCCCTGGACTGGCGCGGCTACGACGAATCCATGATCCTCTATATCCTGGCCCTGGGCTCTCCGACGCATCCCGTGGAGCCGAGCGCCTGGAGCGAGTTCACCAAGACCTATGTCTGGGGACCCTTCCAAGGCCTGGAGTTCCTCCAGTTCGGCCCGCTCTACGGCCATCAGTACTCGCACATCTGGATCGACTTCCGCGGAATCCAGGACGCCTACATGAAGGAGAAGGGCATCGATTATTTTGAGAATTCCCGGCGAGCGGCCTATGCGCACCGCAGCTACGCGCAGAAGAACCCCGGAGGCTTCGCGGGCTACGACCGGACCGTTTGGGGCATCACGGCCTGCGACGGTCCCGCCGACAAGGTCCTCGCCGTGCACGGCGCGACGGTCGCGTTCCACACTTACGCGGGGCGCGCCGCGGGCGCGACCTGGACCAATGACGACGGCACGCTCGCCCCCACCGGCGCGGGCGGGATGATCCCCTTCGCGCCGGAGATCGCGGTCCCGGCCCTGCGCGAGATGGTCCGTCGATACGGCGCGGACCTCTACTCGGAGTACGGATTCCTGGACGCCTTCAACCCGAGCTTCACCTTCGCCGACGCGCCCCCGCAGATGGGCCGCGTCGTGCCGGGCAAGGGCTGGTTCGGAACCGACTACCTCGGCATCGACCAGGGCCCGCTCTTGGCCATGGCCGAGAACCGCCGCAGCGGCCTGATCTGGAAGGCGCTCAATAAGAGTCCCTATATCCTCGAAGGGCTGCGCCGCGCGGGATTTACAGGCGGCAGACTCGGCCCTTGACAATCCAAGACGCCAGGTGAGATACTAAGCACTAGGAGACTCATGGGAGACAACAAGTCGCTGATCGCCTTCGGCGCGGCCGTGGCCGTGCTCACTTTGGGCGCGCTGGGGATACTCTTCGTGGTGCTCAAGCCCGCGAACGTGCGCGAGGCTGAAGCCGTGGGCGAGGCTTCCACGCAGTTCCCGGACAGCCCGTCCCGAGCCGCAGCCTCCGCGCCGCCCGCGGCCTCGCTCCCCCTCACGGGCCCGGCGCCCGAAGAGGCGGCCGGCGGTCCCTCCTCGCTCGAACTCATCCAGAAGGACTCCTCCTTCTCCCCGCGCGCGGGCGCGCAGCCCGGCAAAGACGCGTCCCAAGCCGCGGCCGAAGGCGACGCCGCGGGCGTGGTGGCCGGCCTTCGCGGAGACGAGCAGCAGACGCGCCGCTCCAAGCGCGAGCGCACCCGCGGCGTCATGCAGTCCGTGGTGAACGCGGTCCACGAGATCCAGCCCGCCTGGTACAAGGAATTCCTCGCGGACGCCTCCCTCAAGAAGATCGCCGACAACTACGCCCGCTCCCAGGATTTCTCGGCGTTCCTCGCGTCCTTGGCTTCCTCGAAGAGATTCCAAGCCATGCTCGGCGCCAAAGCCGGCACCCGCGGGATGCAGGAGCTCGTACGCGCGCTCATCGACGACGACACGTCCTCCCGCGGCATACGCTCGATCGTGGAGGAGCACGCCGATGACCCGAATCTCTCGTATTTGCTCCGCCGCCACGGACGCCGCTGCGGCCTGCCCGAGGAACTCCTGAGCATCGCGTCCGCGGACGCGGGCTCCTCCTCCGAGGAAGAAGCTCCCGCGCCCAAGCCCGTGCGCAAGCCCATGCCCAGGCTCAAGCTCAAGCCCAAGAGCTTCGGCGGAGACTCCCGCCCCTCCTCATTGGCCCCCGGCGCGAACAACGCCCAGCCCAACGGCATGGACATCGAAGAACTCAAGCGCCGCTACGGCGGCGGGCAATAGACTCCGCGCTGGAAAATAGACTAGAATCCTCGCGCACGTCCGACGAAGAACGGAGGGTTTCCCATGCCTCATGTAGTCACCGAGAAGTGTCTGGGCGAAGTCTACGCGAACTGCGTGGAAGGCTGTCCCGTGGAGGCGTTCCAGGCCGGCGAATATCAAGGCAAGCCCTTGATGGTCATCGACCCGGACCTGTGCATCGACTGCGGCGTATGCCTGCCCATCTGCCCCATCGGCGCGATCGTGGGCTCGACCGACGACAAGCCCGAGTGGACGAAGATCAACGCGGAGCTGGCCCCCCGGTTCAAGTCGAACCCCAAGCCCAAGCCCCGCGAGGCAAAAGACCCGCCCCATCGTCCCGAGAACAAGCTCGTCCTCTGAAAGAGCGGCTGAATGCGGCTCGTACATCTCTGCGCCCGCGACCTGGAAGGCGCCTGCGTCACCGGACTCAAGCGCCTGAGCTTCGAGAAAGGACTTCTCGAGGGCGCGGGCGTGCTTGAGTCCCCGGTCCAGGAAGCCGCCTTCCCCTTCGACAGGCTCCTGGGCTCCTGGACCGCGCAGACCCCGGCCGGAGCGTCCGTGGAGATGCGCGTGCAGGTCCGCTCCGAAGGCGCTTGGTCGGGCTGGTTCCGCCTGCCGCGCTGGGAGGAAGGCGCTTCCACGAGCTTCAGCGTCCAACCCGATGCCTTCGGCCGCGTCTGCGAGGACACGCTCATCCTCGCAAGGAAAGCGGACGCCTTCCGCTACCGCCTCATTCTCGAGGGCGGCCAAGGCGGCAAGCCGCGCCTGCATCGCGTCTGCATCAGCTACGACGACGCCTCCCTGCCCCTGCCGCCGGAGCCGCCCTTCACGCCCGGCCCCTGGGTCCGGGAGATCCCTCTGACGCCGCGCTCTCAGATGGAGGAGCAGGAGCGCTGGCGCCGGGACCTCTGCAGTCCGACCTCGCTGGCCATGGTGCTCGAGCACTACGGCAAAAAGCTCAGCACCGGGAAGGCCGCCCTTCTCGTGCGCGACCACGGCGCCGGGATCTTCGGGAACTGGACGCTCAACGTCGCGGCCGCCGGAAGCCTGGGCCTCTGCGGCGAAGCGGCCTGGCTCCCCTCCTTCTCGGACCTTCAAGAGGAGATCGCCCACGGCCGGCCCACGGCCGTCTCGCTGACCTTCGCCGAAGGCGAGCTTTCCGGCGCTCCTCTCAAGAAGACCCGCGGACACTTGGTCGTAGTCTCGGGATTCACGCCCTCCGGAGACGTGATCGTCTGCGATCCCGCGGCGCCGGAACGCTCCTCGGTCCGCCGCGTCTACCTCCGTTCGGAGTTCGAGCGGGCCTGGCTCAGGAACAAGCGCGGACTCTGCTATCTCATCGGAGAGCCCTTCCCTCAGGAACTCCGCGCCGCGGTCCCCACCGCGGACCTGCGCACGGCTCCGCGCGAGAGCGCGCGGCCCGAGGCCATGGACCGCTCCCTGGGCACCCAGCTCCTCTACGGCGAACGCGTGCTCGTGCTCTCGGCCAAAGGCAACTGGGCCCGCGTCGAAGCCCTGGACCAGGAGTACTTCAGCGACGGACGCTGGTCCGGCTATCCCGGCTGGGTGCGCGCCGAAGACCTCTCCTACGGCCTGCGCCCCTACAGGCCCGGCTCCGTGCTCCGGGCCAAGCGCACGGAGATCCCGGCCGAGGAAGGACGCGCGCATCTCACCCTGCCCCTGGGCGTGCTGCTCGCGGCCGAAGGCGGCGCGCCCAAGGACACCGTGGCCCTTCTCGACGGCCGCCGCGCGCACGTGGAAGCCGGCCATCTGCGCCCCCTTTCCCCCCAGCCTCCCGCGATCGCGCGCCGGCACATCCTGGAGACCGCCGCGCTCTTCCTGGGCGATCGCTACGTCTGGGGAGGCCGCTCCAGCGTCCAGAAGCGGCCGGGCTGGGGCGTGGACTGCTCCGGCCTGGCCAACCTCTCTTATCTCGCGGCCGGACTGCGCATCCCGCGCAACGCGCACGACCAGCACCTGCGCGCGCGCGCCCTGCGCAAGGAAGAACTCCAGCCCGGGGACCTCGTGTTCCTCACCTCCGGCGAAAAGAGCGAGGCCGTGGACCATGTGATGCTCTACGCCGGAGGCGACGGCCTCATCGAGAGCCGCGCCACTCCGGGCAAGACCCTGCGCACGACCTTCACCGAGCGCTTCGGGACTCCGCTATCCTCCCTCTCCTCGGCGGACATTCTCACGGACCTCAGCGGACGCAAGCCGCTCAAGCGCCGCATCCTCTTCGGAGCCTTCCTGCCATGAAAAAGATCCTGTTCGGACTGCTCTTGTGCCCTTGGGCTCTGCCGTTGTTCGCGGACCTGACGCCTCCCCTGCTCCCGCCTCAGGAGGAACAGAAAGCCCCGGCGCCCGCGGAGAAGCCCGCGCGCACGGGAAAAACGAGCGCAACCCAGCATCCGAACAAAAAGAAGAACATCCCTGCCGCGAAAAAAACATCACAGCAAAAGCCGAAAGCGCAGCCCTCCGAGAAAACGTCCGTGAGATCGGAGTCGGCAGCCGTCGAACCTGCCGCTCCCAAGACGCCGCCCAAGCCCGCGGGCCCGGCCGTGATGGTCGTCTATCCTCCCGAAGGCCAGTCAGAGGAGGATCTGCGCTCCCTGTTCATCCTGGGCGCGGTGGCGCGCCCAGGATTCCCGTTCCGCATCAATGGGACCACGGTGCCCGTGCATCCCAAGGGCGGCTTCCTCGCCTATCTCCCGGTGCAGGCCGGGCCCTTCACCTTCCGCTGCGAGCAGGACCTGCCGGAAGGCACCACGTTCTGGACCCGGAGCATCCGGGTGAGTTCCCAGTCGGCCACGCCGCCCCAAGACCCTCCCGCGATCCTGGCCGAGAGCGTGTCCCCTAAAGAAGACCTGGAACTGCGCCCCAACGACTGGCTCAACGTGAGCATGCGCGGCTCTCCCGGACTCTCCGGCTCTTTTTCCCTGCGCGGCCTGCGCGGAGACTTTCCCATGGCCGAGACCCGGCCCGGCGTCTATGAAGGCGCCTATCAAGTCCAGCCTTCCGACGATATCCGCGACGGAGAATTGACCGTATCGCTCAAGGCCGCGCGCCGCGCCGCGGTCCGCACAAAAGCGCCCGGCAAGGCGAGCCTCACCCATCGGACCCCGGAGACCGTGGCGGTGCGCTCCGAAGGCATCGTAAACGTGCGCAGCGGCCCGGGCCGCGGCTACATCCTCTTTCCCCCCGTCGGGACCCGATTCCTGAGCACGGGCAGAGCCGGGCGCGAACTGCGCGTGCGGCTCTCGGAACAGCTCTCCGCATGGATCGATGAGCGCTCGGTCGAAAAGCTGCCCGCGGGAACGCCTCCGCCGCAATCCATCCTCCGCGACATCACGGTCTCCCCCGGAGGGGACGCCGACACGGTCACGCTCAATCTCTCCCAGAAGATCCCCTTCCAGATCGAGGAGAACTCGGACCTCTCGGGGCTGCGCGTGCGGCTCTACTCCACGGTCGGCCACACCAACTGGATCAACTACGGACAAGCCGGAGAACTCCCTCGCCGGGTGAGCTGGAGCCAGGTCGAGAGCGACGTCGTGGACATCGTCATCCGCCTGGAAGGCGGACGTCTCTGGGGCTATGACGCCTCCTGGCGCGGAGAGGACCTGCGCCTGGAACTGCGCCGGCCTCCGCGTCTGGCCCATCGGCCGGCCTCGGTGTTCAAGGACCGGCTCATCGCCGTGGACGCGGGCCACGGAGTCTCGGCCCCCGGAGCGGTAGGCCCCCGCGGGACCTGGGAGCAGGACGCCAACATGCGCCTGGCCCTGGACCTGCAGTCCCTGCTCCAAGCCGAGGGCGCGCAGGTCCTCCTGACTCGCGGCAAGGACGAGGACGACGTCCCGCTCATGGAGCGCACGCGGCGCGCGGCCGCGCGGCGGGCCGACCTCTTCCTCAGCGTGCACAACAACGCGCTTTCCGACGGAGAGAACCCCTTCGAACGGCCGCACGGCTCCTCGGTCTTCTTCTATCATCCGCACAGCCAGGCCCTGGCCCGCTCCGTTTACTCGGCCTACGAGCGCTTGGCGCCCATCCCGGGAGAAGGGCTGCGCTACGGGAACCTCTTCGTGGCCCGCATGACGCAGATGCCCGCGCTGCTCACGGAATCGGCGTACATGATGTTCCCGGCGCAGGAAGAGCTGCTCTTAGACCCTGCCCAGCGCCGAAAGTTCGCGCTCGCCATGCTCGAAGGACTGCGGGGATTCCTGGAGTCCGAGCGCAGCCGCCAAGCCGCAAGCCTGCCCGCTTCGGCCCAGCCGCAAAAGACGGCAGCCCCAACAAAAGCCTCCGTCACGACGAAGAACAAGCCCGCCTCGGCCCGGCGAACAGGGAGATGACCATGGACCCGCTCTACGACCTCTACGACGCCCTGGATTTCCTGGCCTCTCTGCGCGAGGCCGACGACCCCAAGGTCTGGTGCCGCGTGCTCGAAAAGACCGCGGCCGCGCTGCGCGCGGAAAAAGCCTGCTACTTCTATTCCGACGTGAAGACCCGCCTTCTGACGCCGTTCCAATCCGTGGGAGAGAGCGAGCCGCGCGCGCCCATCGCGGCCGGAGAAGGCCTCTGCGGCTGGACCGCGCGCTACCATGAGCCGGTCCTCGTCGAGGATACGGGCAAGGAGGACCGCTACCGCGCGGAGCTCGACGGGAAAGCGCGCACGCTCCTGTGCATCCCGCTCTTCGACCGCCTGGATTTCATGGGCGTGCTGCAGTTCTGCGACAAGACCGGAGGCCCCTTCACCCAAGCGGACCTGCGCTACGCCCGGACCGTGGCCCTGCACGCCTCCATGGCCCTGCGCCGCCTGCGGCTGGAGGGCATGGTCAACCGCGTCACGGCCTACAACTCCAGCATCCTCGACAATCTCTCCGGAGGCTTCCTCGCCGTGGACCTGAGCGGACACGTCATGATCTGCAACCCCGCGGCCCGGCGCATCCTGGCCATCCAGGGAGACGTCACGGACCTTCCGGTGGAAAGCGCGCTCCCCTTCCTGCCGGAACTGGCGGCGCTCCTGCGCCGCACCCTGGAGAACAAGCAGACTCTCAAGCGGCGGGACCTGCGCTGGAAGATCGAGGGCCGAGAGCGCCTGCTCGGCTACAGCACCCTGCTCATACAGGACTCTGAAGGAAGGTTCACGGGCGCGGGCGTCACGTTCCAGGACCTCACCGACATCCAAAAAACCTAAACGGCGGCGGGTTCCGAGAAACGGACCATGAGCTCCACGCCGCCCGCGCCCGGCTTGGCGTCCACTTCCGCGCGGAAAGGCAAGAACGACTGCCGGAGCTCCTCGCAGGAAGGCAAGGCCGCGCCCGCGGGAGCGGGAAAACGCACGCGCAGTTCCTGACCGCGTCCATTTTCACCGGCCGCGACCAGGATGGACAGAAGACCTCCGTCCTCGGCATTGTCCACTACCCAGATGAGAAGATCCAGGAGGACATGGCGCAGCTGCAGGCCCTCCACGGGCAGAGGCGGCAGGGCCGCGCTCGACTCGCGCGAGAGCATGAGCCCCTTGTGCCTTAAGCGGAATTCCACGATCTCCAGAGAACGGCCCAGGGCCTCGGAGAGCAGAACGCGCTCCGAATCGGAATCCGGCTGGAGCAAGGCCAGGATATCGGCCACCAGGCGCGTCATGGAGCGAACCGAAGAGCCGATGCGCTCCACGTCGCGCCGCGCACCCCCCTCCGGGATCTGCTCCGAAAGAACCTCGGCGCTGCCCAAGATGGACATGAGCTGGCTGTGCAGATCGTAAAGGATGGCCTCGACCAAGACCCCCCTCTTTTTCGCGCCGGTCAGCCCCGCGGGCTCGCCATGGGAGAGCCTGCGCGCCAATCGGTCGAGCTCCGCCCGGGTGGAATCCAAGGCCATGCGCGCGCGGCGCTCCTTGTGCGCGGTTCCCCAGGTCACGCTCGCGGCCAGGCAGAGGACCGCGGCCTTGACCACCCACTCCAGGAGCTGCCAAGTGGGGCCATGGTCCAGGATATCGAGATAGAAGCAGCCGAGGAAGGCCGCGGAAGAAGCCACGGCAAAGGCCGCGTGCCTGCGTTCGAGGTAGAAGCACGCGGTGAAGATGGGCAGAAGATACATGGGCCAGAAATAGGACTCCGCGCGCCCCGAGCAGCCCAGCACCAGGGAGACCAGCACCGTGTTGACGGCCACGGAGACCATGGGCACGAGCCAGAACTCGCTCTTGCGCCGCAGAAGAACCTGATAGCCGAGATTGAACACGAACACGGCCGCGAAGGCCCAGAGCACGTTCGGGAAGATCAGCATGGGATTGTCCCGACTGAGCACGGCCACGATGCCCATGGACAAGGAGAATACGATCTCTTGGACGCTGTGCAGTCCCGCGGAATGTTCCTTCTTCATGATCTAGCGCTCCGACCTCATAATAGGCGTCTTTTTGACCGCCGAAGCATCCGGGACCTCGACGATCTTGCTCGGAGAACGGCCTCCCTTAATAAGGCGCAAGCGTCCGGCAGGCACGCCCAACGCGCGTCCCAGAAGCTCCAGGCAGGCGGCATTGGCCCGGCCTTCCTGCGCGGGTGCGCGCACCCATATCTCGTAGAGGTCCGCGGCCTTGCGCAGGACCTCGTTCTTTCGCGCGTCCGGATGCACACGCAGTTTTATCAGCATTGAAAATAATTCGGGGCGCCGGGACTTGAACCCGGAACCTCCTGGTCCCAAACCAGGCGCTCTGCCAATTGAGCTACACCCCGCCTGTCGCACCCCTCATCTTCGTTCGGGGCCTGAAGGCCGGCGCGAGTGAGGTGCAATTTCTCGCGCCGGTGCTCCCCAAGGGGGTTCCCCCCTTGGCGCCTTCGGGACGCTCTCGCGTCCCAGGAAGGCTGACACCCTCCACTAAGGTGCGCGGGCCATGCCGCGCATCCTATACGCACCCCTGCTGATAAACGAAACGGAACAGACACAAGGTGCGCATTGCTTCGCCGCGCATTCTATACACGGCACACCTTATACGGCACGCCTGCCTACGATCTCAAAAGAAACGGCACGAACGACTTATAAGGATGACTAATATTAGCACAAAAGGAGAAACAGCTTGGAAACGAAGGGACGGCACTCAGGGGATGAAGCGGGGGACGGTGCGGGTGGAGGCCATGCTGGAAGCGGGATCCTCTCCGTTGAAGAGCACGGCCAGGTTGGAGGGATCGGCTTCGGCGCTGAGATACGGGGAAAGAGGACCGTCCACGGAACTCTCGGAAGTGAGGAAATAAAAACCCTTCTGCCGGCCGGCCTGGGCGCGGCCGTCGCGGATCAGGGCTTGGAAGACGAGAACGGGCTCACCTACGAACTCAGGGGCCAAGCCCACGGACCGTGCGAAGCGCTTGGGCTCGACCCGGCATTCGACGAGCACGGACACGCCCTGCCCATAGAGATTGTTGACGCGGGCATGCGCGAAGAGGTCTCCGTCGGAAGGCCGGCAGCGGTAGCTCCAGCGGCCGCCGTCCCGGCGCAGGACCGTCAAATCGAGGCGGGCCTTCTCCACGCTGCGCCCGGCGGAGTCGAGCGTGAAATCGAAACGCGCCTCATAGGAACTCCAGCCGTAGTTGCCGTCGAACTCCACGAAGCGTCCCGTGCTGCCGAAACCTCCTGCGTCCACGACCGAGTAGGTTTCGGCGTGGGCATAGAGCGCCGCGGCGAACATCCAGCCCGCCGCCATCAGGACCCTCTTCATACCGACAGGATACCCTCCCCCCATTACATCCGTATTGCGGCGCCCCCCGGGACCTGATCTACGATTCGTCCTCTCGGAGTGTCGTCTCCCCGGATTTGATGTTTGCTTCGTCTCCCCGGCGAAAGCCGGGGCCCAGCAGTTGCCCTCTGGATTCGAATGCTGCCGCACAATTTTTTGTTGTATAATGGCTTCATTGCCGGATGGTGTAACGGTAGCACGAGCGGCTCTGAACCGCTTAGTCTAGGTTCAAATCCTAGTCCGGCAGTTTGATTTGAGGGTCTACAGAAATCGGTCCGAGTGGTCAAGCACAAATTAAACCCGCTTCTGGACCGAAAAAACGGTGCAAGTAGAGCGTCAAGGAACGCCCCCCCGGAAAGGATTCTAACACGCGAAACGTCTTACGAGCAGCGACAGGGCCGGGACCAGCAAGACTGGCCCGGCCTTTTTGCATCATAAGTCACCAAACGTTGCTAAGTAGAGATTTCTGGTTTGAGGCCTACGATAAGGAACATCTCTGCACGTGAATCAAACTTAGACCAGGAGAATAGAATGAAGCAATTAGAATTTGTTGGCAAGGATATTGAGGTCAAATGTCTCCTCCTCGATCCGAACAATTATAGATTCCTGGACAATCCGAACTACAAAAAGAAATTGAAGGGGAAGTACCACTTAGCCGAAGTTCAAGCTGCAACTCTGCGGCTCCTCGAACAAGACAAGCGCTACCAATTAGCAGAACTCAAGAAATCGATAATGGCAAACGGCTATGTGCCCATGGAACGCATCATTGTCGTTCCTTACGAGGGGAAGTCCGGCCATTACCTCGTAGTCGAAGGCAACAGACGTGTTGCTGCTCTTAAGTCTCTATTGCAGGAAGCAAGGGAGGGCGTGACGGAATTATCCCAGACACAGGTAACATCACTTTCGAAAATTCCATGCGCAATTCTGCAGGCCGAACCGAAGAACATGGTTCACGCCCAGAGGGTTATCATGGGAATTCGGCATATTGCAGGGCCCAGGGAGTGGGGTGCGTATCAGCAAGCACAACTCATCGTTGAGCTTCGCGATTTGGAAAATCAGGATTTCCAATCAATCGCTAACCATCTAGGCATATCCACTATTGAAGTCAGCAGACGATATCGAGCGATGCACGCGCTACAAGAAATGGAGGAAGACGAGCACTACGCCGACCGCGCGACATATGATCACTATCGTTTATTCCACGAGCTAGTATCACTGCCGGATGTGCGCGTGTTCTATGGCTGGGACGATTCGACGCAGCAATTCGCCAATAAGAGCAAAGCTCGCGAGTTTTTTGAGTTGATTGCGCCTCATGACGATGATGTTGAGGCGAAGGTTCGAACATATGCGGATGTGCGAAAACTCAAATTCATCGTTAGCCATCCCAAGGCAGTGGCAGTTCTGATTGACCCTGATAGGACCTTTGGAGACGCCTTGGAAGTCGCAGAATCCCTCGCTCGGGAGAAAGACAGAAAGGGCCTGGCGATTGCAGATGTCATGACCGAAATCCATAGAGCCTTGAGCAAAATTGACGTCTTGGCCGTGGGCATAATCAGTAATGACGATAAGAAATTAATCGATGATGTAATCGCGCGTTTGGAGCAGCTGAAGAAATTGGGGGTGGCTGGATAACCATTTTGCCGAACCCATGGCTTTTCCCGAAGCGGTACATGAAGTTTTTTCTCATTTTCTAACCGAATTCTTGCCCACCCAGAAAGAGAGCAAGCTTGCGGATTATGTGCTTGGCTTCCTGAGCAAGCGATACGCAGTAGAGTTCGCGGAGGAAATAACTGAAAAATATCTAAAACCCATTAGCGAACGGCTTATGGACGAGTACGAATACCGCAGGAAGGAAAAGGAATTATTGCGATTTCGGTTTCTTGATGCTGAAGGGACCAGAATAGCTGGAGTTGGCCGCACATGGCAAAGCCGTCTGAGAATCTTCCAGGATGCAATTAATAATCTAACCGCTGTCGAATTCGAAGCATTGAGCGCGCGGGTCCTTGCTTTGCTGGGGTGCGGCCAGGTTTGGGTAACGCCCCAATCCCATGATCAAGGCTTGGATGCATTCGGCTATGCCCCAGTTCACTCTCGCAAAGTGCCTCAGGACATCGCCAGTCAATGCCGACTTGTCTATCTCGCACAGGCAAAACACTACAAGAAACACAAGGTCGGCTCTCGAGATATTCGCGAGTTCGTTGGTTCCGTCGAACTTGCCGTACACAAAATTTTCTCAACCCACGACACAAAATATTCAGACCTGGAAATACGGCCGTTCGGGCCGAGCATCCTCGTTTTCGTTACAACAGAAGAACTGCCTCGAACCGTTAGGCTGATGGGGAAGAATGCTGGCATCATAATTGTCAGTGCACAGAATCTCGCTGCACTTTTCTTAAGAGCACGGATTCTGCGGACAAGTAACTGGCGGCGACAACGAATCATTAGTGCATTACGAGTCAGCATTAGGAATCTGCCAGTGGCCGAATAACGCTTGTGAGGGAAATACATGGAGCCTGACATATGTTTCTGCCGACCTACGCCAGGCGAGGTGCCAACAGCGCGTGTGGCCGGACATTGGGGCTAGCCTTTTGCTAAACAAACGAGTTCGTTATTGCCAACTCCCGGCACCCATGAGCGTCACAGGACGATCCTCAAGCATAACGAATGCGTTTATTAACGCAATCATTCCGGTTCACGAGCCCACGGAGAACGAGGAACTCGAAGCTCTTGGAATTCTCGGCATGGACCCGAACGATATTCGTTGCGCTTATTGCGGAGACAAATCGACGGAGTGGGATCACCTGCGACCGATCATAAGCAATCAGGAACCGACAGGATATATCACTGAGATCGCCAATCTGGTCCCTGCTTGCGGCAAGTGCAACCAATCTAAAGGAAAGGCGTATTGGATGACGTGGATGCTTGGACCGGCACGTCTATCTCCTGCGACACGCAAGGTTTCCGGATTGGATCAACGAGTGGGACGGTTGAAGAAATACGAAACATGGCGTACACCAAAGAAAATAGACTTTGCCGCCATAGTTGGGCCAGCACTATGGCAGCGACACCGACAAAATTGGCGAGAAGTGCTGCAACTCCTGAAGAAGAGCCAAGAACTGGCAACTGAAATCAGAGCTATCATAGCCAAGGCAGGCACAAGATGACGCCAACGACTAAGATCTCAAAGAAGAAGCTTTACGTATGGCAACTTGCAGCTTTCCTTCGACAATACCGAATGACCATGTCGGGAGATGAACTCGCCGCACACCTGAACCGGAACAAGTTTCTGGCCGGGACCGGCGAAAGATACAGGGGCGGGCGCGGAACATACACCCTGATCCGAGAAACGTGGCGTTGGGTCCAAGAGGACCTTGACCTCCCGGAAGAGGCACGAAAAGTCGCCGATGCTTATGTCAAGCCCGACGGCAGTTACGCTTACAAGTGACGGATTTGGAAGGCCATCTTAACAACTGCTCACTTGCTTTCATCGCGAACATTTCCGGTTTCGCACACGTCCAATAGGTCAATACTTTCCATCCGGCCCTGCGAAGTTCTTTTGTGGCGGCCGAATCACGACGCGTATTCCCCGCGATCTTCTTCTTCCAAAACGCCGTATTCGTCGTCGGCAACTTACTTCTACGGCATCCCCGATGCCCATGCCAGAAGCATCCATTGATGAAGATCGTCGTCTTGTAATCGATCAGGACGATATCAGGAGTACCGGGAAGGCCTGAAGCATGGCTCCGGTATCGCAATCCGGCAGCCTTCAGCAGCTTCTTGACGGCCTTCTCGGGTGCGGTATGCTTGCCGCGCACCCGCGCCATGATGGCAGAACGCTTTGCGCGGCTGAAAACGTCCGTCATTCCGACTACGTCGTGACCATCGCGCCCCGGGTTCGAGCGACGGCTGAATCCAAGACGGCCGTGACCGATTCCGCGATCCTCTGTGCAAGTAAAGGCGGAACGGCGTTGCCGATCTGACGGGCAATCTCGATCTTCGTCCCCTGAAAGACGAAGTCGTCGGGGAAGCTTTGCAGGCGAGCCGCTTCCCGATGGGTAATAGGTCTGTGCTGTTCAGGATGGAGGTAGCGGCCTTTCTCCGGTTTGTAGAATTCCGTTCGGATCGTAAAGGCGGGCCGGTCCCACCACAGGCGACCGAATAAATCGGTCCCCCCAGCCTTCTTCCGAATCCAGCATTTCGGAGTCAAATCAAGCCGCTTGCGCTGAAGGTCGAAGCGATTACCGCCTTCAGGGACACATCGATACCGCTGAAGGCTGGACTGAAGAGGCGTTCGGCCGAAATGAAGGTCCATCGGCGGCGGAATCTCGCCGACCCTCGCCTCGATCCCCTCAGGTTTCGGCAGATCGGAGACCGCCCGCCGCACACTCTCCCAGGGCAAAAGTCCAGCATTGAAAAGCTCTCCCGCCTTAGCCGGGTTGTAGTGCGTCGGAAGGGGCAGCCTGGGTTTGCCGACTCTGGAGCCGATCGCAATTACTCGGCGACGCCTCTGAGGGACTCCAAAATCGGCCGCGTTAAGGATGCCGGCGTCCATCTCATAGCCCATTTTCTCGGCCATCTTTCGAATTTCAACGAACTCTAGGGACGGGAGCAACTCCGGAACGTTTTCCATGACGAACACCATGGGCGTCAGTCGCCTTACGACCTCCATGTATGCCCGCCAGAGATCCTTCCTCGGGTCTCCCTCGCGTTTTTTATTCAACAGGCTGAACCCCTGGCAGGGAGGGCCGCCGATTACCACGTCTGCGGCAGGGATGTCCGCGGATCGTCCATTAAGGAATGCGTTAATATCTCCGACCGCGCAATGATCACCGAAATTGTAGTTGTAGGTATCCGCCGCCCATTGGTTGAAGTCATTTGCGAATACCGATTCAAACCGTCCGGTTCGTGTGAACCCTAAGGTAAAGCCACCGGCCCCACAAAACAGGTCCGCCACCCTGTACTTGCGGCCTGAGCCGTTATTACCGGTACCGTTGTCGTTGACTAGAGAATGACCGTTGAACCCGGCGGCCCGCAGATATCGAACGATCTCCTTCGGCCTCTCATCGAACAGCTTCTGAATATCCTTAGGGAGTCTCCCGGAAAGGATGGCCAGCACTTCCATATCTCCGCCCAGACGTCGGCTGATGCGTCGCAAAAGTGCCTCGGAGGGGACGACTTTCCCGGTCTCAATGCGGCTCAAGTGGGCACGGTCAACCTTAACGACTTTGGATAGCCGCTTGATGCCTATCCCCTTCCTCTTTCGGAGCTCTTTGAGCGCTTTGCCGAGACGGTCCTTCATTGGCTTCCTCCGGTAATGCGAGATTCTAACAGAGGTTGACCTATTTGGTCAACCCCGTGCGGCCTCGAGGTCACCCCCTTCATATATATACGATTGAGACGCCGTTTAGTTCCCCTTCCCCCCTTGTCTTAGCGCTTCCGGAGCGATAGAATCGGTTTTCACATGGCGAATAAGCGGATGAAAAGCGACACTGCTGGAAACCAAGCCGCAGTCATCGAGCGGGTGCGAAGACTTCTGGCCTCGATTCCGGCCGGTACACCGGCCAAACGCGATGAGATTCGCAGTGAAGTCCGGCGACTCATCGAGATCACGGGCGATTTACGACGCTTGGCCAAGTTGCGGTTGAGCGCCCTGACACCCATGACATCGGCCACCGACCGAATCTTAGCCTATCTAAAACTGTTCGTAGGCGAGGTTCTCGATGGGAAAGAGCTGGCGGTCGTAAGCGGAATCCAAGAATACGCGAGAAGGGTCCGTGAGCTTCGGGTTCAGTTTGGATACAAGATTTCTACAGGCACGACCTGCGATGATCTGCGGCCGGACCAATATCGCCTTGATGCCGCCGACCCCGACGCCGATGCAGCGGAAAAGTGGAAGCTGATGAATGAGATTCGCCGGAAGAAGGGCTTAAGCGGTATGGACAGAGCCCTGGAACTCTTAAAAGCTTACGTCGGCAAGCCCGTGACGGGAGACGCAATAAAATACGTCGCCAAGATCCGGTCGGCGGAGCGGCGAGTCCGCCAGTTAAGGACGGAATTTGGGTGGCGCATCGTCACTCGCCACACAGGGCGTCCTGAATTGCCGAATGACGCCTACGTGCTTGAAACCATGCAACAACTCCCCGAGCATGACCGGCACATCCCCGATAACGTTTACGATAAAGTCCTCGAAAGAGACAAATACAAGTGCCGCCGCTGCGACTGGTCGCTGGAGACACGCAATCCAGCCGAGCGCAGGCAGTTCCTTGAAGTTCACCACATCGCCTACCATCACAAAGGTGGGACCAACGACCCGGACAACCTCGTCACCCTCTGCAACGTCGATCACGACGAAGTCCACCGAAAGGACATTTCTGAGAAGGACCTGACGGCTTGGATCAAGCAGGGACGCAAGCCCGCCTAATTTCATCCCATTCAGTTTCTAGGCCGAGGACGCAGCCTGCCGATAGCCATGCACCCGGAATGGTATTATAGGGATAGGCCATGATCAAATTCGTCACAGGCAACTTATTGGAGGCCGACGTGGAAGCCGTGGTGAACACGGTCAACACGGTAGGCGTCATGGGCAAGGGGATCGCCCTCCAGTTCAAGCGCGCATTCCCAGAGAACTACCTTGCCTATGAACGCGCCTGCAAGCATGGGGAAATCAAGCTTGGCCGGGTCTTCGTGCATGATAATCACTCGCTGAGCGGCCCGCGCTTCATCATCAACTTTCCCACCAAGAGCCATTGGAAGGGCTCAAGCAGGCTGGAGGATATCCGAACCGGACTCCGCAGCTTGGCCGACAAGATCAAGGATCTAGGCATCAAGTCCATAGCCGTGCCGCCTTTAGGATGCGGCTTGGGCGGATTGAATTGGAACGATGTCCGGCCCATGATCGTGAACGCGCTTGAGTCGCTCCCAGGCGTGGAGGTGCTTCTTTACGAGCCGGCGGGCGCTCCTGCCGCAGCAGACATGAAGACCGCCACTGCCCGGCCGCAGATGACGATCGGCCGCGCTGCTCTTATCGGACTTATCGAGCGCTATAAGGTTCCAGGGTACGATTACCTTCTTTCCCTCCTGGAGGTGCACAAGCTCGCTTATTTCCTGCAGTGCGCGGGGCAGCCGCTGAAACTGGCGTTCCAGAAAGGGATCTACGGTCCATACGCGGACAACCTGCGGCACGTCCTGAGCAGAATCGAGGGCCATTTCATAAGCGGTTATGGCGATGGGAAGAACTCCCCCGAAACCCCGATAACGCTCTTGCCTGGAGCGGCCAAGGAAGCAGCTGATTTCTTGGCGGACCACCCTCAAACGCAAGAACATTTTGACCGTGTCGCAAAAGTGATTGACGGATTCGAAACTCCGTATGGAATGGAGCTTCTTTCCAGCGTTCATTGGATCGCGATGCAGGAAGATCCTTCTGCAAAGCTGTCGGCTGATGCAGCCACCGCGGGCGTCTTAAATTGGAATGATCGGAAGCGCGCGCTTTTCAAACCAGCGCATATCAAGCTGGCTTGGTCCCGATTGAAGGATACCGGCTGGCTGGAGACGGTGCAGTAATCAGTGCCCGAACCCGTTCTGTCCCACGATCCGCCGGAACTCCTGTAGTTGCCCCTTCCTCTGCGCGAACCGGCCGCCTCCTGCGCGACCCCCAGTCGATGACGAAACTTTGCTCATCTTCCAGCCCCCAATCCGGCAAGAACTCGACCAAGATCCGTAAATCCATGTTCTTGGATTTGAAACCTTCCGGACCAGGGCAGCCACTTTATAAGATGATGCCCTTCGGCCCATAGGTCGAAGGGCATTTTGAATTTTGCGGCCGCCGAACGCTGCGCTCGCGGAGCACGGTGGCATCTGAAGAGGGCCGGGGAATTGACTGTCTAATTCTGTCGCATTCCGTCGAATTAGGCTAAAAGTGTCACTAAATTCAGCAGATTTTATGAATGCTACTGGGTGCGGTTCAAGACGCGCAGGTGCACACGGTAAATGTCGATGACGGCCTCGAAGTCCCCCTCTAACAGCGCCCGCAATTGCGATTATTGACTTTCTGACCCGGGAAGCTCCTTCAGCGCCGTTATGTCCGCCACATCCTTCGGCCGCCCCGTTGCCCGCTTGTTCTTAATGAAAACATCCTTGCCTACATAGAAAACCTTCTGCTCCCCGAACAGCCCCTCCTTGCGGCCGGCCCATATCTCATCCGCACTCACGCCGTCTAGAACGGTTATCAAGTCGATGCGCATTGGCGGATAACCCATCTGGATGATGTTTCCAGAAAGGATATCCTCTTCGGTCAAAGACAACAACTTGAATCCGAATTCGTCGATTGCGCGCAGCAGCGCCTTTCCGTTGGCGTGCGTCGGCCTGATCCAGATATCGACATCGCCGGTAAACCTGGGGGCCCCGAAGAAGGCCAGCGCATACGCCCCCACGATCACGTACTCGACCTGGTTGCGGTTGAGCGCCGCGATGAAGTCCGCGAAGTCGGGATGGATTTTCACGCTCGCCTCCTTATCTGGATGTCATGCGCCAGCCGGGGCAGGCTCTTATAGCCCATCATCGCGTAATACTGCTCCCTCAAGAACTCCACCGCGGACACGCGCTCCTCAGGAGACTTCCCCAGCCAGTATTTCAGGTCAGCGGTCTCGTCCCCCCTCGGAACTATGCGCACCGGCATGGCGTCGCGCACAACAGACGCCCCGCCAAGCGCCGGACGTTCCTGTGAGGCCTTCAAGTAATGCTTTAGCATCTTCTCCACCCGACAAAGCCTGGCATACTTAAGCAAGACCGCGGTGGAGCGATTCTTCTCCCGCCAAAGCCTCAGCGCGTCCAAGGCCGCGTCCAGCCCGATGCGGTTGCGAAACTTAAAGCAGTCGGCCAAGGTCTTCTCCGGACAGTAGACCCTGACCTTCGTCCCGTCCGCATCGTGGATTCCTATGCCGGCCCTGAAATCCTCCTCGGAAAGCCAGAAAAACCGTACCGGCGGATAGCTCAGCCGGGGCTTTCTGGAACCCTTCCGCAGAGCCACATAGACCTCGTGAGGAATTTCCGTTGTCAGCCCATGAAAGGCCAGGGCCGAGATAAGACAGACGACCCCTTGCGGAACCTTCAGCGCCACCGTGGCCAAGTCCGGTATGGAGAGCGGCGGCAGGCCGGCCAAGCGATAGAGGCCGCGACTAAGCTGCTCGATGAGCTTCGCTTCGCGCATGCCGTAAAGGTCTCGGGGATGGATGCCGAGTTTTATGGCCTGGGACGTCCTCAGCAGGCCCCCGTGAGCCCGGAAGACAGCTTCTTCGTGTTTGAAAGCCGATGAATCAGACATGGATAATAACGCCTATATGTATATATCTATATACTATTTTATCCCTCCCCCTGGCTTTTGTCAAGGGCATTTCGCATGTTCCGGGCCGAAGCCGTAATCTCCCGCAGAAGCCTGCGTATTAATCCCAATATGCGCGGGGCACGCTTGTCGGTATACTTGCGCTGCAATGAAACGAACCTATTGGACGCGATGCCTTGGCTGTCTGGCGACAGGGATATTGTGCCTCGCAACGGCGCCCTCGTCCTTCGCCAACGACCGTGACTGGAAGCTCAGCACGTCGCTCAATTATGAATCCGGGAAGTTCGGGACCGACACGCGATCGGATTCGATCTACATCCCCTTCACTCTGAAGCGCTACTTGGACGACTGGGACGCGTCGCTGACCGTCCCGTACGTGAGCGAGAGCAGCAACGGACAGGTGACGAACGTGGGAGGAAGGCCGGTCAGGATCCGCGGGGGAGCCGGGTCGACCGTCACGACCACCCATTCCGGACTGGGCGACTTGGTGGCCCGGGGAGGCTACGCTCTTATGAAAGAGGACCCCCAACCCTTCGACCTGTACCTCGGCGCAAAGGTCAAGCTGCCGACGGCGGCCAGGAGCAAGGGGCTGGGAACCGGGGAGTTCGACGAGGGGCTCGGGCTCGAGTTCGGCAAGCGTGTCATCCCGGAGTGGACGGTCCTCGCCGACCTGTATTTTACGTTCATCGGAGACCCGCCGGGGACGGATCTGAACAACCAAGTCGCCGCGGATATAGGCTTCTCGCATCCGGTGGGGAAGGATTTGACCGCGATGGTCTTCCTCGAGGGGAGCAATGCTCTCGTATCGGGACAGCCCGCACCGCTGGACCTGCGAGGGACCTTGGACTATAAGTTGGGCGAACAAGGCAGTGCCTTTGTCGGGGGCCTGGTGGGCCTGTCCGACGGCAGTCCGGACTACGGCTTGAGCCTCGGCGGCAGCTTTCGGTTCTGAATAAAGGAGAAATAATGAACAATACAGCGCTGTACCTGTCGGTAGTCCTTGCCTTCGGCGCCGCGTCATCCGTCGCGGCCGCGGAAGGATCGTCCAAAGACGAGCAGAAGCTGGAGCAGACTTCGTCCGACCTGGATAAGAATGCGGCCCAGCCCGAAGGGCAAAAGGCGGTCGAATCCCGGCTGAAGTCCGAGTTCAAGGTGGACGACGCCCGCATCCAGGGTCTGCGCGACCAGAAAATGGGCTATGGTGAGATATCCATCGCGCTCGCGCTGGCCCAGAAGATGCCCGGCGGGATCACGGACGCGAACGTCAAAACGATCATGTCGATGCGGCAGGGGCCGCCGGTCATGGGCTGGGGCCAGATCGCCAAGAAGCAAGGCGTCCATCTCGGCAGGGTGATCAGCCAGGTGAAGCATGTGGATGCCGCCGCCCGGAGACACGAGAGGGCCGAAGGCAAGAAGCAGGAGAGGCAAGAGGGAAAGGCTGAAAAGGCCGGCCGGAAAGAAAAGTCGGAGCGTACGGAACGAGTCGGAAGACCCGAGAAGGCCGAGAGGCCGGAACGCGCGGAGCGGACCGAGAGGCCGGGGAACTCGAAAAACTAGACCGGACAACTCAGCCGCAATTAAACGCGCTTTCTGCCAAGAAAGTTCGAAACTCGTCGAAGCAGGACCGCCGCTTCAGATGCGCATAAAAGCTGATCCTGCCGCCCACAACCCGGAAGCCCAAGTCCGGGAGAGGCGGCAGGGTCAGCTTCATTTTATTCGAAGGAGGACTTTTCATTTCCCGTTCTGGGATGTAGACTATGCCCATGACTTTTACCTCTGGTCTCGTCGTGCTGGCGCCGTGGGGCGCGTGCGCGCTCTTGTGGCGGCGCAGGTGGTTCGGCTGGGCGCGCGCGGCCGCAGCGATCGGGACGCTCATCCTCGCCTTCATCGCGGCCTATTTTTGGCAGGCTTATGACAACAACTGGGCGATGGCGGTCCCCTTCGCCGTCGGCATGATCGCCGTCTCCGCGTGCGGGACGGCCAAGGGAGAGGGTTCCGGCGCCGTGGGCAGGGCCTTCGTCGTCGTCGGCATCCCCATCCTCTTCATGCTGCTGACGTTCAACTACTTCACGAAGATGTTCCTCCTCATCCGGGCGGACGCAGCCTCCGGGAAGGCCGTCGGGATCGAGGAAGCTCTGCAGGCCATGCCGCAGCCAAGGCGGGATGCGGCGACGGCAAGCCTCATCGGCGCGCTCGCCGGCGACGACCTCTTCGTAAAGTGGGGCGCCTTGCATCGGCTGTGGCTCGGCGGACCTGTCGCCGCTGCGGCGGCGGAGGAGGCGGCGAGAGCCGTCATCTCGACGAACGCCTTGGCCCCGTCCGCCCCGCGCGAATATATGCGCCGCGACGGCATCCATTTCCTCGGGTCCCTCGGCCAGGCAGGAGGGCCGGCCCTCCTGCTGATCCTGCGTGAAGGCGACGCGGACTTGCGTTCCGACGCTCTCGACGCCATCGGACGCGTCGGCCCGCCTTTGAAGGATGCGGCCCTGCCCGAACTCGTCAAACTGAGCGCCGCCGGCGAGCCGAATCTCTCGTATCCGCTCCAGCGGACGCGCAAAGACCTCGGCATCAGCGACGAGGAGTGGCGTCAGGCAGGGGGCAAGTGACGCCCGGCCTCCGGATGAATATTGCTGAGACTATTTTCGGATACCTGATACTGCTGGGATTCGCGCTCTTGGCAGCGGCGCCTTTCATAGGCCTCTTCATGCTGGCGCGTCACTTCAAACGCGGCGCTGAATTGCCGGCAAAAGCGTCCACGCTGATCTATTTCGGCTGCCTTTTGTGGATCGTCATCCTCTCGTCCCGCAGCGCGATAGTCCCGTCATGGAGGCCCTGGATCGGCCTGCCCATCCTCATCGGGATCATCCTCGGCCCGGTTTGGGAACGAAGAGCCTCTCCTCCCGCGAGCAGAGTCTCGTCGACAGCGAACGCCGTGGTTTTCGCCATTTTCGGATTATTGGGCTTGGTGGTGCTCGGCGGCGGATACTTCGACAAGATGTCCCAGATACCCCACGCGCAGACGATGCTAGGGTGCACGCCCAGGCGCTGGAGGCTCTGGGCTTCATCGGCCCGGCTGCCAAGGACTCGGCGCATTAAGCTATCCTCTTCACATGAACATGCTCGTTTAGCATGTTCATGGAGGTACGCCATGTCTCTGACAGCATCCGTGATGCTTCCGTTAGGCACCCGGGCCCCGGACTTCGACCTGCAGGACGCGGTCTCAGGCAAGCGCGTATCGCTGACGTCGCTTGCGGAGCGCAAAGCCCTGCTGGTGATGTTCATCTGCCGCCACTGCCCTTATGTCCAGCACGTCAAAAGCGAACTCTCGCGCCTGGCCAAGGATTACTCGGCCAAGGGAGCGGCCGTCGTGGCCGTCTGCTCCAACGACGCGTCGCGCTATCCGGACGATGCTCCGGCCAGCCTGAAGGAATTCGCCCGGGAGGAGGGCTTCCCCTTCCCCCTGCTCTACGATGAAAGCCAGGAAACGGCCAAGGCCTACAAGGCGGCCTGCACGCCGGACTTCTTCCTCTTCGACAAGGAGCGCAGGCTGGCCTATCGCGGCCAGCTCGACGACAGCCGGCCCGAGAACGGCAAGCCTTTGACGGGCAAGGATCTGCGCGCGGCCCTGGACGCGGTCCTGACGGACCGGCCCGTCGAAGCCAAACAGAAGCCCAGCATGGGCTGCAATATCAAGTGGAAGGAGCGTGTCTGAGCAGTCCTGTCGCGCAGTCCGGCGGACACGCTCCTATCGGCGCCAAGACAGGCGCAGAGAACTCACCCAGGCATCCGCCAACTCGGCCTTAGGGACGCTGGAGCGGCTGGCATCCCGGCTTTCGTAGAAGCGCCTGCGAAAATCCCGGCCGGCGGAGACGTCCACCGAGAACCCCTTCCCTGTCCCGCAGCGGACGCCGACGCGCGCTTCCTGATGGTCGAAGATCAAGCGATCCCTGCGCTGCTCCCGGTCGGCCCTGAGCCATTGGGAAGGGCTTCTCTCGAAGCGCGAATAGACCCAGGCCTCCGAGAACAGCCGCCGCGCCCCCTCGATGGAGATGTTGGTGGGGCCGAAGATGGAGAAGCTGGCCCGCCAATCCTTCCCCGGCTGATAGGATGCCGACGCAAAGGGGAATCCGACCGCGGCCTGGAGCCCCTTGATGGGCTCGCGAAAAACATACGCCGCCCCTGGAAAGGGAACATTGTTCAAGAATGATCGGTTGTTGGAATAGGATAGGAAGAGCATCCAGGAATTGCGCTCCCGGCTTGGGAGCTCCCGATAGGCGGCGGCTTTTACCTCGGTCTCTCGGATGGAGTGGAACGGTTCGTCGCTGGCGGAGCCTAGTCCCGAGTTGACGCCCCAAGCCCTTCGGTCGCCGGTCCGGCGGGAGAAGGCGCCGCCCGCCTGAAGGTCCCAGAGCTTTGCCGGCACGATCAGCCCGGTCTGCGTCACGACCGGGGATCGGCTTAATTCCAGTTCGCCCGCGCGCCCGGAAAGCGACCATGTGTCGGAACTGCTTCGCAGGACCGCCCTGGACCCGCTTGCCTGATGCCAAGCCAGCCTCGGCGCTCCGGGCTCGGCCGGGCTCAGCGCAAAGGAATACCGGGCGCTGTCTCCCGCGCCGGACAGCAATCCCATGCCCTCGAAGCGCTCCTGGGCTCGGACCCGGTCCGCGGCAGCAAAGATGAAAAGAAACGCTGCGGCGAGTCTTATCGATTTTCTTCCGGCAGACTCGGACAAGATCATGATAGATATCTGCTATTAGACAAAAATACCCTGCCGAAAGTGTCTGCCCAACGGATAGATCGTCGGGACTTGGCGGCAGGCATCGCGACTGCGCACGCTCGCGAGTCCGCTGCGCGAGAACGGGTAGGCCTTTTGCCGTTGTCCCGGAGACCATAAGACCCATCCGCTTCCCGAAGGCGCGCGCTATACTTTCTTGATGATGAAGAGTTTTTTCACGGTATTGGCTGCCGTCGGATTCTGCGCATCTCCGGCACTCTCCTTCACCGCGCCCGTCAATTACGCAGAGCTTCCCATCTTCCATTCCCAGATTCCCGGCTCAGGCGCCATACTGGCCGCGCCGGGAAACTCCCTCATTGAGCAGACTCTTGCCCCCGCTCTGACGCCCTCCTTGGACCTGCCCATGAACTCCATCGAGTCCGTGCATGCGGCTAGTCCCTTTACGACGAGGACCGGGCGTGCCGAGCAGACCCATGAGTCCGAATCCCAACGACAGTCGGATTTGCCGCTCATCGCCGACATGCGGGCCCCGCAGGCCGAGTCCGAACAGCGTTCGGATTCGGCACTCCCCGCTGATATGCGGGTCCCGCAGGCCGAGCCTATTAAAACAGCCATGCCAGCCTTGGAAACCCTGGCCAGGGACGTCCAGAAAAAGGAGGACGGCTCGGACGCCGCGGCCATCGACAACTTCTACGACTACTCCGTGCTCCGGTCCGCGCCCGAGGCGGCCGAAAGCTTCGCGCCGCTCACAAGGGATCCTGTCACCAAGCTCTACGGCGTCAACCCCGAGCAGCTCAAGGAGATCGTCTCCATCCTCAAGAAACACTACGGCAACGATCTTATGGATTTGGCCGCGATCGGCTCCAGAGCCAAGGGAAAGGCTTCCTCGCTCAAGAATTATCGTCCGCCCACGCCCCGCAGCGACCTGGACTTGGCGCCGCTTTTGTGCGCCGGCGGCGGAAACGGACCGGACATCTTCGCCGTCGCAAAAGAGATCGAGGCGGCGGTCGGCTTCCCCATCGAATTGCACGGCGTTTTAAGCCCGCCTGGAGCCAAGTTCGGAGAGTACGTCACGTTCTACGGCGGCGGCGATATCCCGACTTGGGAGTTCTTCAACAACGGGGATGCCGTGCGCATCCCGCTGGATTGATGCGCGAACCAGGCTTCGACCTCGCCCATTTTTCCCGGCGGCTGGAACAGGGAGAGCGCATCCCCTGCGCGGCGGACCCCGTTGGAAAAATGGGATAATAGCGGAATGAAGACGGTCCTCATGCTGCTGGCGTCCAACACGTTCATGACCACGGCTTGGTACGGGCATCTTAGGCACAAATCTTTTCCGCTGCTGGGCACGATCCTCATCAGCTGGATGATCGCGTTCCCGGAATACTGCCTCCAGGTGCCGGCCAACCGATTCGGCCACACGCAGTTCAGCGCGCCGCAGCTCAAGATCATCCAGGAAGCCCTCTCCGTCGGCGTGTTCCTGGTCTTCTGCGTGGTCTATCTCCGCGAGCCCCTGCGCTGGAACCATCTGGCGGCCATGGCCTTGATCCTGGCCGGAGTCGCCGTCGGGCTGAGATAGCGTTCAGAACCCTCCTATGAAAAATTCCCCATTGCCGGCTGCGCTGCTCTTGGCGGGACTCTCGCTTCTGACCGGCTGCAACGCCGCGCACTTCGAATATCCGCTCTACAAGCCGGGAGCCAAAGCCCATGGGAAAGCGCTCCCCATCCGCGTGGCCATCGCCTACCCTGAAGAAGGCCGCAGCGCTCCGAACCGCGACGCGGACATAGAGCCCATCGTGAGCTCGCAGTGCGGAGAACTCCCGACGTATATTTCCCCCCGCCTGGAAATCAGCCGCGGCCTCCTCGAGGAATTGCGCGCCTCCGGCGCCTTCGAGGCCGTGCACTGGGCCCCGGAATCTTCCGATGGATACGACCTGGTCGCGGCCATGAAGCTGCTCGACGGCGGCAAACGCTTCGAAAGCGACCGCTGCCCGGCCATGCTCGGCCCTTGGTCATGGGAGCTCGTGGTCGCGGACCAGAGCGGCCGGGAACTCGAACGCCTGCGCCTGACCATGCCCAAAACCAAGCTCTTCTCCTGGAGTCCTGTCGAGAAGTTCCGAAAGGACGAGCAGGTCTTCATGGCCAAAGCCGCCGCGCCCATCCTGGCCGCGGCCGAACGCCTGGCCGCCGGCACGCCGGACATCGCGGCAGCGCGCTCCATAGCCTGCGTGGACAAGCGCGACCCCGGACTCAAGGCTCTGCGCGAACGGATCGCCGCGGCGCCCGGCGCGGACCCCGGGCTCGAACGCGAGTACCTGCTGCGGCTCGGAGCCGTCGAATCCGCCCGGCTCTTGGAGGAAAAGACCATCGAAGCCCACCAGGCGCTCGACGATCGGGCTTGGTCGGACATCCAAGAACAGCTGGGCCGCCAGCTCAAGGACCTGGGAGACAGCGTGCGCCGCACCCTCGCCCAAAGCTTCAGCCTGCTCTTCGACGGGATCTCCGGCATGCAGTCCTTGGGAGCCCTGCGTTCGCCCTTGCTCGAGAGCGCGGCAGCCGCGGCGCGCGGCGACATGGCGCGGCTGGTCTCATCGCCCGGCGGCGCGCAGACGCTGCTGGGCTCGATCCCGAAGGACCTCCTGCCCGGCAAGCTCAAAAGATTATCCGAGGACGCAGCCTTCGGCGTCGAGCTCTCAAACAAGCTTCAGGGCGTCCTGCTCTCGCCCGTTCCCGGAGCGGCGCCCGCGCAGGTCCTCCCGGCGCCTGCCGAGCCGGGCGGATGCTCCAAGGATACCGACTGCAAAGGAGAGCGCATCTGCGTCCGGCGGGAGTGCGTCGACCCTTCCCTCCGGCAGAGCCCGCGATAAAGCTCCATCGGCGCGCGGCAAGAACTGAAGCGTCCAGGTCCGGACCGGCGGTGCTATAATAACCGAGTGAGGACGATGCTCTGCGGGTTCTTGGCCGCGCTCCTGGCGGCCGGCAGCTTGGTGGAAGCCTTCCATCATCACCCGTCCTCCGATGACGGACATTCCGCCTGCTGCGCGAACACCTGCGCTTCCCATCACAAGGACTCGGGCTCCCCGGCCATCGCGGTCATCGTCTCCGTTCAGAACTGGGTGATGCCTGTCTCCCAGCAGCCGACCCCGACCATTTTCTCAAAGCGCATCTTCCACCCCCCCGTCGCATAAGCCCCGACCCGCATCTCTCGTCGCTATCCCGCGTCCTCATCGCGTCCGGACATTTTGACGCCCAGGACGCACCGCCTGAGGCAGTGCGCGCAAGAGCAGGAGCAATCTGTGAGATCCATCGCATTCGCAGCAAGAGCCGACTTAAGGGGAGTTATTCTTGCACCGGCCCTGACTTTGGCCGCGGCGTTCGCGCAGCCGGCAGGAGCCGCGGCCGGCCTTGCCGGAACCATGACGCTGGAAGGCGTCCTTTCGACGATCCGCGCAGCCAATCCGGAGCTCTCCGCGATGCGCGCACGGATCGCGGGCGCGGCCGCAGCCTCCCTAAAGGACTCCGCCTACCCCAACCCCTCGCTGGAGATGGAGCAGAGCCGGCCCGACAGCTCCCAGTCCGGCGAACTGCGGCTGACCCAGCCCATCGTCATGAGCCGCCGCCGCTCGCTGGCCCGGGGCGCGGCCCGCGCGGAGATCGGCGCGCTCAAAAAAGAGCTCCTGGCCAAGGAGGCCGTCCTGAGCGCCGCGGCCAAGAAAGACTATTTCGCGCTCCGGCTCGCCGAGGAGCGCATCCGCTTCGAGGAATCCAACCGAACCTTCGCATTGAACGTGCTCAACAAGGTCCAGGCCAGGCTCCTGGTGGGCGAGGCGCGCACCATGGACGCGGCCCGGGCGAAAGTCGAACTGGACCTGACCCGATTCCACTTGGAAGAGGCCAAAGCGCGCATGCTGCTCGCGCGCGCGAGGCTCAATGAAGCCATGGGCCGCCGGCCCGATGAGCCGCTGTCCTTCCCGGCCGACGACCCGAACGTCCTGCAGCCGCCGCAAGACGAGCGGGACTTCGACCGCTATCTGGCCGAAGCGCTCGCGGGCCGCCTGGACATCCAGGCCGCGGGTCTTCGCCAAGAGGCCGCCGGACTCTCTCTCCGGCTGGAACGCAACCGCCGCCGGCCGGACGTCAGCATCGGCTTCGCGCGCGCCAGGGAAAGCAGCGTCTGCTTCAACAAGTTCAGCCTCGGGGTCGAACTGCCCCTCTGGTACAGGAACAAGGGCGAAGTCGAGAGCGCGCAGGCCCGGGTCAGCGTCCGCGACGAGGAAAGGCGCGGCGCCGAGCGCGCGGCATCCTACGAGGTCTACAGTTCCTGGCTGGGACGCAGCCTCGCCCGGACCCGGATCTCCGTCATGAAGAAGAACGTGCTGGCCGTCGACGAGCTCCGGGAAAACAACTCCCGGGAATACCTTTCAGGGAAGATCGACCTGACCGCTTACTATGAAGGCAACCGCATATTCCTGGAGCAGAATCTCGACTATCTCGACGCTCTCCAGGAATACCACGACAAAGACATCGAACTCGAGCAGGTTCTGAGCGCCTCGCTCTCGCGCAGTGCGCCGTCGATATCTCTGCAATGACTCGCCGCACCAGGAGATTCCCATGATATCCAAAAGCCGACTCGCGCTCCTCTTCATCGCCGGGCTTGCCTTGGCCGCATGCCGGGCCAAGGAGCCTCCGTCGCCGCAGGAGGGCGCGCAGCCGGCAAGCGCAAGCCCTCGGGTCGTCGTCTCGACCCAGTCGCAGGCCGCCGTGGGCATCAAGATCGACCGGCTTGAGATCGTCTCCATGCCGGAGACCCTGACGGTCGTGGGCCGGATACTGCAGGATGCCCAGACCTGCCACCACATCCCGGCCAAGTCTCCGGGCGCCGTCGAGTCCATCCGAGCGTCGTTGGGACAGACGGTCGACAAAGGGACCGTCTTGGCCGTCATCAAAGGCCGGGACGGGAAGGAATCCCGCGTAGTCTCCGATCATCGCGGAGTGGTCACGGCCGCGCACGCGGACCTCGGCGACCAGGTCGACGCCATGACCTATCTTTTCAGCGTCACCGAAGTCGATCCGCTGTGGGGAGTCCTGGACATCCACGAGAAGAGCCTCTCGAAGGTCCGCGTGGGCCAGAGCGTGGAACTGCGCACGGCCGCGTATCCGGACGCCGTGTTCCGCGGAAAGATCATCTTCGTCTCCCCGGAGATCGACGAGGTCACCCGCACCGTGAAAGCGCGGGTCGCCGTCGCCAATCCGGATGGACGGCTCAAGCTGGGCATGTTCCTGGACGCCTCGGTGCGCCTGGATTCCGGCTCGCGCGGCCTTTTCATCCCGCGCGCCGCGGTCCAGACCGGTCCCGAGGGGCCCATCGCCTTCGTTCAGGACGCGCCGACCGAGTTCCGGCCCGTCGGCATCTCCATCGGCCGCGAGCAGGGCCTCTGGGTGCAGGTGCTCGGCGGGCTCAAAGCAGGAGACTCCGTGGCCACGGCCGGAGCCTTCATGCTCAAGTCCGAGATGCTCAAAGACCGGCTGGAATAAGGGACCCCTATGCTCGATTCCATCATCGCGGGCGCGATACGGCAGCGCTGGCTGGTCCTCTTCGCGACGGCGCTCTTCTCCCTCTGGGGACTTTTCGCGATCCGCGAACTGCCCATCGACGCTTTCCCGGACGTGACCAACGTGCAAGTCGAGCTCGTCTGCACCGCGCCCGGGAAATCCCCCCTGGAGATCGAGAAGTTCGTCACCACTCCCGTGGAGAACTCCATGCGGGGCGTCCCGGGCATGACCCAGCTCCGCTCGGTCTCTAAATACGGCATCTCGGTCGTCACGGTCGTGTTCAAAGACGGCACGGACATATACTTCGCGCGCCAGCAGGTCGCCGAACGCCTCGCCGAGATCCGGGAAAGGTTCGGAGAGGGCGTGGAAGTCACGATGGGACCCATCGCCACGGCCATGGGAGAGATCTACCAATATACCCTGGACGCTCCCGCCCTGGAGGCCTCCGAGGAATCGCTCTCCGAACTGCGCACCTTGCAGGACTGGGTCGTCTCCCCCTTGCTCAAGGACGTGGAAGGGGTCAATGAAGTCAATTCCTTCGGGGGCTATATCAAGGAGTACCAGGTCCTTGCGCTTCCCGATCGCATCGCGCAATACGGGGTCGACCTCAAATCACTTTACGAAGCCGTGGCCCGCAACAACTCGAACGTGGGCGGCGGCATCCTGGAGACCGGCGGGGAGCAGCACCTCATCCGCGGCATCGGACGCATCCGCAACAGCGAAGACATAGAACGAATCGTGGTCGCGACCCGCAAGGGGTCCCCGGTCCTGGTCAAGGACGTGGCGCAGGTGCGCATCGGCCACGCGGTCCGGCAGGGCGCATCCTTCCAGGACGGCAAGCGCGAAGTCGTGGGCGGAGTCGTCATGATGCTTCGCGGGGCCAACAGCCGGAGCGTGGTCCGCAAGGTCAGCCGCAAGGTCCAAGAGATCAACGCGAGCGGCGTCCTGCCGCCGGGCGTGTCGATACGGCCTTTCTATACCCGGGATACCGTGATCACCGAGAGCATCCGCACCATCGTCAAGGCGCTGGGCGAGGGCTCCCTGGTCGTGGTCATCGCGGTCTATCTCTTCCTGCTCAGCCTGCGCGGCTCCCTGGTCATCCTGCTGGCCCTGCCCTTGGCAGGCCTGCTGACCTCGATCTTGATGAAGCCCCTGGGACTCACCGGAAACCTCATGTCCCTGGGCGGATTGGCCATCTCCATCGGCATGATCATCGACTCCACCATCATCCAGGTGGAGAACGTGCTGCACCACCTGCCCAGGGAGGACTCCGTCTCCGCGCGCGTCGGCGCGGTGACCAAGGCCATCCTGGAGGTCCGAAAGCCCAGCATCTTCGGAGAGCTCATCATCGCGCTCACCTTCCTGCCCATCCTGGCCCTGGAAGGCATCGAGGGCAAGATGTTCCAGCCGCTGGCCCTGACCATCATGCTCGCGCTCTTCTCGTCTCTGCTGCTCTCCATCCTGGTCATCCCCACGCTCTGCGTGCTCATCCTCCGGCCGGCCAAGGACGTCGAGAGCCCGGCCGTAGCGCGGGCCAAACGGCTCTACCTGCCGGTGCTTCGCTGGAGCATGGCCAACAAAAAGTCCGTGCTGGCGGGAAGCGGCGCGCTCCTGACCCTGAGCCTCGCATTGATCCCCTTCCTGGGCACGGAGTTCGTCCCGATCATGGACGAAGGTTCTTTCGACATGGACACATCCATCGCGCCGGGGGCGTCGCTGGAAACCTCGGCCGGCATCGCCAGGAAGATCGAGGAACGATTGATGGCCTTCCCGGAACTGGAAACCGTGGTCTCCCGCACAGGCTGGACCGGCCGGGCCATCGAAGCGAGGGGCGTGGAAAAAACGGGATTCCTGGGCATGCTCAAGCCCAAGCGCGACTGGGTCACGGCGCGTTCCCGCGAGGAGCTCTTCGAGAAGATGCGCGAGGCGGTCGGCATCCTTCCGGGCGTGGTGGTGGGCTTCAGCCAGCCCATCCAATGCCGGGTCGACGAGCTCGTGTCCGGCGCCAGGTCTCAGCTGGCCCTGCGGCTCTACGGAGAGGACCTTGCGGTCCTCGGCCGCAAAGGCCAGGAGATCATGCGAGTGCTCTCCGGGATACGCGGCGTGACCGATCTGTCCATGGAACGCCAGGAAGGGCAATCCTACGTCAACGTGAACGTCAAGAGAGACGCCATCTCCCGCTACGGGCTCAACGTCTCGGACCTGCACGACGTCATGGAGATCGCCTTGGGCGGAAAGCCCGCGGGCGCGGTCTATGAAGGAGACCGTTCCTTCGACGTGGCCGTCCGCCTTCCCAACGACCAGAGAAATTCCATCGCGGCGCTCGAACGCCTCATCATCTCCGCGCCCGCGGGCGGCCCGCGCGTGCCGCTCTCCATGCTGGCCGACGTCCGAAGGGAAGACGGCCCGGTGCAGATCAGCCGGGAATCCGGCAAGCGGCGCATCCTCATCGAGGCCAACGTCCACGGCCGAGACTTGGGCGGCTTCGTGGCCGAAGCCCAAAAGCGCATCCGCAAGGAAGTCTCCTTGCCGACGGGCTGCTATCTGACCTGGGGAGGCCAGTTCGAGAATCAGCAGCGCGCCATGCGCAAGCTCTCGCTCATCGTTCCCGCGGCGATCCTGCTCATCTTCGTGCTCCTGGCTGCGACCCTGGATTCTCTCAAGCAGGCCCTGCTCGTGCTGCTCAACCTGCCGCTCTCGCTGGTCGGAGGGATCCTGGCGCTCTTCCTGTCGGGGACCTACCTCTCCGTCCCGGCCGCGGTGGGTTTCATCGCCCTCTTCGGAGTGGCCGTGCTCAACGGCGTGGTGCTCGTCACCTACATCAACCAGCTGCGCAAACAGCAGGGGATGGACATGGATGCCGCAGTCCGGATCGGCTGCGAGCGCCGCATGCGGCCCGTGCTCATGACCGCGGTCATCACCAGCTGCAGCCTGGTCCCCATGCTCTTCGCCTCCGGGCCGGGCTCCGAGGTCCAGCGGCCCTTGGCCATCGTGGTCATCGGAGGCCTGCTGACCTCCACCCTGCTCACCCTGATGGTCCTGCCCGCGCTCTACGGGACCTTCTCGCGAGACAAGCAGCTCCTGTCCCAATAAAAGCATCCGTTTCGCCGATATTTGCACGGACACTTGCACCGCTTCTTTTGATACAGTCCTGCCATGCAGCACGCCTTAAGGAGCGCTATGATCCGATCCCTTCTCGAAGGCCTCCGCGCGAAAACGGCCGTCGTCGCGTTCAATCTCGGGCTCTTCATCCTCATCACGCTTCTGCCGGCCTTCGAGACGGCGCATCATCATTGGATATTCCCCATCCTGGCCTCGCTGCTCGCCGTGCAATGGGCCCTTGCGCTCGCACTGCCGGAGGATGCGCGGCTCTTGGAGCCGCGCGCGACGCGCGCGGCGATCGTTTCCTGCCTCGCGTTCCTCCTTATCATGGGGATACTCCGTCATGCGACGATCCTGGCCTGCTTCGACCGCTGCGCGTTCAAGCTGGCGGCCGCGGCCGCCCTCGCCGCGGCGGTCTTCTTCGCGCATCGGCGGCAAAACGACCCCGGCTTCTGGAGCCCCGAGCGCTCGACCTTGGCGGCGATCGGCGCGTTATCATGGGCCGGCTATCTTGCCTTGCGCGGGGCCCGGATAGCGCCGTGGGCCATCGACACCGTCTTTGCCGTCCTCGCTCTCCTGCTTTTCCTCGGACGAGACCGCGCGGCCTTCTTGATCGCTTCGGTCGCCGTCGCCGCCGCGCTCGCGATCCAAGCGACCGCCAACGAGTACGCGATCATCGGCCTGGGCGTGCTCTTCGGCGTGGCGGTTCCTTTGGCCGCGATCCCGAAAGTCGACGCATGGCTCAAACGCCGCGCGGAGAGGAAGGCTCAGCGCGAAGCACAGGACGCGCAGGCCCCAAGACCCCTGCGCATCAGGGTGCTCATGAGCGCCGCGAGGATCATCGCGGCGGTCGGAGTCTTGACGGCCCTGGGCGTCTACCTCGCGGGACCCATCGAGTTCATGACCCATCCGGCAAAGAGGAAGGCGCGTCTGAACGCAATGGCGCCGGCGTTCCCGATCCGCGACCCGCGCCGGCTCTCCCCGCTGGCCGCGAGACTGCGGGGCCATGTGGTCTTCCTCGCGCAGACGCTCGGCGAGCGGGACGTCGCCCAGCCGGAACAGCAGAGGGCGCGCAAGTATATCTCGGCGCAGCTGCGCGCATTCGGCTACTCGCCCGAAACGCTTCCGTATGAATCGCAGTGGCTGCCCTCCGTGAAGAATGGGACGCAGTTCTCGAACGTCGAGGCCGTGCTGAGCCATGCGCCCGCCGACGCGGCCGCGGCCTGGGTCATCGGAGCGCACTACGACACTACCGCGGGGACTCCCGGCGCCGATGACAACGCCAGCGGGGTCGCGGTCCTGCTGGAGACCGCGCGGCTCCTCAAGGAGCGCCGCCCGGACCGTGAAGTGCGCTTCGTGGCCTTCGGCACCGAGGAGCCGCCCTCTTTCGGGACGCGCAACATGGGCAGCTATCGCTACGCGCACGCGCTCAAGGAGAACGGCGTCGCGATCCACGGGATGATCAGCCTTGAGATGCTGGGCTACTTCAATCCCAAGCGCGGGTCCCAGCTCTACCCGCCGTTCCTGCACCTCTTCTATCCCGATCACGGCGACTACGCCGCGGCGATCGGCGACTTCCGAAGCCGCGGCCTGGTCGGAGAATTCAAAGCCGCTTGGAGAAGCTGCTCAAGCTTCCCTCTGACCGCGACCGTATTGCCCGGCCCGCTCTCAGGCCTCGCGCTATCGGACCAGCTCAATTTTTGGAGCGAGGGCTTCCCGGCGCTCATGCTCTCGGACACGGCCTTCTACCGCAACCCCAACTATCACGAAGCGGGCGACAAGCCCGACACGCTCGACTACGAAAAGATGGCTCAAGTGACGCGCGCCCTGGCAGGGACGATCGCCGCGGAGAATATCCCGGCCGATTAGCCCGTATTCCACGGAAACGGCGGGATGTTTTTATTTGTGGAATCCGGGAGCTTTTTGGGGGAACGGCAATGCAGTATTTCCGCTGCCGTTGTCGCCGTGTTGAAACCCCTCCGGAAAAATTCGGACATGAACAGGCTTGAGGCCAACCGAATTTTTCCGGTCAGTGTTCGGAAAGGGGCCGGCGCAGTTTGGCGTCCAGGCCCGTGCAGGCGATGAAGACGCGGCCGGAACCCGGCTCATACGCCCATGTCCCAGGGTCTTTTTGCAGGAGTTCCGCGTCCGCGCCGGCGCTGAGAAGGACTGTCCGGCTCGGCGGATGATAATGGTCGTTTTCACGCTCGTCGACGGTCCATAATTCCAGGCTGGGGATGGGACCCGTCTCCTCCAAGCGATCGGGATAGCGGCCTTTCTGCGCCTGGAACTCCGCCACGCGCCGGCGCAAAGCGATCAAGTCGCCCATGTAGCCCATATGAGAGATCTTCGCCAGAATCGCGAACTTCGGGAGAAAGACCATTGCGGCCAGCATGAGGACGAGCGATGTCCACGAGGCGGCCTTGGCGGTGATTCGGAACTCCGAGAGCATCCCGTCGGGCGGAGCATTGCGCGCCGCGAACCATAGGCCGAGCGCGATCAGCGGGGGAAGCGCGTAGGCGGACGCGATGATCCAGAAAGGCTCCTTGACGACCGGGGGCCGCAGGAAAAGAAAAGCGTAGAGCGCGGTGGGGCCCAGCGCGAGCAGCAGCCCGAACAGACGTCTCAAAAACCAGCACCCCGCGGACATGGCTCCATCATACTTTTCATGCAGCCCTCATCGCCAGACACACAGTATCCTCTATCGGCCCAGGCGCTAACGTTTTAGTAACGCCGCGTTAATGGATTCTTTACGCGGGCTCCGGCTATCCTATTGCGGATGACACTCTCAGACCTGCTGCTCCCCGATTCCGTATTCGTCGCCTTGCGCGCCGCAAGCCGCGAGGACGCCGTCGCTCTTCTTGTCGACGCGCTGGGCCTCCCGGACGATAAAGCCCGCGCGGAATTCCGATCCGCGGTCCTCAACCGCGAAGCCGCAGGCTCGACCGGCATCGGCAACGGCGTGGCCATCCCGCATGCCCGCTCGACGAAGATCGCCGTCCCTCGATTGGCCGCTGCCCGCATGCTGAAACCCATTGATTTCAAATCCGCGGACGCCACGCCGGTCGCCTTGGTATTCCTGCTGGCCGTGCCGGCCGAGGACCCGAGATCGCACCTTGCGGTATTGGCGGCGCTGAGTCGAATGGCCCTGGATAAGAAACTGTTGCGACGACTCAACAAAGCCGCTTCTGCGGAGGAGTTCCGCGCCATCCTCGCCGAACTCCCCATCCAAGGAGGATGAATCATGGATGATCTGATCTGCTTGGGACTCAGCGCGGGCTTCTTCGCCATGACCTGGGGGCTCGTCGAACTCTTCGATCGCATCTCTCGGACACGATCATGAGCGCCCTCTACTTGATCGCGTCGGCGCTGACTTTGGGATTGTTCGCGTATCTGCTCGTCGCCTTGTTCAAACCGGAGCTCTTTTGAGCCCGGCGCCGGAGGGATCATGACTTCGAATGCCGTTCTTCAGATCACGCTGTACTTCGCGGCCGTGCTGGGTTTCGCGGCCCTATTCGGGCCGTACATGGCCCGCGTCTATGAAGGGAAGGCCGGGTTCATGGGCCGCCTGCTCGGGCCGCTGGAGCGTTCGATCTACCGCCTGTGCGGCGTGGAGCCCGAAGAGTCCATGGGTTGGAAGACCTATGCCGCGGCCGCCCTTCTCTTCAATCTGCTCGGGCTCCTGGCGGTTTACGCCCTCCAGCGCATGCAGGGCTTCCTGCCCTTGAACCCGATGGGGATGGCCGCCGTGGGCGCGTACAGCGCCTTCAACACCGCCGCGAGCTTCGCCACGAACACGAACTGGCAGGGCTACGGCGGCGAGACGACGATGAGCTATCTCACGCAGATGCTGGCGCTCGGCGTCCAGAACTTCGTGTCCGCGGCCACCGGGATGGCCGTGCTCGTCGCTTTCATCCGCGGATTGCGCCGGCGCGAGGCTGAAGGCCTCGGCAGCTTCTGGGTCGACATGGTCCGCAGCACGATCTACATCCTGCTCCCGCTATCCTGCATCCTGACTTTGGCGCTGGTGTCCCAGGGCGTGGTCCAGAATTTCCGTCCGTCGGCCAAGGCCGCCTGGCTCGAGCCGGTCTCCTATGACGCCGACGGCAAGAAGAACGACGTGCCCGAGCAGATCATCGCCCTCGGGCCCGTCGCCTCGCAGGTCGCCATCAAGCAGCTCGGCACCAACGGCGGCGGCTACTACAACGTGAACTCCGCTCATCCTTTCGAGAACCCGACGCCTCTGTCCGACTTCCTTGAACTGTGGGCTATCCTGGCGCTCGCGGCCGCGTGCTGCGTCATGTTCGGCGTCATGGTCGGCGACCTGCGCCAGGGCGCGGCGATCCTCATCGCGATGAACGTCATCCTTATGCCTCTGGTCTGGCTCGTCACGGCCTCGGAGCAGAAAGGCAACCCCGCCTTGACGGCCGCGGGCGCGGATCAGGCCTCGCATCCTCACGTCGTGTTCTTGCCGCGCACGCGCACCGGAGAGCCGCTCGTGGAGCCCTCGGCGCCCGATGCCGTGCCCGCCTCCTCAGGCGGGAACATGGAGGGCAAGGAGGTCCGTTTCGGCATCACGGGCTCCGCCCTGTGGGCCGCGGCCACGACGGCGGCCTCGAACGGATCGGTCAATGCCATGCACGACTCCTTCACGCCGATGGGCGGATCGGCGCCGATGTTCCTCATGCAGCTGGGCGAGGTGATCTACGGCGGGGTCGGCTCCGGCCTCTACGGGATGCTCATCTTCGTGATCGTGGCCGTGTTCGTGGCCGGGCTCATGGTCGGCCGCACTCCCGAGTACCTGGGCAAGAAGATCGAGGCTTTCGAGATGAAGATGGCGTCGCTGGTGATCTTGGTGCCGCCCCTCATCGTCCTGCTGCCCACCGCCTGGGCCGTGGTCACGGCCGCGAGAGGCTCCATGGCCAACCCCGGGGCCCACGGCTTCTCCGAAGCGCTCTACGCCTTCTCCTCGATGGGCAACAACAACGGAAGAGCCTTCGCGGGCCTCTCGGCGAACGTGCCGTTCTACAACATCGTGGGCGGCATGGTCATGCTGATGAGCCGCTATTGGATCACCGTCCCGGTCTTGGCCATCGCGGGCTCGCTTGCGCGCAAGAAGATCGTCCCCGTGGGCGAGGGGACCTTGCCCACCCATACGCCGCTGTTCGTGTGCCTGATCGTTTCGGTCGTGCTGATCGTGGGAGCGCTGACCTTCGTGCCGGCGCTGGCGCTGGGACCGGTCGTCGAGCACCTGATGATGACGGGAGGCAGGTGATACTATGAGCGAGAACATCAAGAACCGTCCCCTGTTCGACTGGCCCATCGTCAAGCGCGCCCTGTGGAACAGCGTGCTCAAGCTCTCCTTGCGCCATCAGCTGCGCAACCCGGTCATGTTCTGCGTCTACATCGCCGGCTTCCTGACCACGGGGCTTTGGATCCAGGCCCTCGGCGGCCGCGGCGAGGCGCCCTCCGGCTTCATCCTCTCGGTCTCGCTGTGGCTGTGGTTCACCTTGCTCTTCGCCAACTTCGCCGAGGCCATGGCGGAGGGACGCGGCAAGGCGCAGGCCGACACCTTGCGCCGGTCGCGCGTCAGCGTCATCGCCAAGAAGCTCGCCTCGCCCAAGCGCGACGCGGCGGTCGCGAAGGTCCATTCGGGCGAGCTGCGCAAGGGCGATCTCGTGCTCGTCGAGGCCGGCGACCCGATCCCCGGCGACGGAGAGGTCGTCGAGGGCGTGGCCTCGGTCAACGAGGCCGCCATCACCGGAGAGAGCGCCCCGGTCATCCGCGAGAGCGGCGGCGACCGCAGCGCGGTCACGGGAGGCACCACCGTCCTGTCGGACTGGCTGATCGTGCGCATCACGGCCGACCCGGGAGAGAGCTTCCTGGACCGGATGATCTCCCTCGTCGAAGGCGCGTCCCGGCAAAAGACGCCCAATGAGATCGCCTTGAACATCCTCTTGGCCGCGCTGACGATCATCTTCCTGCTCGTCTGCGCGACCTTGCTGCCGTACTCTCTCTACGCCGTGAAGGCGGCCGGAAGCGGCTCGGTCGTTCCCGTCACGGTGCTTGTGGCGCTCTTCGTTTGCCTGGCGCCGACGACGATCGGCGGCCTGCTCTCGGCGATCGGAGTGGCCGGCATGGACCGCATGATCCAGGCCAACGTCATCGCGCTATCGGGACGCGCGGTGGAGGCGGCCGGCGACGTGGACGTGCTTCTGCTCGACAAAACCGGCACGATCACGCTCGGCAACCGCCAAGCGACCGACTTCGTCGCGGCCGAGGGAGTGAGCCAAGAGTCCCTGGCGGACGCGGCGCAGCTCGCGTCCTTGACTGACGAGACGCCGGAAGGCCGCAGCATCGTGGTCCTTGCCAAGGAAAAGTACGGCCTGCGCGGACGCAACCTCCACGAACTCCAGGCCCGTTTCGTGCCGTTTTCGGCGCGCACGCGCATGAGCGGCGTGGATCTCCCCGGCCGGGTCATCCGCAAGGGCGCGGTGGACGCCGTGGAAGCGCACGTGCGCTCGCTCGGAGGCTCCACGCCGCCGGGCTTTCGCCAGCTCGTCGATACCGTGGCGCGCCAAGGCGAGACGCCTTTGGTGGTCTCGGAAGGGGCTCGCGTCCTGGGCGTCATCCGCCTCAAGGACATCGTCAAGGGCGGCATGCGCGAGCGCTTCGCCCAGCTGCGGAAGATGGGCATCCAGACGATCATGATCACCGGCGACAATGCGCTCACCGCCGCGGCCATCGCGGCGGAGGCCGGCGTCGACGACTTCCTCGCGCAAGCCACGCCCGAGGACAAGCTGGCCAAGATCCGCGAGCTCCAAAAAGCCGGACGGCTCGTGGCCATGACCGGCGACGGGACCAACGACGCGCCGGCCCTGGCGCAGGCCGACGTCGCCGTGGCGATGAACACGGGCACGCAGGCCGCCAAGGAAGCAGGCAATCTCGTCGACCTCGACTCCAATCCCACGAAGCTCATCGAGATCGTGGAGATCGGGAAGCAATTGTTGATGACGCGCGGGGCGCTGACCACCTTCAGCATCGCCAACGACATCGCCAAGTACTTCGCCATCGTCCCGGCGGCGTTCCTGGGCACCTACCCGGCGCTCTCGGCGCTCAACGTCATGCATCTGGCCACGCCCCAAAGCGCGATCATGTCCGCGGTCATCTTCAACGCGCTCGTCATCGTGGCCTTGATCCCGCTGGCGCTGCGCGGCGTGGCGTATCGGCACGTAGGCGCGGCCCAACTGCTGCGGACCCATGCGCTGGTCTACGGCGCGGGAGGCCTCGCGGCGCCCTTCGTCGGCATCAAGCTCATCGACATGGCGCTCGTAGTACTCGGATTGGCATAAGGACGATTCGCAAGGAGAGATCATGAAGACCCTATTTGGTCAACTTCGACCGGCCCTGATGAGCCTGCTGGCTCTTTCGGTCCTCACCGGACTGATCTATCCGGCCGTGATGACGGGCGCCGCGCAGCTCCTGTTCCCCGGCAAGGCCAACGGCAGCCTCATCGAGCGCGGCGGGAAGATCGCGGGCTCCGAGCTCATCGGCCAGCCCTTCTCCGAGGCCGGCCGCTTCTGGTCGCGGCCCTCGGCCACCGGACCCTATCCCTATAACGCCGGCGCTTCCTCAGGCTCGAACCTGGGCCCGACGAACCCCGCTTTGCTCGACGCGGTCAAGGCGCGGGTCGAGGCCTTGCGCAAGGCCGACCCCGATAATGCCGCACCGATCCCCGTGGACCTCGTCACGGCCTCCGGCAGCGGACTCGACCCCCATATCAGCCCGGCCGCGGCCTTCTACCAGGTCCCGCGCGTCGCTCGCGCTCTCAAACGTTCCGAAGAAGGCCTCCGTTCTCTCGTCGAGCATCACGTGGAAGGACGTTGGCTCGGCATCCTGGGCGAGCCGCGCGTGAACGTCCTGAAGTTGAATCTCGCCTTGGAGACGCAGCGATGACGAGCACCCTGCGCGAAGGGACCCGTCAAGATTTGAAGAATCGGCGCAAAAGCAGTTGAATGGGAGCTGTCATGGATAAAAGCCGTCCATCTCCTGAGACTTTCCTGGCCGAAGCCCGGCAAGCGGAAAGCCGCCAGAACCGCGGCCGGCTCAAGATATTCCTCGGCGCGGCTCCCGGCGTCGGAAAGACCTACTCTATGCTCCAATCCGCGCGGGGCAAGAAGGCCGAGGAGGTCGACGTCCTGGTCGGCCTGGCGGAGACTCATGGCCGAGTGGAGACCGAGGCTTTGCTCCAAGGACTCGATATCCTTCCCCGCAAGAGCGTCGAGCACCGGGGGATCAAGCTCCAGGAATTCGACTTGGACGGCGCGCTTTCCCGGAAGCCCGGCCTCATCCTCGTCGACGAACTGGCGCACTCCAATGCGCCCGGCTGCCGCCATGCCAAGCGCTGGCAGGACGTCGTGGAACTGCTCGACCGAGGCTTCGACGTCTACACCACGCTCAACGTCCAGCACCTCGAAAGCCTCAAGGACGTGGTCGCCCAGGTCACGGGCGTAAGGGTCCACGAAAGCGTCCCGGATTCCGTGTTGGAACGAGCCGAGGTCGAACTGGTGGACCTTCCGCCCGAGGAGCTTCTGGAGCGGCTCCAGGAAGGCAAGGTCTACTTCCATGAAACAGCCGCCCGAGCCGCGGACAATTTCTTCAAGATCTCCAACCTGACGGCCTTGCGCGAGCTCGCCTTGCGCGTGACCGCCGAAGGCGTGGGGGCGCAAGTCGAATCCCAGCGCAGGCGTCAGGCGCCGCAAACGATCTGGCCGATCTCGGAACGCCTGCTCGTCTGCGTCGGACCGGGCCCGAATTCCGCCAGGCTCATACGCGCGGCCAAACGCATGGCGGCCGGACTGCGCGCCGAATGGATCGCCGTATTCATCGAGAACCAGCGGCAAAGCCTTTCCGATCGGGCGCGCGCCGGCGCCGTCGAGAACCTGCGCCTGGCCGAACGGCTCGGAGCGGAGACCCTGACCCTGTCGGCGCGCGACGTGGTGGAAGGAACCCTGGACCTCGCCCGCCAGCGCAACGTCACGAAGATCATCGTGGGGAAGACGGAACGCCCCCGCTGGCTGGACCTCCTGAGCGGCAGCATCGTCGACGAATTGATCCGCAAGAGCGGAGAGATCGACGTCTACGTCATCCGCGGAGAGGCCGGCGCCGCATCGCCTTCGGCGGGGGCCTTTTCCCCGAAACCGGTCTCCTGGAGCGAATACGGGCTGGCGCTGGCCGCGGTCGCCGCCTGCACGGGCTTGTGTTTCGCCATCTTCCCGTTCGTGCAGCTCATCAACCTCGTGATGGCCTATCTTCTGGTCACGCTGCTGGTCGCGGCGCGGGGACATCGGGGACCTGCGGTGCTTGCGTCCGTTCTCGGCATCCTCTGCTTCGATTTCTATTTCGTGCCGCCCAGATTCAGCTTCAACGTCGCCGATACCCAGTACGGGATCACCTTCCTGGCGATGCTCGCCGCGGCCGTCATCATAAGCCATCTCACCGTCCGCATCCGCACGCAGGCGGAACTGGCCGGCCTCGGCGAGATGCGCACGGCCGCCATGCACGCGCTCAGCCGCCGGCTTGCCAGCACTCGCGGCATCGAGAACATCTTCGCGGTATCCCTTCGCCACATCGCGGAGGTTTTTGACAGCGAACTCATCTCCCTGATGCCGGATCAGGACGGTCGGCTGACGGAAAGGGCCTCCTCAGGACAGAAACGCGATCTCGATGAGAAGGAGCGCAGCGTTGCGCAATGGGTCTTCGACCTCGGGCAATCGGCAGGCCTTGGCACGCAGACCTTGCCGGTCGTAGACGCCCTTTACATCCCCCTCATCGGCGCCGAGGGACCTGTGGGCGTCCTGCGGGTCCAGCCGAACGCGCGAGAACGGCTCCTCATACCGGATCAGATGCTCCTTCTGGAGTCCTTCGCGCACCAACTCGCGCTCGCCCTGGAAGTCGACCGCCTGCAGGACAACGCCAAGCAATCCCAGCTGAACGCGGAAAAAGAACGCCTCAGAAGTTCGCTTTTAAGCTCCGTGTCCCACGACCTGCGCACGCCCTTGGCCGCCATCATCGGCTCGGCGAGCAGCCTGCTGCAGGGCGGATCGTCGGTACAGGGCAAAGACCGCGAACTTCTGGAGAATATCCAAGAGGAAGGCGAGCGCCTCTCCCGCCTCGTCCACAACCTCATCGAGACGACGAGACTGACCTCGGGAACGGTGCAGCTGCGCAAGGAACCCTACCCCATCGAAGAGCTGGTCGGCTCATCTTTGGACCGCTTGGAAAAGCTGTTGGCCGGCCGGAAGGTCGCCGCAGACATCCCCGAGGACTTGCCGCTGGTGCCGCTCGACAGCGTCCTTTTGGAGCAGGTCTTCATCAATCTTTTAGAGAATGCCGCACGGCACACTCCGGCCGGCATCGCCGTCGACATAGCCGCCCGGACCGAGCAAGGCGCCATGCTCGTCGAGGTCTCCGATCGAGGTCCGGGACTCGCGGCCGATGAATTGGAGCGGATCTTCGAGAAGTTCTATCACGCGAAATCCTCCTCGGCCGGTGCCGGCCTGGGCTTGGCCATCTGCCGAGCCATCATCGACGCCCACGGAGGACGCATCTGGGCCGAGAATCGGCCGGGAGGCGGGGCCGTCTTCCGCTTCACCTTGCCGCTGCCGGCCGGCTCCGCGGGAGGAACGCATGCGCACGGATGAACGCACGATCCTCGTCGTGGAAGACGAAGCTCCGATCCTGCGCTTCCTGCGGTCGGCCCTCCAGGCGGAAGGATTGATCGTCGTCGAGGCCGTCAACGGCCGCAGCGCTCTGGAACTGGCGGCATCGCGCAAGCCCGACATGGTCCTGCTCGACCTCATGCTCCCGGACATGGACGGCATCGATGTGCTCAAGCGCCTGCGCCGATGGACCGCGGCGCCGGTCATCATCCTCTCCGCCAAAGGCCAGGAGAGCGACAAGATCGCGGGGCTGGACGCGGGCGCCGACGACTATCTGACCAAGCCTTTCGGGGTAGCGGAACTCTTGGCGCGCATCCGCGTAGCTTTCCGCCACGCCGAGCGAAAGCCGGAGGACCCGCCGCCGATCCATGAGCACGAAGGGCTGAAAGTGGATCTTGCCGCCCGCCGCGTATGGGTCCGCAAGAAGGAAGTCCACCTCTCCCCCCTCCAGTATGACCTGCTGGCGGTGCTTGTCCGCAATGCCGGTCGAGTCGTCGGGCATAAACAGCTCATCAAGGAAGTCTGGCACGAGGCGGGCGAAGCGAGCCCGGAATCCGTGCGCATCTGCGTGCATCAGCTCCGGCATAGGATCGAGAGCGACCCGGTCCGTCCTCGCCACATCAAGACCGAGTCCGGCGTAGGCTACAGGCTCGAAGCGCCCGGCGACTGAAGCCCACGCGAGAGCGCGCAGATCAGCCCTTTGCCGTATGCTATGATTATGCGCCATGAGTGAGGCGACTCGCTTCCAAGAGGTGGCGTGCAATCTCTGCGGCGCCGATGACGCGCGCGAATTTTTCCATCGCCCCTACGAACAAGACCCTCTCTCGGACACGTCGACCTTCGCCGCGACCACGGATATCTTCGGCCGCTACGGCCGGATCGTGCGATGCCGACGCTGCGGCTTGGTCTACACCAACCCTCGCCCCACCCCGGCAAGCCTGCTGGAAGGCTATGAAGTCTGCACGGATGAGACCTATCTGTCGGAATCCTCCAGCCGTTCGATCAACGCGCACCTGAGCCTCAACACCCTTCGCCGCTTCGTTCGCTCGGGGAAACTCGTCGAAGTCGGAGCCTCGGCGGGATATTTCCTGAACGCGGCGCGCGCGGATTTCGACGTGATCGGGCTGGAGCCCTCGCGTTGGGCTTGCCGCATCGCCCAGGAGCGATTCAAGCTGGAGATGCGCACGCAATCCTTCGAAGGGCTCTCCCGCTTCGAGCCCGAGAGCCTGGATGTAGTCGTCATGGTCGACGTCATCGAACATCTCCCGGACCCGAAGCAGGCCCTCGCCCTCGCCGCCCGGGCGCTCAAAAAGAACGGGATGCTCTATTTAGTGACCCCCAACATCCGCAGCATGTCCGCGCGGATATGCCGAAGCTACTGGTGGGGCTTGCGGCCCGCGCACATCTATTACTTCTCCCCAGAGACGCTCGGCAGCATGCTCTCCTCGGTCGGGCTGGAAACGGCCTTCTGCGCCTCGTTCGGCAGGATGTTCTCCTTCGGATACTGGGCCGACCGCATCCGCCATTACCCCGGAATCCTGCATCGGACCGCCTGCGCCGCGGCCCGTCTCCTGGATATCGAGAGGAAGTTCGTCTACATCAATACCCGCGACTCCTTGGAGCTCTGTGCCCGCAAACCCGCTTGATCCGATCCTCACTGCTATCGACGAACGCTTGAGCCGCGCCCAAGCCTGCTTTTGGATAGGCGCAATCGCATTGGCCGCGCGCGTCCTCTTCGTGTTCTTGGACTCCAAAGGCGCCGGAGAGATCTTCGGCGACGCCGCGCAATACCATGCCTATGCGGTCAATCTGCTCGGCAACGGCCGCTATGAGGACTTCCTCGGGGACCGGCTCTTCCGCATGCCCGGATATCCCCTCTTCCTGGCCGGAGTCTATTTCCTCTTCGGCCTATCCGTATCCGCGGTGCAGGCCGTGCAGTGCCTGCTCAGCGCCCTGGCATGCGCGGCGCTCTACGATGCGGCGCGCAGGCTCTACGGCCCGCGCTGGGGACTGGCCGCCGGGCTCGTCAGCGCGGTCTACTTCGGCTTCCTCGACTCATGCCCCAGGCTCTGCTCGGAATCCCTCTCCACATCGCTGGTCTGCTTCATCCTCTGGCTGGCATTCTGCGCAGGCAGCCGCGCCCCGGCGGCGGCCTCCGCGCTCATGGCCCTGCTCCTATCGGCGCTCTGCTTCGTCCGGCCGGATTTCGCGGTCTTCGCCGTGATCCTTTTCCTCGGCCTCCCCCGCCTCACCCAAGGACGCTATGGACGCCGCCACACGCTGCTCTGGATCCCCATCGCCTTGGCTCTCGCGCTCCCTTGGACCCTGCGCAACTACCGCGCGTTCGGACGATTCGTCCCAGGCGCGACGCAAGGAGAAGCCGGACTTTACATGGGACTGGCGCTGCCCTTGGAAAAACTCGGGGATATCCCGGCCGCCAAAGGCACTCCCCCGAAGATGCCGGAATTGGAGCAGAAAGCATTCTATCTTCGGGAATTCCGAGTCCTGCGAGCGCAGACTCCGGCCTGGAAGATCCTGCGCGCCTATCTCTTCAATATCCTCTCGGTCTTCTATCCTTTCCTGCCCGCCTACGATTGGACCTATATGCTCCTTCTTCCCTTTTGGCTATGGGGAGCCCTCTTGTGGAAAGGCCGGCCGGAAGTGCGCCTCCCGACCCTCTGCGCGCTCAGCTACCTGTCGCTCCACGTCTTCATGGGCGGTCCGGTCTCCCGCTACCGGGAACCGATCTCAGGCCCTTTGATCCTCTTGGCCGCAGCCGGAGCAGGCTCCCTGCACCGACGATGGGGAAAGGCTTTCTGGCGCTGGTCCGCGGCCTACGCGATGCTCAATGTCTTGGTATGGGCCTTGGCCCCGAAGGTGCGGCTGCTCGTGGTCTATGGACGCGCGAGCCTCTTCGGCGGAAGCTTCTAGAAGCCGAACTGAAGCTGCAGGAAAGCAAAAACAAACAGCACAACTGCGAATGCCGAGGATCTCATTTTGATTTCTCTGAGACAGGTTTCCGCGTGTTCGCGCCCGCGGCAGCGAGCGCGAACACGCGGACGAACATCATTGCGTGCGGGAAGGCGTTCCCTGCTGCAGCTGCTGCATCAAAGCCTGCATCTGCTGGCGCTGCTCAGGAGTCATTTCCTTGCCCTGAGAGTTCTTCATGAGCTCGGCCTGCATCTTCATGACCGCTTCCTGCATCTGCCGGCTGGAAGCATCCATCTGCTGAAGCTGCATCTTGCGCATTTGAGCTGCGCGGTGAGCGGTGTTCTCGCTCCATATCCCTGCCAGGATCAGCAAGCAGCCCAGCGTTCCGAAGACGAGCCAGGCCTTGGGCCGAGCGATCTTGTGGACCTCGACGCTCGCGGCGACCACGAAGAACATCTGGAGCGCCATGCCGACGGCGGAGCCCAGGTACGGGACGAAGCCGAGAAGAGCCGCGATCGGAGACAGCACCGATATATACGCCCCGCACCGGAAAGCCGTCTCATAAGTCTCCTGGGAACCCATCAGCTTCCAGATCACGAAGAGCACCGCAGCTCCGACGAATGCGGCGGCGATGACGAACACGGGGATGAGCATCATCGTCCAGACGACCGTGCCCAGCCCCATTGCGCCATAGGCCAGGAACCCGCGAACGAAGTGTATGACGGTCGAGAGGATCGCCATGAACAGAAGGAACACGGACGGCTCCATGAAGCCGCCGCTCTTGGGCATCCCTTGAAAAAAAGCGGCCGGCGACGTCAGCACCTGCACGGCTTGGCGCGGCATGGCCGCGATGTCCAGCTTCCTGTTTTCCGTCGTCATGTTCTCCATGGTCCCTCCTAAGATGTTTTATTCTATTATTTTTGGCTTCCCTTGGTGTTCCTTCGAACCTTGGGGTGCGCTGAATGAAAGTGGGCAGGGAAACAGGGCGATTTGCTATTTCTTGTCGCCCCGGCGAAAGCCGGGGCCAGGAGATGGCCGTTCTCTGGATTCCGGCTTCCGCCGGAATGACGAAACAGAAAGCGGCATCCATAAATTTTCAGCGCACCCGCTGTTAGCCGCTGACGCAGCAACCCCTAAAATTAGTGTAATGAGCTGTCAGGATTGCCGTCACAAGCCTGCGGGAGGACTCATGATCAGACTGCTCTTGCCGCTCTTGCTCTCCAGCGCCATGGCCGCGCCTGCGGGACCCGCAAAAAAACCCGTCAAAGCCGCGGCCGCGCCGGCTGCGGCCGCGAAGCCGATGGTTTTCGACATCGATCCGGACCACTCCGCGATCACCTTCCGCATCCGGCACCTCGTGGGCCGGGTCTCCGGGAAGTTCACGCGCTACAGCGGAGAATTCAGCGGGACGCGCGAGCAGGCCAAGACCTGGAAAGCGAGCGCGAAGATCGATACCGCGAGCATCGACACGGGCGTGGCCAAGCGCGACGAGCACCTGCGCAGCGCGGACTTCTTCGACGCGGCCCGCTGTCCGGAGATATCCTTCGCCAGCAAGCAGGCCCTCCCCATGGGCAAGACCCGGGCCAAACTCAAGGGCGACCTGACGATCCACTGCGTGACCAAGCCCGTGGTCCTGGACCTTGAATCCGACGGGGCCATCGTGACCGATCCCTGGGGAAAGCTCCGCGCCGGAATCAGCGCCAGCGCCAAGATCAACCGCAAGGATTTCGACATGACCTTCAACAAGGTCCTCGACAAGGGCAGCACGCTCCTGGGAGACGATGTCGATATCCAGATCGACATCGAGGGCACCGCACGCCCCTGACATTGGTTACCCTGGACGTCCGTCGTCTAAACAGGAGATGCCGCGCCGCGACCAGATGAACGACGACCCCCGCCTTGATCCCGTCCTGATCTCCGCCGCCGTCGGCGGAGATCAGGATGCGTTCGCCGTGCTCATGCGCAGGCACGCGGGCAGAGTGATGAACCTCTGCTTGTCCATGCTCCGTGATGAAGCCTCGGCCGAGGACGCCGCGCAGGAAGTCTTCCTCAAGGCCTACCGCTCCCTGGGGGAATACCGTTCGGAATCGGCTTTCCCCACCTGGCTGCACCGCATCGCGGCCAACCATTGCCTCGATGCCTTGCGCCGCATCCATAGAAGGAAGGAAGACTCGCTGGAGTCGCTGCTGGAGAAAGACCCGCAGCCGCTGCGCTCCTCTTCAGCGGCCGGAAGCGGGGAACATGCCCGTTTCGAGTCGCAGGAAGAAGTCCGTGCGCTCCTGGCCCTTCTGCCGCCGGACTACCGCCTCATACTGACCCTTCGCGAGGCGCAGGGCCTTTCCTATGAGGAGATCGCCCAGACGCTCGACTGCTCCTTGGACGCGGTGAAGGCCCGCCTGCGCAGGGCTCGCCGCATGCTGCTGGAACGACACTTTTCGAGCCTGGAAAACGTCTAACGAAAGAGGGATCATGGACCACCTCCAAGCCCAGGAACTGCTCTCGGATTTCCGCGACGGCGAACTCTCCGCCCGGCAGGACGCGGACATGCGCCTGCACTTAGCCGCCTGCCCGGAATGCCGGCAGGCCCTTGAAACTCTCGCCGAGCTCTCCGGCGCGATGTTCGCTCCCATTCCGGAGGATGAGCAGCGGACCCGGCGCTTAGTCGCCGGAGTCCTGCGCAAGCTCCGCAGCGAACGCTTTTCCCAGGAGCGGCAGGACACGGCGCTGCCCCCCTGGTTCGTCCCGGCGCTCGGATTCTCTTTCGCGACCCTTCTGCTCTCTTTCCTGCCGCTGGCCGCCGAACGCATCGGATCGGCGCCGTCCTCGGTGCTCGAAGGCTTGGCCGATAACGGCGTCAAGAACCTCTTCGCCTCGACAAAGACGCCCACCATCGAAGAGACCCTGCAGTCGCTCCTGGAGGAACGATGAACATCTCATGGAAACGCATGTTCCCGATCTTCATACTGGGCCTGGTCCTGGGCGCGGCCGCGGGCTCCTGGCTCCAGCGCACGGCCGCCCGCCGCTTCATGCGCGGCCCGGACCCCGCGAAGATGGCCTCGCGCTTGAGCAAGCAGCTTTCTCTGGACGCCCGTCAGCACGAAGCCCTGCTCACGCTCCTGGAAGGACGCCGCGCTCAGCTAGACGCCATGCGCACGGAAGGCCATCAGAAGTTCGAGGCCCTGCGCGCGTCCACGGACGCGGAGGTCCGCAAGCTCCTCACGCCCGAGCAGCAGCCCAAGTTCGATGCGCTGATCGCCCGCTGGGAAGCCCGGCACAAGCATAGAAAAGACTAGGGGAAAGATACCCCATGACAAGAAACCCTAGGGCAGTGCGTCACCCCGGCGAAAGCCGGGGTCCAGCCTTAAAAACGCTCCTGGATTCCGGCTTGCGCCGGAATGACGAAACGAAGAACGCAAATAAGCGGGGGTCCCACTACTCATGGCTGCTGCTGGCGCTCTTGCCCGGCATCGCCGGGGCCCAAGACTCAGGCGCTCCTCTGACATGGGAAGATTGCGTTTCCATAGCCGCAGCGAACAATCCCGATCTCGCCGCCTCCCGGCACGCTCAAGAGGCGGGCCAAGCTTCCTATAACGGCAGCTTCAACGGCCTGCTGCCGAAGCTGAATCTCTCAAACAGCTTCAGTGAATCGGGCAGCAGCAGGCAAAAGACCTGGCAGGCGCAGGCCTCGGCCAACATCGACATCTTGAACGCCTCCGACATCGCCGGCATCAAGTCTTCCAAGGCCTCGCTCCTCCAGGCCCAGGCCAACCTGCGCCAAAGCGCGGCCACGGTGCGATCGAGCCTGCGCCAGGCCTTTCTGCAGCTGCTGTATGCCCAGGAATCAGTGGAACTCTCGCGCCAGATCAAGGAACTCCAAGAGAAAAATGCCAAACTGGTGAGCCTGCGCTACACCGGAGGAACAGAGTCAAAAGGAAACATGCTCCAGGCCCAGGCCGAAGCCGCGCAAGCCCAGACCGACCTCCTGCAGGACCAGCTGAGCCTGCGCACGGCGCAGAAAACCCTGGACCGCCAGTTGGGCCTCGACGACTTCAGGCCCCTGAGCGCCACCGGGACCCTCGTCTCCCAGCTCCCCCCCGAATCGCTCAAGGTCGACGACTCCCTCCTAAGCCTTCGGCCCGACATCGCGGTCCAGGAAGCGGCGGTCAAGAGCGTCATGGCGAGCGTGGACCAGGCCAAAAGCTCGCTCTGGCCCAACCTCTCGGCCAGCTACTCCCGTTCGCGCACCGACACCAGCGAGTTCCCCTCAGGCCAATACGGCTGGACCTTCGGCGGAGCCTTGAGCTATCCGCTCTTCGGCGGGGGCCCGAGCGCCGCCTACTATGCCGTTTCAGCCGCCCAGCGAAATCTCGAGAAGTCCAGAGAGCTCCTGCGCTCGGTGCGCACCCAAGCCGTCGTCGCGCTGGAGAACGCCTGGTCGAGCTTCGTCATAGCCGTCAGCCAGGTCCGCATCGATGCGATGCTCCTGGAGGCTGCCCGGCAGCGCAACGCCGAGGCAGACATACGCTATTCCAGCGGCCTTATGACCTATGACAACTGGCAGATCATAAGCTCGGCCCGCATCAGCCAGGAACGCCGGAATTTGAACGCCCGCCTCAACGCGGTCATGGCGGAAGCCGCCTGGGATCAAGCGCTGGGCAAGGGATTGGGAGAATGACGATGAAAAGGAAGCGATCCGCCGTCGGGCTCATCGCGCTGCTGCTCATCGCCGGAGGAGCTTGGTTCGCCTTTCGCGGCAAGGCCAGGAACGGCAAGAATATGAGCCGAACCGTCGCCGTCGAGGAAGGCCCCATCGAGGACACCGTGGAAGCCACGGGCGCGGTGGCCCCGCTCAACCGCGTCGAGATCCAGCCCCCCATCCCCGGCCGCATAGATAAGCTCCTGGTCGACGAAGGCGCCCGGGTGAAGAAAGGAGACATCATCGCCTGGATGAGCTCCACGGACCGGGCCGCCATCCTGGACGCGGCCCGCGCGCAAGGCCCGCAGGCGGTCAAGGACTGGACGGACTCGTACAATCCGACGCCCATCGTGGCCCCCATGACCGGAGGCATCATCCTGCGCAACGTGGTGGTCGGCCAGACCGTGGACGCGGGCACGGTCCTCTACGCCATGTCCGACAGCCTCATCGTTCTGGGCCAGGTGGATGAATCCGACATCGCCCGCATCCGCGTGGGCATGCCCGCGCGCATCACGCTCGACGCCTTCCCGAACCAGAAGACCCCCGCGAAGGTCTTCGACATCCTCTATGAGGGCAAGAACGTCTCCAACGTCATCACCTACGGCGTGAAGGTCAAGCCCGATCAGGTGCCGTCCTTCTTCCGCTCGCAGATGACCGCCAACATCAGCTTCATCGTCGGCCACAAGGACCAGGCCCTGCTCATACCCGCCAGCGCCGTGAGCGAGGCTCCCGGCGGCGGCAAGCAGGTCATGGTCCCGGGAGCCGAAGGCAAGCCCGTGGCAAAAGCGATCACCACGGGCCTGGAGACCGGCAACAAGGTCGAGGTCCTCTCAGGCCTCTCGGCCGGGGACAGCATCATCCTGGCCCGAGGCAAGTATGTCCCCCAGCAAGGCGTGCAGTCGAGCCCGCTGGCATTGGGAGGACGGCCGGGCCAAAGCAGCGGTGGCGGAGGCGGCGGCAGCCAGGGCTCCGGCGGCCGCAGGGCGCACTAGGCGTCTGTCCGCGTTTTTTAAGTCGTCATTCCGGCGGAAGCCGGAATCCAGGGGGCAATAGTGCCGATCATCGAGCTCAAAGGGATCACCCGCTCCTACCAGGTCGGCAAGGAGGAGCTCAAGATCCTCAAGGGCATCAGCCTCGACATCGAGGAAGGGGAGTTCGTGGCCATCATGGGCCCCTCCGGCTCGGGGAAATCCACCTTGATGCAGATACTCGGGCTCTTGGACCGGCCCACCTCGGGGATGTTCAAGCTCCTGGGGCGTGACGTCTCCAAGCTCTCCGACGACGAGGGCGCGGCCATGCGCTCGCGCGCCATCGGCTTCATCTTCCAGATGTTCAACCTCCTGCCTCGGACCTCAGCCCTGGCGAACGTGGAACTGCCCATGATCTACTCCGGGGCTCCCAACCGCGAGGAACGGGCTCGCGACCTGCTCAAGGACGTGGGCTTGGCGGACCGAATGGACCATCGCCCCAACGAGCTCTCGGGAGGCCAGCAGCAGCGTGTGGCCATCGCCCGGGCCCTGGTCAACCGGCCTCGCATCGTCTTCGCCGATGAACCCACGGGGAACCTGGCCTCGGACCAAGCCGAGGAGATATTGCAGCAGCTCAAGCTCCTCAATGATGCGGGAATCACGGTCATCATGGTGACCCACGAGCCCGACATCGCGGCCCATGCCCGGCGCATCATCCACATCAAGGACGGAGCCGTCGTCTCCGACGAGTCCGGCGAAAAATCCTCAGGAGGCAGGCGGGGCGGCGTTGCCGCGGCCGGAGTCAAGCCCGCGACGATCCCGGCTCATGCGCCGCCGGCCATCGCCGGCATCGGACTGGCCCAAGTGCGCGAGTATGGGGCCTCGGCCCTGCGCGCCACGGCCGCCAACAAGGTCCGCAGCGCCCTTTCCATGCTCGGGATCATGATCGGAGTGGCCGCGGTCATCGCCATGCTCGCCGTCGGCAAGGGCGCGCAGAAAGCCATCGAGGCCCGTCTGGCGAGCCTCGGCTCGAACCTGCTCATGCTGCGGCCGGGCAACCACTCCATGGGCGGAGTCCGCTCCGCCGCGGGAAGCGTGAGCCGGCTCGATCTGGAGGACGTCAAGGCCATCTCCGCCATCCGGCACGTCCTGCGCGCGGAAGGAAACGTGCAAGGCAGCGCCCAGGTCGTCTATGGGGACAAGAACGCCAACACCCAGGTCACGGGGGCCACGCCTCTTTACGCGCCCATGCACAACGCCCAGCCGTATTTCGGCCGCTTCTTCACCGAGAGCGAGGACGCCGAGAAGGCACGGGTCGCGCTCTTGGGCCAGACCGTGGTCAAGAACCTCTTCGGCCAAGACGACCCCGTGGACAAGATCATCAAGATCAACCGCGTCAACTTCCAGGTCATCGGGGTGCTGCCGATGAAGGGATCGACCGGCTTCCAGGACCAGGACGACACCATCATCATCCCTCTGAGCACGGCCATGAAAAGAGTCCTCGGAAAGCTCTACCTCAACAACATCTCCGTCGAATGCGATTCTCCCGAGAGCATCGCCGGGGTGATGGACGAGGTCACAGCGCTCATGCGCCACAGGAACCACCTCCCGGACTACAAGGAGAACGACTTCGAGATCCGGAACATGGCCGAGATCCAGGCCGCGCTCTCCGGCACGACTCAGACCTTTACCCTGCTCTTGGGCATCGTGGCCACGATCTCGCTCTTGGTCGGCGGCATCGGGATCATGAACATCATGCTGGTCTCGGTCAGCGAGCGCACGCGCGAGATCGGCCTGCGCAAGTCGGTGGGCGCGCCGCGCCGGGCCATCCTCATCCAGTTCCTCATCGAGGCCGCCATCCTCTCCACCATGGGCGGAGCCCTGGGGATCGTCGTGGGCATATCCGTGTCCTTCATCCTGTCCCATTTCGCGGGCTGGGCCGCGGTCGTGACCCCGCAGGCGGTCATTCTCTCTTCGGCGTTCTCCGCGAGCGTGGGCATAATCTTCGGCTTCTGGCCCGCGCGCAAGGCCTCGCTGCTCTCCCCCATCGAAGCCCTCCGCTACGAATGAGGATCTGGGACATCTCCCCCGAACGGCTCTGCCGCGCGCATCTGCTCGGAGAGCATCGGGAACTGCACGCGATATGGAATATCCTGACACTCGGCAAGAAAGGCTACTCGCGGCATCCGGAGACCCTGCGATGGAGAGGACGCCTCAAGGCGCTCTTCGCGCGCCATGAAGCCCTTGTCTCGGAGATGACCCGCCGAGGATATAGGCATCAAAGCCCCCTGGACCGCCGTCTCGCAGCCGGCCGAGCCAAGCAGGACCGCTTCGTGGACTCTCCCCGAAAGCAGCTGCGCCTCCTGCGCGCCAAGCCGTGCCCCTGCCCGCAAAAATAAGAATTTGAATCCATCCGAGGTGAATGGTACACTCAATTGACAATAATAAAGCTGGTGTGATGTTTATTTTATACGACTTATCCGCGCTCTCGCACCCGACGAAATCCAAATGATTGAAAAGAGAACTGAATGACTAATTCCGTCACGATCTCACGCATCACTCTGCGCAACTACAAAAGCATCGCCCGTTGCGCCGTCGACCTTCGTCCCCTCATCTTCCTCGTCGGCCCCAACGGATCAGGCAAAAGTAATTTTCTGGATGCACTTCGCCTCGTCACCGAGTCGCTCAACACCTCCCTCGAGCATGCCTTGCGTGAGCGAAGCGGCATCAACGAGGTCCGCCGTCGTTCAGAAGGTCATCCCACTCACTTCGGAATCCGCCTCGATCTCAGATTGCCCAAGAATCGTACCGCCCACTACGCCTTTGAAGTCGGAGCGAAACCCAAGGGCGGTTTTGCCGTTCAGCATGAAGAGTGCCGCGTTTTCTCTCCGGATGCCTTGGGTAAAACTGATTTCTATGAAGTCGAGTCAGGGAAAATGAAGGCAACAAGCCTTAGCGCCCACCCTCCGGCAATGAGCGACCGTTTGTACCTGGTGACCGCATCGGGGTTCCACGAATTCCTTCCAGTCTATGATGCCCTCTCGCGCATGGGTTTTTATAATCTCAATCCCGAGGAAATCCGGGATCTACAACCGCCGGATGCTGGAGAACTGCTTCTGCGCAACGGCTCAAATCTCGCCGCCGTACTGGACCACTTGCCGGACAAGGACAAGCGCCGGGTCGTGGAGTTCCTCTCCAAGGTCGTGCCGGGCGTCGTGGATGTCAATGCCAAGCGGATCGGCAAGAAGGAAACCTTGGAATTCCGCCAGAAAATAGGATCGAACGGAGCACCATGGCGATTCATGGCGGAGAACATGTCGGATGGGACGCTACGCGCTCTTGGGATACTAACGGCGCTCTTCCAATCCGGCATTCCCTCTCACAAGAAAGCTCCCGTCGTGGGAATCGATGAGCCGGAAGCCGCCCTTCATCCCGGAGCTGCCGGCGTATTGCGCGACGCCCTGCGCGAAGCGGCGCGCCACACACAAGTATTGGTCACCAGCCACAGCCCCGATCTCCTAGACAACAAATCCATCTCCGATGACGATATCCTCGCGGTTGAAATGAGAGAGGGAAAGACCCTCATCGCACCCGTGGACGCCGCAGGCCGAAGCGCCATCCAGGACAAACTTTATACGGCAGGCGAATTACTGCGGATGAATCAACTCAACCCTGACGAGAAGCAACTCACGCGCATGGCTGATCCGGAGTTATTCGGCGATGCCAAGCCCTAACATGCCTCGCTTAGCGGCAATCGTTGGCGGTGACGGAGAATCGGAAGCGGTTCCCATCCTTATTCGCCGGATCGCCCAAGACCTTGAACCTGGCCTAGCAGGCTGCTGAAAAACCCTCCGAAACCGCACTCGTAAATCCTAGAATCTCTCGACGGAACACCGACGAGGAATCGGAGGCATCGAGATGATGGGATCGAGTGAGGCGCAAAAGAACATC